>ENA-ORBV01008570-ORBV01008570.1-microbial-mat-metagenome-genome-assembly--contig:-NODE-8570-length-17120-cov-4.796163_pt1 | contig 17120 bp, 17 predicted proteins | sample MGYA00237777_ERZ505514 | MGnify/ENA primary metagenome ERZ505514 (study PRJEB26160, sample SAMN06269048) | microbial mat metagenome | isolation source: Oligotrophic lake microbial mat | place...
GGGTATGGAGGACGGCTCGGAAGCCTTGATGCTCAAGGCACCCATGGCACAGCGTCAGGCACGGGCGCGCGAGTTGCTCAAGGAGTCGGGTTACGACGGCAAACCCATCGTATGCCTGCACGCCACCAGCATCCACGTGATGAACCAGACCATGCTGGTGATCGCGCAGAACCTGCGCCAGGTCGGTTTCAACGTGCAACTCGCGTCGACCGACTGGGGCGCGGTGGTCACGCGCCGCTCCAACCAGAATCCGCCCGATCAAGGGGGCTGGAACGTGTTCTTCACCTGGGGTGGCGGCAACGCCACCGCCAATCCGATTGCCTTGTCGGCACACGCCGCCAACGGCAAGACCGCCTGGTTTGGCTGGCCTGAGAACGCACAGACGGAAGCCATGCGCACCGAATGGTCGGCCGCGCCGACGCTGGAAGCGCGCCAGGCTGTGATACGCAGGCTCAACCGGCACATGATGGACTACGTGCACGACATCAAGACCGGGCAGTGGGTCGGTCCGGTGGCCTACCGGGCTGACCGCCTGCGTGGCCTGATTCAGGTCCCGGAGGTCATTCCATGGTGGAACGTGGAGCGTTACGCATGACCGGATGCTGAGCTACTTCTTCCGCCGACTGCTCGGCGTGATCCCCGTCATGCTGGTGGTGGGGATCTTCGTTTTCTCCTTGCTGCACCTGGCCCCCGGCGACCCGGCTGCAATCATTGCCGGGGATCACGCGACGGCAGAAAACATCGCACGCATACGCACCAACCTGGGGCTAGACCGGCCGTTGCTGGAGCAGTTCGCAACCTGGGGCTGGGCCACACTGCGCGGCGATCTGGGCGTGTCGATGTTCAGCCAGATACCGGTGACCAAGCTGGTGCAGCAGCGCGTCGGTGCGACCGTCTCGCTGGCAGTGATCACCATGCTGTTCGCCGTCAGCATCGCCGTCACGCTGGGGGTGCTGGCCGCCTGGAAGGCCGGCTCGCTACTCGACCGCGCGGTGATGGGCCTGGCCGTCACCGGATTCTCGGTGCCGGTTTTTGTCGTGGGCTACATCCTGGTCTACTTCGTCGCGTTGCAATGGCGCTGGTTGCCGGTGCAGGGCTACAAAGAATTGTCCGAAGGCTTCTGGCCCTGGTTGCGGCACCTGATCCTGCCGGCGACCGCACTGGGCCTGGCCTATGTGGCCTTGATCGCGCGCATCACCCGAGCCAGCATGCTCGAGGTGCTGGCCGAAGACTACATCCGCACGGCCAGTGCCAAGGGCGTCGGCACGGTGCCGATGCTGCTGCGCCATGCCTTGAAGAACGCGGCTGTGCCCATCGTCACCGTCATTGGCATCGGTGTTGCACTGCTGATGTCGGGCGTGGTGATCACCGAAACCGTCTTCAACATTCCTGGCATCGGCCGCCTCGTGGTGGACGCCATCTCGCGCCGCGACTACCCGATCATCCAGGGTGTAATGGTGATCTTCGCCGGCGTCTATGTGCTGATCAATTTGCTGGTGGATATGTCGTACACCTTCTTCGACCCGCGCATCCGTTATAGCTGATGGCTACCGAATCCACCGCTTCATCCGCCCGCGATTTCCTGCGCCGCCACCCGACCATGGTGATTGGCGCGCTGCTGCTGGCCCTGGTCACGCTGGCGGCGTTGCTGGCGCCGTGGATCGCGCGCGACCCGATCGTCTTCGAACCGATCAACCGGCTCAAGGGTCCGTCTGCAGAATTTTGGCTGGGCACCGACAGCCTGGGGCGCGATGTGTACGCGCGCATGGTCTACGGCGCACGCATCTCGTTGCTGGTGGGCCTGTCGGTGGCGTTCATCGCGGTCACCTGTGGCGCCGTGGTCGGGCTGCTGGCGGGTTACTTCAGCCGTGTGGACGCCGTCGTCATGCGCGTGATGGATGGCATCATGGCGATTCCCGCGATCCTGCTGGCGATTGCCCTGGTGGCGCTGATGGGGTCCAGCGTCAAGGTGGTGATCATCGCGATTGCGATTCCGGAGATACCGCGCGTAACCCGGCTGGTGCGCGCCGTTGTGTTGTCGGTGCGGGATCTGCCGTTTGTGGAGGCTGCGCGCTCCAACGGCACGCGCGTGGTCAAGCTGCTGCGCCGCCATATCCTTCCCAGCACGGTGGCGCCGCTGGTGGTGCAGGCTACCTACATCTGTGCGTCTGCGATCCTTACCGAGGCCGGGCTGAGCTTTCTGGGCGCCGGCACGCCGCCGGAGATTCCGACCTGGGGCAACATGATCGCGTCGAGCCGGTTGTACCTGCAGATAGCGCCCTGGACGATTTTTGCCCCCGGCATCTGCCTGGCGCTGGTGGTGCTGGCAGTGAACATGCTCGGCGACGGTTTGCGCGACCGGCTCGACCCGCGGATTTCGAGGCGGATGTGAACGACGCCCAGCCGCCCGAAGCCGTTCAGCGCCGCAGCCCGAAGGGCGGAGGCCTCAATTGATGGAACCGATCCTCGCCATCGACAACCTGCACACGCGGTTTTTCACGCGCGACGGCGCGGTGCGCGCCATCGAAGGCCTGTCCCTCACGGTGCAGGCGGGCGAAGTGCTCGGCATCGTCGGTGAGAGTGGTTGCGGCAAATCGGTCACCGCGCTGTCGGTCATGCGATTGATCCCGGCGCAGTCCGGGCGCATTGTCGAAGGGTCGGTGCGTTTTGAAGGCCAGGACCTGGCGGCACTCAGCGACGCCCAAATGCGCAGTATCCGCGGCAACCAGATCGCCATGGTGTTCCAGGAACCCATGACCTCGCTCAACCCGGTGCACACGGTGGGTGCGCAGATTGCCGAGGCGGTCAGCATCCACCAGGGCCTGTCCAGGTCTGCGGCAATGGCGCGCGCGGTCGAGATGCTGGGCCTGGTGCGCATCCCGGATGCAGCCCGCCGCGTGGGGGACTATCCGCACCAGTTTTCCGGCGGCATGCGCCAGCGCGTGATGATCGCCATGGCCCTGTCCTGCAACCCCAAGCTGCTGATCGCCGACGAGCCCACCACCGCGCTGGATGTGACGATTCAGGCCCAGATCCTCAAGCTGATGATGGAGCTCAATGGGCGCGTCGGTGCCGCCATCATGTTGATCACGCACGACCTTGGCGTGATTGCCGAGACTGCCCACCGCGTGGTTGTGATGTACGCCGGGCGCAAGGTGGAAGAAGCCACGGTGGATGCCCTTTTCGAGCGCCCGGTGCACCCCTACACGAGGGGCCTGATGGCCTCCATTCCACGTGGGCGCCAGGGTGCGCGCACCCGCCGCCTGAGTGAAATCCCCGGCATCGTGCCCTCGCTGCGAGAGGCCGCGCCCGGCCAGCCGGCGTTCCAGGGCTGTGCGTTTGCACCGCGCTGCGCTTTCGCCACGCCGCGTTGCCACAGTCAGGCTCCGCCGCTGCTGCAATACGATGCGACGGGCATTGTGGAACTGGTGCAAGGCCAGGCTGTGCCCGGTATGCACCTTGCGGCCTGCTGGGAAATCGACAAGGTGCTTGCGTCATGAGCGCCGCCGGACCGCCCCAAGGCGCGAGCGCCCCTTTGGGGGGCAGCGAGCCACATGCAATGGGCGAGCCTGGGGGCCACAAATGACCGAGGTGCTGCGCGTCGAGAACCTGCAGAAACTGTTTCCGGTGCGACGCGGGGTGTTGCAGCGCGTGGTCGGCCATGTGCGCGCTGTCGATGGCGTATCGTTCGCGATCCAGGCCGGCGAGACCCTGTGCCTGGTGGGCGAATCGGGCTGCGGCAAGTCTACCGTGGGCAAGACCATCCTGCGCCTGCAGGAACCAACGGCTGGGCAGATCTGGCTCGATGGCACCGAGGTGACGAAACTCGCCGAAGAGCAGATGCGGGTGCACAGGCGCCAGGTGCAGATGGTGTTCCAGGATCCGTATTCCTCACTCAATCCGCGCATGCGCGTCGCTCAGATCGTGGCCGAACCGCTGGAGAATTTCGGCCTGGCCGAAGGCGCCGAGAAGGAGCGCCAGGTCGTCGCACTGCTGGAGAAAGTCGGCCTGCGCAAGGACGCCTTGCAGCGCTTCCCGTTCGAGTTCTCGGGCGGGCAACGGCAACGCCTGGGCATTGCGCGCGCGCTGGCGCTCAACCCAAAACTGATCGTCGCCGACGAGCCGGTGTCCGCGCTCGATGTGTCGGTGCAGGCCCAGGTGCTCAACCTGCTGATGGACCTGCAAGACGAGTTCGGCCTGGCTTATCTGTTCATCTCGCACGACCTCGCCGTGGTGGAGCATATCGGCCACCGCATCGCCGTCATGTACCTGGGGCGCATCGTCGAGCTGGCACCGAAGGAGCGCATCTTCGCGCAGCCGCAGCACCCTTACACCGAAGCGCTGATGGCGGCGGCACCCATTGCCGACCCCAAGTCGCGCCGCAAACGGCTGGTGATCGAAGGGGATGTGCCCAGCCCCATGAACCCACCGCCGGGCTGCCACTTCCATACCCGCTGCGTTTATGCCGAGGCGCGTTGCAAGGTGGAATATCCGCCGCTGCAGGAGATTGCACCGGGGCACATTGTTGCCTGCCATTTGCGCGGCAAGGACACGCTCGCAGCAGCATGAACCCTGCCGTGACCGACATCTATCAGTCCCTGGGCGTGGCGCGCCGCATCAATGCCGCCGGTACATTGACCCGCCTTGGCGGCAGCCTGATGGAGCCCGAGGTGCTGCAGGCGATGGTGCAGGCGGCCACGGCGTCGGTCGACATGGCGGAACTGCAGACGGCGGCCAGCAAGGTGATCGCCCGCGTCACTGGCGCCGAGGCCGGCATCGTCACCTCTGGCGCTGCCGCTGGCCTGACTCTGGCTAGCGCTGCCTGCCTGGCGCGCTGGGACGTGGCGCGCATGACGGCGCTGCCCGACACGCGTGGCATGCCCAACGAAGTACTGATGGTGCGCACGCAGCGCAACAGCTACGACCACGCGATTCGCCTGGCGGGTGCAAGGATTGTCGATATCGGACACAACGACCGCGGCACTGGCGCTGGCATCCGCGGCCTGGAGCCCTGGGAGATCACGGCCGCCATCACGCCGCAGACCGTGGCCATGGTGTTCGTCGCGACCGCACAAACGGTGCACGAATTGCCCGCGGTGCTGCAGGTGGTGCATGCGCACGGCCTGCCGGTGATCGTCGACGCTGCCGCCCAGTTGCCACCGCGCAGCAACCTGCAACGCTTCATTGCGGCGGGCGCCGATCTGGTGGTGTTCAGTGGCGGCAAGGCGATCGGAGGTCCTCAGGCCAGCGGCATCCTGGCGGGTAGACGCGACCTGATCGGCTCGGCGCTGTTGCAGATGATGGACATGGATGTCAACCCGACGACCTGGTCGCCATCCGACTTGATCGACCGCGCGGCGCTGCATGGTGTTCCGCACCACGGCATTGGCCGTGGCTTCAAGGTCGGCAAGGAAGAGATTGCCGGCCTGGTCTGCGCGCTGAAGCGCTTTGTCGCACGCGACGAGGTGGCCAGCGCCCAGGCACTGGCAGCGCGCCTGCAGGCGATTGCCGCCGCACTGGCAGCGCAACCGGGCATCACCACGCGGCTGGTCCCCGGCACCGAACTCGCACCCATCCCGCTGCTGGAAATAGACGCCGGCGCCGGAGCAGCAGCACTGGTCGAGCGCCTGTTGCGCGGCGATCCACCGGTGCATGTGGGTGAACGAATGCTCGATGCCGGCATCCTGACCATCAACCCCCAGACCCTGCGCTGCGAGGACGACTCCGTGCTCGTGCGCTGCCTGCTGACATCCTTGCGGAGCCCTTCATGACAGCTGCCAGCCATGACCACGACCTGATCCTGCGCGGCGCGCGGGTGATCGACCCGTCACAAAACCTCGACCGCATTACCGATGTGCGCTTTCATGGTGGCCGGGTGGCCGCGATTGGCGACAACCTGCCCAACGCAGAGCAAACCGAGCTACGCGATGTGCGCGGCATGGTCGTGACACCCGGACTGATCGACCTGCACACCCATGTCTACTGGGGCGGCACCGCGATTGGCGTGGATGCGGTGGCCCTGGCGCGCAGCAGCGCCACCGCCACCTTCGTTGACGCCGGCACGGCCGGACCAGGCAACTTTCCGGGCTTTCGCAAACATGTGATCGAACCGGCGCTGCCGGTGCGCATCCTGCCGCTGCTGAACCTGTCGTTTGCCGGCATCTTCGCGTTCTCGGACACGGTGATGGTGGGGGAGTGTGAAGACCTGCGCCTGCTCGACCTGAACCACTGTGTGCGGGTGGCACGGGAACACGCGGACCTGGTGGTGGGCATCAAGGTGCGCGTCGGGCGCGGCGCCAGTGGCGCCTCCGGCATCGCTCCGATGGACATGGCGCTCGAAGTGGCCGAGGCCACCGGCCTGCCCCTGATGGCCCACCTGGACCATCCACCGCCGTCGCGCCTGGACGTGATGTCGCGCCTGCGCAAGGGCGACATCCTGACGCACTGCTTTCGGCCGTTCCCGAATGCACCGGCACACCCGGATGGCGGCGTGCGGCCGGAGGTACTGGCGGCCCGCGCGCGCGGTGTGATTTTTGACATCGGGCACGGCGCCGGCTCCTGCGGCTTCGGAACCAGCCGTGCCATGCTGGCCGCCGGTTTCAAGCCCGATGTGATTTCGTCGGACGTCCACATCCTGTCGATCAACGGGCCGGCGTTCGACCTGTTGCAGACACTGGCCAAGTTCCACGCCTTGGGCATGACCCTTACAGAAGTGATCGCCTGCGGCACGGTCAACGCCGCGCGCGCCATCCGCCGACCAGAACTGGGCACGCTGCAAGTGGGTGCGGTGGGTGAGGCCAGCGTCTTCGAGATACTGAACCAATCCACCGAACACAAGGACGTTCTCGGAGAAGTGATCACTACCGACAAACGTTTTGTCGCACGCGGCCTGGTACTTGAAGGCCGCTGGTGGCTCTGAACATCCAAATCAACCGAGGAACAACATGTCCAATCCGACCATGGTCTTCACCGACATCGACTTTGAGCGCGAGGGCAAACAGGTGGACTGGCTCAATTTGCCGCATTCGGTCACCCGTTCGGCTTATGGCGCGATCTCGATTCCGCTGGCAGTGATCCGCAACGGCCCCGGGCCGACCGTGTTCCTGATGGCAGGCAACCACGGTGACGAATACGAAGGCCAGATCGTGCTGGCCAAGCTGATCCGTGAACTGGAGCCCGAACACGTCCGCGGCCGCATCATCATCATGCCCGCAGCCAACCTGCCGGCCGCCATGGCCGGGGCGCGCGTCTCGCCGATCGACCAGGGCAACCTCAACCGCGCCTTCCCAGGCGATGCACACGGCACACCAACCTGGGCCATTGCGCATTACATCGACAGCGTTCTGTACCCGATGGCCGACTTCCACCACGATCTGCATTCTGGCGGCTCGTCGCTGAAGTACGTGCCGTTCTGCTCCATGCGCCAGAGTGGCGAGGCTGCACTGGACGCACGCTCGATGGCGGCACTCAAGGCCTTCGGCGCGCCGCTGAGCCTGATCTGGTCCTACGTTCCCGAAAACCGCCTGGCCGGCGCCGCCGCTGCGCGCCGTGGCTTGGTCTCCCTGGGCGGCGAATTCGGTGGCGGTGGCGATGTCAACCGCACCAGCCTGGCCATGCTGGACCGCGGCGTGCACAATTTCCTGCATTTCGCCGGTGTCTTGCCGGGCGCCACACCGGCCGCGCCGACCACCGACATCCGTTTCATGGCGGTGTCGAGCCAGGCCCACTATGTGTACGCGACCGAGGCCGGGTTGCTCGAACCGGCGGTTGATCTGGGAGCGGAAATCAAGAAGGGCGACCTGGCCGGACTGATCCACTTCGTCGACAACCCGGCACGCGCGCCGGTGCCGTGTTACTTCCGCCGCGATGGCATGGTGGTCTGCCAGCGCCACTTTGGCCGGGTCGAACGGGGTGACTGCGTGGCGCACCTGGCGACCGACGTCGCGTGACCACAGCGGGAACGGCGGCGGCGTCAGTGCCAACCGGTGATCCCGTGCCAGTTTGGCAGCCGCCCCCTGATCCTGACCGACCCTGTAACCGGAGGCATTCGTGACACGTTACCTGACCATTGCCGCGGCCCAGATGGGCCCGATTGCCCGCAGCGAAAACCGCCAGAGCGTCGTGCGCCGCCTGATCGAGCTGATGCGCCAGGCCAAGGCTATGGGCGCCGAGGTGGTGGCCTATCCGGAGGCGACCCTTACCGCCTTCTTCCCGCACTGGTTCACTGCGGACGAGGAAGAGGTCGATGCCTGGTTCGAGCGTGCCATGCCGGGGCCGCAGACGCAGCCCCTGTTCGACGAAGCGCGCCGTCTCGGGATCGGCTTTCACCTCGGTTACTGCGAGCTCGATCTTTCCACTGGGCGCAAGCGGCGCTTCAATACGTCCATCCTGGTCGACGCCAACGGCAACATCATCGGCAAGTACCGCAAGATCCATCTCCCCGGGCATGCCGACCACAGGCCGCAGACACCGTTCCAGAACTTGGAGAAGCGTTACTTCGAGGTCGGCGACTTGGGTTTTGGCGCCTGGCGCGCCTGGGGCGGCGTGGCCGGCATGATCATCTGCAACGACCGGCGCTGGCCGGAGTCCTACCGGGTGCTCGGCTTGCAGGGCGTGGACATGATTTTCTGCGGCTACAACACGCCGGTGCACCACCCGGCAGCGCCGGACCATGACCGGCTGGGACAATTCCACAACGAGTTGTCCATGCAGTCGGGCGCGTACCAGAACAGCGCCTGGGTAATCGGTATCGCCAAGGCCGGCCTGGAAGAGGGTGTGGACATGATCGCGGGCAGCTGCATCATCGCGCCCACCGGCGAAATCGTCGCCCGCGCGAGCAGCGCAGGGGACGAGGTGATCGTGGCGCGGTGTGACCTGGATCTGGGGCGTTCGTACCGGGAGACGACGTTCAACATGGCCTTGCACCGGCGCATTGAACACTACGGGATGATTGTTGAGCGGACGGGGCCGACGGCGCCATAGTAGTTGTTGCGGTTCCCGTGGAGCATTACTGCTCCCCATTGCCACTCAGTAACCGGCTCTGGCACTTTACCGATCGGCCAACGCGGTGTACCATTTGGCTAAATTTATTTAACCAAATGGCCATATCCATGTCCAACACGCCCACTCTATACAAGCCAATACAAGAGGACTCCTCGCGACCCGTCCGCGAGAAGGGCGCTCTGCTCGACCCAAAACAGTTCTGGGTCGTCGACGCACAACGCAACAACCCCAGCGCGCAGTCCCAGCGGCGTGGCTTGCAGATGTTGGTGGCGCGCGTAATGGAGTCCCCCGGCGTGGTCTTGTTCGACGCCGTGGAGTCGGGGGTGCCAACCCGCATGGTCGATCTGATTGCTGGCGCCACGGGGGAAGCGGCAACACGCGTGATGGACATGATTGGTGTATCCCAGACGACCTTTCGGCGCAAGGACGAAGCGCATGAACCATTGCCCGATGCGGCGGGCCATCGGGTCATGGGGTTCTTGCGCGTAATGGCCACTCTGCGGCGTCTTCTGCTGGAGAGTGGCGACCAGGAACAATTGGCCACATTTGATCTTGAAACCTGGCTTGCCCAATGGATGCGCGAGCGCTTGCCTGAGTTGGGCGGCAAGACACCGGCGGAGATGCTGCGCAATCCTGAAGGCCAGCGCGCCATCGAGCAGTTGCTGGAGCGGATGCGCGGAGGGCTTCCTGCTTGACGGTCGCGCTGTGGCGTGTCGCCCCGGACACGCCGAGCTGGACCGCCGACGACATGGACGGCAAGGGCGCCTCCAGCAAAGGGGCGCGCTGGAACCACGCCGGCGAACGCGTAACCTACGCCGCCACGTCGATTTCTCTGGCAGCCTGGGAGACACGGGCGCACTTCAGCCACGGTGGCGCGTTGCCATGGAACCGGTTTCTGGTGCGGATCGATATCCCGGACGACGTCTGGAGCGCACGCGAGATCCTGCGTCGGCCACCGCCGGTCGGCTGGGACGCGATTCCCGAAGGAATGGTCTCGCGCGATGAAGGATCCGCGTGGTTGAAATCCGGGCGGACTGCCTTGCTGGCCGTTCCTTCGGTGATCATCAGCGAGGAGGACAACGTTCTCGTCAATCCAGGCCACCCGGACAGCGCGCGGGTCGTCGCGACCAAGGTGCGGCGTTTTGTCTACGACCACCGCGTCTGACGCCAACCGCGCCGCGTACCCGGCAGGCGGGCATTACCCGCCCGTTCGCGCCAGCGCTGGCCGCGGCCAGCGCCGATCCATTCTTCGGGCAGCGCGCACCACACGACAGCGCCGGTCGGGCAACGCAGGGCCATGCCCGGCCTGGCAGAAACGTCACGCTGCGCCAGGGTTACCCTGCATTCCCACCAGCGTCGGCAGATTCGGCCTGCGCGCTGACACCGTGCCCCTGGCCTTGAGCCAGGGTTCGACCACATCCCAGACGGGTTTGTTGCCAGACGTCCTGGCTTCTTCGGACACGGGTGCCCAACCGGCGACCTTGTACTTGCGGTCCGCGTCGATGGGCTTGCCGCGCAAGCGCAGGTTGTCAATGCGTTGGCCCATGCCCTGGCGCGGATCGCATCGGTATTGCAGGCCACCGACCCGCACCATGTCGCCGCCCTGCTGGTAATACGGGTCCGGGTTGAACAGGTTGTCGGCCACGTCCTCCAGAATCGTCTTGATCGTGCTCCCGCTCATCTCCGTGAGGGTGGTGTAAGGGTAGGTGATGGCGGTCATGTCCATCAGCCACTCGCGCGTGATGGCCTGACCCGGCAACAGCGTGGTGCCCCAGCGAAAACCCGGCGAGAAGGCAATCTCGGCACCCTGCACCTCCATCAAGGCGTCGAGCAGCAACTGGTCTCCGGTGCCATTGAAGTTGCCCCTGCGGTACAGCAGGCCGTCGTTGCGCGCCAGTGTTTCCGACAAGCGCGCCTCGAACGGCGCACGCACCCGCGTGATGAGGGCGTCCATCGCCGGGTCGGGTGGCAGCAGGTTGGCAAACACCGGCAACAACTTGTAGCGAAAATCGGAGACCTTGCCACCGCGCACATCGACGTCGAGCACGCCCAGGAACTTGCCGTTAGAGCCTGCGTTGGTGACGATGGTCTTGCCCGAGCGGTTGCCGACAATGCTGGCCACCGGCACGCCGTCGTGGGTGTGGCCGCCCAGGATGGCGTCGATGCCGCTGACCCGGCTGGCCAGCTTCAGGTCCACGTCCATGCCGTTGTGTGACAGCAGTACCACCAGTTGCGCCCCGTTGGCGCGCGCCTCGTCCACTGCCTTTTGCATGCCCTCCTCCTGGATACCAAAGCCCCAGTCGGCCATCAGGTAACGCGGGTTCGCAATCGGTGTGTACGGAAACGCCTGGCCGATGATGGCGCATGGCACGCCGTTGATCTGGCGCTGCACATAGGCCTTGAAGACCGGATCACCGAAGTCGTTGGTCTTGATGTTCTGCGCGATGAATTCGATGCTGCCGGCAAAATCCCGCTCGACAATCTGTTTGACACGCTCCATCCCCAGCGTGAACTCCCAATGCCCGGTCATCAGGTCCACGCCGAGCAGTTTTGCCGCGTCGACCATGTCCTGGCCATTGGTCCACAAGGCAGTGGCCGAGCCCTGCCAGGTGTCGCCGCCATCGAGCAGCAACGCGCCCGGACGGCTGGCTTTCATGCGTTTGACCAATGTCGCGAGGTGCGCAAAGCCGCCCACCTTGCCGTACTGGCGGGCTGCTTTTTCGAAGTTCAGGTAGGTCAGCGCATGGGCTTGCGCCGTGCCCGGGCGCACACCCGCCGCGCGCAACAAATGTTCACCCACCAGATGCGGCAACCGGCCCTGCATGCTGCCAAAGCCAAGGTTCACACTGGGTTCGCGGAAGTACACCGGCCTCAGCTGCGCGTGGCAATCCGTCATGTGCAGAAAAGACACATTGCCAAAACGCGGGATCTCGTACAGCGTGTTCTGTGCAGACGCCGCGTCGACTTCGGCGTGTTGCGACAGCCCCAGGCCAGCTACCGCGCCAGCGCCGAGCAGTTGCAGGAACTCCCGCTTGTCCAGGTTCACTCGTTTACCGGGGATTTCGGATCGAGCAACAAGCCCACCACATGCCGGACCTGCGCTTCGGTCAGGATGCCGGAATGGCCCACACGCGGCATGTTGGAGCAGGCGTTGTAGGCTTTGGCGTTCCAGATCTTGCCCCAGGTGTACTCCACGATGGGTTTGGCGGCGGCACTGGTGGGATCCGTCACGCCACGCAACTTGCCGTAGTTGTACAGGCTGGGACCGATCGTGCCAAAGGAGACTTCCTTCTTGTCGATCTGGTGGCAGTTGTAACAGTTGCCGCCATTCGCCTGTGCGGCGTCGTCGGTCCAGGTCAGGCCGCGCCCGCTCTGGGCGATGCGTTCGCCTTCGCGCCAGTCGCCGATGAACCTGCCATCGGAGGGCCAGACCATCACTTTCATGTTGGCCTGCTCGATCGCCTGCGCGATTTTCTCGTCAATCGGTTTGCCCGCGACGTCGGCGGCGCTGCATTCGCGATTGGTATCGTCTTGCAGCAGGCGGTCCATGCCGACCGGACCTTCGCTGCGAAACGAGGACTTGATGATGCTGGCCGCAAGTTTGTCCAGATCGGCGCTGGTTGGCCCGCTGGCGCAGCTGGTGAGCAGCAGGAAAAACAGCGGTGCGAGTACCCGCAGGGTGTGGTGCATGGTCATCTGCCCTCAGCGTTTGATGGCGGGCGCGATCGACTCGCCGCCCTTGCCGTTCACACCCAGGTACAACCCCAGGGCAATCGTGGCATCGCTGCCAAACAGCGGGTATGGAAAGCGCTGCTGCCGGTAGCAGTCGTTCAGGCGGAGTTGCATGCCCCACATCTGTCCGTTCGACACGCGGTAGGCGGGCCAGGCCCCGAAGCCGTTGCCGGCACCCGGGTTTTTCGTCAGGTTGGGCAGGTCCTGCAGGCGTATGCGCTTGTTGTCTTCTGCGTGGCAGGATGCGCAGGAAAAGTCGTGGGTTCCACTGCGCGCAAAGAAGATGCGTTTGCCGACTTCGTACATGGTTTTCTCCTGCACGGTGTTGTTCGGCAGGTTGAATTTCATGCCACGCGACCCGGCCGAAACATAGGCGGCGAGCGCCGTCATGTTGACCTGTTCGGCGCGGCCAAACGGTGTCCTGGCAATCTCTGCGGCGTTAAAGCCCTGCAGCGTCTCCATGCAGGTCAACAGCCGCGACTCCATGTCCTGCACGCGCTGGGTGTCGGCGAAGTAGCGCGGCAGTTCAACGAACGCGCCCTTGACCACACCCGGACCCTTGCCGAGGTCGCATTGCTCCAGCGATGCATTCTTCGGCCCGCGTTTTTGCTGCCACAGGCCCTCTCCCTTGGCCTCGAACAGGTCCGACGGATTGCCATCGGCGAGCATCGCGCGGTACTCTGCAATACCCTCGGCGGTGGACTTTTGTGCCCAGACCGTGCCAGTGGCGCAGGCCGTCAGCAGCGCTGCCAGCAGCACTCTGTGTTGCGTCATTCTTTGTCTCCTCGTCGAATGCATCGTGGCGCGGACCTTGCCGCCACCCCGGGCAGCGCGGCTCAGGTCACCGTCGCCTCGTCGGTTCGGGTATCGCCCTTGTTGTCTTTCCAGCTCACCGCAATCTTGTCGCCGGCCTTGGCACCCTTGACGGTGAACTGCAGGAAAGGGTTCTTCGCAACCGCTGGACCCCACTCTGCGCTCAATACAGGCTTGCCGTTGTGGGTGGCGCTTACGTCGGTGATGTGCCAGGCCGGAATGGTCTTGCCGGCGGCGTCTTTGCGCTGGCCAGTCTCCATTTCATGGGCCATCAAAACCCGCACGGTGGCGTTGCTGCCTGCGGCCTGGGCGCGAATGCGCATTGGATCTCCCATGGTGAACTCCTTGATCGGTTCTGAATGAAAACAGCCGGGCTTGCGGATCAACCGCCACAACCGCCCAGCGTGACCTTGACTTCCTTCCTGGCGAACAAGGAACGTCCATCGGCCAGCACCGCCACCGCGTAGACATCGGAGGACTGGCCCATCTTGGCCCGTGTCGCGATGTTGGCGTCGACGCTGTCCGTCACATTGAACATGGCAACCAGCGCATTCGGATTTTTCTCCACCAGGATCAGCAACTGCTTGACACCGGCCAGGGTGGTACTTGCGCCCAGCGGCACGACGGCGCCATTTTCTGCAATATCCGGACCGGTGACAGTAACGTCCTTGCTCTCGACAGGAGCACCGGCTCCCAGTGCCTTGAGCGCATCACCGAGGTTCTTGGCCTCGAACGCCTTGGCATTGAACGCTAGCGCGATGCCCGGGAACAGCCCGGTGACGGCCAGCAGACTGGCAACGGTGGCGCTGTGCTGCAGTGCCTTGCGACGGGTTGGCATGGTGATCTCCTTTTACAACAACTTTCACTACAACGCGGCGAGGAGCAGGATGCGACGCGAGCCGACAGCCGCGCCGCCGGAAACTGGTTTCGCCCCGCTTGCCCAGAGCGCAAGTGGCATCACTTTGCAGCCCCCGCTGCCAGCCACGCCGCAATGATTCTCGCATCTGCTTCGGGCAGGTTTTGCGCCGGCATCGGGACAACTCCCCACACGCCAGCACTTCCAGAGCGTATTTTGCCTGCAAGATAGTCCACCTTGCCCGGATGTTTGCGGGCGATCTCGGAAAAACCAGGGCCAACGATCTTCTGTGCGACCCCATGGCACGCGGTGCAGGCGTATTTGGCAGACAGGGCCAACGCGAGTTTGGAGTTGCTTGCCGCTGAGTCGGCTTTGGCCACCACGGCAGCCAGCGGCGTTGCCGCCGATACCGGGACGGCGGGCGCGAATGCGACCACCTCGGCGCGGCTGGTATCGGCGCCACGCTGCGCGCCCACCAGACGGTTCTGCTCGGCCAGGTTGCCGTGCTGGTTGCGCGCATAGTCGGGCAGGGTGGACGTCACGCGCCCGGCGTCCGGGCAGTTTTGCATGCAGGCGCGCGCGCGCACGTCGGCCCGATCGGTGCCGCCGAACTCAGTGCCCGGCCACAGGGCGTGTTGTGTGGTCATGCCGTCGCGATTGGGCAATCGCGCCTGCGCCTCTTGCATGTTGCGGTTGGACAACACGAACTCCTGCGGTACCACGTTTCCGAGATGCAGCATGAAGGCGGTTACCGCGTAAACCTCGTCTGGCGTCAGCGACTTGGGCTGGTTCCACGGCATGGCGCGGTAGATATAGTCCCACAGGGTCGACAGGGTCGGGACTTTCATCAAGGTGGTGCGCCCCGGATACCCCTGGTCGGTCAGGCGTGCGACGCGTCCGGACTTCACATCGTCCGCGCTGGTGCCACCGATAACCGGATTGAATACCTGGTTCGATTCGCCGAATATGCCGTGGCAGGATGCACATTTGGCCTCCCAGACGTCCTGCCCCTGCGCGACCGATCCAGACCCGGGCGGAAGACCCCGAAAATCCGGTCGCACATCGGTGTCCCAGGCGGCAAGCTCGGCGGGAGTGGCGGCGCGTCCTACACCGGGAAATCGGTCGCTGGCGGTCGCCGCGGTGGCGCCGAAAACCACCAGCAGACCCAACAGACCCAACAGAAACACAAGACGCCAACCAGACTGGTCAGGCAACCTGGACATTCTTCACCTCGCCGTTCTCCTGCACCAGCCACGACTGGATCGAGTTGTTGTGGTAAATCGAGCGGGTACCGCGCACAGCGCGGCTCTGCCGGTAACCAGGCTGCACGTAGCCGGTGTCGTCGATCGCGCGGCTCTGCACAATGGCGGGCTTGCCATCCCATACCCAATCCAGCGAAAAACGGGTCAGGCACTTGTCCAGCACCGGGGTCTGCAGCCGGGCCACCCGCCAATTGCGACCACCGTCCACCGAAACATCGACGCGCTTCACCCTGCCGCGACCCGACCATGCCAGGCCACTGATGCTGAAAAAGCCCCGGTCCAGCAACACCTGACCGCCCGAGGGCGTGGTCACCACGCTTTTGCACTCCTGGATGCTGGTGTACTGGCGGTGCCGACCGTCTGGCATCAGATCGATATAGTGAATCGCCTCGTCCTTGGTCGCATACGGTTTGTCACCCAGTTCGATGCGCCGCAGGTACTTCACCCAACTCACACCCTGCACGCCGGGCACGACCAGACGCAGGGGATAGCCGTTCTCCGGTCGCAGCATTTCGCCGTTCTGGCCGTAAGCGACCAGCACCTCGCCGGAGCGGATGGCCTGCATCGGGATCGTGCGCGTCAGGGACGAGCCATCGGCGCCTTCAGCCAGCACGAACTTCCCGCGCTGCAGGTTGGCGCCCGCCATCTCCAGCAGCGTGATCAGCGGCACACCGGTGAACTCGCTGCACGACAACATGCCATGGGTGTATTGCGCGGTCGGCACGGCCACGTTGCCCCACTCCATGCCGGTATTGGCGCCGCATTCGATGAAGTGAAAACGCGATACCGACGGCAGCCGCATCAGGGCGTCCAGAGTGAACACCATAGGGCGGCGCAGCATTGCTGGCTCCGAGCCGTTGAGCAGCAGCCGGTGCCTGGTTGGGTCAATGTCCCACCAACCCTGGTGGTGACGCTCGAAATGCAAGCCACTGGGAGTGACGATGCCGAACATCGATTGCAGCGGCGCAAATGACACCGACGACTGGCTTGTCTGGGTCAGGCCGGGACTGGGCCTGCGCTGGACATTGGCCTCGTGTTGCGAGGGGCGGCCGTAACCGTCGGTGGCAACACCCTGGCCAAGACCGCGGCTGTGCTCGGGCAGTTCCAGAATTGCCGCCTCGCCCGCGCCCGGCACTGCCGGGCCGGTCTGCGCCACCAGCGTCGGCACTGCCAGGCCGGCTGCAGCGGCGGCAAACGCATTGCGCAGGAAATCGCGTCGCCCGGCGCGTGCCTGGGCCACCACCGTCTGCACTCCTGCGGGCTGCAGAAACCCCTCTGGCGCCGGGCGCAGGCGCCCGATCACGCCATCACGCATGGCGATAGTGCCTGACTGCGCTGGCAACTTGCCCGGTATCGCCGGCAAGCGGCGAGCGGCTGGCGGCTATGGCTATGGCTATGGCTATGGCTATGGCTATGGCTATGGCTATGGCTATGGCTATGGCTATGGCTATGGC
>ENA-ORBV01008573-ORBV01008573.1-microbial-mat-metagenome-genome-assembly--contig:-NODE-8573-length-17115-cov-12.555053_pt1 | contig 17115 bp, 8 predicted proteins | sample MGYA00237777_ERZ505514 | MGnify/ENA primary metagenome ERZ505514 (study PRJEB26160, sample SAMN06269048) | microbial mat metagenome | isolation source: Oligotrophic lake microbial mat | place...
CCCCACAACCCCCGGCCCAGCCAGACGCTGGCGCGTAAACGCTGAGCGTGAAGCTCGTGCAAGCCCATGGCGGCCAAAAAAGTCAGAGGATAGTACGCCAGCGAGGAATAGTGCACAATCTTGGACTGCACCAGGCTAAAGACCAGCAGAACCACCAGCAGCAACAAAATCATCCAGCGCCTGAAATCCGATCGCTGCCGTTCGGGGCTGGTGTCGCGGTGCAGCGCCAACAGCGCAAAAAGCGATGCGGGAAAACATCCCCACAACAGCACTACGACGTGGTAGCCTGGAAAACCGCCATGTCCAGCGTCTTCGGTTTGCATCAGCCGCCACTGGTAGGTCAGGAATTCTTCTGTAAACCAACTTCCGTTGCGCGCCCATTCAGGTCCAAACCAAAGGCCGCAAGTGACGAGCGCCGTCAGCGTCCACACCAAAAATGCCGGCCAGAGCCGCAGCAAGCGAAAGCGTCCCCAGGCCACATAGGCGCCTAAGGTCAGTGCCGGCAGCAGCCAGCCCACGGGGCCCTTGGTCAGGATGGCCAGTCCGGTGAATACACCGCCGAGCAACAGGTAGCCCCAACCGCGGCCCGAACTTGCAGGTCCCCGCATAAGCCCTTCCACCGACCAACCGTAGCGGATAAAACCCGCCAGGCCCAGGAACATGAAGAGGTTGAACCAGGGGTCGATCAGCCCGCTTTTGGCGTAGAGGTGGGGCAGGAGGGAGCCCAGCCATGCCAAGGCCCAGAACCAGCCGAAGCGGCGATCTGCCAGGCGGCAGCCGAGCCTGTAGAGCAACAGCACCGTGACCATACCGGCGATGGCATTCGGGAAACGCGCGGCGTACTCGCCGATGCCAAACAGGTGCATGCTGCCGGCTTGCATCCAGAAAAAGAGCGGCGGCTTTTCCCAGAACAGTTCAAAATTGACGTGAACCCGCAGGTAATCGCCCAGGACGACCATTTCGCGGGCCACCTCAGCAAAGTTGATTTCGTCCCAATCAAAGAGCCGAACCCCGCCCAAAAATGGGAGGAAAAGCAACCCGCTGATTAGCAAGAGCAGCCCTTGATCCAGGCGTTGGGTATGTTGGTTGGGGTTGTTCATGGTCTTGGCGGCGGGTAATGGGCGCTGCCATCAGGCCGCCGGGATGGCTTTACCTCACCCTGGCTCTGGCCTCGGCTCTGGCCCCGGCCTCGGCTCCGGCGCTGCCAATAGCCTCAGTACCCACCTTGTATTTTGCGCACAAACCATTCCACGCTCAGCAGCGCCAGGAACAAAAAGAACAACAGGCGCAGGTTAATCACCGAGCGGGTTTGCAGCGATTCGTGCAGCAGGGGGCGAATAGCATTGTTTGCTCGGAGGCTGTCTACCAGTGCGGCGCGTTGGCCGGCGCTGAAAAACGCGCCACCGCTGGCTTCGGACAAACCGGCCAGCAGGCCGTGGTTCGCGGTCACATTCAGGGCTTCCAACTGCAGCGGTGCCACAGTGAATTGCCCTTCGCTCGTATATTCTTTGCTGTTCCACGACGTACGCGCGCGGTAAGCATACGAACCAGGCGGCAACGAGCCGGCCTGCAAAGCATAACCCTGGCCTTGCCGATTGAAACGGTACTCGTAGCGCTTGCCGTCAGCATCGGTGATGGCCAGTTCCACGTCCGGCGTGTTAACGGGCTCGTAGCTGTCGTTGTACAATTCCGCCTGAAAGGCGATGTTTTCTTTTTCTGTGAATAAATTTTTTGCCAGCAACGTGCGGAAATTTCGCCGGTCGCTCTTTACGGCCAGGTATTGCAGGCTCTTGCCGGTCAATGCTTCAAACCGCTCGTGGTTGCCGGCATCCAAAAAGTCGAACAGACGCCAGCGGTACAGGCCTTCAGCCGCCAAAACGCCCGTCCGTACGCCCTGCACTTCGCCAAAAGCCAGAAGCGGATACTCGGTGTTCACACTTCCGATGCGCTGCGTCAGCGCCACTTTGGTGGTCGGCGAGGTGCGGTAATCGCCAAAAGGCGCCATCAACGGGGGAAATTGGCGCAGCGCATTGCGCAACGGTTCGTCGATGGCAAAGAGCGAAAACGCAGGATCCATTTGCGCCTGCACTTCATTCATGGAGCCGTTGCCAGCGCGGATGCGAATAAGATCCTGGCTTCGGTTGAACAACTCCAAATCGCTCTGCGCGCCAAGTACGTACAGGGCGGGAATTTTTTCTGCCTTCATCACCGCCAGCAACGACGAAAGTGGATAATTCGAGGACGGCAATTGGTGCAGCACCACCAGGTCAGCGGCTTCCAGCGATCCATCAAAATCGCGCGCCATCACCAGGCGCACTTCGTAGTTGCCCTGGGCTTCCATGACCTGCCGCAAAGCGGCCAGGTCGGGGTGGGGGGCATGGGCCAGAAGCAGCATCCGCTGCCGTCCGTCGAGCACGTCTATGAATAAATCAACCGTATTGTTTGCTATGGTTGATTCCCCTTCCAGCGGACCAAACCGCACGCGCAAATGCAAAACTCCCGGGCGGTCTGCGCTGACAATAAATTCTTCACTTCCGGCGAAAGGGTCTCCGTTCAACGCAACTGTTCTGCTATCCAACAGGCGCTCGCCACTTTGCTCCACTGCGGCAAGGCGCAACGTGGCCATTTCGCCCGTAGCGTGAATGGCCGAAAGGTCCAGGCGCAACGTAAAGCGATCGTTGAGGTACACCAGGCGGTTAACGTAATTGCGATCAATGCGCAGATCGCGGCGGCGCGTGGTATCGCCCAGGCCGATGGTATAAATAGGAGCGCCCAGGCGTCGCGAACCATAAGCTGGATTATTGCCGAGGTTGTAAATACCATCGCTGGCCAGCACTATGGCTCCGACATTTCGGTTGGCAAAACGGTCATCCAGCGCCGTTAGTGCCGCCGACAAATCCGTTGCCGGTTCGTCAAAAGACGCAGGGCCACTTTCGGGCAGCGTTTCGGTCAGGTCCGTCCCGAAGCGGAAACTCCGCACGTCAAATTCGTCGCCCAAGACTTGTTGCAGCGCTTCCAGCTCCGTGGCTGTAGCGGCGGCAAGGGCAGAATCCGGACCTAGTTTCAGCGACGCGCTGTTGTCAATGGCCACCAGAAGGAGCGGCTTTTCCGTTTCATTTTGACGGTACTTCAAAACAGGGTCCAACAAAAGGATAGCAATGGCCGATACCGCGACAAAGCGAAGCAGGGCTAAACCGGGCCGGCTTAACCAGTTGCGCGATTCCGATCCTGTTTCTTTTTTCTCTTTTCCGTACAACAGACCTGCATAGAGGGCGCCCAACAGCAGCGCGGGCAGGAGGTAAAGTATCGGATAAGAAAATGTCATATTATATTGAAAATAACTTATGTAACCACCCACGCTCTTCACACAAAACCACCCACGCTCTTCACACAAAACCACCCACGCTCTTCACACAAAACCACCCACGCTCTTCACACAAAACCGCCACGCTCTTCACGTAAAACCACCCACGCTCTTCACACAAAACCACCCACGCTCTTTACTCAAAACCAACCACGCTCTTTACTCAAAACCAACCACTCCAGCTGCGTTTTCTCAACAATTTAGGGCACCGCAAACGCTGATAACCTGGCCACTGATGTAGCTTGACCGATCGGAGGCCAGAAACAAGGCAACGTCTGCCACCTCTTCGGGCTTGCCGAAGCGGCCCAGCGGAATTTGCTTAAAATAATTCTGGGCGGTTTCCGCGGGCAGCGCCGCGGTCATGTCGGTTTCAATGAAGCCTGGTGCGATGGCATTGCAGCGGATGCTGCGCGAACCCAGTTCTTTGGCAACCGATTTGGTGAAACCGATGATGCCGGCTTTGGAAGCGGCATAATTGGCTTGGCCGGCCTGTCCAATCATGCCTACAATGCTGGTCATGTTGATCATAGAACCGCTGCGCTGCTTCAGCATCACCTTGGTGACGTGCTTGGTCACGTTGAACACCGATTTGAGGTTGGTCTGAAGCACCTCATCCCATTCGGCTTCGCCCATGCGCAACAACAGGTTGTCGCGGGTAATGCCGGCGTTGTTAACCACGGCGTCTATTCGCCCAAAGTCTTTGACCACGGTTTCGATCAGCACACCGGCTTGTTCAAAGGAAGCTGCGTCGGACCGATAAGTCCGAACCACCGCGCCTGCGGCGTTGAGTTCGGCCGCGAGTTCCTCTGCAGGACCTGCGGAGCGTTGGTACGTGAAGGCCACCTGGGCTCCGGCCAGCGCAAACCGCCGCACGAGCGCGGCACCAATTCCCCGGGAACCTCCTGTTACCAGGGCAACTTTACCTTGTAGCGATTCCATGCGTCAGCAAGGGTTTAACGGGCCACCGCCGCCATGGCAGCAGCCATGGTTTCGCCGATGACCGCAGGAGTTTGAACCACGTGAATGCCGCATTCTTTCATAACGGCCATTTTGGCCTCTGCGGTATCTTCTACGCCGCCAATGATGGCGCCGGCATGCCCCATTCGGCGGCCCTTGGGGGCGGTGCGGCCGGCAATAAAGCCCACCACTGGTTTGGTGGAATGGTCTGCGATCCAACGAGCGGCTTCTGTTTCCATTTGACCGCCGATTTCGCCGATCAAAATGATGCCTTCGGTGCCGGGGTCGTCCATGAGCAGGCGCACAGCCTCAAGCGTAGTGGTGCCGATAATCGGATCGCCGCCGATGCCGATGCAGGTGCTTTGCCCTAACCCGGCCTTGGTCACCTGGTCTACAGCTTCATAGGTTAGGGTGCCGGAGCGCGACACGATGCCCACCGTGCCCGGACGGTGAATGAAGCCGGGCATGATGCCCACTTTGGCTTCACCTGGCGTAATGACACCCGGGCAGTTGGGCCCGATGAGTCGGACGTTGCGGTCGTCCAGGTAATGCTTGACTTTGACCATGTCCTGAATCGGAATGCCTTCCGTGATGGCCACAATCAAGGCGATCCCTGCAGCAGCGGCTTCCATAATTGCGTCGGCGGCAAAGGCTGGTGGCACAAAGATGATGGAAACGTTTGCGTCTGCCTGCTCCACCGCGTCGTGTACGGTGTTGAAAATGGGCCGGTCCAGGTGCGTGTGTCCGCCCTTGCCGGGAGTGACGCCGCCAACCACCTGGGTGCCGTATTCAATCATCTGGGTGGCGTGGAAGGTGCCTTCCTTGCCGGTAAATCCTTGGACGATGACCCTGGAGGCCTTGTTCACCAATACACTCATAATCGTTCGGGCTGAATTGAAGGGCAAAGTTAACGCAAGGGGCTTAAAGCGCAGCGCCGCCTGCTCGTTAGAACAGGCGGCGCTGCGCTTTAATAGGGTGCTGAAGGTTGGGTGCTCCTAAACGCTCTTAACTTACAGATTACTTACAGATTACTTGCAGATCAACTGATTCTTCTTCAGGTCAATCTTGCAATTGTTGTCGTCGAGCAATTTCTGGCCAACCACCAAATCCTGCGGCATGCGCGGGTTGAGTTTGACCTCAATGTTCTGCAATACGTTTGCGCCGAGTTGCAGCGTCTTGAGCACGAAAATATCGCCTTGTGCAGTTGTGCCATCAGGCAGGGTAACTACCGTGCTGTTCTTGAACTCGGTGATGGTGCCTGCGGCATTCAGTTTGCTGAACAGGTTGGGTCCCATGAAAACGACAGGGCGGCGGGCATCAAACATGTATTGAACCTGCTCCACTTCGTTGACCAGCGCCTGACCAAAGATCACGGTACCTTTCACTTCCAAAGCGGGGCTGAGGGCAGCAGCCGTAGGACCAACTGGTGCAGCGGGAGCAACAGGCACAACCGGGGCATTACCGGTAGGAGCGCCAGGCGTTGGAGCTGGATTCTCTTCCGGAACCACTTCTCGGTTGATTTCACCGCTGCCAACTTGCTCATCAATGGCACCGTATTCGCCTTGCTCCATCAATTGCTTGATGCGCTCGTCCAGACCTCCGCGTTCGCGCTCCAGCGCGCGCATGGCGTCAATGGTGGCCTTGTCGTAGTTGACGGTGGTGCCGGGAACCTGGCCCAGGATGCGGAACTCGGTGCGGCGATTGATCTGGTGCTCTTCCTCCGAGCAATTAGCACCGTCCGGGCACTTGTTCAGCAGTTTGGTTTCGCCATAGCCTCTAGCCACCAAACGGTTGGTGGGCACCTGCTTGCTGCTGACCAGGTAACGCACCACCGATTCGGCACGGCGCTGGCTCAGGTCAACGTTGTAGGGGTTGCTGCCCCGGCTGTCGGTGTGCGAGCTGATCTCAATTTGAATGGTCGGGTAGGCCATCAGGATGGCGTACAGCGAATCCAGACCCTTTTTTGACTCTGGACGAAGGTCGGCCTTGTCCAACTCGTAGTAGATGTCCTTGATGGTGATGGAGCGAGTGGTATCAATGGGCTCCAGGTAAAGGTCAACGTACAGGGTGTCTGAGGTGAGCAAGCCTTTGGTGGATGTCGTGGCCCGGTCACCTGAGTAACCCGCCTTGTTGGCGCGGAGCTCAAAATTGTCCTGCAGGGTTCCCAGGAAAAAATCGTAGGGCACTTGCGTGGCGGAAACTGTGGAGTCCATGCGGGGCTGCTCCGTGCGGCTGAGCTGAACAAAGGCACCTTCAATCGGGGTCGGCTTTGCGGCTCCTTTGACATACACTTGGCCCATGATCGTAAACTGGGGTGGGAAGATGTATTCAAACGAGAAAATGTCATCGCAGCAGAAGGCATTCTTCAACGAGATGGAGCCTTCGCGGTTGCTCACCAAAAAACCAGTTTCACCGTTTTGGGCCGTGACAAAGTAGAAATCGTCCACGTTGGAGTTGATCGGATAACCGGCGTTCAGCGGGGTTTTCCAGGTCTTCTCGCGGCCTTCGATTTTAAACACGTCCAGGCCGCCAATGTTGATGTGGCCATTCGAACTGAAAAACAACAATTGTTCTTTGGCGCTCCAAAACGGGGTGACTTCGTCGCCATCAGTATTGATTTTCGGTCCGCAGTTGCGGGCTTCGCTGTGGGTTTTGCCGTCGCCGGTTACCTCTGCGTACCAGAGGTCCATGCCTCCGCGACCACCGGGGCGGTCAGAAACAAAGTACAGGTATTCTTTGCCTTTGAGCGTGGCTAAGGCTGGGTGCGTGGCCGTGTAACCGGACTCGCTGATTTCACTCACTTTCTTGGATTTGCTCCAGCCGTTGTTAGCGTATTCGGCCATGTAGACTTCGCAAATCATTTTGGAGACGTCTTCTGCGGGGTTGCACACCGTGAAGTACATGCGCTTGCCGTCTTCGCTCAGGCTGCCGTTGCCGACGTGCCCTTGCAGATCATTGAGGGCATTGTCGTATTCGCGGCCTTCTGACCACACATCACCGCTGCGGCGCGAAGTGTAAAACTTGGACCGCATGGTGCTTTTCTTGTTGGCCCCCATAATCACGACGGAGTCGGTGCGTAAGCTCGCGTAAATCAACTCATCGTCGTTGACGGGGAAGGGCGAAAATTCCGTATAGGCGGCGTTTATATTAGAGCCCATCGGAGAGATTTCCATCTCCAGGGGTTCTGCAACAATCAGCTTGGCCAATTCGCATCCTTTGGCTTCGTTTTTGGCCCGGCGCTTCATTTCAGCGGCTTCTGCGCCGCGCACAGCGGTGCTCTTGCGAAACTCTTCAAACTCCCGCAGCGCTTCGTCGTAGCGGCCGTTGAGCTTCAGGCACAGCGCGTAATAGTACTGGGCATCGGGGTAAGCGCCCGGGGATTCATCCCAGACTTTCTTGTACCAGGTTACCGCTGCAGGGTAGTCCCGGCTTTTGAAAAACGCGTCGGCAATTTGCCAGGCCAAGGCAGGAGTTGGTTTGTCCTGGTACAATTCCTGGAACAAATCGTTGGCGTTGTAATAGCTGCCTGACTCCATCAGGGCCTCAGCCAGTTCTTTCTTTTTGGCGTCGCTGAGGGGTTTTTCCCCTTTTTGCGCAAAGAGAGCCTGGCTGCAGAAACTGAGAAGGGCGAAGAAAATGATGGAAACTCTCATAGGAGGATTGAATGCTTTTCGGGTTGGTCGTTCAGCGAAGCTGGAAAAATCCGGGCTAACTGAAAAAACGGGAGAATGGGTTCCGGAATCAATAGCGAGGGCAAGGCATCACGTACTCCTTGGGTACCATGGGTACGGCGCAACCGCGGTAAATAAGGCTGAGTTCAAAGCCACCCACACCGCCGTTGACTGCGTTGGTCAGCGAGGAAGTCGTGATGTCGTAGCTAAAACCAAAGCGGAAGTTTTGGTACTCCATCGCAATTTGGGCAATGACGGCATCATCAAAGCGGTAATGGGCACCCACGCTGGCAGTACCCTGGAATGTACCCGTGTTGATCATGTAGCCGAAATCTGCCCCGGCAACGGTTTCCGAAGCCTTGCTCTGGCTCATGTACAGCACAGAAGGCATGGCACTGAATTTGTCGTTAATCATGTAGATGGCCCGGCCGTGGCCGAGATACCGCATGCCCAACTGGTTGTCAACGCTGGTCACCAGGAAATTTTCCGTTGGGGTGGTCAGGTGAAAAATGGTACCGCCGGCCTCGTAGACCAGGTCGCCATCCAGGGCTGAAGACTTGAACATCAACCCGAGGTCCAGGTTGAAATTGCCGATGGAGCTGCCGTCGGCGAAGTTTTCGCCGCTGCTTTGGGTCGGGTCAAAACCGTCGCCGGTCCACTGACTGCCCCAGATGAGCTGGCTTTGATCCAGGCGCTTCTGCATGAAGCCTACGCCCAGACCCAGCGAAAGTCGGTGTTGCGCATCAGCCCCAAAGGCCTTGTGGTAGGCCCCCGTCAGGACAGCCTGGAAATTGCTCATGATGCCGGAGCCAGAGCGGTCGTTAAACAGGTAAACGCCGACGCCGATCTGGTCATCTTCTTCAAAGCCCTTCACGGAGCGAAGGGGCATGTCGTAAAAACCGGAATAGGTGACAAAAGGTGATGCTACGCTGGCCCACTGGTTGCGGTAATTGATTCCTGCGCGAAAATCGCAGTTGAAATTACCGGTCTGAGCCGGGTTCAGCGTCAACGGTGAAGCGTTGTACTGGCTGAAGTGGATGTCCTGAGCGCTGGCCGGAAGGGCGAGCAGCAGGCAAATCGAGGCAGTAAGGGACGAGCGCAAGAGAAGGTTGAAATGCTTCATGGTGAAGGTGAGTGTCAATTATCGCAGCAGCGTTATGGTTCCTGTCAGCGTGAAGGGTTCGCCCCGCCGATCGGTACCGACAAATATATAGACATAGGACCCGATTTCCTGATCCTTGCCAAGATAGGTTCCATCCCAGCCCTGGTTTACGTCCTGGGAAAGGAAAATAGTCTCTCCCCAGCGGTTCATGATGCGGAAATCCGCCTCGGTTCCCTCATAATCGCGCACTACTACTGGCCGCAGCAGGTCGTGGAGGCCATCGCCGTTGGGAGTGAATGCGTTGGGAATGATCACGGTTGGGGGTTCGATGACCAAAATCCGGACGGAGTCAGCCGTTACACAGCCCGCAGGCGAAGTAGCGGTCAGCACGTACCAGGTGGTTAATTCCGGTGTGGCGATGGGCGTCAGCGTGAGCGGATCGTCCAGCGTTTCCTCCGGCGACCAAATGTAACTGTTCGTAGCCGAACCATTCAAACCAACGCTTTGGCCAAGGTCAATAATCGTCTGATCGCCCGCCTCAACCGTTGGGAAAACGTCCACGATCACCAAAACCTGCACAGTATCGGAGCAGCCGTAAATGTCCTGCACCAACACTTCGTACAGTTGGCCAGCCTCGAGGGTAACAAAAGGGTCGCCCACAAATGGAGAAGACAATCCGGTGGAAGGGGTCCAGGTATACGTCACGCCTCCGGTGACCAGCAATTGCACTGGTTCCCCGGGACAAATAAACGGTTCGGCCGGATCAGCCACGCCCGTTGGCAGTGGGCGTACGGTAACGTTAACCGCGTCCTCATCCAGGCAACCGTTGGCATCCGTAACCGTCAGGGTATAGCTCAGGTCCGAAAGCGTGGACGTGGTTGCATTCGGCAGCGTAGGGTCATCCAGGGCGATAGCTGGTTGCCAGAGGTAAGTGAGGCCACCACTGCCCTCCAACGCCACGCTTGACCCGACGCAGAGGTCTATGTCTGCTCCGGCATTGGCCACCGGGGGAAGGGCCACTTCGACAAACACAGAATCACTGCGCTGGCAAGCACCCACTTCGGTATTTACCACGTACCAGGCGCTTAAATCCGGGTAAATCAGGGTGGAATCGCCGATATAGCCCGGCCAGAGACCCACGGATTCCCAGGTGTAAACAATGCCCCCGACGGCGCTGAGCAGCACGGTATCGCCTGGACAAACTACCTCGTCGGGCAGCGCACTGGCAACCAGATCAATGCCGTCCTGAATAATCAACACGGCGCTGTCGCGGGGCAAGCCAAAGCAGGGATCCAGCAGGTAAATCACCACGGTTTCTGAGCCTTCGGGAAGGGCATCCAGGATAGGGAGAATGTACAAGTCGTAATCCGCCACGCCCGGCAAAAGGGTAATGCTGTCGGCCACAGCGGCATAGTCTATGCCATTGGTGGCGGTGCCGCCGATGCCGAAATGGAGCACCGTTGTATCCAGCGGAATGGGCACCGGAGTGAAGGTGAAAATGCCATCCACGCAGCCTTCTATCGCATTTTCAAAGCCAAAACCAACAGAGGTTCGCGAACTTAACTCAACGCCCGTGCTGGACAGGCTTCCGGCCTCAATAAACACGCCAGAGTCCAGGATGCCGTCAAATTCGTCGGCTACCGCCAGTTTCAGGTGGTAGGTTTCACAAGGAGTAACCACGGCCCGGGCCTCCAGAACCACGGTCATGCCATCGTACTGAATGTAGCCTGGATCCGTAGAATAGGGCGCGCTGAAACCGTCGCCATTATTAACGTAATAGGCGGAAAAGGAAAAGGGATTTACGTTATTAATGGTAACTGGTATTACAGTACCGGGAATGATCGCCATGTTTTGTGGCACCGGAATGCCCGGACCGGAAATCCAGAAAGCAAAAACATCGTTATATGAACTTCCGACAAATTCCAAGTATTCCTCAGAGCCGAAGATGTAGTTGAAGGTTAAGGTATCGGAGGTGACCTCCACGTCAAACTCCAACACACAGGCATCATTGGTGGAAGAAACCCCAGGGAGCATGTCCAAATCCGAATCCCCCGGCCAGAACATGTCAGTCCCTGCACTCCCCGCATCATTCGGGCCAATGGCTGTGGCTATCAGCCCACTGGCCAGAATAATTCCGCTGTCCAATGGCAGAAACGATCCCGTACCGTTAAAAGCCCCGTAGGCCAGGGCCGGGCAATCCAAAACCACTCCGGAAATCGTCACACCAGATCCTGCCAGCGATTCAGCCAACGCCACCGCGCTAAGCGATGCGTCAACCATTAATTGGGCGCGAACAATGCCCGGAATGCCGAGCATGCCGGGCAACATAAAAAAAGAAAGTAAAAAACGAAGCGATAAATTCATGGTGTATAGCGTAGGCCGTAAAAATTGAGCCAAAACTTGAACCGATAATCGAGCGAAGTGTGTTGGAAATGCGAAGAAAAAAGCGGCTCAAATCGGGCTAAAGGAGAGGAGGCTTTTGCTTAGGTGAAGGTTTAAAAGCGGCGGGATGTCCTGCCTTGGCAGGGTAACCCGAATAAAGATAGGAAAATGCTTTGCCCTGACCAAACCCCGAAACGGATGATTTCAGGCCATTTTCAAGGCAAAGGTGCACCGGGTAATTCATCGAACCAGGTGAAGGGTTCCGTGGCGCTCAATCCCCATCCCGTTAGGGTCCAGGCCTAGGAAATGGAACACGTAAGTGCCTGTTTCCTGGGCATTTCCCCGATACGTGCCATCCCAGCCCGATTCCGGGCTGTTAGACTCGAATACGATCTCTCCCCAGCGGTTGTAAATCCGGTAAGCCTCAACCGCCACCGGACCCCTTACTACCACCGAAAAAAAGTCGTTCAGCCCATCTCCGTTGGGCGAAAAGGCATTGGGAAACTCTACAATCGGGTCAAAAATGACCGTCAGCAATACCGAATCCACCGATTGGCAGCCAATGGCCGATGTCGAAGTCAGGTAGTACCAGGTGGTGTTGGTCGGCGAGGCCGTGGGCTCTGCAGCACTTGGGTCGCTCAGTCCTGTAGGAGGAATCCACTGGAGTTCGCCGCTGCCTGAACCGAGTAAGGTCACCGATTCGCCCAGATAAACCAGGGTATCCGGGCCAGCATCTACGCTGGGAAAGGGTTGCACTTCCACACTTGCGCTGGCTGTATCGCTACAACCGTTTGCGTCCGTAATGATGACGCTAAATGCGGCGGGTTCGCTGGCCGTATAACTGGGGAAGGGGCTCGCGGGATCGCTCAGCCCTTCCACCGGATTCCAGGCATACGATAAGCCACCACTGGCGCTAAATTGAACCACGGAACCTGGGCAAACCAACGTATCTGGCCCGGCTTGGACCGCAGGCAATGGGTTGACCGTGACCAACGCTTCATCGGTAGCGGTGCAGCCTCCCAAGTCGGTAATAGTCAAGGTATACACCGTGCTGGAGGCCGGGTTTGCGGCAGGATTAGCTTCGGCAGGATTGTCCAGGCCATCCACCGGCAACCAGGAATAACTCAGCCCGGTTCCGCTGCTGCTGCCCGACAGCGTGACCGATTCACCATAACATATTATTTTATCTGTTCCAGCGTCAGGCATCAGTTCATCGGCTACGGTCACCGTAATGGTTTCTGAATCCGTGCAGGTGCCCAGCGTGGTAGAAACCGTGTAGGTGGTTGTAGCATCCGGCGTAGCCGTAGGGTTTGCGCTTAAAGGATCATCCAGGCTTTCAGCCGGGGTCCAACTGTAGGCAAGCCCTCCGCTGGCAGGCAATACCAGACTGGCTCCCGGGCAGATGACCGTATCCTCCGGAACCAGAATGTCCAGGAGAATTTCATCCTGAATGCCCAGGGTAACGCTGTCAATGCGCGATCCGTCGCATTCGCTGAGCAGGTAAATGCTCACCGTCTCAATGCCCTCGGGCAAGGCGTCCAACAAGGGGGCAATGACCAAATCAGCAGAAGCCACCGAAGCCGGAATGGTCAGCGCAGTTGCAATGGCCGCGTAGTCCAGACCGTTTGTGGCGCTGCCGCCGATCTCGTAAGCCACCACCAAATCAACATCGGTCACCGCACTGCGGGTAAACGTGATGATGCCGTCCACACAACCTTCTATGGCATTTTCAAAACCAAAGCCTACGGAAGTGCTGGAACTCAAGCTCACGCCAAAAGAACTCAGCGAGCCCGCTTCAATGAACACCCCCGAATCCAGGAGGCCATCAAATTCGTCGGCCACCACCAGTTTGAGGTGGTAAGTTTGGCAGGGAATGACCACCGCCCGAGCTTGCATAACTACGGTAGCCCCATCGTATTGGGGGTAGTTAGGGTTAACGGAATAAGGCGGTGAAAAACCATCGCCATTGTCTATGTAGTAAGCGGCAAATGATCCAGGATTGACATTATTGATGGTAACCGGCACAAGTGTTCCCGGAATAATGGCGATGTTGGAATCTCCGGAGATGCCCGGTCCGGAAATAAAAAAGCCGAAGGCATCGTTGTACGATGTTCCCACAAATTCCAGGTATTCTTCGGAGCCAAAAATGTAATTGAACGACAGCGTGTCGGCCAGCACTTCCACATCAAATTCCAGGGCACACGCATCATTGGTTGACGAAACGGAAGGCAAGGCGTTGAGGTCAGCATCGCCGGGCATAAACATATCCGTTCCTGCACCCCCGTCATTGTTAGGACCAACCCCGGTGGTGATCAGGCCACTGGTCAGGATGATGCCGCTGTCCAGCGGTAGAAAGGAGCCCGCAGATTGAAACGAGCCATATCCGCCCGCTCCACAATTTACCGTAGCACCAGAGACCAGCACCCCGGCTCCGGCCAGTTTCTGGGCCATTTCTTCGGCTGTTAATCCGTCGCTGACCAGCATTTGAGCGTGTGCAGAAAACCCACTTATTCCTAAAAGCGCGATAAATCCTATTAAATTAGCCTTAATCCGTATAAAGGAATGCATAGCTAAAAGTAGGGAAAATGTTTGCCGCTTGGAGCACCTTCGCGGCTGCAATTTGGGCGGGAATTGGGTTTCAAACCCCGAGATGCGCCGTTTGAGGTGCTGGAGAGTCGCTGAGGGGGGTGGGGGCGCATTTCCGCCTGCTTGCGGCGATTTGACCTATTTTTGGATCCCACAGCAATGCTGCTCCGGGCCGCAATAGCCTTTCGCCCGAGCTCCCTCAACCTTGGAAGATGTCCACAACCTATCAGAAATTACAGGCCAAGCTGGCCGAAGTTGCCGATTTAAACAATGCCGCCGCCGTTTTGGGCTGGGACCAGGAGGTCTACATGCCGCCTAAATCGGGTGAATTGCGGAGTCGCCAACTGGCTACACTCTCTGGCCTAGCCCATGAAATGTTTTCATCGGGCCAAATGGGCGACTTGCTCGAGCAACTGGATCAGGATGGCAGCCTGGACGAGGTTCAACAGTCCAACGTGCGCGAGTCGCTGCGCGATTACCGCAAATCGGCTTGCTACACGCGCGACTTCGTCGAAAAGCTAAGTGAGGCCCGGTCCGACGCGTTTTTGAAATGGCGGAAGGCGCGCGAAGCCAATGATTTCGGGCTGTTTCGCGCTTCGCTGGAGCACATGGTAGCGTTAAAGCGCGAAGAAGCATCGCTGCTGGACATTGGTGAGCATCCCTATGATGCGCTCATGGATACTTATGAGAAAGGTGCCAGGACGGCGGCGTTAAAGACCCTTTTTGACGATGTGCGCGGCCAGTTGGTCAGCTTTGTGCGGCAAATTGCCGAAAAGCCGCAGGTTCCGGATGCGTTTTTAACAGGTCATTTTCCGCGCGATAAGCAATGGCAATATGGCCTGGACATCTTGCGTAACATTGGTTATGATTTTGAAACCGGTCGCCAGGATGTTTCCGCGCACCCTTTTACCACCGCATTCGGATCGCGCGACGTGCGTATTACTACGCGCGTAGACGAAGCCAATTTCCGCGACATGCTTTGGAGTTGCATCCACGAGGGGGGCCATGCGCTTTACGAGCAAGGCCTTCCGCTGGAGCAATACGGCTTGCCTGCGGGCGAATCGGCCTCGCTGGGTATTCACGAAAGCCAGAGCCGCCTTTGGGAGAACAACGTCGGTCGGGCGATGCCCTTTTGGACCGCGCATTATCCAAGCCTGCAGCAGGTCTTTCCGGATGCCTTCCAATCCGTTTCGCCCCGCAACTTTTACCGCGCCATAAACCGGGTCCGGCCCTCGTTGATTCGCACGGAATCCGACGAGTTGACTTACCATTTCCACGTGATGGTCCGCTTTGAAATAGAAGTGGGCCTGATTGAAGGCAGCCTCCATGCCCGCGACTTGCGCGACATCTGGAACGATCGTTACAAAAGTTATCTCGGGTTAGACGTACCCGATGACAAGCGCGGCGTGTTGCAAGACATTCATTGGTCGCACGGCAGCATCGGCTATTTTCCCACCTACTCGTTGGGCAGTTTTTATGCGGCGCAATTTTACCAGCAAGCGGTAAAGGATCTGCCCGGTCTTGAAGATGAGTTGGCCCAGGGGCGCTCAGAGCGCCTGCTGCATTGGTTGCGCGAAAACGTACACGCGCACGGGCGGCGATACAGCTCAGAGCAACTCTGCGAACGCATCACCGGTGAGCCGCTCAAATTCCATTATTTCATGGAATACGCCAAGCGCAAGTACGGAGACATATATTCGTTGTAGGGCGGGGGTGGGTTTTGCGGGGTGTTCAAACCTGCATAGAATCCCTTATCGTCGCTCTGGCTTCAGAAACATTCCCCCGCGAGGATGCAGGGTAATGAGGTGTTCCAGCGCCGGCGGGTTTTGAGAAACCGTGCGGTAGCGCAGGCCTTGCATCAAAAGCGGCAGCAGCAGGTGCAATTCCATCCACGCAAAGTTGATGCCAATGCAAATTCTGGGACCTCCCCCAAAAGGAAAATATGCGTATTTGGGCAGGTCTTTGACACGGTCTTCGTCGTGGCGCTCGGGTTTAAAAGCCAAGGGATCAGGCCAGAATTCCGGGTTGCGCTGAATGCAGACCGTAGGCATGAGTACGCTGGTTCCCACCGGAATGTTGTATCCTGCAATTTGGTCATCGGCTATAGGTTCGCGACCCACAATCCACGCGGGTGGATAAAGCCGAAGGCTCTCGCGGGTCACCAGCCGGACATAGGGCAAGCCTGCAGGATCAGCCGCCTGCTCAGCCGAGTCAATTTCTGAACATAACTTTTGTTCTACTTGCGGATTAGTGGCCAAGGCGTACAAAGTCCAGGAGAGCGCATTGGCTGTGGTCTCGTGGCCTGCAATGAAAATGGTGGCGATTTCATCGCGGAGCTGCCGGTCACTCATGGTTTCACCGGTGTCGGCATCACGGGCTTCCAACAGCATGCTGAGCAGGTCGGTGCCCCGCTCACCACTGCGCCGCCGGTCGGCGATAATGGCGTTGATGGTTCTATCCAGTTCGGCCAGCGCCCTTCGCACTTTTAGGTTGGCAGGTGTGGGCACCTTCATGGGCAAGGTGAAGGGGTGCTGAATGCGGTGGTTAGCGTCGCGATTAGCCAATTCCAGCGATGCGGAGATCCGATCCAAATCGCCAGGTACCAGCATGCCCAACAAGCAGCGCGAAACGATGACCATGGTGAGCCGGCTCATCTCGGCACTGATGTTCAGGGTTTCCCCGCGATCGGCGGCCTGGCGAAACCGCTCTGCGCATCGCTTACCTTCTTCCACGATCACTTCCACAAACGTCAGGATGGCTTGTTTGTGAAAAGCCGGCTGCATCAACCTTCGCTGGCTCATCCAGAACTCCCCTTCGCTCGTGAGCAAACCATTGCCGAGCAGGGGCCGCAGCAAATCGTAGCCAAAGCTCTTGGTGTAGTTCTTGTTGTTTTCGGCCAGCACGTACTTGACCCATGCCGCATCCGTGACCAGCACCACTTTGCGCAGCCGCGACATCATGGTCCACACGGGTCCGTAGTCGGGGGAATAGCGGTTGATGTAAGCCACAGGATCGCGGCTGAATTCGTTCGCAGTGCCGGATAACCAGTTGCC
>ENA-ORBV01008575-ORBV01008575.1-microbial-mat-metagenome-genome-assembly--contig:-NODE-8575-length-17115-cov-5.767461_pt1 | contig 17115 bp, 15 predicted proteins | sample MGYA00237777_ERZ505514 | MGnify/ENA primary metagenome ERZ505514 (study PRJEB26160, sample SAMN06269048) | microbial mat metagenome | isolation source: Oligotrophic lake microbial mat | place...
GACGAACCCACCCTCGCCCTGGATCGGCTCGACGACGAGGCACGCGAGGTCGGTGGCTCCGACGCTCTTCTCGAAGTACGAGATTGTTCGGGCCGCGGCATCCGCCCCATTCAGGCCGTCGTGAAACGGGTACGAACCCGGCGCGCGGTGAACGTCGCTGGCAAACGGCCCAAAACCAAGGCTGTATGGCATGGCCTTGAATGTCATGGCCATCGTGAGGTTGGTGCGACCGTGATACGCGTGGTCAAGCACTCCGACGCCGTTGCGGCGGGTGAACTTTCGCGCGATCTTGACAGCGTTCTCGACGGCCTCCGCGCCCGTTGAAACCAGCACGGTCTTCTTGGCATGGGTGCCAGGAGTGTGCTCGGCGAGCAGTTCGGCCACACGCACGTACGACTCGTACGGGGCGACCGGGAACATCGTGTGCGTGAAGCGCTCGAGCTGTGCGGTGGCTGCGGCGGTCACCGCGGCGTTGGTGTGCCCGATAGTGGTGACGCCGATGCCAGAGGTCAGGTCGATGAACTGATTGCCATCAACATCCACGACAATCGCGCCGTGGGCCCGGTCGACATAGATCGGCACGGCCGATGAGACTCCAACCGGTACCACCGCGAGCCTGCGCTCGTGGAGCGCGAGTGAGCGTGGGCCGGGAATCGCTGTAACGATACGACGTTCTTGAGCGATGTCATGAACGGTGCTGTCGAGTGACGGTGCAGTAATGGTGTCGGTCATAATGAAACCCAGTTTATCCGGGTTATCTTGCGCAAAAGGAGAGAGTCGTGGGCTTCGATCATCACTACGCAGTTCGGGTTGAATGGCTCGGGAATCGCGGAACCGGAACAAGCGATTACCGCGCGTACGGGCGCGAGCTTCGCGTCGACGCGGACGGGAAGCCGAGCATCCTCGGGTCTGCAGATCCAACATTCCACGGTGATGCGCAGCGCTGGAATCCGGAAGAGCTCTTGCTGGCGGCTCTCGCGCAGTGCCACATGCTGAGCTACCTGCATGTCGCGGCGAGTCACGGCGTGATTGTCATTGCTTACACGGATGCCGCGGTCGGCACGATGCGGCAGACCTCGAACGGCGGTGGGCACTTCACCTCGGCTACGCTGCGCCCGCGGGTGACGATCGCCAGCGATAACGCCGAGCTCGCGAGCAGCCTGCACGCCGAGGCCTCCGCGAAGTGCTTCATCGCGGCATCCGTGAACTTTCCTGTTCATCACGAGGTCGAGACGCTCACCGACTGAGCGTCGAGACCGGCGGTGCATCTTGCGGGCACCGCGCTCATAGCTTTCCCACACGGCACATTCAGCAACTCTGGGGAAGTATTGTTGACCGACTCCCCAGTACTGAAAGGTGCCGCCGTGCGCGCATTCCCATCGATCATTATCGTCGCAGGCCTTGTTGCGAGTCTCGCAGCGTGTGCGCCCGCGAACCCCCAGCTAGCCAACTGTGACGCATCCCCCTCGGGTGCTGCCTCCAACGCGGTGAAGGTGAGCGGCGATTTCGGCGCGAAGCCGACGATCGAGATCGGCACCTTCTCGACCCCAGCAGCGACTGAGCGAACGGTCGTCATCCCCAGCGATGGAGAAGCGGCGCAGGCTGGCGCCAACGTGAACGTTGACTACACGCTGTTCAACGGAACAACCGGGGACGAGCTCGACTCGACGACCTACGACGGAACCCCGCTGACCTTCACGCTTGACGAGACCGTCATCATCGGCATCGTCGAGACAATCCAGTGCACACAAGCTGGATCTCGGGTTGTCGGAGTGATTCCCCCGGCGTCGGGCTTCGGAGAGGCCGGATCCCCGCAGCTCGGTATCGGTCCTGCCGATGACCTGATCTTCGTTGTGGATGTTGTTTCGATCGCAGAGCCTGCTGATCCACCGCTCGCTCGCGCCGACGGCGTGGACCAGCCGGCTACTGAGGGTTTCCCGACCGTCGTACTCGATGCGGACGGCCGGCCGACTGTCACAATTCCCGACGCCACGCCCCCAGCCGACCTGAAGATTGCTGTGCTCAAAGAGGGCAGCGGCGCGACCGTCGAGCCCGGAGCCGATGTCACGGTGCACTACCTCGGCATCAACTGGAACACCGGCGTGATCTTCGACGAGAGTTGGGCCCGCGGTGAGCCAGCGACGTTCAACACCGCTGGCGTCATTGCCGGCTTCACGGCCGCGCTTGAGGGTCAAAAGGTCGGCTCGCAAGTGATCGTGATCATCCCGCCAGACCAGGGCTACGGCGAAGCCGGCAGCGGTCCTGACATCGGCGGCACCGACACCCTCGTGTTTGTGATCGACATTCTGGGAATCGCATAGCCTAATCAGCATGCATCCAGACATCATGCGTCGAGACAGCATGCGTCGAGTCATCATTCTGGGGTCCACCGGCTCTATCGGAACCCAAGCGCTCGACGTTATTGCTGCCAATCCGGAGCGCTTCGAGGTCGTTGGGCTTGCCGCAGGCACTAATCGGGATGCCGCGACGAAGCAAGCGGCGGCCTTCGGGGTCGAGCACCTAGCGTTCGGTGCAGAGGAGGCATCCGCTCTCGTTCGCGACGTCGAGTGTGACATCGTGCTCAACGGGATCACCGGTTCAGTTGGACTCGGGCCGACCTTGGCAGCGCTCGACAAGGGCGTCATTCTCGCGCTTGCCAACAAAGAGAGTCTCGTTGCCGGCGGCTCGCTCGTCATGGACCGAGCGACGCCCGGCCAAATCGTTCCGGTCGACTCCGAGCATTCCGCGATCGCCCAAGCGTTGCGATCAGGATCGGAAGCTGAGGTTGCGCGATTGATCCTGACCGCCTCGGGCGGCCCGTTCCGCGGTCGGTCGCGCGAGTCGCTGCGCGATGTCACGCCGCAGGAGGCCCTTGCGCATCCGACCTGGGATATGGGGCTCGTCGTCACTACGAACTCAGCGACGCTGGTCAACAAGGGACTCGAGGTAATCGAGGCGCACGTGCTGTTCGGCGTGCCATACGAGCGCATCGAAGTGACCGTGCATCCGCAATCAATCGTGCACTCGATGGTCGAGTTCGTCGACGGGTCAACGATCGCCCAGGCGAGCCCTCCAGACATGCGGCTGCCAATATCCCTCGCTCTCGGTTGGCCAGCCAGAGTGCCAAGCGTCGGGGTCCCGCTCGACTGGACGACCTCGAGCCAATGGACGTTCGAACCGCTCGACTCGACGGTGTTTCCAGCGGTCGAACTTGCCAAATCTGTCGGAACCGCGGGTTCGACCTACCCGGCCGTCTTCAACGCCGCGAACGAACAGGCCGTGCTTGCGTTTCACGCTGGCGCGATCGGCTTTCTCGACATTCTCGATACCGTGTCTGCTGTTGTCGACGCTCACGAACCGCTCGGCTCGGGTCTCGAAGCTATCTACGAGGCAGAACGTTGGGCGCGCGCTCACGCCGACGGCCTGCTCGCCTCGCGACGCTAGTCCTTCTTTTCCGGCTTGTCGGGTTTGCCGGGTTTGTCGGAGTTGCCCGGAGCGTTCTCCTCGTCCTGTTCGTTCACTAGGCGCTCGAGATCAGCCCGCACCAGAGAAATAGCGGCGCTGACGCTGGCGAATCGTGCTTCGCTAACGGTGCCCGTCTCGTATTCCTCCAGCAGTGACGCCTGCAACTCATCGAGCCGATCCAATGCGACCGCTGGGTCACCAGAAGCCGAGGCCTCAGTCACTGCCAGCACGCCGGCCTGAAGCGTCGCCACCGTCTCGGAGGCATAATCCTGATCTGGGGATGCCGCGCAGCCGGCAAGAAGCAGGCAGCTTGCAAGCAGCAGGGTCCAGACACGTCGCATCAGGGCGCCACACTTTCTTGAAGTTGCTCCAGGTGTCTACCCAACTCGCCCTCGACTACCGGGTACTCGAGATCACTTGAGCTGTTTCCCGGTATCACGTCAAAAACTGCGCCCCAGGTCTCCCACGGTCGAGTGGCCAACAGGCCGACGACAACGCCGCCGATGACGAGGACAACGAGGGCGGCGACGATCACGGCAACGATCACGGCAACGATGGCACGCGCTGTTTTACGCACCGGGCGTACCCGGCGCCGTGGTGCACGCGCCGATTGAGGCACCTCGGTGCGCTGTCGAGGGCTGAGAACTTCGGTTTGCGCGGCCTGGCCCGCCATCACCTCGGTCTTTTGCCCATCATCGAAGGAGTCCATCGCCGCCACGGGAAGAACCATGGTCATCTCTGCGGTTGCCAGCTTGAGCAACTCCCGCGCCAGCATCTGGGCCGTCGGTCGCGCCGCGGGGTCACGAGCGGTGCCCCGCCTGAGCAAGTCTGCCCAAGCTGGCCCTAATTCGACAGGGACCCTCGGGTCCCGGTTCAGTCTTGCGAATGTCGACTCGACAGCGCTGCCGGGAAACGGGGGCTGCCCGGTGAGGCACTCCAGAAGAATCAGCGAGAGGGAGTACACATCGCTGGGGCTCCCCACATCCGCTCCCTCAGCCTGTTCAGGGCTGAGATAGCCCGCTGTTCCGATGAGAGATCCGGCGGCGGTGAGGTGGGTTGAATCGATGAGACGGGCTATCCCGAAGTCCGCAAGCTTTGCGTGGGTGGGGTTCGATGAGTCAGTTCCAGCCTCCGGAAGAAGGATGTTGGCAGGCTTCACATCGCGGTGTACGACCCCCTTGCCGTGGATGTACGAGAGGGCAGAAGCTACATCGGCACCGATCAAAGCGGTGGCCCTGGTGTCGAGTGCCCCCGAACTCATACGAACCCTGAGGTCTGCTCCATCGACCAGCTCCATGACCAGAAAGCTGTCGTCGTCATCGGTGGAGGCGTCAAAGAGGGTCACGAGCCCGGGGTGATTGAAACTTGCGAGCAGGCTCGTTTCCTCGCGCTGGCGCCGGGCGTCTTGGGCATAAGCCAGGCCAGCATGAAAAATCTTGATCGCGACGGATCGTCCAAGAGACTCGTCATCGGCCCGATAGACCGAGGCCATGCCGCCGCGGCCCAACAGGGCTCTCAGTCTGTAGCGCCCCGCGAGGAGACTGTTGATCGCGATCGGCGTAGACCCCGAACCCGCAACTGTTGCCTCATCTTCGCGTGCTCCCACGAGACGCATCGTATCAAGCGAGGGTTGCGGCGCTGTGCGGGTGCTGCCCAGCACACGCACAGCGCGCTGCCGAGAACTCGCAGCTACCATGAGTCAGTGGAAACCGTGTTGCTCTACATCCTCGGCATCGCGATCATCGTCGTCGGTCTCGCGCTGTCGATCGGTCTGCACGAGATCGGCCACCTGATACCAGCCAAACGCTTTGGGGTGCGGGTCAGCCAGTACATGATCGGCTTCGGCCCAACGTTGTTCTCGCGGCGTCGCGGCGAGACCGAGTACGGCTTCAAAGCCATCCCGCTCGGCGGCTACATCTCGATGGCCGGCATGTACCCTCCCGTGCGCGAGGGGGCGAAAGCGCGCACCGCGACGACCGGCATTTTTGACACCCTGGTTCAGGATGCTCGCACGGCCAGCACTGACAGCTTGGTCGACGTCGACGAACAACGCGCCTTCTACAACCTGCCAGTGCTCAAGCGGGTCGTGATCATGCTGGGCGGACCCTTCATGAACCTCGTCATCGCAATCGTGTTGTACGCCGTGCTCTTGGTCGGCTTCGGCATTGCGCAAGCGAGCACGACGGTCGGCTCGGTTTCGGAGTGCGTGCTCCCTGCCACGAGCGAACGTCAGGACTGCGTGCCCGGTGATCCAAGCGCACCGGGCCGCGCGGCAGGACTCCAGCCCGGTGACCGCATCGTGAGTATGAACGGCGAAGCGATCGACAGTTGGCAGCAGGCGACCGAGATCATTCGATCGCTGCCAGGGGATGAACTTCGAATCGTGGTCGACCGCGCCGGCACCGAGCGTGAACTTGCCGCTACGCCACTCTTGACCGAGCGGTACGTTACCGACGCCCGTGGCACGATTGTCGAGGATGCCACTGGGGCCGCCGTCCTCGAGCAGGTCGGATTTCTTGGGATCGGGTCGGCAACCGAGGTGGTGCAGCAGCCGATCACGGCGGTGCTGCCTGCGGTAGGCGAGAACATCACGCAAGTGGTCAGGATCATCCTCAATCTGCCGCAGCGCATGATCGACGTCGCCAACGCGGCATTCGGTCCAGATGAGCGCGATCCGAACGGACCGATCAGCGTTGTTGGCGTCGGCCGAATCGCGGGTGAGATCACGAGTATCAACACAATCCCCGTGCTCGATCGTGCCGCTGCGCTCGTCGGCCTCGTGGCATCGCTCAACGTCGCGCTGTTCGTCTTCAACCTGATACCGCTGCTCCCGCTCGACGGCGGTCACGTCGCTGGGGCGCTGCTCGATGGTCTCCGGCGGTTCTTTGCGAGGCTCTTCGGTCGCCCAGATCCCGGGCCAATCGACACCGCCAAGTTCATTCCGATCACCCTCGCAGTCGTCGTGTTGCTCGGAATCATGAGTGCGCTGCTCATTTACGCAGACATCGTCAAGCCCATCTCGATTCTCTAGCGGGTAGGCTGATCGTCGTGCCAGCAGTGAATCTTGGGTTGCCGAAAGCGCCCGAAACCCTCAGTCCACGTCGTAAGACCCGCCAGATTCAGGTTGGAAAGGTGGGGGTCGGCAGCGATTTCCAGGTCAGCGTTCAGTCGATGACGACAACGCAGACCACGAATATTGATGCGACCCTGCAGCAGATCGCCGAACTCACGGCCAGCGGATGCGACATCGTGCGCGTTGCTGTGCCGCACCAAGATGACGCAGACGTGTTGCACATCATCGCGAAGAAAAGCCAAATACCGGTCATCGCTGATATCCACTTCCAGCCGCGGTATGTCTTCACTGCGATCGACGCAGGTGTCGGTGCCGTGCGGGTCAATCCGGGCAACATCAGAAAATTCGACGACCAGGTCGCGGCGATCGCCAAGGCCGCGAATGCGGCCAACGTTTCGATCCGCATCGGTGTGAATGCGGGATCCCTCGAGCCGAGCATCATGCAGAAGTACGGCAAGGCGACCGCCGAGGCGCTGGTGGAAAGCGCCGTGTGGGAGGCGAGCCTCTTCGAGGAGCATGATTTTCACGACTTCAAGATCTCGGTCAAGCACAACGACCCGGTCGTCATGGTCAAGGCGTATCGGCAGCTCGCCGAGCGCGGCGACTGGCCGCTGCACCTCGGGGTGACCGAGGCCGGCCCGGAGTTTCAGGGCACCATCAAGAGCGCGACGGCATTCGGCATCCTGCTTTCGGAAGGCATCGGCGACACGATCCGGGTCTCGCTCTCTGCCCCACCAGCGCTAGAAGTCAAGGTTGGCCTTCAGATCCTGCAGTCGCTCAACCTCCGCGAGCGCAAGCTCGAGATCGTGTCGTGTCCGAGTTGCGGGCGCGCCCAGGTGGATGTCTACAAGCTGGCGAACGACGTCACCGCCGGCCTCGAAGGCATGACTGTTCCACTTCGCGTTGCCGTGATGGGCTGCGTCGTCAACGGGCCGGGCGAGGCGCGCGAGGCGGACCTCGGCGTCGCCAGCGGCAACGGCCGCGGCCAGATCTTCGTCAAGGGCGAGGTCATCAAGACGGTGCCAGAGGCCGACATCGTCGCAACCCTCATCGAGGAAGCCAACCGGCTTGCCGCGGCAATGCCACCCGGTGCGACCGGCTCGCCGCTCGTGACCACGAGCTAGGCCAGTACACCGAGCTAGGCCAGTACACCGAGCTAGGCCAGTACACCGAGCTAGGCCAGTACACCGAGCTAAGCCAGTACACTCGGGCGGGTGCCCACTCGTCTCTCCCAGCTCTTCCTCCGCACCCTTCGCGAAGACCCGGTCGACGCGGAGGTTGCGAGCCATCGACTGCTGGTTCGGGCCGGGTATATCCGCCGTCAAGCCCCTGGCGTGTTCGCGTGGCTGCCACTTGGCTTGAGGGTTCGGCGCAAGATCGAGAACATCATCCGCGAAGAGCTCGCGGCGTTCGGCGCTCAGGAGGTGCACTTCCCGGCCCTGCTGCCGCGTGAGCCGTACGAAGTCACCGGCCGCTGGACCGAGTACGGCGACGGCATCTTCCGTCTCCAGGACCGCAAGGGCGCTGACTATCTGCTGGCCCCGACGCACGAAGAGGTCTTCACTCTGCTGGTGAAGGACCTGTACTCGAGCTACAAGGATCTGCCGCTGTCGCTGTACCAGATTCAGGACAAGTACCGCGACGAAGCCCGCCCACGCGCTGGCCTCTTGCGTGGCCGCGAGTTCTCGATGAAGGACAGCTACTCCTTCGACTACACCGACGCGGGCCTCGACATTTCATACCAGCAGCACCGGGATGCCTACGAGCGCATCTTTACGCGCCTCGGCCTCGAGTACGTGATTGTTAAGGCGGATGCCGGCGCAATGGGCGGCTCGAAGAGCGAAGAGTTTCTGCACCCGACGCCAATCGGCGAAGACACCTTTGTGCGCACAGACGGTGGCTACGCCGCCAACGTCGAGGCGTTCACGACAGTGGTACCTCCCGCCCGGCCGACCGCGGGCTCGCCAGTGGCTCAGGTGTTTGACACCCCAGACACCCCGACCATCGCAACCCTCGTCGCGGTAGCCAACGAGAAGCATTCGCGCCCAGACGGACAGCCATGGACGGCAGCGGACACGCTCAAGAACATTGTGCTGGCACTGACCGACCTCGAGGGCAACCGCGAGATTGTAGTCCTTGGCCTGCCGGGTGACCGCGATGTCGACCTGAAGCGCGCCGAGGTTGCCTTCGCTCCCGCCCGGGTCGAAGCGGCCAACGAAGCCGACTTCGCCAAGCACCCAAGCCTGGTCAAGGGGTACATCGGGCCGTGGTCGGCGACGGGTGCGGTACTGGGGGAGAAGTCAAGCACCGGCATCCGATTCATGCTGGACCCACGTGTGGTCGACGGCACCGAATGGATTACCGGTGCCAATGAGCACGGCAAGCACGTCTTTGGACTGATTGCCGGTCGCGATTTCGTGGCCGACGGTACTGTCGAGGTCGGCGACGTGCTCGCCGGCGACCCAGCCCCGGATGGCTCCGGCCCGGTCGAACTCGCTCGCGGCATGGAGATTGGTCATGTCTTCCAGCTCGGGCGCAAGTACGCCGAGGCGCTCGGCCTCAAGGTGCTCGACGAGAACGGCAAACTCGTCACGGTCACGATGGGCTCGTACGGCATTGGCGTCACCCGCATCATGGCCGTCATCGCTGAGGCGAACAATGACGAGAAGGGCCTGATCTGGCCCAAGAATGTTGCGCCGTTCGACGTGCATGTCATTGCGGCTGGCAAAGAGGAGTCGGTGTTCGAGATCGCAGAGGATGTCGTCGCGACGCTCGAGTCTGCACGTCTTGACGTGCTCTTCGACGATCGTCGGAAGGTCTCGCCCGGGGTCAAGTTCGGTGACGCGGAGCTCCTCGGCGTACCGCTCATCGTCGTCGTGGGTCGCGAGGCCGCAGAAGGTCGCGTCGAACTCTGGAACCGCGTGACCGGACAGCGCGGCACTGTCGGTACTGCCGAGATTGTTGCAGCTGTCTCGAACTGAGCGCCGCGGCATCCGGTACCGTAGGGGGCGGGGTTCGATCAGAATCCTGCCAAGAATTCCAGCCAGCACACCCCAATCAGCACCCCAATCAACACCCCAACAACCGAACACAGCGGAGGCCCTCAGTGGACATCGACCTGAGTGTGCTGCGCCTCATGGAGCGCGAGCGCGACATTGCCTTCGAAGAACTCGTGCTCATCATTGAGCAGGCAATCCAGATCGCCTACCTGAAGCACGTCGGTGAGACGGATGCCACGAAAGCTCGCGTCGAGCTCGACCGCAAGACCGGCAAGGTGTCGATTTTCGTACCGGAGGTCGACGAAGAGGGCGCGGTCATCGGCGAAGCCCAAGAAGATCCCGACAGTTTCGGCCGCATCGCGGCCTTCGCCGCGAAGCAGGTCATCAACCAACGACTGCGGGATATCGGCGACGACAAGGTGCTCGGTGAGTTCAAGGGTCGCGAGGGCGACATTGTCGCTGGTGTGATCCAGCAGGGGCCGAATCCGCGGATGGTGCACGTCGACCTCGGCACGATTGAGGCGATCCTGCCTCCTGAAGAGCAAGTGCCCGGCGAGGATTACACTCACGGCACCCGCATTCGCGTCTACGTGACCGCTGTGAACAAGGGAATCAAGGGGCCGCAGATCACCGTGAGCCGAACGCATCCGGCGCTCGTTCGCAAGCTGTTCGCACTCGAGGTGCCCGAGATTGCCAGCGGGATTGTCGAAATCACGTCGCTCGCGCGGGAAGCGGGCCACCGCACGAAGATGGCGGTGCGCGCGATGGAGCCGGGCGTGAATGCGAAAGGTGCCTGCATCGGTGAACTCGGTCAGCGCGTGCGCGCCGTCAGCGCGGAGCTGAACAACGAGAAGATCGACATCGTCGACTACTCCGAAGATCTCGCGACCTTCGTTGGCAACGCGCTCTCGCCGGCCAAGGTCACCAGCTCGTACGTCATCGACCAAGCGACAAAGGCGGTGCGGGCGCTCGTGCCCGACTACCAGCTCTCCCTCGCCATCGGCAAGGAGGGCCAGAACGCCCGCCTCGCCGCCAAACTCACCGGCGCCCGCATCGATATCCAGCCCGATTCAATCCTTGAGGATTGAGCTTTTCCACTTGGGGTTTACACTGGAAGCCGTAAGAACTTGTATCGGTTGCCGAACTCGTGCGGAAGCATCCACTCTTTTGAGGGTTGTGGCGCGTGACGGCGAGGTGGTTCCGGATCCGTCCGCGAGCCTTCCCGGTCGCGGTGCGTGGGTTCATCCAACGGTCCAGTGTGTCGAAACGGCTGCCAAGCGCAGGGCGTTCGGCCGGGCACTCAGGGTGACGATCGCACTCGACACCGCGGCAGTTTCTGACACAGTCGGAGCCATTCAGGCTTCATCGAAAGAACAGGCTGATTGACCTATGGATTCTTAATGAGCGGCTCGAAATGAGACCCGTCCGTACCTAGTCTGCCCCTGTCCGGGTGCAGACCCAGACAGGAGAAATGTGGCAAACCCACGCGTGCACGAGATCGCAAGCGAACTCGGCATTGAATCAAAAATCGTTCTTGAGAAACTCAAGAACATGGGCGAGTTCGTCAAGGGACCGTCATCCAGCATTGCGCCGCCCGTTGCCCGCAAGGTCAAGGCTGCGCTCGAGGCTGAAGGCATCAAGCCTGCAGTCGTTGTGGAGAAGCCGAAGACGGTGCCCAAAGTCGCGCCGAAGCCGTCCAATCCGACACCGGTCGCTGCTGCTCCGGTCGTCGAGCTGGAGCTGGATTCGCCGGTGATGGCGCCACCGTTGACGGTCGCCGAGCGCCAGGCACAAGCGGCAGCCGCTGCCGCTGCGCCAGAAGCGCCAGTTGCTGCTGACGAGGATGCCGCGGCTCGCCCCGCTGGGATTCCCCGGCCAGGCACCCCCCGCCCCGGCAACAATCCTTTCGCTTCCAACCAAGGAATGCAGCGCCCGGGAGCCTCGCGTCCCGGCAACAATCCCTTCGCATCCAATCAGGGAATGCAACTTCCCGGCGCTGCTGGGGCGATCCCACGACCGGGCGAACCGCGCCCAGGCGGGCCTGGCCAAGGTGCGCGCCCACCGGCATACGGGCAGCGTCCAGGTGCCCCCGGTGCTGGGTTCCAGCGACCCGGCGGTGCTGGCGGTGGCCGGCCGGCCGGCGCAGGCGGCGGCTTCCGTCCGGGTGGAGCACCCGGTGGTGCCCCAGGAAACAACTTCGGACCGAACCGTCCGCCAGCTGGCGGTGCCGGTGGTCGCGGTCGCGGTCCCGGTGGTGGTACCGCTGGTGCCTTCGGTCGCGGTGGCGGCAAGAGCAAGGCTCGCAAGTCGAAGCGCACGAAGCGCGCAGAGTTTGAGCTGAGGGAAGCCCCGTCGCTCGGTGGCGTCAGTGTTCCTCGCGGTGACGGCAAGACCATCATCCGCTTGCGTCGCGGCGCTTCGATCACCGACCTCGCTGACAAGCTCGAGACGCTCACCGGCTACATGGTGCAGCCGGGCAGCCTCGTGACGGCCCTGTTCCACTTGGGCCAGATGGCAACGGCGACCGAGTCCCTCGACGAGGAGACCTTTTCGATCCTCGCCGGCGAGCTCAACTACAAGATCGAGATGGTTTCGCCCGAGGACGAGGACCGCGAGCTGCTCGCCGGCTTCGACCTCGACCTCGATCAGGAACTCGAAGACGAAAGCGACGAGGATCTCGAGATTCGCCCGCCGGTTGTCACGGTCATGGGGCACGTCGACCACGGAAAGACCAAGCTGCTCGATGCCATCCGAAATGCGAACGTTGTCGCGGGGGAGGCCGGAGGCATTACCCAGCACATCGGTGCCTACCAGGTCATCACGGAGCACGATGGCCTCGAGCGCGCCATCACCTTCATTGACACCCCGGGTCACGAGGCGTTCACCGCCATGCGTGCTCGTGGTGCGCAAGTCACCGACATCGCCATCCTGGTGGTCGCAGCTGACGACGGCATCATGCCGCAGACGATTGAGGCGCTCAACCATGCCCAGGCAGCGGGCGTGCCGATCGTCGTTGCGGTCAACAAGATCGATAAGCCGGGCGCAAACCCAGCCAAGGTACGCCAGCAGCTGACCGAGTTCGGGTTGGTTGCCGAGGAGTACGGCGGCGAGACGATGTTCATGGATGTCTCAGCCCTCAACAACGTCGGCATCGCCGAGTTGCTGGATGCTGTGCTTCTGACCGCAGACGCCGGTCTCGACATGCGAGCAAATCCGAACAAGGATGCGCGCGGTGTCGCGATCGAAGCCAGGCTCGACAAGGGTCGCGGTGCGGTGGCAACCGTGCTCATCCAGTCGGGAACCCTCGAGGTCGGTGACCCGATCGTCGCCGGAACGGCATACGGTCGAGTGCGCGCCATGTTCGATGAGAACGGTGAGACGGTCGAGTTCGCAACGCCGGCTCGCCCGGTCGCGGTGCTCGGCTTGACGTCGGTTCCGCGCGCTGGTGACACGTTCATCGTCACCGACGATGACCGCACTGCTCGCCAGATCGCTGAAAAGCGTGAAGCGGTCGAGCGCAACGCGCTGCTGGCTCGTGCCCGCAAGCGCATCTCGCTCGAGGACTTCACCAAGGCGCTCGAAGATGGCAAGGTCGAGTCGCTCAACCTCATCATCAAGGGTGACGTTTCGGGTGCCGTCGAGGCGCTGGAGGAATCGCTGCTCAAGATCGAGGTCGACGATTCGGTGCAACTGCGCATCATCCACCGCGGTGTGGGTGCGGTTACCGAGAGCGACGTCAACCTCGCAACCGTTGACCACGCCGTCATCATCGGGTTCAACGTGCGGCCAGACACCAAGGCTCGCGAACGTGCGAGTCGTGAGGGTGTCGACATCCGTTTCTACTCGGTGATCTACGCGGCAATCGAAGATGTCGAGAACTCGCTCACCGGCATGCTCAAGCCAGAGTTCGAAGAAGTGCAGTCCGGTGTCGCGGAGGTTCGCGAGATCTTCCGCTCGTCGAAGGTCGGCAACATCGCGGGTGTCATCGTGCGATCGGGAACGATCACGCGAAACGCGAAGGCACGCGTCATCCGCGATGGGGTTGTGGTTGGAGACAACCTGGCCATCGAGTCGCTGCGTCGACACAAGGATGACGTCACCGAGGTTCGCACGGACTTCGAGTGCGGTATCGGGCTCGGCAAGTTCAATGACATCCAGATCGGGGATGAGATCGAGACGATCGAGTTGATCGAGAAGGTCCGGGCGTAGCGTGGGGGCGCTGGGTGTCGGCGTCGCGGTCTGGAGGCGGAGCTTCGCAAGCCTCCCGACCGCGACACCGACACCCGACTCCGATTGACGTTGGATCGAGCCTTTGGCCGATCATCCGCTGAGTAAGTCGAGCAAAGGAAGAAGAGGACCAGAGCATGGTGGATGCAGCTCGGGCCGCGAAGATGGCGGATCGCATTAAGGTCATTGTTGCCAAGACGTTGGAGCGCGGGGTCAAGGACCCACGCATGGGATTCGTGACAATCACTGACGTGAAGGTCACGGGGGATCTGCAGCACGCTTCGATCTTCTATACGGTCTACGGATCCGACGAGGAACGCGCGGATACCGCGGTCGCGCTCAAATCGGCGACCGGGATGATTCGCAGCGAGGTCGGCAAGAACCTTACTGCGCGGCTCACGCCATCCCTCGAGTTCATCGCCGACGGCATCCCCGAGAACGCGGCGCTCATCGAGTCGCTCCTCTCGGAAGCCGCTCAACGCGACGCCGACGTCGAGAACCTCAAGAAGACCGCGCAGTACGCCGGCGACGAGGATCCGTACATCAAGCCGCGCGTGATCGAGGATGACAAAGACTGAGCGCTGAGCATCTCGTTATTTGAGCAGCTCGCTATTTGAGCAGCCGCGACAGCACGCGGTCGGCCAGAGGTTTGCCTCCGGTCTGGCAGGTGGGGCAGTACTGGAATGCCCGGTCGGCGAAGGTGACCTGCCGGATCGTGTCGCCGCACACCGGGCACGGTTCGCCCTTGCGGCCGTGCACCTTGAGGTTCGACTTCTTCTCTGCCTTGAGGTCGGCCGCCCCGATACCCTCGGCACGGTCGATTGCCGCGCGCAGTTCGTGCTGCATGGCCTCGAAGAGCTGCGCCGTCTCATCCGGCTTCATCGCAGCAGGTTTGTACGGCGACATCTTCGCGGCGTGCAGGATTTCGTCGGAGTATGCGTTGCCGATTCCAGCGATCAACGCCTGATTGCGCAGCACCCCTTTGATCTGCGCCCGACCCGCGGCAGTGAGGATCTCACTGAATCGCTCGATGGTGAAACTCGGATCGAGTGGGTCCGGTCCGAGCCGCTCGACTCCCGGGACTTCGCGCGGGTCGCGCACGAGCCAGATCGCTGCGCTCTTGCGAGTTCCCCACTCGGTGATGTCCAGCCCGTCGGCGGGCAGACGGTCACCCGCGAGCATGATGCGGGCGATGAGGGGGCCACGGCCGGTCGGCTTCACGGCCGTTGCCCCGGCAGCACGCTTGCGGATCCAGCCGGCGAGCGCGAGATGAACGATCAAGTGCAGCGGGCCGTCGAAGACGATGTCGAGGTACTTGCCATGCCGTTCGATTCCGCGCACGACAAGGCCGTTGAGTGCAGCGATCGGCGGGTCAAACGTCTTGAGGGCCGAGAATGATGCAAGTTGGATGCTCGTGACTTCGCGTCCGACGAGGTAGCCCCGCAGGTCGGCGACGAGGGCGTGAACCTCCGGCAGCTCTGGCATGGTTCAAGTGTGCTTCTCCGGTCGACCACGCGCTAGTCGGATGCCATGGCTTTACTAGCAACACGGCCTCAGAACCCGCGCCCATCAGCTTCAAGGCGGCCAGCGACGCCCTATGACCTGCGCGAGCCGCGCCGCCCAGACACCACGTGCGAGACGAATCGTTCCGGTGTCAGGATCAGTCGACCGTTCCAGGGGTTCAATGAGGTGAGGTCGTGGTCTGAACTGACCACGATGAGAGCGTCTGCCGCGAGCGCACAATCAAGCACGAGGTTGTCTTCGTGATCGCGCGAGTCGTGGGCTCGGCGTGGGGGATCGAACACCGCGCCTCCGGCTTCGGTGATGATGCCGGTGATCTCGTCAATGTAGCGCTGGGCCGTCGGAACGGTGACCCCGAGGCGCACGAGCACCGTGGCTGTCGTCGTGAGAATGTGCAGCGAGCTGAACAGTTGCATGTCTTCGCCGTCGAGGGCGATCGCTAAGCAGTCGGCGGGCGCGTTGTCGGTGGTGGGTGGAATGCGTGGCAGGTGGGGGTACATCGAGTCGGGGCCAACGAGTGCCGTGACGAGCACGTTGACGTCATAGACGACAGGGGTGAGCACCCTAGGCGACCCGCCCTACCTGCTCAGAGATGGCCGCGCGCACCTCGTCGGCAGAGACGACTCGCCCCAGTTCTTCACGCGCTTGCTGCTGCAATGCCTGCAGCCGTTCGGCTCGACGGTCGCGAGCGAGCCGACGGATGGCAACCCGCAAGAACTCAGATCGATTGCCGCCGCCATAATGTTCGACGAGCTCGTCGAGCAGAGCGCGCTCGTCGTCTCCGATCGCGAATCCGACAGTCTTGGCGCTCATGGTCGCGCTCCCGTCTCTTGTCCGTGGTTTCCGAGGCATGTGCAACTCGTGTGCAACTATACCCTTTCGAGGGACTCTATGCCCGGATCGAGGCCACGGGAGTTACGGACTCGAAGTTCATGCGTCTCCGCGCGCGACGTTCGCGCTGGGGAGGAGCAGATCGCCGCCTCAGCTAGCGACTTTGGCGCTGACGAGGCGGTCAAGACTGACGGCTTGCTCGGCTGCTTCGATCGCGAGGGCGCGTAACGCGAGTAGCGCGGCAGCTGGATCGGGTGCGAGCCACGAGAGTGTTCGGAATTCGACGACCGTGGCGACGAATTCGCCATCCTCGGGCGACCAGGAGACGCGGTATGCGTACTGGTCGTCATGCATCGTTGTCCTCCTGTTTGTCGTTATCGCCGTTCGCAACCATCCGATCGATCCTTCGTTGTGGTGTCACTACGGGTACTGCCTCGTCGTTCGTGTGGCGACACCTTGCCGCAACGAGCAGAACGCGCGCGCGTTCCGTCGGGGCACAATCTACGAGTTCACGGGCATCGAGGCGTCGGCGGTCGTTCTGAGCGACGTCGACCCGTCGAAGCCGTGCCACCGCGATCCGCGCTATGCGCGGCCGTCGCGCGCGAACAATCCGCTGGTGGTGCATAAGTGGCGCAGCTCAGCTGAGCTCGTCGAGTGAAGAGTGGCGCTTCGCGGCACGTGACTTAGGTGACATCCAGAACGCCTTCCCAGTCCTGCGGGATACCGTGAAGATGCGGTGCCTCACCGTTTGCTCGACGCTGTCGGTTCCGAAGGGTTCGGGCGTAAAGAGTCATGGCCATTATGAACTCGGATATTTTATCCCGCGAGATCCTAATATCGTCTCCGATCGAGTATCCGGTGGTCGGGCACGCCGACAGGAACCGCGCGTCTACCCGTCCCGCGCGGTGAGCCATAAGGTGCCGTGTCTGTTGCGCTTCCAAGATCAGCGATCGGACACGTTCGTGAACGCCTCCGCTCAGCCCGAGTTCGCCTAACAAC
>ENA-ORBV01008577-ORBV01008577.1-microbial-mat-metagenome-genome-assembly--contig:-NODE-8577-length-17113-cov-7.717774_pt1 | contig 17113 bp, 16 predicted proteins | sample MGYA00237777_ERZ505514 | MGnify/ENA primary metagenome ERZ505514 (study PRJEB26160, sample SAMN06269048) | microbial mat metagenome | isolation source: Oligotrophic lake microbial mat | place...
GTTGAGATTTCAGTAATGTGCAGTCGCTCGCCCAAGAGACCGTCTGCTTGGCTCCGGTCGGATTTGACTGCACATTACTTCAGAGGCTCTCCAGCCACTGCAGCACGGTCTCCTTTGTTCGCCATGCCGCTTTTCGGGAGCCTGTCACTGGCTTACAATGGCGGAGGGTCCGTCGGCCAGTACGTCGCGGGGAAAGAAGATATCGATGCTTGCGGCAGCGGCCTTTTCATCCTCCGCGCAGGTGCAAAGCAGGTCCGCTTGGCCGCCAGCGTCGACACCGGATCATCGTTCCGCGTGTTTGGCGCAGAAGTCGCGGAGGCGCTAGGGCTGACCTTGGAGCGAGGATCCCATATGCGGTTCCGGACTGCGAACAGCGGATTTGAGGCCTTCGGGCACGAAGTGGAAATCAGGGTTCTCGGTGTCGCCACCAACTCTATGTTCTACTTCTTTGCCGATCCGATGATCGACAAGAATGTTCTCGGCCGCGTTGGATGGCTGGATCGTGTTCGCCTTGGCTTGGTCCACCATGACAGCAAGGTCTACTTGGCTCCTTACGATCAAGGGTGATTCCGGGTTCGATGCTTTGAAGCCTATGGTAAATGTGCGTCGGCTTTCTGCGTCGCTTCGATCCTTCGACAGTCAGATTCTGCGCGAAGCGGAAGATCCGAGGCTGCGTGTTTGAAGGACTTTCCGTCATCCAATGGCGAGGACGTATCGACCACGCGGCTATCAAGTTCGTTAAAGCTGAGGTTCATGGACGCAGCCAGTATGGAGGACGCGGCGATGTGCCAACGGCGATCATCACGATTGGCGACTCTTTGGGCAACAGGCAAGTAAACGGGCAACATGTCCCGGTGATTCGGTTTGCAGGCGGACCCACCCCGACCAATAGGCGGCCACGGGCTAAATGCACACCTCGCGCACCTTGCAGCCGACTGCTTCCATGACCTCAAGCTTGTTCGTGTCAATCACTTTAACCTCGGTCTCGTGACACACAAAAGTCGTGATGCGAATGTTTGTCAGCGGCGTTCGGAATTTCACGTAGTTGGGCCCAAACTTCCGGGAGGCGCACCATTCCTCAAGAGCGTACCCGGAATAGAATACGGAACGAATCTGAGGGTCATTCGGTTCAAGGCCTGCTTCCCGGCAAAGGCCGTCGAACATGAAGCTCCGGTCATTGAAAAGTTCCGTTTCGCATCGGACCAGGTTACAGTGCACGGCGTTGAATGAGACGACGGAATCTGTCAGGCTTTGGGCGTGAACGTTCATCAACCGCCCGCGTGTATCCTCGGTTGTCAGCCTGTGGAGCAGGTACGTCTCGGCCTTCTGAATTCCTCTGAAGAGCACGGCCTCGCCTCGATCAATCAAAGGTTGGCTTTGGATATCGCCGATGTGATAGCTGCCGTGCTGAATCAAAATGAGGCGTTCCTTCGCGTGACCGGACGGATGGATGTCCGTGTGGCGGCAGGCTGCGAGCGGCGCGGTCACATCCCCAGTTGGAACAGCCATTCCATTTGACAAATACAGGGCGTCATAATCGCCACGCCGGGCCCGATTCCAGAAGCCGAAAAGCAGCCTGACTTCCGGACTGTCTTTCCTTCGCTCGCCGAACCAGTACTGGCGCCGTCTGTTTGTGCCGGAGCCAAATACTCCAGGAACGATCCAAGAGTACTGAAAAAAGTAGTCGCGTTCCGGCGGCAACTTGGGAGAGTATGCCAGTTCCCCAGCCGCGGCGAGCCACGGGACGACATCAGCGCCTGCAGCCAATGTAGAGGTCGAGAATCTCAAATCGAGATCGCCTTGACGGCAGCCTCCATTCTCTTGGAAAGGGCGGCCGCGGCGGCGGAGTTGGGCGCCAACTTCACGAGCTTATACATAGCGGCGATCTCATTCTGGTATTCCTTCATGCGGGCCTTAAAGGTCCGGCGGTCTTTGGTGCATACCAAGGTTTGCGGCGAACCCACGCGTTCCGTCACAGGCGTCATATCGAGCCGGTACCGGTCGATCGCTTGCTGGAGATGGCTGCGACGCTCCTGCTTGACACGAAAACGATGAACGCTCTCGGTGGGATCAAGGGCAAATGCCTGTAATTCACGGCAATCGGCACAGGCACAGGAAAATTTCGCATTCAGACGCCAGTCCGGCGGGGGTTGCGGAGGGGCCTCGCTGCGCAGGAGCAGGAACTCCGCCGCGCTCGTCCATAAGTGTTGGATGGCGTGGTCAACCGCCGGGGGCATGTGCTCCCGTTCGGCGCAGATCCCTTCGATCGCAGGAACGACCAGCGTCACGGGATGGAAGACCTCCGGGCGCGAGGCGATCTTCTCCGCCGCGGCGTAACGTAGCCTCCCGTACTCGAAATGCCGGAGCCCCGAAAACAGGTTTCCGATAAATTCCGGAGCAAGATGCGGTTGACTCCGGACATCTGGCTTCTCCCACCGCACGAAGGTATCATCGCGTGCGGAGTCCGGGGGCTTAGCGATGCCGTCGAGACCAGCGACGGCGGCCTCCGCGACCTGCCGAAAGGAGGGCGAGGGATCCGCGGTAAGGGTGAGCAACAACTCCGCACACTCGCTCGGGCGATCCGGCATCCGCGCCTCTACCAGCGCGGATAAAACGGCGGCGGCCTGCCTATCTCCCAGCACGCCTACCGACGACAGCAAGGCTGCGTTTTCCGAGCCGTCATAGGCTGATGTTACGACCTTCCGGACAAACTGATCGAGCAGGGCCGGCGTATTCAGTCCGACGAGCACGGAGATCATTTTTGCGCGGTCGGATGACTTTGGAGATGTGATGCCGATCAAGTAGCGATCCGGTCGCCGGGCATCGCCGGGCCACGCTTCCACAATGCGCTGCGCCACCGCGATGGCCTCTGGCCGGGCGCCCTTGTCTCCCGCAGCCAGCCGTTGCAAGTACGGCAGCGTGGCAACAACGCCAGCTTGCAGTAGAACTTCTATCATGCGGTTCGCGGGCCAGAGTACGAGCGCCGCGCGACGATAGGACCGCTCGTAGGTTGCCCCTTCGTTGCCGGAGGCCTCGGTCAGGCGCTTGTCGTCAGGAGGTTCTTCGTCGAGCGCGCCCACAGGGACCAATTCGCCTTCGGTAAGAGGAATGCGGCCAAACTCCACCACGCGATCATCTGTGTCTCGCCATTCATCCACGTACTGCCAGGCATCGTCGACAGTGACAGCCGTAAAGCTCGCGTCGCTGTCTTCATCCTCGTCGTCATGTTGATAGTGGCCCCGGTAGCGACTCCTACGCGACATGTAGTAATCGCCATCCTCCTCGGCGCCACCAGTCTCTCCGATGTGGACGACCCCAAGATGGACGACGCACTGCGCTTGGACAGCCGCCTGCACTAAGACTTGCGATCTTGCCGCATCGGAGCCCTTCAAGGCCGAAAAAGAAAGTCCTGCCGGGCTGTACTGGTGATCGAGGAGCCATGCGATTTTCGGTGGCGAATCGGGTGAACTCCAATACTCTTCGAGGATGGCTGCCGCCGTCGCAACGTGGGATCCGTAGTTGGGCGCCTTCAGAACCCGATGTCCACTCTTTGTCCGCTCTTGAATGAGGTTGTACACCAAGCAAACGCGGGCCCCTTCCCGGACAGGCAGGACCTCATGTTCACAGTCGGCATAAAATGCGGCGAAGGAGATCTCGGAGGGATCGGTGGCGTCGGTCTCGACGGTGACTTCGCGGTCCGCGTGGCGGATACGAAGGGCTCCGCCGTGATGGACGGATGGAAGCGTCACAACCAGAGTCCCAAACATCCCGGCGGTCTTTTCGGTATCCCGGTGTGCAAGAAAGAACCCGCCACGATCGTAGACAAGCAGCTTGTACAGTTCGGCGGAGACCGTCGCGTTGTGGCAGCCGAGGCCGGCGGTCACTTTCGAAAGGATGCTCTCGAGGCTTGCCGTCCAGGACTTACCGCTGATTTTGACGGCGCCGGGAGCTATCTGCCAGACGTTGCGCACGGAGGTGTCGACAATTGTTTCCTCGCCGCGGCCGTAGGGCGCCTGAGTCGCGTGCTGTACCAGCGCCTCGATCTGTGGCCGGGGTATCGGGAACGATAGCATACCGGCGCCATCCACCTCCACTCGTGGCATCGGGATCTCCATTGCTCCGGCAACAAAAAAATCGCCCGGGTGCTCCACGTCCGACAAGATGGCTTCGAGCGGGTTCAGTTCCTGGTTGTAGTCGACTTCAATGTATTTCATGGCGCCTATCCGCAGTGGCGAAAATTAGGTCATGTCATAAAGACCTCGCAAGCCTCTACCGATTCTAGATCAAACCGGGAACTGGTTCGGAGCGCCTGATCGTTTCCCCACGCATGCGCGGTGATCGTACCGTCAGGATCGGTCTCCATATGGCCAGCCTATGCAGTCAATCGGGTAGTATAGCGAAACCTGACCTTGCATGTAGAATCCTTAGTATGCAACGTCTCGCATTGGTTCTACTCTCGACGCTGGCGGTGTCGCCGTCATGGTGTCAGTCGCTCGCCCGGCTCACCGGAACGGTAACCGACAACACAGGCGCGGTGGTGGTGGGCGCGAAGGTGACCGCCCGCAACGTGGCTACGGGTGTGGTGGCGGAGGCGGCGACGAACGAGTCGGGCGTCTACCTCTTGCCGTTTCTGGCGCCGGCGGAATATGAGATCACCAGCGAGTTGCGGGGTTTCAAGAAGGCTGTGCGTTCGGGCGTGGTCCTGGAAACCGCGACTACAAGGACGCTGAACTTTGCGATGGAGGTGGGTGGGGTGACGGAATCGGTCGAGGTGAATGCGACGGTACCGCTCCTGGAATCGGAGACATCGTCCGTGGGGCAGTTCATCGAGCGCGCCACGGTGTTCAACATGCCGCTGGAGAGCCGCCGGACGGCGGGTCTCGTAAAGCTCATGGGCATGGTGGCGTTTCGCGAGGAATCCGGCGCGGAGCAGGTGCCCCTCTTTAGCATGGCCGGCGGAAGAAGCCAAAACCAGATTTGGCAGTTGGACGGCGGCAACGTGCAGAACACGACGTTGGGCGTGCCGCAGCTGCAGTTGAAGCCAGCATAAACTTCACAACGGCTCATTCGGCGGCTCTTCCAATTCGCCGTCGACTTCGTGGAAGCGTCGTGGGGACTCGATCAACTTCCGCGCATACGGATAAACACCCTACGATTTGTGTCAGGATAAAAAAGCTATGCAATCGCGAATGCGTTGGGTCGTCTACGCCTTCCTCGGACTCATTATCGTGCCCGCACTCGGCTTCGCCGCCTGGGTGTGGATCACGCTGAACTACAGTTACTCGAGCGGCGAGCGCGCCGGGCAACTCCAGAAGATTTCCCGTAAAGGGTGGGTTTGCAAAACATGGGAAGGGGAGATTACGATGCCCACTCAACCCGGCATTCCTCCGCAGATTTTCACCTTCTCCGTTCGTGACGAAGCCGTCGCCCAGCAGCTCTTAAAGGCCGCCGGCCAGCGTGTGTCGCTCTCCTATGAGCAGCACATGGGCGTCCCGACCAAGTGTTTTGGCGAGACGGAATATTATATTACTCGTGTCCAAGTCTTGGGCAACTAGCGCCACGGCAGGGTGAACGGCTACTCCGGTTCGGCGACCCTCGAGCGGGACGACTAGCCCGGGCCGCCAATTGAGTTCGATTGGGATGAGGCGAATGCCCGCCACATCGCGTGGACGCCGGAATAGAAATCATAGAAGGGGAGGATCGCTTCTTACGCCTCGGCCAACAAATAAAGGTCCCGTCCTTACTTGTGCTGACGCGGCGTGAAGACCGGGTCGGCGTTGTAACGGCGTTTGAACCAATAAAGCGCCTCATCCGGTTTTACCACAAGCAAAGAGAGAGGTGAACCAAAATGGCATTGAAGCAGCCGCCGTTCAAATCCGAACGGCGAGAAGCCGAATGGCAGGCGAAAAATCAAAACCTCGTCGCGGAGCGATTCGAGCAAGGCCGCGCCGCGGCCAAACTCGGGGAGGGAACCGTAGCGCGAGCCGCCCGTGATCGAGCCGCACAAACCGGAGCCTCGCCAATGATCACAATTCGCTAGCCGGAAAGTGAAGCCTCACGAGAGCCAAAACCTTCGGCGCAGAGAAAGGATTGCGGTACCAGACTTACCTGAAGATGCTGCGGCACGAAGCCCTGAATTCCGCTGTTCGAGGCGATTTCGCGTGATCTTCAAATCGTTGTGCGCTTTACGCACTTCCGGAGTGTCGGTCATGTCGCCGCCGCCCGATGCCAGCGGTGGCGTCACTTTCAGCGTGTGGCGTTCTGGCGAATTCGAGCGCGAGCTTACCGTGGTTGCACCCGCCGGGATCTCCGGCACACCGTCCCGCCGCAGACGCTCCAATTCATTCGCGGGAACGGGCCAGGAGTTCGCGACGGTGAGTTCGGCTTTAATAAGTCCGGCTTCGCAGGTTCGCCGCATAACGCGCGGCGAGACGCCCAGTTCCTTGGCGGCCTCGCTGAGACCGCATTGCGCGGCTCACTGCAGTGAACAGACTCCTGAAACGAGGATTCTCAATTCTGAGGCCTTCGGGGATCTTCAAGCTTACCGATACGCTCAGAAAGGACTTCCATTTCGAGGTCGATTGCACGCAGCGTCGCCGTATGTGTTCGTTGTCGAGCCTCTGACGGAGCGGCCCATTTGTGGAACTCGGTGAGCAAATTAGTTTCAATTCGCTCCAGTTGTACTAATATCCAATCCTTATCATCATCCGTTAGACTCATGAGGGTTCCCCTGCATTAACGTCCATCGCTCAATATTCGTTCGGAGGGCCCAATTTCGGCTATTGCCTCTTTGGAAAATTTAGAGTGGTGAGCGCGGACAGAATCGAACTGTCAACCTACTGATTAAGAGTCAGTTGCTCTGCCAGTTGAGCTACGCGCCCACTCGAGACGGCCTTTAACGGCCAAACTCCAGACTACCACAGGCGCGGCTAATCGGGGAGGCGGGCGGCCGCGATTTGGGCGATATCCAAGAGTTGCGGGGGCCTTTCAGATGCCGCCGCGAGGCCGTCGCGGAACATCGTGTTGCAGAATGGACAGGCCGCCGCCACAATGTCGGCCCCGGTGGCGGCAAGCTCCTTCGCTCGCTCGTGGTTGACTCGCGTTCCCTTTTCTTCGCCGAGAAATGCCAGGCCGCCGCCGGCTCCGCAACAAAAGCCGCGCTCGCCGTGGCGAGGGGCTTCGATAAGCGTTCCAGCCTGGGCGGCGACCTCGCGCGGGGCTTCGTAGTTGTCCCGGTAACGTCCTGAATAACAGGGGTCGTGGTAGACGACGGTCTTATCGCCGGCCTCGCCAACGGCAGGAAGGCGGGCGAGAAGAGTACTGTGGTGCTCGATGGCGATGTTGGCGCCGAATTCCTTGTAATCCTCGCCGATGGTGCGGACGCAGTGAGGGCAGGCGCTGAGAACCTTGGCGGCTTTATCGAGGGCGGCGATGTTGTGTTCCGCGAGCGTCTGAAAGATCAGATCATTGCCCAGCCGACGAGCGGAATCACCGGAACAGCGCTCCTTCTTCAGGACGCCAAAGGTGATTTGATGGTGGCGGAGAACCTTTACGAGCGAGGCCAAAACTTCACGGCCTTGCGGGTCGTAGCTGCCCATGCAGCCCATCCAAAGGGCATATTCCTGGGTACCGTCGAAGAGCGGGAGTTCGAGCTTTTTGACGAACTTATCGCGCTCGGAGGCGGAGAAGCCCATGGGGTTGCCGTAACGTTCGAGGTTCAGGAAGAGTTTGCCGCCGTAGTCGTCTTCCCAGGCGCCGGTGTTGACGGCGCCGCGGCGGAGGCCGATGATTATCGGCAAATGTTCGATGCCGACCGGGCATTGATTCTCGCACGCCCCGCAGGATGTGCATTGAAAGACGTCTTCCATGGCGATATGTTTGCCGAGCAGGGGTTCATCGCCCTGGACGCCGAACTCGTTGATGTGAGCGCGGAGGCCGAGAATGATTTGTTTTGGATCGAGAGATTTGCCGGTGTTGCTAGCGGGGCAGTGCTCGGTGCAGCGGCCGCATTCGACGCAGGAGAAGGCCTGTAAGGCCATCAATTGTGTGATGTCTTTGCCGGCGACCAGGCCGAAATCGTCGTCGCCGGAGAGAGGCGGGATGGCGCTGAATCTGCCTCGCGAGAGGAAGACGGTGATCGGGCTGAGGAGGACATGCAGGTGTTTTGTGTGGGGTATGAGGGGAAGGAAAATTAAGAGCGCCGCGGTGTGGAGCCACCAGATGATATGGAAGGCGGGGCCGGCCGGTTGGAGTAGAAAGTCCAGCAAATACGTGACCATGAGGGTGAGGACTAGCAGTGCGATGAAGCCGCTCTCATAGCTGACTTGGCCGAGCCATTTGGGCTGGACGATGAGGCGGCGGATGGCGAGGCCAATGATTGAGACCGCCACGGCTACGGCGAAGGCGGCGGCCAGGAGGCCATAAGCGGGGCCGAACCAGCCGCTGTGCAGACGCAACAGCGGGAAACCGAAACCGAGGGCGAAATGGTTCAGCGACACGAGGCCGAAGGCGCAGAAACCCCAGAAGACGAAGGCGTGGGCGAGACCGGGAAGTGGACGCTCCTTAATGACTTTGGCTTGGCAAAGGACTTCCCAGAAGAACTCCCAGATCCGCGGAGCGAGGGGAAAGAGCGAGAAGCCGGGGTCTTTACGGGCTGCCCGAATGAGGATGGCGACACGATTGACGCGCTTCGAAAAGACAAAAAGCGCCGCCGTTAAGAGAGCAAGGAAGACCAGCGATTCGACCGGATGCAGACGTTCCACCTCTACCACGCTACACTATGAATTCGGAGGATCATATTTGCGCTTTCTCGTTTCCGGAGCGGCAGGCTTCGTGCCGTCCCATTTGTGCGACCTTATATTGAGTCAGGGACATCGGGTGGTGGGCCTGGATAATTTCCTCACGGGCAACGCTCGAAATATTGCGCACTTGGAAGGGAATGCGAATTTTGAGTTTTTTGAAGCGGATATTTGCGAGCCGCTGCCGGAGGTGGGGACGGTCGATTGCGTGATCAACGCCGCGTCGCCGGCCAGTCCGAAGGATTATATGGACTATCCGATTGAGACGCTGGATGTGGGCTCGATCGGGAGCCGGAATTTATTGGAACTGGCTCGGGCGAATGGCGCCCGGTATTTGGTGACGTCGACGTCGGAATGTTATGGCGACCCGCTGGAGCATCCACAGGTGGAAACGTATTGGGGCAATGTGAATCCCGTGGGGCCGCGGTCCTGCTACGACGAAAGTAAGCGGTTTGCCGAGGCGATTACGATGGCCTACCACCGCAAATATGGATTGCGGACGAATATCGCGCGGATTTTTAACACGTACGGGCCGCGAATGAAGCTGAACGACGGGCGGGTGGTGCCGCAGTTTTTGGATCAGGCGCTGCAGGGGAAGCCGATCACGGTTTATGGTGACGGGACGCAAACGCGCAGCTTTTGTTACGTGAGCGATCTGGCGCGGGGGTTATTGTTGTTGTCGCAATCGGACGAGCGGATGCCCGTGAATTTGGGGAATCCGGTGGAGCGGACGATGGTGGAGTTCGCGAAAGTGATTCAGAAGCTGACGGGGACGAAGTCTGCAATCGTTTTTCAGCCATTGCCGCAGGACGATCCGAAGCGGCGGCGGCCGGATATTTCCAAGGCGAAGCGGGTGTTGGATTGGGAGCCAGTGGTTGACCTGGAAGAAGGTTTGAAACCAACGATCGCCTATTTCGAGTCTATACATACAGGTGCCATAGCATGAGATTAACAAGCGCGTTCTTCTTGCTGACCGCCGGGTTCGTTTTCGCTGAGGATGTGAATCAGCCGGCGCCGGAGCTAGATATCAAGATGGAGAACGGCCAGTTGATTAAGCTGAGCCAATACAAGGGCAAACCGGTGGTTTTAGAGTTTTTCTCCACGACTTGTCCGCATTGCCAGAAGTCGGCGGAGTCGCTGGAAAAGACGCTGCGGGCGTACAGCGCGAAGGGCTTGCAGGTGATTGCCGTATCGACGGATGAGAATCAGCGGAAGGATTTTCCAGAGTTCCGGAAGAAGTATGGCGCGACGTATCCGATGGGGACGATTGGGAATCAGGAAGCGTACCGATTCTTTAGCTTGTCGGTGATGAAGCCATTTTATGTTCCGACTTATGCGTTTATTGACCGGAACGGCGTGATCAAAGAGCGGTTTATCGGCGGGATTATGCCTAACGATCCGAACGCGGGACAAGCGGCGGAGACGGCGGAGATCGCCAAGCACGTGGAACTGCTGCTTAAAGGCGGACCCGCGAAGCCCGCGGCGGCGGCGGTTCGTCCGCGTGCGACGCCGACGGCAAAGCCGGCTCCAGCGACGGCAAAGCGCTGACCCAGACCTTTTCGGCGGCGCCATTCCCGAGTGGGACATGGCGCCCGTTGACGAGCAGGGTCAGGGTCTGGTCGGCGTTGCGGGCGATCATTTCGACCATCGCCCCGGGCTCGATGCCGAGGCCGTCGAGATATTCGAGGAGGCCGCGGTCACGTTCGAAGACGCTGACGACGGTGGCTTGGCGACTGGCGGGGAGTTCGTGGAGGGCAATGAGGCCGCGGCGGTGGCGATCCTCTTTGGACTCCAGTCCGACGGCGAAGCCGTGAGGGCAATTCTTCTCCTCGCCTAATTTCTCGGCTAGTTTCGCTTCAAAGTCGGCAGAGACGGCGTGTTCCATTTGCTCGGCTTCGTCGTGGACTTTGTACCACTCCATGTCGAAGACTTCGGTGAGCATGCGCTCGATGAGATAGTGACGGCGGATGAGGCGTTCGGCGATTTCGCGGCCGGAGGCGGTGAGGGTGATGCGGCCTTCGCGGGCGACTTCGATCAGGCCGTCGCGGCGGAGGCGCCGCGTCGCCATGGTGACGGCGGGCGGGGAAACGTCAAGCCAGCGGGCGAGGGTGGCGGCGATAACAATCTCCCCTTCGGCTGCGCCTTCAGCGATGGCTTTGAGGTAGTTTTCTTTGGAGATCGTGATCCGCACGCAGTTCTATTTTAGCGCGGCGGGCTGGGAGCATTGCGCGCAGGCGCCGTCAGCGGCGTTTATGCGCCGCCCTTCGCCCGTCACTGTGACTCACGGTTGGGAGCCGTCGGCCTCGGCCCAGGCGATGAATTTGCGGGCGACGCTGCGGCCCAGATTGACGCCGGCCTGGTTGTCCATTTCAAAGTGAATTCCGGCCCAGACGCGAGAGTCGCCGGCTTCCTTTCCGCGAGCGCGAACCGCATCCGCGTCGCGCGGGAAGAGATAGGCGATCATCTCGGACGATACCGAGGAGACGATGGAATGGTTGGCGGGATAGGAGGGAAAATTCGGCGCGGGGAAAAGCGGCACCAGCGTCGTGTCGAGTTGCGCGGGACGGAGGTACCAATAGGTGAATTTCCCGTCCTGACTGCCAATCCAAGCGTCATAATTCGCGGTGGCAAGAAGGGCGTAGGCGCGGGCGGCGGCCGGCGCGTCCAGCTTATCTTCGAGCACCAAACGATTCATATAGGTGTATGGCCAGGGTTGCACTCCGTCGGGAGTTTGCCAGAAAAACGCTTTGGCATTGGTGGCGAAGCTGGCGGCGTTGAGCGCACGGGGGTAATTACGGACGTCAGCCAGTTGAGCTTGGACGTCGGGGGATTCGCAACTCGGGGGCGGCGGCGGACGAAACTCACTGGCCGATGAAAGAAGGAACGGTTTCCATTGGGTAACGGTTACGTTGCCTGGATTCGTGCCGGTCCACATGCAGGGGCCGGTGGGGATGACGCCGTTAAAAACAGCGTCGGAGCCATCGGCGCGGGCTCTGGCGATCACCTGCTCCGCAACGCGGCGGCCAAGCTCGAGCCCGGCCGCGTAGTCGCTGGGGTATTCGACGCCGGCGTATAAACGGGACCGTCCGGCTTCCTCGGCGAGGGCCTGGAGCGATGCTGATTCGTTGGGGAGGAAATAGGCGAGGACTGCGGCGGCGGCGCCGGCGGCAGCGGCGTGCTCCGAGGGATAGGACGGGCTGCGTGGGACCGCGACCCTGGTGGGAGCGGAGGGATCCGCTTCGCTGGGCCGCTTGCGGTTGTACGTGTATTTTGCGTTCCAGGCGGCAACAGTGGCCTCGTAAATGGCGACGGAGAGATAGGCATAGGGGCGATTCACATTAGGCGCGCCCACCGCTTGACCCGCAATTTGGCGGGCGGTAACGAAATCAACCCAACGGTAGGCGGGCGGACCGGCATCCCAGTACTTGATCTGCGCGGTGATGCGGGTATCGTTTTGGGCCGCGAAATCTTTCAGCCATGAGAGTTCTCCGGCGGTGGCGGCTTCCGATGGAGGCGGGGGGACGGTGATGGCTTTCCCGCTGGACAGGACCCAGGTCTTCCAGTTTCCGGCATTTGGCGCCGCTTGGCCAAACGCGGCAGGCAGGAGGAATGTCAAAGTTGTCAGAAAGAACGGGTATTGCAGTTTTTTACACATTGTCTATTTCCTTAGTTCTGTTAGTTTGCCGGAGGCAGGTCAGTCATCGCAGACCGATTGTCACTTCGTTGCTGGGAAGCCCGAGGTAAGTCAGGCGTACGGGAACGGACGGTCCGGGTGGAACACCGGTTGGAGTCCGGACGTTAATTTGGTTCAGGCCGAGGAATCCGGGAGAGTTGCCATAGAACATGATTTCGGCCATGCGGCCGCCGATGGTGACTTGGGGAGTACTGACATTAGAGGTGGCGCCGAGGCCAGTGCAATAGATTTCCAGGGCCTCGCCGGCAATCGCGGGATTGGTGGAGGTGGCGGCCTCACTGGTGCGGGCATGGAGGATTGCGCCTTGGCCTCGCCCGTCGCCGGAAAGCGATAACAAGAGCGGCGCGGGATCGTCGAGCCGCTTGCGCGATGTGAAATAAAGATCGGAACCTCCGATGCCCCCCGGACGCCTTGAATTGAAGTAGAGAGTGGTTCCGTCACAGGAAAGGTTGGGAGTCGAATCGTCCTCGGCTGTGTTGGTCGTTGGCCCAAGGCTCCTGGGAGTTGACCAGGGGTGCGAAGTCGTTTCGCGCGTGGATACCCACAAATCGCCATCGCTGAAGTTCGTCGTAAAGCTGTAGTTTAGAATCATCTCCAGCCCATCACTGCGGATCGTCAGGGCAGCGTCCTTCAGGGGCGTGTTGAGTTCGGGGACAGGGACAGGTGAGCCGAACGCGCCATTGAATCGTCGTTCGCTCTTGTAGATATCGAAGTCGCCCAGCCCTCCCGGCCGGGCGCTGTTAAAATACATCGTCGTGGTTCCGTTGGCCTCATCGTAGAAGAAGGTCTGCCCGGTATTTTCCTCATCTCCGGCGAGTTCACAGCCGAAGTTCACGGCTGGTTCCCATCCCATATCGTCATCGGTGTTCGCCCGGTAGGATATATAGAAGTCGTTTGTGCTGTGGTCGCTGCACCTGCCCTCGACGCGGGCGCTGCCGAAGATCAACCAGTGTCCATCCCGGCTCAAGGTGACTGAATTGTCGCGAACGGTCGAATTTATTTTTGGCCCCAGGTTTCGCGCTTCTCCCCAGGGACTATCGAGGCTGGCGCGGCGAGCGACATAAATGTCCTGGTTGCCCAGCCCTCCGGGACGGTTTGAAGAAAAGTAGAGGCTCAACCCGTTCGGGGCGATCGCCGGCCACCATTCACTGTTCGTGGAGTTGACGACCGGCCCCAAACTAACCGGCTGGGACCATTCCGAAAATTTGCCGAATCGGCGCTGTTGGCAGCCGATGCCGGTCTGGGCGTTGGCAATAGACGCGTATACAAGCATCATCAGCGCACAGGTAACCGGCCGACGGCCCCGGCACTGGCGCCCGATCAGAGATGAACATGCTCGGATGGACGGGAAGGGCTTGGTCATGCAGCGGAGTCTGGCACAACTCTGCGCCCACCACAAACGATTGCATGTTAGTTAACGTACGTTAGTGCTTTGTTCTTAGCAGCTTAGCCCACTGGGGGAATTCGCGAAGGAGGGCCGCCAGTTCGCCTTTCTGCTCCGCGCGTTTTAACCAAAGGGGCGCAATGTCACGCGGGGTTACGAATACGACTGCCGGATCCCGGTAACGGACGGCTTCGCCGAGCCAGTGTAACGCCTGTGAGTGGTCCCCCAACCCTTCATAGATACATGCCAGCGTGTACTCCGCAGAATGGCCACCGTCCATGCGTTCATGCAGCCGCTGGATGATGCGCTTGACCTGCGGCATGTCGCCAGTCTCCGCGGCGCGCAGCCCCCGGTGATGCAAAGCGCCTCGATTCCAAGGGAGCTTTTCGAGGACTTCAGCGCTGTACTTAGCGGCTGCCCCCGTCTCGTTCTGACGCCAGGAGCCGCGGCCATTGAGGATACTGGCAAAGGCGACCTGACGCGGATCGGCCAGGATGGCGCTGGCGATCTGGTGTTCCGCTTCTTCGATGCGCCCTTGTAGAATGAGTTGTTTGGCCTGTTGAATCCGCCAATGCTGATCTTGGGGGGCGAGGGTGAGTTGATTTGCGATCAGGGTTTGGGCTTCGGCGGTTTTGCCGAGTTGACCCAACAGATCGACATACTCTTCGGCTGCTTCGTCGTCGCGGGGATTGAGCGGGACACCCTTTCGGTAGAGCTTTTCGGCGGCGAGTAGATCGAAGTCTACATAGTACGAAATGCGGGCTTGCACCGTGAGGCCAACGGCCTGATCAGGATCGATGCTAGTGGCCTGTTGGGCGGCTTGGCGGCTCCTGGAAATCCAGTCCAGAAGGCGGGAACGGTCGCATCGCGCCGCTTCATAGCGACTACGCGCCAGACCCGCCCAGGCCGCGGCGTAGGACGGATCAGCCACAGTGGCTTCCTGAAAGAGCCGGAGCGCGTCCTGGAGTTCGGGGCCGGGGCCGGTCTTGGGTACCCGGCTGCGCTGGTCGGCGGCAAAGGCATCGCTGCCCTGAACCAACAAGCGGACGGCCTCCGGTCGAGGAGTGGACGGCCGGACCGGCCATAGCATGAGGCCCAAGGCAGCGATCAGGAGGGCGGTTGCCAAAGCGAATAACCAGATCCTTTGGCGGCGGCGCGCGGACGGGACGGCCTGAGAGGCTGGCGCGTATATCACGAAGATGGGGACGTAGCTCCCCTTTGGCACTTCAATGCGGAGCGGGCTTGACGCACCGAGGCCATCGTAGTAGTCGGCGAGAGCGCGGCGCAAACGGGATGCTTCGGCGCGAACGGTGGAGTCCTTGCTAGGGTCGTAATCCGACCCGCGTTCATACACTTCCATCGCGATGACGCTTTCTTTGAGCATCGCGGTCTGACCAGCCAGCGCGTGTCCGACAATGAAACTGAGAAACCTGCTGAGCCGGGGAGAGTTGGCAAACCGAGGACCGGCGAGGACCTTCTCGAGCTCGATAAGTTCGGGGCGTGGCTTGGACTGGATCATATGAGTCAAGCAGGCAAGCATCCAGATTATAACCTGCCGGAGTAGCGCGTCACGGGGCCGCAGTCCTGCTATCTTGAATCCAATCCCTATGCGAACCGCGCTTCTCTTATTTTCAATGGGTCTGCCTGCGTACCCGCAGGACAAGGCCAATCTGTACGTCGTCCATCAGATCAAGCAAGAGGCATTGGAGAATTCCAAGGTTATGGACCATCTCTTCTGGCTGACGGACGTGAACGGGCACCGGCTGACGAATTCGCCAGGCTTCGATAAAGCGGCGAATTGGGTGAAGAAGAGCCTGAACGAATATGGCGTCGCCGATGTGTCGTTTGAGAAGTGGGGGCCGTTTGGGCGGGGTTGGACGTACTCAAACTTTTCGGCGCATTTGATGGAGCCGGCGTACTCACCGTTGATTGGGTATCCAAACGCGTGGACGGGCGGGACGCAGGGGCCGGTGCAGGCGGAGGTAATGATGGCGCCGATCCGGGTGGAAGCGGACATGGAGAAGTGGAAGGGCAAGCTGAAGGGAAAAATGATTGTAATGGAACCGGAGCGCTCGATCGGGCTGCATACGATTGCGCGCGGGCGGCGTTATGCGGATTCGGATCTGACGGCGGAAGCGATGGCGCCGGATCCGGGGCCGACGGGCGTATTTGGATTGGCTCCGGGATCGACGCGGCCTGGACCGGCGGGGCCGGATGGACGGCCGCTGACACGGGCGGCGGCGCAGGCCTTCCGGGCAAAGCTGCATCAGTTCTTTCTGGATGAAGGAGTGGTGGCGGTGCTGATGCCGGGGTATCGCGGCGAGGCGGGCACGGTCTTCGCCGGGAGCGGGAGTTCGCAGGATGCGAAGGCGCCGATTCCGCCGCCGATCGTTTCATTGACGATTGAACACTACAACCGCATCGCGCGGCTGATTGATAAGAAAGTGCCGGTGAAAGTGCAGTTGGACGTAAAAACCGAGTTCTTCGATAAGGGCGCGGACACGTACAACGTTATTGCGGAGATCAAAGGGACGAAGCGGCCGGAGGAAGTGGTGATGATCGGCGCTCATTTGGATTCCTGGCATGGGGCGACTGGGGCGACGGACAATGCGGCTGGCTGCGCGGTCGCCATTGAGGCGATGCGGATTATCAAGGCGCTAAATTTGAAGACGGATCGGACCATTCGGATTGCGCTGTGGAGCGGGGAAGAGCAGGGCCTGTTTGGCAGCAAGGCGTATGTAAAAGACCATTTCGGCGATCTGACCAATATGCAGTTGAAGCCGGAGCATGCGAAGCTGCAGGCGTATTTCAATCTCGACAATGGCGGCGGGAAGATTCGCGGCGTGTATTTGCAGGGCAATGATATGCTGCGTCCGATTTTTGAGGCGTGGCTGGCGCCGTTCAAAGATTATGGCGCGACGACGCTGACGATTCGGAATACGGGTTCTACGGACCACGTGTCCTTTAACTCACTGGGGCTGCCGGGATTTCAGTTTATTCAGGATCCGCTGGAGTATTTTGCGACGACGCACCACTCGAATATGGACGTGTTCGACTATGTGCCGAAGAGCGACCTGATGCAGGCGTCGGCGATATTGGCATCGTTCGTTTACCACGCGGCGACGCGGGATGAGCTATTGCCGCGGAAACCGCTGCCGAAACCGCAACCTGTCTCTTATACACATCTGACGCTGCCGACGAATAGAGAGGTGTAGATCTCGGTGGTCGCCGTATCAT
>ENA-ORBV01008578-ORBV01008578.1-microbial-mat-metagenome-genome-assembly--contig:-NODE-8578-length-17112-cov-6.199413_pt1 | contig 17112 bp, 14 predicted proteins | sample MGYA00237777_ERZ505514 | MGnify/ENA primary metagenome ERZ505514 (study PRJEB26160, sample SAMN06269048) | microbial mat metagenome | isolation source: Oligotrophic lake microbial mat | place...
CGACCACCGAGATCTACACCTCTCTATTCGTCGGCAGCGTCAGATGTGTATAAGAGACAGCTCCTATTTAGGTTCGTCGCACAAGAAGACGAACCTAAATAGGAGCTTGACAAACGTAGTTTTTGGATTCCTCGACACACATGATTTGTTTGTTGGAAGATGAAATTCAAGAGCAACAGCAACAAACAGCCGATGGCCAAGCAGGAACAATTGTCTTGAAAAAAGGACGACAATTTGTGTCCATGGTTTCTTCCCATGATGATGGTGGACCACTGACAGTTGACTCTTCCCTGAAGATAGAGAACAAATGCACATGTGCCATTCAAGGAAAGCACACAGGATTTGCAAACTGTGTCAATCTGGGGCTTTTGCCCGTAAAAGATCCCTCCATGATTTGTCCTGCCAATGTCATTGCACGTCCCAACCTCATGTTTAGAACAAGATTGCAGATGGGCCGTCCGCCAAAGAGTGATTCGCCGACACATTTCCTTGCTTCAACTGGGATGACTGCGTGGACGACAAAGAATCGGACAGGTTTGCTAAATCTTCCGGAACAAGCTTTCCATTTTGTCAACACAGCCCGGGATAGCAAGTGTCTTCTCCTGATCAAACGTGTGGTGTAGCGCTGCTTGGCGATGCACTGCATGCCTTCCCTCCTGACATTGGACAAGGGATCAACGCTGGTCTTTCCAATGCAGTAGCCTTTGATCGAGCACTACAAGGAAAGGATGTCATTGCTGGCAAGGATGGGCAAACGCCAGAGAATCTCGGGGCTGCCTTGAAGGAGTATGAACGAGTGCAAGGGCCAGAGGTGTGTTTTGTTGTTGATTGTTCAGAGTGCCACCTGATGTTGTCTCGCTATTCTTGCTCAAAAGTTCTCACCTTGGAACACCACTTGGCATTTTGCGAAGATGTGGATAGATCCGTTGACTGATCAAAATCTCCCGTTTTGGTTTCCCATGCCAATGTCGACAACCTCTGCTCCGAGACCACATTGGTAGATTCTTTTTGCAACTGAACATTGCCCTCCGGTTGTTTCTCAACAAACTCAGCTTTGGCGTGATCCCGCCCTCTTGCACAGTGACATTGCAAAATGCAAATCTAACATGCCCGCAGGTCATGCAACGGGCCGACATGACAACAGTGGGTCTCTTGGCAGTGGCACTGACAGTTGGGTGGAAGCTGTTTGGGGCTGGATTGAAAAAAAATGATCGGTTTTGCATGAGAGTGTAGCCAGCAGACAAAATGATCCTTTGTGGTGAGACCCACATGGTGGAACGTGATTGCACGACTTGCTGACGCAGTCCTCACAAGCCATGCTAATTTGCAGAGTGCACAACAACACGCACTGCTAGCTAGTCGCAGTTGTTCGTGCTATGATCCAGCAAGGCCACCCTAACTTTGCATGTGAACATCTGATCCGGTTCTTCCACGTCGAGAAATGCAGAGACACGGACATCGCATTCTTTCACTGGTGGGCAGTCTTATCTGCACTGCACAACTGCACATGTAATAGCTCGAGTGCGTGAAAATGATAGCTAGATTTTGTTAGCTATCTCATTCAAGTACGACGTACAGTTCACCTACACAGCCACTGTAGCTACCACCTATCAATCAATGAAAATATTTCCGATGTATGAACACCGGTGGCATGTGTGGAGGGTTCGAATAAGTGTGCGAGTTTATGTGGCTTAGAGCACGGTTTTCTAGCAAAATTGTGGAGTCGCCCCGCGCGTTTTTGGAAGAATCATCATAATTTACTGCGGCATTTAAGAAATATAAAACGCCGGCAGACACTTGACTCGCAGGAAGCGATAATGGACGCAACATTTTGATGTTTTTCGAGTTTTCTTGGCTGTTCTTTTTGGTGCGCCAAACCAACAACCAATACACGTGATATGCTAGCTATATAGTAATAGGGAGATTGCAGCCAACCATCTGGCTAACGAGCAGCTCTAGCGCACCGTTGCTAATAGATAAAAACCAATCGGGTACAGTGGTAAAGTTCATTCACATCGGGGGTTAGATAGATTGTCCGTAGCAGTAGTAGATGCAAGCAGAAATGGATGCAGATGAAACCAAGCCGAAAGGCACGATGGGGCGATCCCAGTATCTCCTCAATCGATCGAAACAACGTTTCAAACAACGCCATACTGGTGATGGAGGTAGTGGAAGTGACGACAACTTCTTTGCTGAGTCGAGAAGTGCTGGTGCTAGTAGTCCCATGGGTAGTGCAAGATCCAGTCCTACTCATGCGGGTGAACAAAGATCTTCTAGTCAACATCAAGGCTATGAACAACGGCAACAATATGAGCAGCATTATCAGCAACAGCAGCAACAACAGCAGCATTACCAAGACCGCAATGAACATCATCATCAACCCAACAATCAGCAACAGCAACGCCCACCACATGAGTTATCACTCTTGCAAAGTAGTAGCAGTTTGAACCATAGTTACGACGAAGAGAAGCACCACAATAATCAACCGCAAACGCAGCTCAGCCCTAAAGCAGGTTCTAGTAGCAGTCCTAAAGTAGGTAGCAGTCCTGAAGTAGGTAGAATTAGTGATAGTGGATCTTTGAGGCAGCAAGATGAGTTAAGCCAAGAAGAAGACCAGCTACAACAGCTACTTGAAAGACAACGGTACGAACATCAGCAGCAACAACTGCAGTTACGACAAGAACAGCTGCGCCAACAAGAGCAGCTTCGGTGGCAACAAAAACAGCTTCAAATGCAGCAAGATCAATTGCGACAGCAAGAACAAATGAGGCAAATGAGACAGCAACAGCAAATACGAAACCAAAAAGTTCATCATCAACAGCGACAAGTTTTTCACGAAAAGCAGAAGCAACTCAGGGAACAACAGCACACGCTAGACAAAGAATTCCAGCAGCAAGAAGAGGGGCTAAAGCAACAAATGGAAGTGCAAAAGCAACAACAAGAACGGCTTCGTGAAAAAGAGTTGAGACGGCAACAGAAAAAGGAACGAAGGCGACTGCAACAACAACAACGAAAGGGGGGCCATGGGCTATTATACGGGAATGACTTTTACGAAAAAGTTGGAAAAGGGTTGTGGATGCAACAACAGCAACTGCTGTTGCAACAACAACAGGAGGACATGGACGCTGTTCTGGAGGACGCAGAGGGCGTGGATGATTTGCATGATCTGTGCAAAGCCATGAAGCATCCATCACCTACGAACCGTTTGAGACCTACTTCAGCATTCTTTGCGGATGATACTTCTACCAGTAGTCGCCGAAGGAATAGGGGGGTCACTTTGGATGTACGTACTGTTGGCGAAGCATTGTCGTTTCTAGACAGGGCAAGTCGTCTGCAAATACCGAGCCATTTGGCAGGTACTCTTGAAAGCTTATCAACGATTCCTATACAAAAAGGGATCAGTAGTACCAAGGAAAATGTCATGCGGAGAGCGATTGCAGTACGCCAAGAAAAGAAGGGATTCGGCAATGACTACACTGCCCTGCACAAGGCCTATGCGCAATCTGTTTCCTCGGGATATACTGATAGTATGCGCTTCTCTAGCCGCTCTTATTTGCCAGCAAATATCAGCAACAGCATGCTTCAAAACAATAGTAGTAGTAACCCAAGAGCATTTGGCGGCGGCATGGTGATACCGGAACCGGGTCTCTCTGGTCCTATGGTTAGGGCAGGGCAACGAAGAAACTCACTAGCTCTTTCGGATTCCAGCAGTTCCACGCCAGATATTGAACAATCGTCAACAATCACAACCCGAAAAGACTTGTTTGAAGAAGACTCGAATATGGTGAGAAAAAGTTCACTCGCAATGGTTGACACCTCCTTCATGGTGGACCCCAATACACAACTCCAAATGCCAACAAGAGAAGCTGTGGCCTCTGAAAGACCAAATGGGGTTCCTGCATCAAGCAAGGACGTTACAAAACCAGTTCAGTCGGCTTCGTCAATGCCAGATCAGCACAACCATAATCAGAGAGAGAATGAGACCTACAATTTAAAAAGTGAGTCTGCTCCAGATTTTTACATCAGTACGTCACAGCCGGATTTTGACGAGAAAGAGCGAGTCACTTCCACTGCGGAAACAACACCATTGCACCGAAACAACAAGAATGTAGCTAACAGAGGTGATAGGACGTCTCCTTCACCTACCTTTGGGCGATCCCCTTCGCCCAACATGAGGCTTTCTCCGGATACCGAGTTCTCGGGATTGGCCGGATCGCGTGTGATAGATGCCGGTGGGGCAAGTAGTCGCTTCGACACAGTCGCAAGCCCTAATTTCGAGGATATATCCAGGGCATCCCCCAATGACGAAGATTTGTCATTTCCAAGTCTGAAACATTCCGAAGCCATTAGTGATCTAAATCGCCACGGGAGAGCTCGTGCACCCCGCCGTAATAGTGGCAGCCGCGCTCCTAGTAGTCCTAGTGGTAGTCGAGGCCGCATACCTAGCCGAGGGCCAAGCCCTAGCCGAGGGCCAAGCCCCAGTCCTAGCCGAGGTAGCCGAGGTCCCAGTCCTAGTCCCAGTGATGTCCTCATGACCTACACGGTCACTGAAATTGATGATGACGATACAAGGACTTTGTCGAGCCGAAGCCGTCAATCAAGAAAATCAGGAGTCACTTCCATCAAGAGTCAACGATCAGTCACAGTTCGGAATCGAATGAAAAATCACCCACCCATGCAAATGAGAGTAGAGAAACGCCGAGGAAACTTAGAGAACTTTGAGGAGACTCTAGACGTACTGCCACCATCTCCAGATCCTTACAAAAACGATTCCGCTATACACCCGAAGCAATCCAGAAGCCACAGTCTTCAGGGAAGTCATAACAACAAGTCTAGATCCCGTTCGAGATCACCTCCCAGCGGTACCCATCGAGAAATCTCCAGAGAAATCCCACGGCACCCTTCTCTTCCAGGAAATCCGATCAAATCCAAATCGCGTTCCAAATCTAGAACGAACTCGAGATCTTCCTTCAGCAGCAGCTCACACGACGAAATCTCTCGAGAAATTCCACGATATCCTACTGGCCGCGAGGAACGCGGCAAAGATCCCAGTGAAGAGGAGGGTGGCTCTTTATCCAATGACTTTGGGGATACCTCATTTGAGGAAACAACTCTTCCGAGCCGAAGAACGATGGATGACTACCGATCCGCGGACAAGGACGACATACATTACAATCTCTCGAGGGAACTTTCCGCTGAGCTTGAGGACGCGACTAGTTATGGGCAAACCCTGTCAGAGTCATTTAGAGAAGATTCTTCTCAATCCCTACTCCCCCGATATCGCCAAAGCAGTCGAAGTCGCCGTGGCCGTGATCCCATGGCGGACTATGAAGACGCTAGCAAAAGCTTTGGTGGCGGTGCTACCGATGAGGACGATTCTCTCTTTTCCAGCTCGTATCTGGACGGTGGTGACGATAATTATCGTTCCGCAAAAGGGACCGAGTCATTCTTTTCTTCGGATATGAATACATCTCACAACAATCGTCGATTGGATCATCAACGCCACCGTCATCATCGTCCCGATCCTATGGTCCTTCCCTACAATTCCTTCCGAACCACAGGAGAATCCAGTTCGGTTCTTTCTCCTCCGCCGGTGCATCATAACAACAATCTGAAAAACCAACCCCGAACGAAATTATCCCAACGATATGTTCCTCCAGGAATTCCAGCTCGACGTGGAGCCGAATCCGAAGGTGTTGGCTTACTCTTTGAGCAAGAAAGTGCCACCCTGAATAGTAGTAGCCCCCTTCATAGCCCTCGTAGTGGCGGTGGCAATGGTAACGACGGCCGTAAGAATGAGGACGATGCCGACGACCTGGATGAGTGGTTGGAAAGTGCCATGGCCAGCCAATCGATCAACGGGGACGATACGGACATTCTTGGTATCAACAGTAGTACTGCTGTTCATCATGGCAGAGCAGGCAGGAAAGGAGGAGTAGGGGGTGATGACGAGGCTGATTTGGATGCTTGGTTAGACAATATCATTAGCCGATGAGGAAATTTTTGAGGAAAAGCAGGGGGCATTTTTTCTAATTTAAGCAACTAACATGTACTCTAAGATCGTGTATCAAAATTAAAGGAATTGATGTGCCGATTTGTAATTGAGAAAGGCAGAACTCGTACGTTGTAGTGCAGTAGCAAGCAGCGTGTCATGAGATAGCGTGGCCGCTCCATTTCGCCCAAGAAAAAAAATGAGCCTGAAACAACACTTGTTCCAATCGTAAGCTGGAATAATGTGAGAGAGAAGTTGCGGCGTCACTCCACTTCGACCTCTTATTGTATGTGATTCAAAATTGGCCAGGCCGAACAATATCTGCTAGCCAGCCGCCCCGCCCAGTCCCGTCGCTTGAGAATAATGTCCCACTGCACATTATGTATGATTCTTGTTCTTTTGGGTGCTGTGTTTCTTGCTGCGACTGCGACTACTGTGACGGCCACTGCCTCCTGAATCACTCTTCTTGGATGTTTTGGCACTAGCAGCAGGAGTCGTCGCCAGAAAGGTTCGTTTGTAGATACTGAGAGCATAAATGGAATCGGCATGACCCAAGACTCGTGCCAAATGCCGTGCCGGTCGACTGAGATGAGACGATGCCGCTGCCAAGACCTGCGCTTTGGAGTCCCCATCCATGGACGGCGGAAAATGGGCGTGACATTGCAACACACAGTCTATGGCCCGTTTTTGTTCCTGCGCTAATTGTGGAAAGGTATAGCGTTCGACACCTCGTACAGGAGCCGTGGCCAGCGGTAAGACGGTTGTGTTGTAGCGATCTACCAAAGGGCCACCAATGTCATTATCACTGTCGTCGTGGTCGTCATCGTTGTAGTTGATGGGATGATTTTCCATCTCCTCAGGATGACACAAAAATGATGATGGGCCTGTATAAACGTCGAGAAAGGTTTGTACATACATTCTACAGTCTCTAGAGCCGTCCGTAGATTGTGCCAACAGTTTGGCTTCTTCCTTAAAGACGGCAAAATCTGCCTTGCTATAGTATAATAATTCTCGTTCTTTCGCGGAAAGTTTGGGGCGTATTGGCCCATAGCTGCATTTCACCTTCTGCTCTTCTGTTTGGCTGTGGCTGTTGCGTACGTGGTTGTTGTTGTTGTTGTTCTCGTTACCATCCTTGTAGAAGATGATATGATTGCCATCATCATCATCATCATCATCATCAATGTGAAAATTCGTCGTGTTGGTTTCAAAAAATCGAACCCGTTTTTGGATGTTTCGGTCGCGTTTTCTCTCGCTGCTATTGCGTTCCCCGTCATCGGCAGAATCGGTTAGCACCAGGCAAGCTACACCTCTAGGAGAACTTGGTATGCTGCTCATGGTGACTACGATAAATGAACTACAGAGTATATTGGTTTGGTGCTGGCTTAAACCAAAAGTAGAGCAGTACTACAGATATGTCCAGTCTGGTTTTCCAATGTTGCTGATGTTGCAGATGATAGCTCTATTAAAATTTAATTAGTTAATTTTTGTCGTGACATTGATCCCGCATGTCTGTTGTTGAAGAATTTCGGTCGGTCACGCTCGATACTGTTATTGTACTGTACCGCTTGAATTCAATTGACCCTTTGGACAAACGTAACGGTGGACGGATGGACCGACGATCCATTGATTGAATTCTCATCTCTCATTTCTTTTATGATTTATGAACGTGTGTGCGATCTTGCAAGATCTTTTTGTTCCAACATTTTCATCTCTCCAGTGCTGTAGCTAGCTAGCTACTAGCTAGATTGTAGTAGTCTACCCTACCCTACGATGCATTCATTGGCTACTTACTGTGCATCCATGGCCCTGGCCCTACCATGAATGAGGCGGGACAGCTCAAATCAGCGAGGAAACCCTAATGTTGTTTCACCGCCTAGACGACGATGCGGTTCGGCTCAATGAATGCCTGTCGCCACCGAACAGGCAATGCCAGCCCGCAACAGCTCCGCCTCCTAGCCTGGCTGCTTGCTGTTGTTGCTCCTGGACCATGCCTTCCACAAAGGTTGCCAGAAGAGTTCATTGGAAAACAGAACCAATGTACAAGACGAGGCATTGGCCGCCACAGTAGTGATGCCGCGATATATAACGTCCTGAAATGTAGTCAAAGTCGCTACGTATTGGCAGGTGCTGCTTCTATAGTACGAACTACGGGAGAGTAGTCAAAGGAGTCTCGTCCGAGTAAGTTGGAATGCTAAGGTTAAATTAATAAGTCGATGTAAAAGATCATAGAAAATCAACAAATGGGCTTCCTCCTACAGCATCTTGCACGCACAGCAGCGGATGATGAGCTTCGTCTAGTGTTCAATATGCGCCACATCATCGCCCACTCCTCTTCAGCGTGACATGCAGAGAAATGAAACGACCTGGCTCGTCGTACATGCTCTTTCTAATAGTAGTCTCCGGCTTGTGCCAACTCAAGGTCACCAGTGGATACCGCATCAGCCACGCAGCGCTTTTTGCCATCTTGCCCCCAAGAGGCACAAGCTTTTTCAGCGGCCTGCTTGGTAACAGCGGCCCCAGCATTGTCGCGCAACGTCTTGGGGGAGGGAAAAATACACTGTTCTGGATACACGGGAGAGCCAGGAACCTGAAACAATGAGCTTTCATTCTCGCCACGCCCAACCTGCCTTTCCTGGCCAAAGTCTTTGGGATCTTCCAAGATGGTTTTGCCATCACGGGCCAACATGGCTCCAGACCCGTAGGCTCCCATCAAGCCACGGCTTCCTTCAAAACTTGCATGCGATCCATTCTCAATTCGGACGTTGACGAAATCCTTGAACGTTTTGACCTTGATGTGCTCCTTGGTGTTACCAACGTAAATGTCAAAGACGTTCTCTTTTTCGTTCTTCGGCGTAAAAGCTACGGATACGTTTCCGGACATCGTCAGAGGCATGTCGGCATGATGAACACCATTAAACGAATAGTCCCCCCAACTGCCGATTTCCAAGATGTCTTCGCCGATGCGAATGGCGGCTCTGGAAATGAAACTGTAGTCGTAGCGAATCCACACAAACATTTCGTTTGAAGACTTCCATCAAGGGATTTTCTCTTGGTCAATGGAAACTTCGACACTTTCATCTAGCGCGTCTGAGAACATGTCCATGAGTTGCCGCCGTTCCGTGATGGATTTACGACTGTGATGCGACCGGCCATGACAATGTTGGTGATGATGATGATGATGATGATGATGATGTGCTAGGAGTGATATTGGTCGGACCTCGGTTTGGGAATGAGTACTGGCGCGAAGAAGCCACATTAAGGAGGTTGGTTTCTTGTTGTTAATGGTGGGAGAGGATGGATGATTCTGATGTTTGTTGGGAATGAAGGGACCATCTCTGGAATCAAACGAACGAACATCGAAATTACCAGTGGTTTGCCTCATACTTTTGTAGCGATAGTCTATCCTTTTGTATTGTATATAATCTGTTTCACTTTCCGCGAAAGAGAGAGTATGAAAAAGAATGAGGTTTTGGTTCACAACAAGGAAAGGGACTATCAACAATTTACGGTCCTACGTTGTTGTGTGAGGTTACAGCGATCCAGAGTACGTAATTTAGCGACCTAACTGGCTTGGCATCAGTCAATGAATCAATCCTTTCTTTGAGAAAGATCTCACTTTTGCGTGATGATGAAAGCTGCTTCCAACAAATTTAGCGACTGCGCGTGCTCGCAAACATACAGGAACATTCTTGTGAGCGCAAGGGGGTGTGACAAATCGTTCACATTTTGGCAACGGGAACCCAAATTTGTGCGAAAACCCACGAATCATTGAATCTTCGTGTTGGGGACTGAACCAAAGCATGACTGAATCCTCCTGGTGCACGTGGAGGGAGAGACAACGACCGACAATAAGTCAACAATGCAACACCAGCACAGTAGCCAACATTAGGTCATAATAACTGTGTGTGTATCTACGTACTGCAGCCCCTCAGTCTAGTCTGCATCATGCAGTTTTTTTGCCTTATTGGCACAACAGGGACCTGTGTGAGAAAGGGACCAAAGATTCAACAATGACTCATCTGCGGCTCCGACCGGGCTGACTGTCAGGTAACTTTTGGCTACTGTGCATTGATAGCACATGCCACAAGACAACTAGGTCCAAAATGACAACAACTGCTGCTGAAAAACCAATTTCAAAGGCAAAATGTGTAGTTATTAATGAAGCATTTGGAAAGTTAGCTTGCTTCTTTTTGCGCAAGATTGTCAATTGAATGCCTAGCCAAGGCGGGTGCCCCAGAATGCCGGCCTGCGACGAAACAGCAATGCGCGTGAACGAAGGGAGACAAGGAGGATATGCCCAAAATCCACCCATTTCAGAGGAGAAGACCGGCGCCACAACCAGCTCAGCACCTACGGGATCAAACATCAACTTCATCAGTAATGTCCTCATTTTCAAACGCTTCATCTCGCCACTGCTCAGGCGCCCCTGTCCCTTTGGCATTTGATTCACCAAAAGAGGCCGAGGCATCCCCATTCATCTTCGGCAGGACCTTCTCGGGGCTCTGTTCGACTTCAGCAGCATCAACTAGCAATGTTTTACCATCGCCGTTCACCGTTTCTAACATCCCTGCTACAATCTGGCAACCCCTTCCTTCCCATTCCCTGCGATTTTCCTTGGCATTCTTAAGCAAGTCTTCGCCCATGATTCCAAAGCAGCCAAATTGCTGAATCTTTGTGGCCAATGGAATCACATGATTATCAAAAAACCAAATTTCCCCTCCATACCAAGTTGACGAGGGGTCCTTTTCTGCTCGACCAGATTTGTATGCAGCATACATTTCTTCAAAAAGCAATGTGTTCCACTTCCTGTAAATATCCCTGATATGGCAAAAGCGGCAGAGATAGGAAAGGTGAGCTGCCGTTTCAGAGAAGAAATACGAAATCAAGCGAAGAACAACTACATACCAGTGCTGCATTGTGTGTGATATATCCGCTGCCATAGTCAAATGTTCCAGCACAAGCGTATCTTTTCTATCCAGCACTTGTATGGGTGACTCCTCCCCCGTGGCGGTTGCATCAAATGCTTTATTCCAGCGGCCTTCTCGGAACGTTGCGTTGTCTTTGTCGAAAAGATCTGTAGCCATGACGGCCTGAATTACAAGATGCCGGAATCTTGTCGCTTCCGACTCATTCCGGTAAATTACATTTCGCAAGTCTTCAAAACGGTCTTCTGATAGCAAATCCCAGGCAACGGTGAAAGAGTTTTGCTCAGCGATGCATCGGCTTTTGAATTTTGCTGCCAAAGCTGGGTTTTCTTCCTTCAGCTGGAAATTCGGAACTCCTGGGTGCTGAACGTCGTGAATCAAAGCACCAAAAGCACAAGCGAAAACCGCCAACAGATCAGAGGAGAAGCCCAGCGATCCGGTGCTTGTTTCTGATTTGACGGAGGAGACGAGCTTCAGCATTGTCATCGTGACATGACTGGAATGTGTAGAAAACGGAATCAGCAACATGATGAGTATATGCGCAGATGAACACAAAGCAGTGCAAGAAATTTCTTACCTCGCGTGTTCAAAGTTGTGGAAAGCGTTGTCGGCTGGATACAATGTCGCGATCGTCCCAACATACATCTCGAGCTGGTCCTCGATCCTTTGCTCTAGCACTAAGCCATTTTGCTGCTGTTCACAACTCTGGCGCTGGAATGTGATTACTTCCTCGATCTCTTCAACGGGTATGGTGCCCCGGCCCACCACAAGCTTGGACTCTGTTGAGCCTTCAGCCTGCTCTCTTGAACCTGCAAGACGTTCCAGCAAGTTCATCAAACTTTGCACCGTCCAATCAACAAGCCTCTGGGTCTTGGAATTCATATGAAGAACGCCCATCTCTCCAACGTCCACTTCATTGACATCATCACTGTTTTCAGAAGTGTCACCGTCACTTTCAGAAAAGTGACTTTCAGAACCAGCAGTTGATCCAGATCCAGATCCTGAGGTCTTTCCGAGCCACCAGGTCTGCAGCTCCCCTTTCCCTTTGGCAACGATTTTGTCTTCTCTCTTTTTCAGCCAGCGGCCTTTTCCCGACGCAACTAGTAAATCTGCGGTTTCTCCTGACAGGTGGACCCGGCCAGGTTGACCGTTAGACTCCATTCGCGCGGCCGTGTTCATGGTCTAATGCAGTTCATGTGATGGAGCCAATCAAATGTTCTGAGTCAGGTTGCTGGACTTGGACCAAAAAACATGGCAAACTGGGAGTCACTTACATCACCAAAAAGCTGAAAACGAGAGCGCTCGCCTCGCAACACACCACCTGATCGTTCAAAGAGAAGAAAAAGATCGTGAGAGCAGCACAAATACTCCTGTAGCATCCCAACGCCAATCTTCTGGGCTTACCTGTGACAGGTCCGGAATGCAACCCGAAACGCATATTGAGATTGCCTAAAAAACAGTAACCATGGAAGGTAAATAAAACAAGTGAGCTTTGGTCGGGGGCGCGTTTCGCAAAAAAACAGCCATCGTGCTAGGAAGTCGTACTCGTATCCGGACCCAAACGGGATTCCAGCTTTTTCGTTAGCTGTCGCATCCTGCGAAGGCATTCAATCGAAAAACGGCACATGGCGACATGGTGATCACTTCTTGGCGTTGGGCATCCTGTCACGGCCACATAGCAGTCTTTTATTATTATTATTCACAGAGCAAACATACATTGAGTGCATATAGATGAGGTGACTGTACTAATGAAAGCTCGTTCTTGCCAAGCAAACTCCAGGTCAACAATAATCAATGACATACCTCCGATAGTTTCTACCTTGTAGACTCGTCGGCGCCTGGCTATGATATCAAAGTTGCGGTAGAGCGTTTCCAATAAAACAAATACCTGAAACGAGGCAAAGAAGAAGGGGTTTTGAATCATTATGATGAGTTCATCTTATCAAGGTTTGAATTTTGGAAATCATCCTCAATTAAACACATGTTTACTCCTTCATGGATCGATTCGCTGATCTTACCTGAGTTGGTTCTCGTGTGCTGCAAAAGCGGAAGAATCAAAAGTCACGGACGTATGAAGTGAGCACTTTACATCATCAACGCTTCGTATCTACGACACGCCGACATTGAAAACAACGCACCTGCTCCACGCCGTGAAACCGACAAGATCGGCAAACATGACAGTGGCATCCGGAAACAAATCGGCAATGGGTGCACTGGACAAGATTTCTTCACCAGAATCATCCATGTCTGCTCCTTGATTATTGAAATACTCTTCCAAAGAAGCGTCCATGCCGCTGGAGAATTTTTTGATTCCCCTTTTGGTTTTGCGTTTTTGTTCGTCTGCCTTCATTTCATCTGCCTTTTCCTCAAGAAGGCGTTCTTTGACATTTTGGGGAAAGAGTGACTGTTTACACGGGTACGCAACACAGACAAGAATTAGCGCAGTGTGAGCAACCACACGACCTGCAATGGCATAAAGAAACGACCGGCATGGAGCGTGTGCAGTACGCTTGTACTTACCGCCAAGATGGCATTGGATTGTGTGGCAGCATCCATAATCTTATTATTCTTGCTAATCACAAACCGATCGTAAACAAAGAAGGTCAAGGCCATAAAGACAAAGATAAAGGCCACGACGGCGGTGAAAATCTCGGGAAGGTTGGTTTTGTAGGCGCTCTGTAATTCCTGGGAAGGGTAAATCAAGAACCAGTATTGCAAATTTCCGTCCCCTTGAGCGGCAGCCTCCTCTTTGAGTGCCGTAGCATTGGTAATATTACCCTCCCGAATGTATTCACTGGGGTTTCCCAAAAAGTCGGCAAAGCTGATTTTGTATTCTTGGTCGTCAAACTCGATTTCGTGAAGATCGCCGGGTCCCAAATACTCGGCGTCACTTCCATCAATTTGATAGGTAAAGGCTTGTCCGGCCGAGTTTTGCAAGACACAATAAATGCCATTGACCCCCTTGGGTAGCAATCGTTTCAAGTAATTGTCCCAGGGAATGATATTCATAATCATGGCGACAATGGGGGAAAGCACATCATTTCCCGTAGGATGCGATGAATCTTTATCGCGATAGACGGGATAGACGAGTGCGGTATGAGGATGGTCGTTGGCAAATCCGGTCGTATTTTTGGCTCGTTCAGAAGAATAATGCAATTCATCGTGGGCTTCTTCGCTGTGCGTGTATTCAATGAGAGTATTGGGTCCAGCCTTACCCATGACCCAATGTTTGGTGGCCATCATGGCATCATAAGTCGCCTGGTTTTCTTCGGTCGAGAGCGAATTAAAGTTGACAATGGATGTATCAAAGGGAGGCCGTGACATTTGCCAAAAGGGTGCCGCCGGATATCCTCCTTGTCCATCTTCGGGTTTGAGTACGGTGCGTCCCTTGAATCTGCCAAAGCGATAGACACTGGAAGGAATGGGATTCAAATCCAAACGTCCTTGATCATACTCTTGAAAACTTTCATCAATCCATCCTTGATGTGTACTGGAATAATCATTCCATGCCTCAATTTGATTGTCGTGGACCAGAGGCGCAATGACAATCAATTCCGAAGCGCCTTGGGCACGCGTATTTCGTACGTACACTTCAAAACTACTGAGCGTCATGAAGGGCCACGTGGAATTGGTGTTGATGGCTTCACTGGTAAAGACTTGCGAAATGCCATTGGTCGCTTCAATGAGACCTCGCAAATTGAATTCGGTCGAATCTTTAATCGTCACGGCATACTGATAAAAGGCATTTTCAAAGGCGTCCAAATCTTTGCGATGCAAAAAGACATAGGTCATACTCGTCACCAAAGTGGCCGTGACGAGCAGCACGAGAAAGACAATTCCCCGCGAAAAGGCCACATTGCGACTTTCTCGTTTGGCCATTTGTTCGACAAATTCTCGTTCTTGTTCCACTTTGCTGTGGGGCGACTGACCGCTCGCGCCATACCCACTGCCGTCTGGATCAAACCCTCCCTGGGAGGATCCATCAACGGAAAATTGTTCCCAATTCACCATGGAATTCCTTGGTGGTCTTCGAACATTGTTATTCGTGTGCGAATGGTCAGACTCCAAGGCCATTCCAGCTGCACCGCTATAGCCAAGCTCACTATTATGGGATTGGTTCTTCATCGTGCTCATCAAGTGGAAGTGGTAGTTGTTGTTGTAAGAGAGTTGATGTTATGAAGGAGGTGAAAAGAGTATGACAGTTATCGTGGAGAAATGGATATATCTTCTGGTGTCTTTATTCTACTCTGAGTATGTTGTGTGTGTTGTTTGTTCCCAAACTTCTACTGTGACTGAACAAAACTTCTCGAGGCTTCAAAGTGGAGAAAAGGAAAGAAAACAGTGCATGCTAGTAGCTAGCTATTTAGGTGGAGCGAGTCTTTGAACTTTCTACTGTCAACTAGGCGTCTACTACTACTCAACTGGAACTCAACTACTCAACTGGAGTACTCTAGCTACTAGCTAGTAGTAGAGTTCTCCAGTACTGTAGCAAAGATTTCAAGTTTATAGTACATAAGTAACTCCGGAATGGTACTCCGAGGAGTTAATAATTACAATGGCTGTGTAAGAATATTGAACAATCTGTGTTATAATTGCATTGGTTCCGTCAAAATACATCCAAGAACCTGTAGAGAATTCGTAGACTACGGTACTAACGGTACAGCTTCGTCAGTGCATTCGAACGAACGCACGTTGCAGCATGCATGTACAGTTCAGATTTAATCACTGGGTAATCAGGGTGACCTCCATTATCGACCGACATTATTAAAAACCTCTACTAGCTAGCTAGTAGTAGCTTTAGAAGCTGCCTTGAACCAATTGCAACAATTCACTCCGGTGATGATCGGTGTGTTTGCGACTCCTTTAGAAGACAATGGCAAAATCATGGGTCTTTTTGCGCCTGCCTCGGTCACGGAAGACCGTTTAGGCCAAATTAGTAGGGAACTTCTATACCGCTGTCGAAACTACTGTACTTGAAGTAGACATCTATTTAATCAAGCGAATGTCGCTACTGAAACGTACATTTTACGGGAGAATTAGTACTACTCCAGAGTAAGTAATACCGTAAACCGTTTCGACTCGTCGATTTTCTTAGCACCAGTAGTTCCCCTCATGGTTGTGACCGTGGAAGCCTTGAGAATCATGAGGAAGGGTAAAACCTTTCTGCCCCGGTCACGAAAACAATCGCCACCGATCACATGATTTCGACATTTTCCTGTCAGAAGTAGTCTACTATAGTACTGCACTGAGAAGAACAAATATACTGACGCTCTGCTAACAAAAATACACAAATAAATTCAATTGTAGCGACGACAATGGTGGCTGCTTCCTTTTCTCTGGTGTTGTTGCCACTACAGCTACTAGTTGTAGCTATAACACTTCCTTGTACTCAAGCAATCTACGAAGAACCACTGTGTGTCTCCAAGAACAATGTGTATACGGCTCGCGTCGATTTATATGCCGGAGAATTGGGCTACTACGTCTTTGAAGAATGTGGCTTGGACGTTCTCAATCCAACGATTGCCATGGAGTTGGGAGAAACCTATACTTTCGTCCAGAAAGATCGCAGCAATTATTATCATCCCATTGGCTTCGCTTACTCGCCCTATGGAGATGAAGATTTGAAACTCGAAGTGGAACCAGGAACCTCTCGCGGCACGGGAGAATGCGTGGACAATTTGACGTGCGATGCTCCCATGTATCATTTGAATGACGAGTATTTGGGGCACTATTCCAACAATCCACTCCTGACTGGTAATACAACTGTCAACGAAGAAGATTTTGGGTTGGATGTCTACGAACCACTCTTTTTTCGGAATCCTCATGAATGGACTCAATTCGGCACCTTTAACATCAAAATGGTCTTTAATGACCCAACCATTCAGAGTGACATGTTTTATTTTTGTCATATCCACGAATTCATGGGAGGCCGCATCAAAGTGACCAAGAATGGAACCGTATTGAATGAGCTCGATGCACCCACCATGGGATTTTCATATGACTACGATACTGAACTCTTGTCCGATTTTGACAAGGAGTGTGGCACTTATGCCTTGGGAGAGTTTCAGGTATGATTTTGGCTGGCAGCTGCTGCAAAAATAAAAGGAAGTCTTCCATCTTTATCTCTCTCAGCACTTTTACTCACCATATTGTTATATATTTATCACCTATATGACCTCATCTACGGTAGTTACC
>ENA-ORBV01008580-ORBV01008580.1-microbial-mat-metagenome-genome-assembly--contig:-NODE-8580-length-17111-cov-5.523835_pt1 | contig 17111 bp, 15 predicted proteins | sample MGYA00237777_ERZ505514 | MGnify/ENA primary metagenome ERZ505514 (study PRJEB26160, sample SAMN06269048) | microbial mat metagenome | isolation source: Oligotrophic lake microbial mat | place...
TTTGCGCCATGAGTAACAACCGCGCCTGGCGGGCGGCGGAGCGGAGCAGCGATGCACGCTGCTCGGGCGCGCCCATTTCAAATGCGGGGCGGCCCCAGCAGAGCCACGCGAACAAGCGCTCAGCCGTCAGCTCCGGATCCCACGCAAGGTCGTCCCAATCGCCATGCTCCTCGACCCAAGCGTCAACAATGTCAGCAATCCGCCGATGCGCCGACGGCCCGACGGCCGCCAGATCAACGAGCCAACTGAACGCATGCAAACGCGCGCTGAAATGGCGTGAAGGATGCGCGGGCAACCAAGGCAGCGCGTGCTCGCCGGCCAAGCGCTCCGCAGCAATGCGCCATATCCCGCGTCCAATCTCGCGACCGCGCTCGGTGCCGCGAAGGTGCCGCACGCCGTGCTGTTGTCCTGTTGCGCGCCGCAAATGTGAAACGGCGTGTGCTTGGTGGTGAACACGTTGTAGAACTGCCCGGTCGGCAAGTCCTGGTCGGTCCAGGTCTGGCCGGCGTTGACGCTGACGTTGGCGCCGCCGTCGTTGGCCTGCACCAGGCGCTTGTTATCGGCGGTCGAAATCCACAGATCGTGGTTATCGCCGTGCGGCACGCGGATGTTGCTGATGGTCTTGCCGCCGTCGGTCGAGCGATAGAACTGGACGTTGAGAATGTAGAGCGTGTCCTTCTCTTTCGGGTCGGCGACGATCCGCGTGTAGTAGAAGGCGCGCTGGCGGATGTTGCGGTTGTCGTTGATCAGCTTCCAGGTCGCGCCGGCATCATCGGAGGCATACAGGCCGCCGGCCGCTTCGTTCTCCACCAGCGTGTAGACGCGGTTACCGTCGACCGGCGACACCGACACGCCGACCTTGCCCCACAGGCCGGTTGGCAGGCCGGGGTTCCTGGTGATCTCGGTCCAGCTGTCACCGGCGTCGGTCGACTTGAACAGGCCGCTGCCCGGTCCGCCGCTCGACATGCTCCACGGCGTGCGGTTGGCTTCCCACAGCGAGGCGAAGATCACGTTCGGGTTCTTGGGATCGATCGACAGGTCGACGCCGCCGGTTTTCTCGTCGCGGAACAGCGTGCGGCGCCAGGTCTTGCCGCCATCGGCCGACTTGAAGATGCCGCGCTGCGGATGCTCGTTGTAGACCTGCCCCAGCACCGCCGCATAGACGATGTCGCAGTTGGTGGGATGGATGCGCAATCGTGCGATCGCCTGCGAGTCGCGCAGGTCACTGAGGTGATCCCACTTCACGCCGCCGTCGGTCGTCTTGTAGACGCCATCGCCCTGGATGATGTTGCCGCGAAACTGCGTCTCGCCGCCGCCGATGTAGACCACGTCGGGATTCGACTGGCAGACGGCCAGCGAACCGATCGACGAGGTGGTGATCTTGCCGTCAGTCATCGGCGTCCAGTTGGTGCCGCCGTCGGTAGTCTTCCAGGCGCCGCCGCCGGTGGCGCCGAACCAGTACTCCATGGGCCGCGCGTCGCTGCCGGCGGTCGCCAGCGAGCGTCCACCGCGCGCCGGGCCGACGCTGCGCCAGCGCATGCCGCTGTAGAGGCTGGGATTGACCGTGGCACCGCCCTGTGCAGACGCGGCGGGTGACAGGTACAGGGCACCGGTGGTGGCCAGGCCAGCCGCGAGGGCCAGCGCCAGAAGAGCGTTCAACCGCTTCATGTCAGACTCCAGGAAGGCTACCGACGGGAGTTTACTAGACCTGATGCCGCGCGAGGCGGACGAGGCCGATGGCGTTGAGCACGAGAATCCGCATGCGCCGCACCAGTGCGAGCGTGACGCCGGCGGCGGGACCAATGCCAATCACCTGCGCGACCGCACCTGAGCCGGCTTCATCAATCCCCAGGCGGTAGGGAATGAATTTGAAGGCGATGGTGACGAAGCGTCCCGCGCTTTCGAGCAGGAAGGCGTCGACCAGCGTGGCGTTGGCGGCTCCCGGGATCAAGCGCAGCACCAGCCAGACCTCAGCGACCGCGGCGACATGGAAGACGACCTCCCACAGCACGACCTGGGCGAGGCGCGGCAGGGGCCACGCCAGCACGCCGTAGATGCGCGCCTCCACTTCGCGGATGGCGTCGGCCGGCACCGCGGTCCGCCCGGCGAGCCGGGTGATCAGCGGCGCGAAGCGTGACAACACGGCCGGCTGCGAGCGGGCGAGCCACAATCCGGTCACGGCGGCAATCACGATGACGCCGACCAGGACCTCGGCGATCTGCGCCAGCGCCGGCGGGACGGCCGCGCGCTGGAAAAAGAACCACGTGCCGGCCAGCAGCACGACACCGACCGAGGCGGTGTAGAAGGCGTTCTCGATGGTCACCGACGCGATGCTCGTCACCGTCGACACCCGCGAACGGGTCATCAGAATCTTGGTGGGCTCGCTGGCGAGCAACCCGAGCGGCGTCAAATTGCCCAGCGCATCGGCGGCAATCATCGCGCCGAACGTGTCTCGAAAGCGGAGGTGCGGGTCACCCGCGCACACCAGCCAGGCCCGCGATCGGCACGCCATGCGGGTGGCGCCGAGCACGACCACCGCCGCGAACCACCACCCGATGCTGGTAATGCCTGACACGACCTCGCTCCACCCCACCCGCTGGATGGTGAAGACCAGCAAGCCGATGCCGACCAGGGCGATCAGGGTGGTGAGAAGGGAGAATCGAGGACGCATCAGGGCCAGATGCAGTCTAATACGCCCCGGCGCCGCCGCGCGGTGTTGTCGGCCTACTGTTGCTGAGTCGTCGTGGCGACGGCTCCGACGGCCTTCGGCTTGTAGGCCTGGACGAACTTCTTGAACTCCGGATGCAGGAAGTCCGGCCCGTACTTGTATTGCTTCATCTCCGTGAACGCCTGATCACCGTTCAGCCCGTCCCTGGTCATGCGGTAGACCGCAGTCATGACGCCGGTCCGATGGCGTCCGCCGACGCAGTGCACGTAGACATCGCCGTCTTCGTCGACGGCAGTCATGAACGCGGTAATCTCGGCGTCGGTCGGCACCTTGCGGGTCTCCATGGGGATGCTCAAATACCTCATCCCGTATTGCTCGACGAGCGCCTTCTCCTCGTCGCGGCCATCCTCGTCATTGGTGAGGTTGATGACTGTTTTCACGCCGAGCGCGGCGAGGTGCGCGTAGTCCTCACCCAGCGGCTGGCCGCCGCGGTAATAGTCGTCGTTGACCTTGGCGAAGTTGTAGATCTTGATCGTTTCGGGCGTGACGTGGGTGATGGGCGATTGCGCGGCCGAGCTGGTCGCCAACGACATACCCAGAAACGCGGCGATCGCCGCCTTCGAGAAGCTGGTGGTCTTCATAGGCTTATAAGGGTTGGACGTCCGGCCCGGACAAATGGCTCTTGGCGGCCGTACGTGCGAAAGGCCCGCTCTGCTCAGGCTTGCTCACGGCCCGCGAGGCTGGCGATGACCGAGGTGAGACCGTGCGGGTCAACGGGCTTGGGGACGTGGACCTGGAAGCCGGCCATAATAGCCCGGCGTTGGTGGTCCTTCCCAACGAAGGCGGTGAGCGCGACGGCCGGCAAGTCCCTGGCCTGGTAGCCGAGCGCTCGCACTTGACGGATCAAATCGAAGCCGTCCTGATCGGGCATGCCGATGTCGCTCACCAAGACCTCTGGCTGCGCATTCGGCAGCTGCTGCAACGCTTCGGCGGCGCTGCTCGCGGCCGTCACGACCGCACCGGCCTGTGTCAGCACCATCACCATGGCCTCGCGAGCGTCCGTTTCGTCGTCGACGACGAGCACGCGCAGCCCGTCTACACGCACCAGTGGGAGATCGGCGTCCTTCGCCTGTTCGGCAGCCCGATGCAATCGATCGTCACACGGGTTCACTTCCTCGCCGACGGCCGTCGGCAACCGCACGGTGAAGGTCGAGCCTTGGCCGAGCCCTTCGCTGGTCACCTCGACCGTCCCGCGGTGTGCCTCGACGACGTGCTTCACGATTGAAAGTCCCAACCCCAGCCCGCCGGCTTTGCGCCGGGTGGTGCTGTCAACCTGACGGAAAGGATCGAAGAGGTAAGGCATGACGGCCGCGTCGATTCCGTCGCCAGTATCGCTGACCTCGATGCGAACCTCTGATGGCCCGCTCGACAGCGTCAGGCCGACCCGGCCGCCGACTGGCGTAAATTTGAGGGCGTTGTCCAGGAGGTTTCCGACGACCTGCTGCATCCGTATGGCGTCGATGGCCGCATGGTCGACGGATTGGTTGAGTTGCACGTCAAGCGTGATGTTCCGCGCGGCCGCTGCCGGGCGCACCGCGTCGACGGCGGCCTTGACGATGCCGACCAGTTCGCACGGCTGCAAGTCCAGGGCGAGCTTGCCCGAGACGATGCGCGACAGGTCGAGCACGTCTTCGATGAGCCGCACCTGCGCCTTCGTGCTGCGGTCGATCACATCCAGCGCCTTGGCGAGCACTTCCGCATCCGGAATCCCCCGTCGGAGCATGCTGACCCACATGACGATGGCCGTCAGTGGCGTGCGCAACTCGTGGCTGAGGACGGCGAGGAATTCGTCCTTCGCGCGGTTCAGGTTGTCGGAAGCGGCGCGGGCCGCGTGCTCGAGCGCGAGCGCCTCGCGGTTGTGGTCGACCTGCCGCGTGTAGCTCTCGACGGCCTCGGCGAGCGATTGGTCGATGGTCTCGTTAAACCGTGTCACGTCTTCGATGTCGCGCAGATCAGCGGTTGGCCTGCTCTCGTGCCAGAGCCGTAGCACGCTGGCTCGGAGCGCCCGGTATTCCGCCACGACTGCGGCAAGATCAAATCCCGACGCGACCCGGTTCGCGCCGTGCTCCTGCGAGGCGGCATCTACGCCGTCGCTGTCGTGATCGGGATCCCCCGTGCCCTTGGACTTACTGGACTGCTGGGCCTTGGTCTGCGGCGACTTCATGTCGGACGCGGACGCCAGAAGGATCGCTTGGGCGTGATCGCGGAGCGTTGCCGGGTCGCTTCCGCCTGCCGACGTGTCGGGCCAGATGCTGCGCGCGAAGTCTTCCCATTCTTGGAGAATCGGCTCGACGTTCGCGGCGATGAAATCGGCTAAGCGCATTTGGGTGCCTTAGGCATCGTAACCGAAGGACGACCTCGCACTGAGGTCCGCCGTCGAGAAAGGCCCTCGGCCAGCACGGCCGTAGACGCGCCGACATTCGGCGACCGCCTCTGCCCCATGAAGCGATCAACGGCACGGTCCTCGTCCCCTCACCGATGAGAAAGTGATATTTTGATCACGCCCATGCCGAAACCGAAACCAACGGTTGAACGTGACCAGACGGATCAGAGTCTGCTGGACGAGCGGCAGAAGAGTGACCGCGCCATTGACGAGGCACGCGACGAGGTCGCAGACCTCGCCGACGATGTGGTGCGCCGCGCGCGCGTCGACGCGGATGCCGTGCTGCTCGACGCGCGAGAGAAGGCGGACCAACTCCGCGACCGCACGAGCGGCTCCCCGGCCGCGGCGCTCGCCGTCGAGAAGCAACGCGACGTCGAGGACACGGTGCTGCGCGACGACCGCGCGCTGGCCGATGAGACCCTCGAGTTTGAACGGGTCGAAACCCGCCGTCTGCTCAACAGGCTGCTCCCGGAAGAACGCCTTCTCACCGATGGCCATCTTGACGCCGAACGCGTGCGCTCAGACGTCGCGCTCGCGAACCGCGACGACTTTCTGGGTGCGGTGACGCACGACTTGCGCGATCTCTTAAGCGGAATTGCGATGAGCGCGGCGGTGATCGCCAAGGTCGCGGCCCCGACAGAATGCGCGGGGCAGGTAGCAACCGAGATCGCCAGGATTCATCGTCACGCGGCGCGCGCCAACCGGCTGATCGGCGATCTGGTCGATGTCGCGGGCATCGATGCCGGACGGCTAGCTATCCATGCGGCACCGGGCGATGTATCTGCGTTGATTGCCGAAGTCACCGAGGAGTTCCGCGCCTCTGCCGCGAGTAAGGCGATCGAGCTGCACATCGACTGCGATTCGGAGATGCTCACCGGCCCCTTCGATCACGCGCGATTGTTTCAGGTATTGGGTAACTTAGTCGGAAACGCGATCAAGTTCAGCGGGCGCGGCACGCGGATCGTGCTCCGCTGCGAACGCGCCAGTGACCATCTGCGGTGTTCGGTGATCGATCAGGGCCCTGGCATTCCAGCAGATCGGACGGCGAGTGTGTTCGAGCGCTTTGCTCAAGTACAGGAAAACGATCGGCGCGGCCTGGGCCTTGGCCTGTTCATCTCGAAAGCCATTGTCGAAGGACACGGTGGGCGGATTTGGGTGGAGAGCACGCTCGGCCACGGCACGGCCGTTCTGTTTACCATTCCGACTCACCCGTGAACACTGCCGGTCACGCCCTGTCATCCAATACAGCCCTTACCTTCTGGGCCAGCAGAGCGGCGCTGTCAGGCTTCTGAATCAATGCGACTGTTGATTCGAGGACTCCGTTGCGAACCACAGCATCGTCGGTGTAACCAGAGCAGTACAGCACTTTGATGCCGGGCCGGTTGTGTTCCACCCGCTCAGCCACTTGACGCCCACCCATGTGCGGCATCACCACGTCAGTTACGAGCAGATGGATCGGTCCTTGGTGGTCTTGTGCCAAGCGAACGGCGTCTTTGCGGTTCGACGCTTCCACCACGGTGTCACCGCTCTACTGAAGGCGCTGCCAACAGCTTCTCAAGAGCAGCTGGTTCGACGGGCTTGACCAAGTGGTGATCGAACCCAGCTTCCTTCGAGCGCCGGCGATCTTCGTCCTGTCCCCAGGCCGGAGGCTTCTTGAAGCCCGACAACATCCTGTAATGTCCCTGCGAGATGACGGAGCAAGTTCCGCAGAAACACGTCTCGCTCGAGCGGAATAGGAAGTGTGCTGATCGCAGACGGCGGCGTTGAGGATTCGTTCATTTCGGTCGGTGCCCTCTTTTTATAAAACATTTCGATGTAATCAAACAACGATTGATGAGCAAACTTCTAGCATTGGCCGAATGAATCCGGGGCCACGCGGCCGACAGCAGAGATTGGGGAGCATTGCGCCAACGCTTCTCGGCGCGAGGGACACACCTGGCGAGGCGGTCGCCGCGAGGTTCAGCAACGGCCGCCGCCGTACGTGCGAAAGGCCCGGTATCCCCGGGCCTTTCTAGCGATTAGTTGGTCGGGGCGAAAGGATTCGAACCTTCGACCTCTCGGTCCCGAACCGAGCGCTCTACCAGGCTGAGCCACGCCCCGACGCCCAGACAGCATAACTCAAAGTGCTGCAAAAGGCACAAAAACTCGCACCGGCTGCCCTGCCACGGGTGCAGCCGGGTCTCCCCCCGCCTCTGCCAACACCTGAGCGCAACCTTGGGTGCCGACGAACATCACTTCTCGAACTCGATCATGCGATCTGATTTGCCGGTCATGAAGAAGCGGGCGCGGCGGCCGGCGAGGCGATCGGTGCCCGTGCCCGGCTCGGTCCCAATCGCCTGCGGATACCACTGCCCGCCGTTCAGGATCTTCGCCGGTGCCGACCAGGCGCGGGGATCCGCGATGCCTGGCGCAAACGACACGTAGATCCCTTCCTGGCCGAACTGATCGTCTTTCGCGCGATTCAGCAACATCACGTACTGCTCGAGATAGGTGTTCCAGTGAATGGACGCGCCCCAGAACACATCGTTGGCCGACGAGCGATCGTGAAACGGCCGGCTGGCCTTCACAATGGGCGTACCAGCCGGATACGCAAATGAAGATGACTCATCAGCTCGTGTTGCCGGTCGCCACGCGCCGTCGTTCCAGATGGTGACCTTCCCGATCGGCGCGTCACGATCCGCCCACGCCAGCCGCGCGACGGCCACGCCCTGCCCCGCCGCATCGCGCGAGTACTGACTGAAGTAGAGATACAGATCCTGACCGTTGGCATCCAGTGCCGCCGTGACATCGCCGACGCCGCCGAGGACGAAGCGGTTGTTCGAGTCGCAGGCGTCACTGCCCGGAGGCGCGTCGAGGACGATGCCGAGATCTGCCCAGGTGGCGCCGTGGTCGTTCGACCGCATGGCGCCGAGCCGCGGCAACTGCCGCTCTGGCCGTCCGCACAAGTCGGCCGGCCGTTCGTGGTGGTAGTAGCCGTACCACGCGCCGGAGGCGTCCGGCACGATCACTTCCATCCACACGCCATCACCCGGATGCGAGCTGAACTCGACGGGCGCGCCGTGCTGAAGCCCTTCGAGGGTGGCGCCGGCCGAGCGAACCGGCACGCCACCCCACGAGGTCAACACGAACAGGCGAGCCACGCCATCGACGAGCGACCACGCCATCGGGTTGCTGGAGTCGATCTCGCCGGGAAGATCGAGGCGTGATGTGGAGACGAGGCGAGCCGTCGGGGTGCGGGTCGACTGCGCTTGTACTGGCGACCACAAGAGCGCGGCGAGGCCGAGGCAGGCGGCTGCCCCGAGAAACCATCCCGGCCAGGAGTGCGTTCCCAACAGGCGTTTCCCTCCCGACCCACCTTCGCGCCGGACGCTTCGGTGCGCAAGCAAGCAGTGCCTCCCGTCTACTTCAGATCCTTGGCCAGCCGCTCAAGCATGTCGTACGCGGTCATGTCGGGCTGCAATGGCGTGACCGAAGTGTACCCCGCCATCACCGCTTCGTAGTCTGAACGTCCGCCCTCGGGGTGATACTCGTCCAGCGCCTCTTCGATCCAGTAGTAGGCGCTGCCGCGGGGATCGGTGCGCGAATCAATCTGCGTGATGTGATTGCGCTTGGCCTGCGTCGTCACGCGCATCCCCCTGGGCGTTCCCGTCGGCACGTTGATGTTGAGGAACGTGCGGGACGGGATGCCCTGCGCCAGCACCATCTGCGCGACCGTGGCCGCCGCCGCGGCCGCCGGCCCGAAGTCGTAGGTGGGCGTGCGGCGCAGCGACACGGCAATGCCCGGCGCGCCGAGCAATGCGCCCTCAAGCGCACCCGACACGGTGCCCGAGTAGGTGATGTCGTCGCCCAGATTCCAGCCCTTGTTGATGCCTGACACCACCAGGTCGGGCAGGCGCTTCAGGATGATCTCGCACGCCAGGTTCACGCAGTCGGTCGGCGTGCCATCAACGGCGTAGACACCGTCGCTGATGGTTTCAATGCGCAGCGGCCGGCGCAGCGTCAGGGCATGACCAATCGCGCTGGCTTCCTGCAGGGGGCCCACGACAATCACGTCGCCGAGCGGTTTCATGGCGGCGGCGAGGACATGAATCCCCTCCGACTGCACGCCATCGTCATTGGTCACCAGAATCAGGGGCATGGAACCACCGATCATACCCGACCGCGCAAACCGATATACTCGGTCACATGGAATGGTGGCTGTGGCTCGCCGGCGGTCTCGCGTTGGTGGTGGCGGAACTGGTCACACCCAGCGGCTTCTTCATCATCTTCTTCGGCATTGGCGCGCTGGCGGTCGGCGTGCTGGTGCGGCTCGACCTGGTCACGTCGCTGGTCATGCAGGGGCTGCTGTTCAGCGTCTTGTCGGTGGTCTCGCTGCTGATCTTCCGCGGGCGGCTGAAGACGACGTTCCAGGCGCCGCCTCCGCCATCGATTGACTCGTTCGTGGGCGCGCTGGCCGTCGTGCAAGAGAGCCTGCCGCCTGGCCTGGTCGGCCGGGTTGAAGTGCGCGGCGCCTCGTGGAGCGCCCGCAATACCAGCGACGTCATCCTCATCCCCGGCCAGCGTGCGCGCGTGGCCGGCATTGACGGCCTGCTGCTGACGGTCGTGCCGGAATAAATTGATTCCGGCCGCCCATGAAGGGCGGCCCTACAAGAATCCCAGACCCTGGAACCTCAAGGAGTGCATCAATGGAAGGCGGCCTGTTCGTCATCGTCTTGCTCGCGATCATCACGCTGGTCATTCTGGCGAAGACCGCGATCGTCGTGCCACAACAAAGCGCCTTCGTCGTTGAGCGGCTCGGCCGCTTCGCAGGCGTCCTCGACGCGGGGTTCCACATCCTGGTGCCGTTCATCGACGTCATCCGCTACCGGCATTCGCTCAAGGAAATGGCCCTCGACATCCCGGCACAGATTTGCATCACGCGCGACAACGTGCAGGTGCAGGTCGACGGCGTGCTGTATCTCAAGGTGCTGAATCCCGAGCGCACCTCGTACGGCATCACCGACTACATGTTCGCGATCTCCCAGCTGGCTCAGACGACGCTGCGCAGCGAAGTTGGCAAGATCGATCTGGACCGGACCTTCGAGGAACGCACCAACATCAACATCTCGGTGGTCGCGGAACTCGACAAGGCGACCGAGCCGTGGGGCGTGAAGGTGCTGCGCTATGAAGTGAAGAGCATCACGCCGCCCGCCGACATTCTTGCCGCCATGGAAAAGCAGATGCGCGCCGAGCGCGAGAAGCGCGCCGTGATTCTGACGTCCGAAGGCCAGCGCGATGCGGCTATTAACTCGGCCGAGGGCGAGAAGCAGCAGGTGATCAAGGCGTCGGAAGCCCGCCGCCAGCAGCAGATCAACGAAGCCGAAGGCCAGGCATCGGCCATTCTGGCAGTGGCCACGGCCAACGCCGAAGGCATCAAGCGCGTCGCTGAAGCAACGCAGGCGCCCGGCGGCGCCGAGGCCATTCAGTTGAAGGTGGCCGAACAGTACATTGCCGAGTTTGGCAAGGTGATCAACAACGCTGACACCATCATCCTGCCGTCGAACCTCAGCGACGTCGCGTCAATGATCACGACCGCGATGAATGTCGTGAACCAGGCCAAGAAGTAACGCTGCCACCAGAGCCAAGGCTGCGCCGGTCATGAAAGCGACCGGCGCGCCGAAGGCTTGCCAGAGCAAGCCAAAGAGCAACCCTGCCGCGAGCGCGCCGAAGCCCTGGACGGCGGCGTGCCAGCCGAATGCCGTGGCGCGCATGGCGTCCGGTGTCAGGTCCGCGATCAGGGCTTTCTCGCTCCCCTCCACCGCCGCGGCGTAGACGCTGTAGAGCATGAACCAGGCGATGAGCGCCTCCATCGACGTGCTCCAGGCAAAGCCAGCGTAGACAATGGCGTAGAGAATCCAGCCGGACACAATCAGCGTGCGGCGGCCCATCCGGTCCGACAGCGCCCCGCCCCTCATCGAGAGCAGGGCCTTGATGGCGTGTTGCGCGCTCCACAGCGCCGTGAGGCCAATCAACGGCACACCGGCTTGTGACAGTTGCAGCAGCAGGAACGCATCAGACGAGTTGCCAAGCGTGAAGATGGACAGGATCCACAGGTAGCGCTTCAGGGGCGCGGGCAAGGGCGCAATCGGCAACCCTGAAGGGTTGCCTCCACCAGCGGTGTCTTCGCTGGAGGCACGGGGGGGCACGGTCTCGGGGACGCGTAGCAGCGTCATCACGGCGAGCGCGCCAGGGATAATCGTCAGGCCGAAGAGCAGCCGGTAGTTGTCGGGGGAAAACCACAGGAACACCGTGGCCAGCAGCGGACCGACGGCGGCACCGGCGTGGTCCATGCCCCAGTGATAGCCGAACACGCGACCGCGCTCGCCAGGCGGTGCCAGCGCCGCGAGCATCGCATCACGCGGCGCGCCACGCAGACCCTTCCCCACCCGATCGGTGACGCGAATCGCGAAGACGTGGCCCCACGATGTGGCCAGGCCCATGAACGGCCGCACCAGCGTCGACAGCGCGTAGCCGGCCACGACCATGGGTTTGCGGGCGCCCAGGCGATCGGACCAGCGCCCGGCAAACACCTTGAGGGCGCTGCTCGTGGCATCGGCGGCGCCTTCCACGATGCCAAGGGCAATCGGCGGACCGCCGAGGACCTGCGTGATGAAGACCGGCAACAGCGGGTAGACCGCCTCGGTCGCCGCGTCGGTGAGCAGGCTCACCCACCCAAGCAGCTTGACCGGTCTCGGAAGCGGAGCTTGTGCCGTGAGGACCTACCTCTTCGTCAGTTCGGCGACGATCGCGTTCGCCTGATAGACCGACTTCAGTGCTTCAAGCATGCCGCGCGCGTCGACCGAGACCGCGCGGTTCACCGCACCGTCGTAGACGAAATAGCCAGGCAGCGACTGGAGGTTGCCGTCGAAGATCAGTCCCACCAGCTCGCCCTTGGCGTTGATGACCGGCGAGCCGCTATTGCCGCCGACGATGTCGTTGGTGCTGACGAAGTTGAAGGGCGTGGTCGGCTTGACCGTGCCGCGCGCCTTCATCCAGGAGTCGACAATCTTGTAGGGCGCCTGCTGCTGGTGCTCGTCGCCTCTGGCGTAGAGGCCGCGGATCTCCGTGAACGGCGACACCATCTGGCCGTGCTCCTGGTAGCCCTTCACGTGGCCGTACGACAGGCGCAGCGTGAACGTGCCGTCCGGATAGGCGGCGTCGCCTCGGGTCGCAAACCCCGCTTGCGCGATGCGCGCATACGCGTCTCGTTCGACCCCCAGCACTTCGTTGTCGTACTTGGTGCGCAGCTCTCGCGACCGCGGATCCACCAGCTTGGCCAGCGCGATAAACGGGTCGGTGGAGGCGTCGATCGCCGCTTTGCCTCCAGCCAGCAACGCCGTTCGAGTGGCCGGGTCGCCGAGCTTGGTGCCGGCCACCATCTCCGCGGCGCGGGCCACCGGCGTCTTGCCTGCCAGCATCTGCGCGACCACGGCGTTCCCGGCCAGCTCTGATTGCATGGCCGCCAGACCGGCCTCGAGCTTGGCCTGCTCCACACCTGGATAGATCGGTGCGGCCGAGGCCATCTGCCGCTCGGTCGACGCCTTTCGGGCATCGGTGAATTCCGGCAGTCGCTGGCCATTGGGCTTGGCTGACTCATCGGCCCAGCGCACCAGCGTCCGCGCAATCGTGAAGTACTGCGTGTAAAAGCCAAGTCCGTTCTCGAACAACACCCGCTCGACGTTGTACGGAGGCAGCGCCTTGCGGGCCGCTGCGACCTTGTCCCAGGCGTCGCCGTACTTCGCCTTGAGTTCGGGGTTGGCATTGACCCGTGCGCGCAGGGTGTCTTCATCCGTGCGCTTCTTGTTCAGCAACGACGGCTCCTTGAGGCCGGCGATCTGCCCCTGCCACGACTTCAGCGAGTTCTCGATGCCGAAGAAGTCGTCCTTGGCCTGACGCTGCTGCTCGGTGCCCTGCTTCATGTAGACATCGAGCGCGTCGCGGATGGCCGAGAACGCGTTGAGTGACACGGGCAACGCGTGATCGCGCAGGAACTCCAGGTGTGCCGCCGTGTTCAGCCGCTGTGTCGTGCCGGGATGACCCGAGGTGAACACCGCCTCGCCATCGTTCACGCCCGTGGTCGACCAGGGCAGGTAGTTCCGGGTGACCAGCGGCTTGCCATTTTCGTAGACCCGCCACAGCGTCATGTCGAGGCAGTAGCGCGGAAAGGTGAAGTTGTCGGGGTCGCCGCCATAGAACGCGGCGTCGAACTCGGGCGCAAAGACCAGGCGCACGTCGGTGAACTTCTTGTAGAGATACAGGTGGTACTGGCCGCCCTGAAACAAGGTGACCACTTCCGCTTCGAGGCCAGTGGCGCTCTGGGCGTCCTTCTCGATCGCCGCCATGGCGGCACGCCGCGCGGCCAGGGTGTGGGCCGACGACATGGTGGGCGTCACCGCCGCGTTCACCTTCGCGGTGACATCCTCGATCGTTTGCAAGGTCAGGAGTTCGAGATCCGGCGCCTTCAGCTCTTGCGCGCGACTGGCGGCGAGAAAGCCCTTGCCCGCCAGGTCGCGCTGCGGCGTGCTCAGCTGGTGGAGCAGATCCAGCGACACATGGTGATTGGTCAGCACCAACCCGTCGCGGGACACGAACGAGCCCGAGCCGCTGGGAAAGCGCACCGACGCCTGCTGGACCCGCTCGATCCATTGATCCGACAGGTCGATGCCGAGCGCCTGCTTGATGGCCGCTCGCGGGATGCGATTGAACGGCCAGAACCCTTCGTTGGCGTCGCCCACCAGCGGCAGCACGACGACGAGCGCCAGCGTGGTGAGGAGGGCGACCAGCGACCGGCGAGGGGCCCGCGTCATCCCCTGATTATAGGGTGTCTGACACCGTGAGAGCTACGGGACGTAGGCGATGCAGTCGATCTCCACACGCAGCCCCACGCCCGGCAGGCCGGCGGCCTGAATGGTGGTGCGGGCCGGACGGTGCTCGCCGAACACCCGCGCGTAGACGCCGTTCATCTGCTGAAACTCCTTCATGTCGAGCAGGAACACGCCGCAGCGCAGGACGTGCTGCAGGTCCGAGCCGCCGGCCTTGAGAATGGCCGCCAGGTTCTTCAGGCACTGCTCGGTCTGTGTTTCGACGTCGGCGCCGGCCAGCTCGCCGGTGGCCGGGTCGGTGGCGCCCTGACCCGAGACGAAGAGCAGCCGGTCGAAGTTCATGCCGGGTGAGTACGGCCCGACGGGTGTGGGAAGATTTGCGGCGTGAACCGGCTGATGAATCGACATGCAGCATTATCATGATGGCTCGTGCCGAAATTCAAGCTCACGATCGAATATGCCGGAACCCGCTACAGCGGATGGCAGAAGCAGAAGAACGCGCGCACCATCCAGGGCGAGATTGAACGGGCGATCAGCGAGCTGACGCGCGACAAGACGTTCGAGTTCTACGGCTCTGGGCGCACCGATGCCGGCGTCCACGCGTTGCGGCAGGTCGCGCACCTGGAGATCCGCAAGCCGCTGCCGGCTGAAACCCTGCGGCGCGGCATCAACGACGGCCTGCCCGCCGACATCCACATTCTCAGCGTCGATACCGTGCCCCACCGCTTTCACGCCCGTCACAGCGCGGTGGCGCGCAGCTACGTCTACCAGTTATCACGCCGGCGCAGCGCGTTTGCCAAGCCGTTTGTGTGGTGGGTGCGCGAGCCGCTCGACCTGGCGAAGATGCAGGCGGCCGCAGTGCGCCTCACGGGGATGCACGACTTTCAGGCCTTCAGCGACGATGACCCGGACGAGAAATCAACCGAGGTGCTGGTGGAGGACGTCACGATCGCCGAGGACGGTGACCTCATCCTGATTCGCGTTGCCGGTTCGCACTTCATCTGGAAGATGGTGCGGCGCATGGTCGGCGTAGTCGCCGAGATTGGCAAGGGCGGCATGCCGGTCGAGGCCATTGACGAGCTGCTGGCCCCCGCCCCACCGGTCCGGCTGACCACCTTTGCCAAGGCGACGGCGGCCAAGCAGCCAGACGCCACATCGCGTGCGCCACAGCCGACGCCAGCCGAGCTTACTGCGCCGGCATCAGGCCTGTTTCTAGAGCGAGTGTTCTACGAGGGCGATGCGCGACAATGGCCGCTGCGTCCCGCAGTGGCGGTGCCATCTGCGCGCGGGTGACGTAGCGCTGGTAGCACTTGTAGCAGAGCGCATAGTACGGATCCCACTTCGCAATGCCCTCTTGCCGGAACAGGCTGCGACGGTTTTCGCAGTGCTGGCAGACCTTCTTGGCGGCGGGAGCGGGTTGGCGGAAGCGAATGCGAATGGTCATATCCACACCTTATGGGCCGGTCGTGACAGATCAGGTCAGCTGGGTCCGTTGCGCACTTGGCGCGACGCCGTCGCGCACTTGGCGCGACGCCGTCGCGCACTTTGGCGCAACGCCGTTGCGCACTTTGGCGCAACGCCGTTGCTTTCCGTTGCACACTGTTGCCTACTAATGCCTACCAATACTCAATGATGCATACGGCGTGCCGAGCCGTGAGGTTCGATTTTCCGCCTGATTTGTGAGATCCATGGAACGTCATACCGAGATCGTTCGACAGTGGCGCATTTTACTGACACTCGAAGGCCGCGCCAGAGGACTCACGCTGGCCGAGGCGCAAGAGGTGGCGGGCGACGGGGTGTCCGAGCGGACCATCCGGCGCGACCTTGACGCGTTAACCCAGGCCGGCTTCCCCATTGAGGCCCTCAAGCGCGACGGCAAAACCGCGTTCACCCTCAATCGCGAGGTCTTCAAGGGTGTGGCCGCCGCCGGCTTCTCGCTGTCGGAGTTGTGCGCGCTCTACCTCAGTCGCACGGTGCTGTCAGCCGTCACCGGCGGCCCGTTCCAGGACAGCCTGGCCTCGGCCTTCGACAAGCTCTACGAGGCCTTGCCGCCGCCGCTGTGGAAGTTCATCGAGAGCCTGCCCGCTGCGCTGGGGGCCAAGGAGCATGCCTCGCGCCCTCTGGTCGCCGGCTCGGCCAAGTCGGTAGATTCGCTGATGTCGGCCATTCTCGGTCGCCGCCGCGTGCGCATGCGTTATCACTCGTTTTCCAGCAAGAAGCTCAAGGACTACATCGTCGAGCCGTATCGCCTGGCGTACGCCCAGGGCGGGTTGTACCTGCAGGCGTTCGTGCCGGACTATGCCGAGATGCGGACGTTCGCGGTGCAGCGCATTGAGCAGGCCGTGGCGCTCGAAGAGGGCTTCAACCCGGTGGCCGACTCCCCTGCGGATGTGTTTCCACACTCGCTTGGCGCGTTCTCGGGCACGCCCGAGGTCGTGGTGATCGAGTTCACCGCCGCCGAAGCCCCGTACGTGCGCGAGCGGCAGTGGCATGCGTCACAGGCGATTGAGGAGTTACCGGACGGCCTCATCCGGCTGACGCTGAACGTCGTGCTCGACTGGGAGCTGCAGGCCTGGGTGATGGGATTTGGTCCGGCGGCGCGGGTCATCACGCCGCCGGCATTTGCCGACCGGATTCTCGAGAGCCTGGACGAGACGCGCGCGACCTACCTCAGGACTTTGTAGGGGTCGATCGGCGTGCCCTGCCACCACTGCTTCTTGTCGGTCATCTGGAAGATGGCGAAGTGCAGATGCGGCGTATCTGGCGGCGCGTTACCCGTCGTCCCGACATAGCCCAAGACCTCCCCACGCTTGACGCGGTCGCCGTCCTTCAAGCCCTCGACATAGCGCTCCAGGTGCGCGTAGTAGTAGACGTAGGTGCTGGTCGGATCGAATTGGTAGACGGTCATGCCGCCAGCGTCGCTGAGAAACAGGCGCGCGACCGTGCCATCTTCAACCGCCACGACTGGCGTATGGCGTGGTGCTAACAGGTCGATGGCTTCGTGACGCCTCGCCGACCCGCGTTGTTCCTCAAAGGTGTCGCGGAGATCCTCGCGCCTGGCACCCTGCACCGGCACTTCCAGCCGCCGGCTACGCAACACCGCGAAGGGGTCGGCCGACATGGAGGGCACGACCGCGAC
>ENA-ORBV01008584-ORBV01008584.1-microbial-mat-metagenome-genome-assembly--contig:-NODE-8584-length-17108-cov-5.440256_pt1 | contig 17108 bp, 19 predicted proteins | sample MGYA00237777_ERZ505514 | MGnify/ENA primary metagenome ERZ505514 (study PRJEB26160, sample SAMN06269048) | microbial mat metagenome | isolation source: Oligotrophic lake microbial mat | place...
AAGCGGCGAGATCCTTGCCGACCTCACCACCAACGAGCAGCGGGTGGTGATCGCTGCCGGCGGGCGCGGCGGTGGCGGCAACAGCCGCTACAAGAGTGCCACCAACCAAGCCCCGCGTCAGCACGGCAAGGGTGGGCGCGGAGTGGAACTCCCGCTCAAGCTTGACCTCAAGCTGATCGCCGATGTCGGCATCATCGGTTTCCCCAACGCCGGCAAGTCGACCCTGCTCTCGCGCCTGTCGGCGGCGCGGCCGAAGATCGCGCCGTACCCGTTCACCACCTTGGAGCCGCAGCTCGGGGTGATCGAACGCAGCGACCGCTCGGTCGTCCTCGCCGACATTCCCGGCCTGATCGAGGGCGCTGCCGAGGGCGTCGGCCTCGGCCATAAGTTTCTGCGCCATGTCGAGCGATGCCCGCTGCTGATCCACCTGGTCGACGCGTCGGATGGTGATGCCGAGGTCATGGCCGAGCGCATCGCCACCCTCGACCGCGAACTCGCCCGCTTCTCGGCCGAGCTGGCGGTGAAGCCACAGCTGATCGTGCTCAACAAGGCCGACACCCGCGACGACCTGCCCGAGGTGTGCGCCGACCTCGCCAAGCTCATCGGCCGGGAAACGCTGGCGATTTCCGGCGTCAGCGGATACGGTCTGCGTGAACTCGAGGAACGGTTGCTGACCATCGTTCCCGCACCCGGTGAGGCTTTGCGATGAATATCAGGGACGTGCTCAAGGCGACCGTGCAACTGCGGGCCTCCGACCTCTTCCTCAAAGTCAACAGCCCGCCCCGGGTGCGCGTCGACGGCAATGTCCGTCAACTCGGCACGGTAGCGATGACTAAGGATGATCTGCGCGACGCGTTCGCCATCCTGGTCGATGAGCACAGTCGCGAAGGCTTCAAGAAGAACCACGAAGTCGACACCGCGTTCGAGGAGGAGGGCATCGGCCGCTTCCGCGTCAACGGCTTCATGCAGCGCGGCAACATCGGCTTCGTTCTGCGCTACGTGCGCGCCGACGTGCCCGACTTCAAGGACCTCGGCCTGCCGGTCGAGACCTTCGAGCGTCTCGCCAACCTGCGCCGCGGCCTGGTGCTGGTCACCGGCATCACCGGCTCGGGCAAATCGACGACCCTGGCGTCGATGATCAAGTACATGAACGGGAACACCAACCGGCACATCATCACCGTCGAAGACCCGATCGAGTACGCCTACACCGATGAGCGTTGCATCATCAACCAGCGCGAAGTCGGCATCGACACCCGCGACTTCAAGAGCGCACTGCGCAACGCCATGCGCGAAGCTCCCGACGTCATCCTCATCGGCGAAATGCGCGACACCGAGACGGTGCAGGCCGCGATCGACGCCGCCGAGACCGGCCACCTCGTCCTCTCCACGCTGCATACCATCAACGCGCAGCAGACGATGGAACGCATCATCAACTTCTTCCCGCCCTACCAGCACAGCCTGATCCGCATGCAGATGGCGATGGTCATCCAGGGCGTGGTCAGCCAGCGCTTAGTGCCGCGCCTGGGCAAGCCCGGCCGATGCCCCGGCCTCGAGATCATGATCGCCACCCCGACCATCAAGCAGATGGTCGAGGAAGGCCGCACGCCCGAGCTGTACGGCGCCATCCGCGACAGCGAGCACTTCGGCTGCATCACCTTCAACCAGAGCCTCTTCAAGCTCTATGAGAAGGGCGACATCAGCCGCGAGGACGCCTTGGCCACGTCGGACAACCCCGACGAGATGGAGATGCTCTTCCGCGGTATTCAGCGCGGGTCGTCGACGTCGTTGATGCCGGCGATGGGTAAAAAGTAGCTTGTCGCTTGGGGGATGGCCATCAGGGCCATCCCCCAAGAACGCGCCTCCGGCGCTGCCCCCTGACGGCGGAGGGTGAGAGCTAGGGAATGCAGAAGGCCCCGGGAGGACCCGGGGCCTTCTGCGTTGATCTGGCCGGGCTTGGGCCCGGGCAGCCTCACTTCGAGGAGGTGAGGATGAACTCTTTCAGCTTCGGCTCGGGCTGGAAGCCCATGGTCTTGCCGACCACGCGGCCGCCCTTGAAGACGAGCAGGGTGGGGATGCTCTGCACCCCATACTCCTGGGCCACGGCAGGGTTGTCATCGACGTTGAGCTTGCCGATCACGACCTGGCCAGCGAGCTCAGTGGAGAGCTTCTCGATGATCGGGCCGATCATCTTGCACGGGCCGCACCATGGGGCCCAGAAGTCGACCAGCACCGGCTTGTCGGAGGCGATGACCTCGGTCTGGAAGTTCGCGTCGGTGAATTCCTTGGCCATGGCAGAGCCCTTTCGTGTGTGCGGATCGCACGCTAACCACCGCCCGCGGCGAGCGCAATGGGGGGTGGTACAAGCAATCTACGCGCGTGCGTGCGCGTTGTTTGCGTGCGGGTTGCCCGACCTGAAGCCGGGCCCACACTACCAGCATGCGACCGGTCACCGTCCTTCCCAGTCTGCTGTCGGCAGACTTCGCCCATCTCGCTGATGAGATCGCGCGCTGCGCCACCGCTGGGGCGCGCCTGCTGCACGTCGACGTGATGGATGGCCACTTCGTGCCCAATCTCACCCTCGGCCCATTCATCGTCGCCGCGATGCGGCGCTGCACGTCGTTGCACCTTGACGTGCACCTAATGATGACCGACCCGTTGCCCTATGTGCGCGACTTCCGCGAGGCCGGTGCCGACACCCTGTACATCCACGTCGAAGCGATTGGCCAGCGCGCGATGACCGAGGCGATCGCCCAGGTGCGCGCGAGCGGCGCCAAGGTCGGCCTCGCGCTCAATCCTGACACCGACCCCGAGCTGTGGTTTCCGCACTTCGCCGCCATCGACGTGGTCATGTTCATGACCGTCTACCCCGGTTTCGGCGGTCAGTCCTTCATTCCGCAGGTGCGTCCGCGCATCCGCGCCACGCGTGCCGCATTCCCGAACCTTCCGATCCAAGTCGATGGCGGCATCAACCGCGAGACCATCCCGTTGGTCGTTGCCGACGGCGCCGACCGCCTGGTGACCGGCAACGCATTCTTCAAAGATCCGGATCCGGCCGGGTTCCTGCGTTGGGCCGAGAGCCAGTAGAGTTCGCGCAGCCTGGCCCGCCGACGCTGGCTCCGCGAACTCGCGTTGCGCAGCGCGGCCGATGGCGATGAGGGCAAGATCATCTGGCGCGACTTGTGCGACGAGTGCTTCCCTGCTGGCACGCGCGTCGCGATGGCCGACGGCACCTGGCGGGCCATCGAACGGATCCGGTCAGGCGATCTCGTGCTGACCCGCCCACAGGATGCCCCGGGGGCGTCGCCATTGGCAGCATGCGTCACTCAGACGTTCACCCGGACGGCAGACCGGTTGGTGCTCGTCCGCCTCCGTGATCAGCAGGGCGGGCAGTCCGTCATCCGCTGCACCCCGGAACATCCCGTGTGGCTGCTGGGCAGCGGATGGTCGGCGGCACAGGACCTTCCGATGGGCGGCAGAGTTGCCGGCATGGCGGAGCCGCTGACGGTGGAGGGGGTCGAGGACGAAGCGGTGCCGGCTGCCGTGTTCAACTTCGAGGTCGAGGGCACCCACACCTACTTCGTCGCGTCCCCGAGGGGACCGCCGACGCCGGTGTGGGTGCACAACCAATGCACCAAGGAGGAGGCGATCATCTACCTGCGGCGACCGGAGATGGCTCCCTTCGTACGGTTTCTGGTCGGCAAGGCGGATGATGCGCCGATACGGGCGGCGGATCTTGACGCGGTCTACAAGCGGATGGTGAAGGCGAAGGAGGCGGTGCTCGGCGTGGAGAAGGGGCTGGGGCCTGACTTCTGGACGCTGCCGGTCAACGTCCGCGCCGACGTCGCCGAGGTCCTGTTTGCGATGAACCTGGAGCGCAATATACCCGTCATCGATGCGTGGGATGCGGTGCGGAGAAAGGCGGTTAGCTTGAAGACGTTGAACCTGTCGTCGCCCCGCTATGCGAACCCTGCGATTCTGGATGGGCAGATCAGGCGTTACATTGATTCCCTTGCGGATCTGAAGTCGAATTCCGGATCTACGAAATATGCTGAAATAAAAGCAAGGATTCGTGGCGCCACGAAAGAATTTATTATCGACGAGTCGGACATTCTTTCGAGGGAGCTATTGCTGGTGGTTCCGGGTGGACCAGGAATGACCGCAGGCCAGAGATCTTTGTTGAGCTTCTTGCAGGAATACGCGGCGGGCAGAAAGAAAAAGGTCAATCTTGTCATAATGGTTGTTCCATGAGTGATGGCTCGTATAGAAATGGATGCTGTTTGTACTTCGCCGCTGGGCGGTTCCTGTCCTATCTGATAGCCTATAAGGATTCCTCTGGAGGGGAGATGTGGCCGTCCCTCTGGTTCAGGGACGGCACCTGTGGGTCGGCGCCCTCCCTGTGCGCCATAGAGCAAGTTGTTTACGATGCCTTGCTGGCATGTCGTGACCACTGGGGAAAGTATAGAGGGTCGGAGGATAACCCTGCGAGCGCAGGCTTTGAACATTTTTTCGCATCCGTGGCCACGCAAATAGGAGCTCAGTCGACGTATGGCGCGTCCTTGCGCGCGTCGTCGATTTCAGTCCGCTGTCTGCCAAATCGAATCGACGTCCGGCATAGCAAGCGGTCTGGAAATGGGCGGGTGGAGATTGCGCTGCATGCGGAAGCGGTCAAGGATTTCCCGGGATCAGCGGATGCCACCCTGCGTCGCTTAGCCAAGAAGTTCGCACCTTTGATCCGTCCGATCGCGGCAGCTGCGCCGGTGGCTCGCAAAGGTGGCACATCGCGCGCTAGCGCTGAGGTCGTTGCGACTGCCCCTGGGCGATCTGACAGTCGGCATGTGAAATCAACCGTGGCCAGGGGAATTACGGTTGGGGCCTCGAAGCGGGTCTGGCGGGACCTGTCGTTCGATTGGGACCGGGCGATCCCTCTCGATGCCGAGGAACTCGCCGAAGGGGGGATGGAGGAGGCCTATGCTCGGATCGCCAAGGAATTCCGGAAGCTGGGCGTGGGGCTCGCTCCGGTGCAAAGCCTGTCGGACGCCGAAGGCTACGCCATCGCATGTGGCGGCCGGACGATTCAAGTCTACCGGGAGCGGGATGTGGCCAAGGGCGGCCTGCAGGGCATGGCGACGGTCGCTCTCTTCGATCTCGTGAACGGACAGCTCTGCGACCAGCCCTTCAGGCTCTGGGCATTGCTGGGCGGCAATGATCTCTGCGGCATCATCCTCAGCGAGGACGAGGCGATCAAGGCGCGCAAGAAGCTCCCGCGAAAGCAGGACTGGCCCTACTTGCCCCGACTCGGCGATGCTTGGCTCGGCATGCACCACTGAGCTACCGCGCCGCGCGGGCGAGATCTCGCCCGCGCAGCGCGAGAACATGCGGCCGACGGATCTCGCGCGCGCCTTCCGTTCCGACCGGACGACGGCGGACGAGCCGACGCCTCCGCCACTGGCGTGCGATCACCGCGAGCAGGCGCGCGGTGTCGACCACCGGGCGGAACTTGCTCATCGCTGCGGTCGCCCGTGCCTCGTAGGCGATCGGCATCCAGCGCAGGCGCTGGCCGCGGTTGAGCGCCGCCAGGGTCGCGGTGGAGGTGCACGAGAACCCGTCGGGCAGTTCGGTAAGGATCGCGCGCAGGGCCTCCATCCGGAAGGCGCGCAGGCCGCAGTTGAGGTCCGGGATGGCACGTCCCCAGGCGAGCGACACGAGGACGCAGATCAGTTGCTTCGTCGCCAGCCGCAGCCAGCGCAGCCTGCCGTGGTCGGTCGCGCGCACGCCGACCACTTGGTCGAATGCGCCCAGCGCGAGCACGACGCGTGCGGCGTCCGCGGCGGTGTAGGTGCCGTCGGCGTCGGTCCAGACCACGATCCGCCCGCGCGCCATCGCCGATCCGGCGCGACACAGGGCGCCGTAGCCCTGACGGCGTGCCTGTCGCACCAGCCGCACCGTGGGCAGGGCGGCGTCGGCGACGGCGTCGGCCGAACCGTCCGCGGAGGCGTCGTCGAGGACGATCGCCTCCACCGTCCAGCCTTGGGCGGCGAATGCGGCGAGGTAGTCGCGCAGCACGCGCACCACCGTTGACGCTTCGTCGCGCACGGGCAGGACGAGGGAGACATCCAGCGGGGCTGCGGGGTTCATTGCACGGGAGCGAGGCGGAGCAGGCAGAGCTTCGGCGTCGAGCCTGGCAGCGGAGCGATGACCAGACGTCCGTCGCGGACGCGATGCTCGACGCGCAGGACGTCGAACGTGCTGCCCGGGGAGGAGTCGGCGAATGGATGGGCGTCGATGGCGATGCCGTTGTCGTGGTCGGCGAAGGCGGGATCGCCGAGCACGGCCTCCACCCGCCAGTCGCCGTCGGCGAGGGCGATCGCCCAGCGCAGGACGGCGCCGTCGCTGCCGGTCGGCGCCGACGGATCCACCTGATGCGGCCCGAGCGCAGACGGCCCCTTGGTGAAGTGGATGAAGCTGTCGAAGCGCGCATCGGCGACCCGCTTCCGCCACCGGCTCTCGGTCGCGCGCCGCTCCAGCCAGCCGAAGACGAGCCCATCGCCGCGCGGCGCGAACATTTCGCCGGTATCGGCGACGAGGCCATCGGGCACCGGCATCGCGGGATGCTGGAAATTGATGGCGATCGTCCACCCATCCGACGGCAGCGTCGACAGGTCCTCGATGGTCACCGCGATCATGGCCGTGCGGTCGACGCTCAATGGGCGGGAAGGGACGTCCGCCAGAGGCAGGACTGGTACGGTCGCGCCGGGCGCCGGCAATGCTGCGACGCGTTCGGGCGCCCCGGCTGCGTCGCGATCGCGGAGCAGCCACCATGCCGCGATGCCGACCACCAGCAGGAGCAGAGCGACGAGGGTCGAGCGCATGGCCGCAGTTTGGAGCGGATTGCCTGTGGTTCCAGCGGGTGGCGCGCGTGGCGTTTCGCCTACGCCGGCACGAACTCCCGGCTGCCCGTTCTAGGGTAGGTGCGCCCGTGGTTCATGTCGCCGGGCGCTGGAGCCATCGCCGATGTGCTGATCCAGCAGCGCGCTGGACGAGGCCGAGAGCTCGCGCCTGCTGGCCCTGCTCAACGCCACCATGATGGACGCTGGCATTGCGGTGTGGGACGGTGCTGAACGGGCCCATCCGGCTGTGCCCGGATTGTGCCCAGACTGTGCCCTTTTGTGCCCCTCCCTGACCTTCCTGGGCCACTGGCTGCTAGTGACCAAGAAAAAAGAAAACCACGGTTTGCACCGTGGTTTTCTACCTGCCCAAGAAGGGAATTGAACCCCCGACCTTCGCATTACGAATGCGCTGCTCTACCGCTGAGCTACTCGGGCTTGAAGGGCTGGCACGGTACGGAGATGGCCAGGCAAGGCAACGGGTCAGCCCTGGCGGCCAGCAGGCTGCTCGGGAAGGCGGTAGATAATCCGCCAAGCGGCGGTCGCGCCCGAGGGTGCCTCGGCGAGCGGCTCGAAGCCGACCCCCGCTTCAAGACCCAGCGCCAGTCGGACCTGATCGGTGACCAGGATCTCGCCCGCCTTGGCGATGTCCTCGCCGAGTTTGCTGGCCGCGTTGACCTCGGCGCCGAAGACGTCCTCGTCGCCGACGCGCAGCATGTCGCCATAGCCGATGCCGACGCAGAGCAGGATCTGCTCCTCGGGTGGCAGGGTGAGGTTGGCCTCGGCCAGGGTCGCCTGCATCGCAACGGCGCAGGCGAGGGCGCGCTGCGGGCGGCGGAAGATGACCATCAGCGAATCGGCCTCGACCTTGAGCAGAATGCCGTCGTGGGACTCGAAGCAGGGGGTGAGCAGACGGACCGATTCATGGATGGTCTGCAGGAACTGGATGATGCCGAAGTCCGCCACCCGGCGCGAGAAGCCGCTGAGATCGGTGAACATCACCGCCCAGCGTTCGCCAAACAGATCCCAGATGCGCCGGTCGATCGTCACCTTGTCGGCGCCTGGGCGCAGGCGTGCCTCGACCAACTGCTGCAGACGTTGGGCGGAGGCGCTGGGCGCAACCTTGAGCACATTGGGCAGGAACATGGCGGCAGGCTACGCTGCGGGCGCATGCCGGGAAGTCAGCCCGTGACCGCGACCTTGAAGACCAGCTTGCGGTAGGGCATCGCCACATCGTGCGGGTGCAGCACCGGTTTGTGTGCGTCTTCCGGCCAGAACACCGCGAAGTGGCCGGGGGGCACCAGCAGGCGGGTGATCGGCCGCGACGGTTCGGCGTAGAAGGCGATGTCGCCGTCGGGCGCAAAGTCGTCTTCGACGTGCAGCCCGGCGACCGGCGTCCACTCCATCGCCTCGGGGCCGGTGAGGTTGACCTGGATGTCGATGTTGGCGCGGTGCGATTCGAAGCGGCGGACGGCGCGAGGCTTGGTCTCGCCGCTCTCGACGATCACCACCAGGCGCCCGGGTAGCAGGTCGTAGCGGCCGTCGGCACGGGCGAGGTTGGCCGCATCGTCGCACCAGGCGAAGGCCTGGGCGAACAGCGGGTGCAACGGTGCATAGCGCGCGCGGTCGCTCAGCGGGGCGAGGATCATGCGCCCGCGGCCGTGCGCTGGCGGGCGATGAACGCATCCAGCGCGCGCAGGCTGGCGAACGCCTGCTTGCCCAGTTCCATGTCGGCGATGCGCACCTGGTAGTGGCGCTCGACGATCACCGCCAGTTCGAGCGCATCGATCGAATCGAGGCCGAGCCCGGCGCCGAACAGGGGCGCATCGGGGTCGAGGTCCTCGGACCGGATGTCTTCGAGATTGAGGCCGGTGACGACGTGTCGCGCGAGCTGCAGGAGCCGATCATCCATGCCGGCAGGGTAGGTGCGAGGCGAGGGGGGCAAGCCGTGCCCGGGCTGCATCCGACAGGCAGGGATCCTTCACTGCTGTAGCAGGCGCGCGCGCGCCAGGTGCGGAGCACGGTCGGTCTCGATGCGCGCGATCACCACTGCCGGGATTCCGTCGGCGAGCAGGTCGCCGGCCACCAGGTCGGCCAACGTTTCATCACCGCCGAGCAGCGCCAGCCCTGGTCCGCGCACGCCCAGGCGGATGCTGGCTTCGCCGATCGGTGTGGTCGGCAGCGTGTAGATGAAACGCTGCGCATCAGCGCCGTGCGCGCGGCGAAGCTGTTCATAGATGCGGTCCGTGGCGGCGCTGCCGGCATCGGTGACCAGGATGATGGCCGCATCCGACGGCAGCGGGCCCAGCCGTCGCCCGAGCGCGACCAACGCGCGGCAAGCCAGGTCCATGCGGCCCCAGGTGGGCTCGCGCTTGCCGATGATCTCGGGCGCGGTCAACCGCGGCAACGCGCCGCCGACACCGGCCTCGCTCCAGCGGCCATCGCTGGCGCCGCCCATTTCACTCCACGCCTGCCATCCCGTCGCGGTCACCTCGGCCCGCGCCACGTCGCGCACCCGGCCCGGCGTCAGGCGACGTGTGGCCGCGTCAAACCCGAGCACGATCGCCGCGTTGATCCCGGCGAAGCCGGCGTTGGCCACCAGGGCGCTGCGCGCGCCGAGCGCGTGCCGACCAGGCGGCAGCAGGGTGATCGCCCCGGCGCAGCCGACGGTGGCGGTCGCGGCGACCCCGGGGATCGCGTCGCGCCGCAAGGCCAGGGCGACGAGTGCGCAGTCGGTCAGCCCGCAGGCGCCGAGACTGTGGCCGAGCAGACCCTTGGTCGCGGTCACCGGCACATCGGCGCAGATCCGGGTGTAGACCAGGCTTTCGGCGTCGTCGTTGAAGCGGGTGCCGGTGCCATGGGCGACGATCACTCCCGGCGCGGATAGGCCCGCGCCCGCCAGCGCCGCGCTGCACGCGCCTGCCAGGCCGGCTCCCTGGCGATCAGGCCCGGTGAGGTGGTTGGCGTCCATGCGTGCGCCCCAGCCGGCGAGACGCAGATCCCCCGCACGGTCATCGAGCAGCACCGCGCTGCGCGTCTCGCCCAAGGACAGGCCGGCTCGGTCGGCGGCGAACGGCCGCGCACCAGCGGGATCAAGGGCGCGCAGGGCGGCGAACCCGTCGCGCACGAACGGCGCCAGGCGATCACCGCCCAGCACCAGCACGCGTCGCGCGCCGCCGCTGGCGATGCGCCGTGCCGCCACGCCGAGCGCGGTGGTGCCGCTGGCGCAGGCGGCGCTGACCGCCACCGCGGGCGCGTTGAACGCCTGCGCCATGGTGCGCGCGAGATCGGCCGGCCCGCCGCAGCCGCGGCCCTCGTCAGCATGCAGGTCTTCGCACCACCGCGGCAGGTCGCCCTTGGTGGTCGCCAGCAGCACCAGGTCGGGCGCGGTACCGGCGAGCACCTCGCGCCCGAGCGCGATCAGGTCGGCTGCCAGATCGTCGTCGAGCGGGCGTTGGCTTCCGCCTCCGGATTCCAGCGCGGCGAGAGTGGCGTGCGCATCGCCCCAGGGCGTGCGCACGGCGCTGGCGGCGAAGCGTGGCATGGGAAGGGCACCGTCACCCGGCCCGGACGTGGTGCAAGGATCGCGCTCGATCTGGGGACCCGCTGGTTGGTGGGAATCCATGCGCTGCATGGTTGCATCCACCCGTGACCGCGATGAGGTGACCAGCCGTGCCTGTTGCTTTCGCCCGCACGTGTTTCCGGTGATCTCGCCCGGGTTGGCGGTGGTCTGGCGCCACGGTCCTCCGCTGCCGGTGGCTCGGCCGCGCACGCTCGCCGAACTGGTCACCAGCTGCCAGGAGCGCCATGGCGATGCGATCGTGCTCGACGATGGGCGACAGCTGATCTCATGGAATAATCTGGTCACATGGTCTGGTCGACTGGCGAGTCGTTGGCGTGATCGCGTCGCTCCAGGCGAGCGGGTGGCGATCCTGGTGGGCAATGGACTGCCCCACCTGCTCGCCGAACTGGCGGCGTGGCGTCTGGGTGCGGTGGCGGTGCCGATCTTCTCCGGGATCGGCCTGCTTCGCGTCAGCGAATTGCTGCACGCCGTGGAACCGGCGCTGATCGTCGCCGATGGCGGCAGCGCACTGGCGTCCGGCATGCCTGGCATCAGCTCGGACGAAGTCATGAGCGAGGCGTTTTCGCCCGGTCCGGGCTTTGCCCGCCCGGTCTCCGCCGACACGCCGTGCCTGATCCTCTTCACCAGCGGCAGCAGCGGACGCGCGCGCGGCGTCATCCTCTCGCACGATAACCTGTGTAGCCAGCAGGCCGCGTTCGCCCAGGTGTGGCCCGACGTCGGGCCCGGTGATCGGCTCGCCTCGTATCTGCCCTGGCACCACAGCTTCGGCGCCTTGGCGGAACGCCTGTGGGCGCTTACCCGGGGCGCCACCATGACGTTGGTGCCGGGCGGTGGCCGTGATCATCATCGTCTTGTGACCACCGTGCGCCGGGTCCGCCCCACGGTGGTGATGTCGGTCCCCAAGATACACCGCCTGTTCAGCGATGGCGATGCCCTCGACTTTTCCGTGCTGCGCTGGGTGTTCACCGCCGGCGCGCCCTTGCCGGAGGCGATCGCCGAGCGCTACGCGCAGCGCGGTGTCGCCGTCTATGAAGGCTGGGGTCTGACTGAGACCAGTCCGAGCGCAGCCATCACCCCGGCGGGGCGCGTGCGCATGCCCGGCGTGGTCGGCGAGCCGATCCCCGGCGTGGCGATCGGCGTGCGCGCCGATGGGCGCATCCTGGTGCGGGGGCCGAATGTCATGCTCGGCTACTGGCGTGACGAGGCGGCCACCGCCGCCTGCTGCACGCGCGATGGCGATCAGCGCGTGATCGACAGCGGCGACCTCGGTGGCTGGACGCCGGCGGGCCTGCGCCTGGACGGACGCGCCGACCATCAGGTGAAGCTGCCCAACGGCGAGAAGGTGACGTCGGCCGTGATCGAGGCCGCGCTGCATGAACACCCCGCCGTGGCGCACGCGGTGGTCTGCGCCGAGCCCGACCTGGTGGCCCTGATCGAGGCCGCGCCCGGTCACTGCCCGCGCGCGGTGGCCTCGGCCATCGCCGCCGTCAACGCCGCCGAGCCCGTTCCCTATCGCCGCATTGGCGAAGCATTCCTCATCACCGACCCGTTGTGCGTCGAACGCGGCCAGCTCACCGCCTCGCTCAAGGTCGCCCGCGCCGAGGTCATCGCCCAGTTCCGAGGCTGGCGACGCGGTGGCGGCGGTCCCTTCGCCGCCTTACCTTTTCCCATTTGACCGCGTGTGGTTCGCGGCCCCGCCGCATCTCCCAGCCTTCCCCCCATCTGCAAGGGGGCAGCGCCGCAGGCGCGTTCGTTGGGGGTGCCGCCTGCTGCGGCAACCCCCAACAAAAGCGGCAACCCCCAACAAAAGCCGCAACCCCCAACTAGACTGCCGCCAGTCCACTCGCCAGATCCGGGTACAGCGCCAAGTAGCGCGTCAGCCCGACGATATCGAACACCCGCTGCACCGGGTCGGGCACCCCGCAGAGGTGCAGAGGTAGGCGCTTAACGTGGGCGGCGAGCGCGGTGAGGCCGACCGTGTTGATATACGCCAACCGGCGGCAGGCGAAGACGACGACGAAGATCTGGCTCGCGTCCAGGCCGGCGAGGGTCTCGCCCAGGCGTTCGCCGGGTTCGCTGTCGATGCGGGCCGGGAAACAGATCGCATGCACGCTGTCGTGCTTGGTCAGGACGTACAGGTTGGGGCCATTCGCCTGCGCGGTCGGCGCGCCGCACTTGATGCGGTCGGTGACCAGTTCAACCCCAGTCCCACCGTGGCGCAGCCGCGTCCAATGGCCGGCGATCAGCCGTGCCTCAGCGAGTGCTGACGGCGAATCCTCGGCGATGGCGCTGATCTGCACGGTTGACAACGCGCCGCCCGCCCCGGGCGCCCAGTAGGGCACGACAACCGGGTACGAGGAGATGGGCATCGTGGGGTTGGCCCGGTCAAAGGAGGAAGTGGAGCGGGTGATCGGGCATGATCCGACAACCTGCTGCTTGGGAAGCAGCCGCTCTAGCCAATTGAGCTACACCCGCATGTGTGGAGCGCAGTCTTGCGGCCGCTCGGCATCAATGCAAATGGTCTCGGCGCGGGGTTGGCGCGTGTGCCACGCAGTTTCGACCAAGGCGATTTCCAGATGCCGGCAGGTGCAGCGTGGCCTTGGTAAAAGCACAGACCCCAGCGCATGCTGGGGTCTTGCCGGGATTCTTATTGAGTGGTCGGGGCGACAGGATTTGAACCTGCGACCTCTACGTCCCGAACGTAGCGCTCTAGCCAGGCTGAGCTACGCCCCGCTGAAAGCCGTGCTGCGGCATGAACCGCACGCGCGGCGAGGGGTCACTTGGTACGGGTGGCTGGGGGGTTGTCAACGTTCGGCAGTGGCGGGGGCGCCATCTCACCGGGTCGCTGATAGCCGAGCTTGTCGCGGGCCAGCATCTCGACGACGTACGGGTCGCTCGCCTTGATCCCTTTGAGGGTGTCGCTCAGCACCTGATTCTCGCGCTGCACGCTGTGGGTATCGCCGCGTTCGGCCGCGGCCGACTGGCGCGTCGCCGCGACCGCGCGATGACGTTCGTCATACTGGCCGTAGAGCATGGCGATGATCGCCGTCGCCAGCGCGGCGTGGGCGGCGATCAGCAGCGTGCGCCGCACGATCACGTGGCTCCCGCCGCGGCATCCGCCGCGAGCACGCGGGGGCGGAAGGCCTCTTCGAGGCGCGCCAGGCGCGGCATGACCGCGTCATAGGCCTCGGTCGCCGCGCGGCGTGGCTGGTAGGTGGTGCGGTTGCCGACCATCTTCGCGCAAGCCTCATCGACATTCTTGAAGATGCCGACCGCCGAGCTGGCCAGCATGGCGGCGCCGATCGCGTCGCACGAGACGCAGGGGATCGCGTGCACCGGCTGGGCCAGCGCGTCGGCCAGCAGCTGGCACCACAGGGTATTGGTCGCGCCGCTGCCGGTGATGATGATCTGATTGGGCCGGCGCTTGAGCGTTTCCGCCGCGGCCATCGCCTGACGCAGAGCCAGTGCGCCGCTTTCGAGCACGGCGCGCACGAGATGGCCGCGCTTGTGCTGCCAGCCCAGGCCAGCGAAACCGGGAAGGGGGTGCCCAGGGGGAAGGAAGAGCAGACCATCCGAGCCAGGTGGGACCTCGGCGGCGAGCTCGGCGAGCAGATCGAGCGGTTCGCGCTTGGCGCGCCGCGCCTGCGCCACCTCGGCGGTCAGGACTTCGCGCATCAGCCAATCGAGACCGGCGCCGCCGGTCAAACCGGTGGCGGTGAGCGCCCAGGTGCCGGGCAGGGTGTGGCAGGTTGAAGACAAGCGGCCCGAGACGTCGCGCACCGAATCGGCGGTGGGCAGGAAGAAGGCGCCATCCCCGCCGAGTTCGACCAAGGCGGTGCCGGGATGCAGGACGCCGACCGCGATCGCGGCCGATGCGACATGGCCGGCGCCAGTGACGACCGGGGTGCCGGCCTGCAGGCCGGATTCGCGCGCCGCGTCGGTGGTGACCCGTCCGGCGATGAGCTGCCCGCTCGAGATCGACGGCAGCCAGGCCGGATTGACGCCGAGCGACGCCAGCAGCTGCTTGGACCAGGTGCGACCTTTGGGATTGAAGATCAGCGTCGCGGCGGCATCCGAGGCGTCGGTGACCAGGGTCTCGGTCAGGCGGAAGCGGAGGAAGTCCTTGGGCGACAGGATGTGGGCGAGGTCGTGCCAGACCCGCTTCTCGTTGTCGCGCACCCACAGCAGTTTCACCGCGGCGTTGGCGTCGGTCGCGGGGCCGCTCGCGAGGTTGAGCAGGTTGCGTGCGCCCACGGTGCGCGTGATGTGATCGGCGTGCTCTTGGAAGCGCGGATCGGGGCCCAGGGTGGTCGGGCAGAGCACCTTGCCTTCGCGGTCCATCGCCACGAAGCCGCTGCTGTCGCCCGTCACGCCGATGCAGCGGATGACCGAGGCCGGCCGGCTGCAGCGGCGAAGCAGCTCTTTGATACCGGTTCGGGCCGCGCGCCACCAATCCTGGGGGTCGGTGGTGGCGGAGGCGGTGGCGGCGTAGCTGCGATCGAGGCTGGCAATCACTTCGCCGCTGGTGGCCAGCAGCACGAGTGCCAAACCGTCGCGACCGACGTCGATACCGAGGAAACAGGCCGGAGGAGGAGGTGGCATAGGAGAGGTTTAGCCGATCATGCTAACCCCGACACTCCGACTCGCAAGCACAACGACCGCACGGTATCGAGGTTTTCGCTTGATCCCCATTCAGGTGGGCGAGAAAGGAGTCGACATCGGAGTCCGTCCATGCGCGTGCTGCCGGTCATTCTGCTTCTCACCCTCGCCTTTTCTTTTTCCCTGCGTGCTGACGAGGTGCGCCTCGCCGATGGCCGCGTGCTGGAAGGCGAGGTCATCTCCCAGCCCGACGCCGACATCGTCGATCTGCGCACCGGATCCGGCAGCCTGGTCGTCATCCAGCACTTCCCGCGCGGCCAGATCGTCGGCATCGTCTATGGCACGAGCCCGCGGCAGAAGGCGCAGGATGGCCTGCGTGCCGAGCGCCAGCGCCTGGGCGATGAGGGCAGCGCTGAGGAATGGTGGGCGCTGGCCGAACGCGCGCGTGAACTCGGCGATTCGATCGCCCACCGTGAACTCGCCGCCGAGACGGTCGCCCGCGACCGCCACCATGGCCCGGCCCGCAAGGCCCTCGGCCAGATCCGCCAGCGCGGGATATGGATGCGGCCGAACGAAGGCGCGGTCTCGCGCGGCGAAGTGCTGCACAACGGTCGCTCCATGACGTGGCCCGAGCGCGAAGCCGCAGTGGCCCAGGCCGCCCGTGATCGCGACCTGGCGGTCGCCCGCCGCAGCGAACGCGAACAGGAAGCGCGTGACCGCCGCATCCGCGCCGCGGCCGAGTCGGTCGCCTATTATGATCCGCCGAGCGCCACCGTCATCCCCGGCTACCAGGGGTCGAATCAGGCGCGTGATTGCCGTGTCGTGTATTGGCCGGTGGTCAGCGGGCACACCACCGTCGTGCAGCACGGCGGGTCCGGGTTGAGCGTAACCGCCTCCGGGCGCTCCAGCGGACTGAGCTGGGCGTTCACCTGGCGCTGACGGCGGCGCGAGCCCTGGGCGGCTCGATCCAACCCCTTGACCGCACAGCCGGGTCCATACAGTCCGGCCTCCCTCGCCGGGGCGCTTTGTCCCGCATCATCGGAGTATTCAGCATGTCCGCCAAGCAGTTCATCTGGGGTCTCGGTCGTCGTAAGACCAGCGTCGCGCGCGTCCGCATCGCGCCGGGTACCGGCGAAGTCAAAGTGAACGACAAAAAGCTCGAGGACTACGTCAAGGTCGAGCGCCTGCGCAAGCTCTTCAACATCCCCTTCGAGGTCAGCGAGACCGGCGGGAAGTTCGACCTGCTCATCAACGTCAAGGGTGGCGGCATCGCCGGTCAGATCGGCGCCTGCATGCTCGGCATCTCGCGCGCGCTCATCAAGGCCGAGCCGAACTCCGAGGCGCCCCTGCGTCGCCACGGTCTGCTCACCCGCGACAGCCGTATGGTCGAGCGCAAGAAGTACGGGTTGCGCGGCGCCCGCCGCGGCTGCCAGTTCTCGAAGCGCTGAGCCGCTTCCGGCCTGCGCCGAACCAACGACCTCCGGCTTTCGCCGGAGGTCGTGCTGTTTCTGGCGGGCGCCGACGGGTTGCTCGTGCGCCACGAGCCTGGAGCGTTGATCCGCGCTCCCTGGTCCGCGATGGAGTCTGAGCGCTTCTCGTTACCCTCGAGGTATGGCCAACGCCCTCAACGAAAAAGAGCGCTACCTGGTTGCCGCCACCCCGCCCGCAGCCTTGGGCATCCAGAGCCATCGCGCGGTCGGCGACCCGCGTGCGCTTGCCGCTTGCAGCCGGGCGCAGCGCGAGCGCAGTGACGCCCGGCGCCGATCCGACGCGCGCTCGCCGCAGGCGTGGGCGCTACGCACCGCCGTTGGCCTGCTGCTTCTGCCGCCGCTGCTCATGGCGGGCTTCCTGCTCGCCGCGCTGGTGGTGAAGCTGACGCAGGCGATGGGCTGGGGCTGACGGGGCTGCTGCCGTCGCCGCGGGTGGTCGGTATCGACCGTCAAGGCTCGAACATCGTCAACCGGGACCAGACGACGACCTCCTGCCCCGGCGACCAAGCGCTGTTCCTCGGTCGCGCCGAGCATCTCGAGCGGGGCGCGGCG
>ENA-ORBV01008586-ORBV01008586.1-microbial-mat-metagenome-genome-assembly--contig:-NODE-8586-length-17103-cov-9.567661_pt1 | contig 17103 bp, 14 predicted proteins | sample MGYA00237777_ERZ505514 | MGnify/ENA primary metagenome ERZ505514 (study PRJEB26160, sample SAMN06269048) | microbial mat metagenome | isolation source: Oligotrophic lake microbial mat | place...
GGGTTGGAGAGCGTTTTAACGATGAAGGTGAGTCGGGCGCAGGTTTTGTCAGATGAGTTCCAGGGTGTCGGCCTTGAATGGGGTGGTGATGAAGCTCCCGGCGCAATACGATTGACGATGGCCGGGACGTGTCGGTGGCAGCAACTGTGCCGCTTACGAACTCAATAGATGAGGAGTCGCTCACAGATGAAGCACCAATATCCAAGAACTTCACTCTCAACCTCAGCCGGAGCGGATCACGCAACCAATGCAAACCCAGATGCTGTGATCAAATCGTCGAGCACTCCAACGATCGTGTTTGATTGCGAAATACCAAACATCCGTTGCCATGTGTCCTTCGATCCACCGCTGACACGATACGACATTGAAAGGGAAATGGGGATGGCCCGAGAGTTACCCGGTGAACTCAAGCGGTACTTCACCCCTGAAAACATCAAGGCGTACAAAGACAAATTGATACGGGAGAGGCCCGGTCGCGGGGGCGAGGGTCTGAATGGCTATGGTCTGCAGTCGATCTTGTTCAATAAGGTGCAGCGCGATGGCCAGCCGGGAAAGGTGGGACGCCCGGTCTTCGTGTTCGAGTTTGCAAATTGGGATCATCATTTGATGTTTGCAGAGCGAATGAAGGAAGAAGGCCTGATACAACATGACGGGAATCGCATGTCGATTGAGGACTACTGTGTTCAAGTATATGGAATTAGCTTTCTCGATTTTGACTGGTCTTTTGTCGAAAAAATACCCTTTCCTCAGCGATTTTCGACGACCTTGGGATTAATCGTTCCGCGTGATCATAAGCAACCAGAGCTCGGCCGGTGCCTTGTCATAGGCCTGCGAAGCAAACAATCTCACACTCAAAACCCCAATCTTGACGACAGTGTATGGCCGGTCAATATGTCCTGCGCGGAAGGAATGCTCCGGCCAGACGACGCTGATTGCAGTTCTGAGAAGGCTGGATCTGTCCCACCATCGCCGTTCAATACGGTATGCCGGGCGCTTGGCAAGAAGGATGAGTTGGGCCTGGCGGATGGCGATTTTGCCAAAGACGACGTGCGTCTCGTTGCTATTGGCTATGACACCCAACGATGTCAGCCGCTGGCGGTGTTCATGCTGGAACTGGACCGGTTGGATTTTAATGACGTACGGGCGCGATGGGACGATGCCCTAGAAAAACACGAAAATCGAACCTTGTTCGCCGTTCCGGTGGGAAACCCGGAAGAGTATCGTCGGTTCCTGCGCGGAGAAATGGGTTTTGAATTCCAAGGGAAAACAAAGAGGGCGAAGCTGTTTTCAAATCATCAGGAGTTCGCGGCTGCGGTCGTGGGAGAAGTGCTTTTTCAGGAATGGGACCTGCATGGCCTGCCGTCTAAAGTAGCAGCTTTGAAGCCGTCTGTAGAGAGTGAAACGGCGACAGCAATTGCCCTGTCCAAGATCGCATTGAAAATTGCCCAGCATCTTGGAATCACGAGTGATGACGCCAGCACAGCAGTACGAATGGCCAGCGAAATGCATGCGTGGGGGCTGAGACATGTAACCAGCTTTGCCTCGATGACCTGGCAGGAGAAATATGATGCGTTGAAAGCCAAAAGTGAGTACGAGAACGAACTCGACACTCTTCCGGTATCAGCAGACGCGTTCCAAAAGGCGTGCAATCGAGCAGGCATTAAGATAAACAGTCCGCGTCGAGGTCGAAAGACTGGCGGGAGTATTCAACGCAAGGAGGACATTGAGTAGAGCATTATGAGCGGACGTTCGTGATCCGGAGCAGTTGTCCGGACAAGAATTGGACATTTGAAACTTGGTGAAACGGTCTTGGCGCTAGCGCCAGGGCCGTTTTGTCTTTATTGGCTGGACAGGAACCGTGTCCAGTTTCCGGCTTCTGGAGCCGCCGTGACAAGCAGCGACATGCTGCGGCGACGGCTGACACCAGTCAGGAGCTAGAAAATGTTCAACGCGAACCGAAACCTTGTTGGATCGTCCCCATTCCTTGATCCACCGGTCGATCCGCCGCCGATGGCAATGTTGGGATCATCAGATGGCGACGAAGTGTTCCGGACCCTGCCTCTCTTGGCGGAGCTGGCCCGGACGCCGGAGTGGGTGGCATCACATCCACTTGCCGGCTTCGACGTTCACCTGCTGCTGCATCTGTTCGACAACTTGGTGGGATTCTGCCTTGCCGCCAAGAAGCTTGGGTTGAATCTCGCGCATGTGACGGTCTACAGCAAGCCCGATGGCTATCGCTACATCAATCGAGCAGGCGTGATCGCCATGCTTCGATCACTCGGCGTCACGGTGAGGCCGGCGTCGGACATCAATCTCGATCTGGTCCGGAAGCTTGACCAGCAGGCCGACGAATCCGGATGTCAGATCCTGATCGTCGAGGACGGTGGTTATTTCAGTCCAATCTTTGCTCTGCACCCGAATCTCGGCCGCCATCTGGTCGGCATCGTCGAGCAGACCAGCCGAGGCGAGCGGCTGCTGCGGGAAACGGGGAGACCGGCTGCGTTTCCAGTGCTGAGCGTCCCGAGTTCAGAGCTGAAGAAGAAACTTGAGCCGGACTTTGTCGCCGACGGCGCTGTGCGGGCCGTGCAGGCGATGATCCCGAATCGCAGTTTGCGCAATCTGAAATCGGCAGTCCTCGGGCTTGGCGACATGGGCCGTGCGCTGGTGATTCGTCTTGCAGAGAACTGCTCCCCGCCGGCCATGTTCGATCCTCAGCCCGACAAGCAGCTGCTAGCCATAAAGCTCTGCGGTCGGCTCTGCACGACCACGATCGAGGCGATCAAGGACGCGGACGTGATATTCGGCGTGACGGGACATTCATCAGTCACTGCTGACCACGTTCCACACCTCAAGCACGGTGTCGTACTCGTCTCCGTCTCCAGCAACGACACCGAGTTCGACAAGCTCGGACTGACCCGAATGGCGGGGACACCCACGCCGGTGTATCGCGACGGAGCACCGCATACGGAGGCAAATCGCATCGGCCTGCGATACACCGTGCCGCCGATCGGCAAGTCGATCACGCTCTTGGCGGACGGTTTTCCGGTCAACTTCTGGGGCAGCTACGATGGAATGGCATACGGCGGCATGGGCAACGACCTCGCCGACCTGATCATGTCGATCCTTTTCGTCTCAACCATCGAAATCGCACTCGGCACTCACAAGGACACGCCCGGCATCGTTCCGGGCGCTGTTGATGAACACATTCGACGGCACGACCTCTGTGCTCGCTTTCTGCGTTATCACCGCTAATCCACTTACCTCACAAGGAAACCCCCCATGAAAACTCCCCACATCATCAACGTGCTCACCAGCGGTATCACCCATACTGACCCTCGTTACGGTTCGGTCGTCGAGACGGCAATGGAGGGGGCTGCTCCCCTCCATAAGCTCGATGTTGCCTTTGCCATCGTCCGGCCCGGCGCGGCATCGCCCCCGCACTACCACGAGCTTACCGAAGAGGTCTATTTCATCATCAGCGGGCGAGGCGTGATGACAATCGACGGCGTGTCGACGCCGGTCGAACCCGGCGACGTGATCCGTATCCCTGTATACACCATTCATTCAATCGTGGCAGGCGACGAAGAATTGAAATTCGCCGTGGCAACCACGCCGCCTTACACCGTTGATGACGATATCGAGACTGACGCGGTCACAGTTGACACACCCAGCATGATGACCAATGTGATGACGGAGGAACTGACCGTCGCCATCTTGACCGGAACGCATCGTCGCGGATCTGTGAGTGCAATGATTGCTCGCCAGATTTCGGATATGTATCGCGCTTTGGGTGTCAGCGTTGATTTAATTGACCTCGCCGAATTGCCATGCGAAATCTTCCTGCCGGGGTCGTTCGATCACCGCTATGAAGCGGATTCACCGATTGCACAGCGGTTCATCAAAGCCGACGGCCTGCATGTCGTGGTGCCGGAGTACAACGGCTCCTATCCCGGCGTGCTCAAACATGTGCTTGACGTGCAACCGTACCAGAGGTGTTTTCGCGGCAAGCCCACCTGTTTCACCGGCGTTGCCGCCGGTGAATGGGGCGCGCTACGGGCTGTGGAACAACTCCAGCAGGTCTTCGGCTACCGCAACGCTTTCATCTTCCCCCAACGAGTCTTAATTCGAGAGGTGGAAGAAGTGAAGTTTGATGATGCACAGCGTATCGTCGATGCGGAACTCGTTGGGCGAATGGAGCGGCAAGCCGCAGAGTTCATCGAGTTCGTTCGGTGTTTGAAGCCGCTTCGCAAGGCCGTGTAGTCGTCGTGCGCATTCGCTTTGGCACTAAGACCGACCCGGTGTTTCCGGGTCGGTCTTTTCATTGACGCTCCAGCGATTGGCTGGTCTCGCCGGCCCGCGGTTGGCCTTTGGGCAGGGGATCGGAAGTGGGACAGAGTTGACCCAGTTTTATGAAAGGGTTGCCTTCGGGGGTGCGAAGCCAATCGGCTTGTTAACTGGCAGGCCTTTTTCCGACCGAGAGTTTGAGAGGTTCCACCCGGATGCCCAACCCTTCGCCGGAACGAGCGCTCGCGCCGCCTTCCACCGCGCTCTCGCGCCCCAAACGCCTCACCTCGCACCACGCGAAAACCCTTGCAAACAAGGGGAAAAACAAAAGAACCCCGCGACCTCTCGGTTGCGGGGTTCTCTGCTAACTGGTGGGTACGGCAGTTCCGTACCTTTGACTGAAGCTCCCGAAACTGGACTCGAACCAGTAACCTGCCGGTTAACAGCCGGCTGCTCTACCAATTGAGCTATTCGGGATTGGAAGCGTGTGGTCAATCCGAGTGACAAGGATAGCGAGTTTTTCGTGTGTTTCAAGCGACGCGTCCAATCTTCGCTGTCGGATTCATCTCGTCATGACATTTTGCCTTGCCGTCCCATGTTTATCGGCAGAAAAGAAGCTGGGCTTGGGTTGGCATCTCAAGCGTTGTTGAAACTGAGCAATAGCCATGTCTTGCTTGGGCTTGGTTACCAGCGTAGTTTGAATAATCACCAGCCCAAGCTTGAATAGTAGCCCCGGTAAATCGCCATCGTGAGGCCGATGGTGGCCACGCTGCCGCAGATCACCGCGATGCGGCCGATGGAAGTGGAACGGGAGGTTCGTGGCATCATCGCCAGCTTCAGGCTGGCTGTGATGGCGATGAGGGTGAGCGGGTATTGAGGCAGGCCGATGGTTTGGATGAGGCCTCGCAATTGGTCGCGTGGCTGCCGGTGCATAGACGTGCGCCACTTGCCATCGGCACCGCTATCGGTGCGCGGCAGGTAATAGTCAGCCTGTGCGTTGAGCAGTTCGATGCGGATCGTTGCGCTGGTAGTCCACGCAACGAGGATGATCAGCAGCAGAATGGGCAACGTGTGTTTCACGATTGTGCCACGAGCACGGGGCGAATCACATCAGCACATTTTTCACCACGTGGCCATAGACATCGGTGAGGCGGAAGTCGCGGCCGGCGTAGCGGTAAGTCAGAGCTTCGTGATTGAGGCCGAGTTGATGGAGGATGGTGGCGTGGAGGTCGTGCATGTGGACTTTGTTCTCGACGCCGGTGGCGCCGAATTCATCGGTGGCGCCGTAGCTGTAGCCGGGCTTGAATCCGCCGCCTGCAAGCCAGACGGTGAAGGCCCCGGGGTTGTGGTCGCGGCCGGTGCCGTTCTTTTCTGCGTATGGGGTGCGGCCGAATTCGCCGCCCCACCAGACGATGGTGTCTTCGAGCAGGCCGCGCTGTTTGAGGTCGGCGAGCAGGCCGGCGACGGGTTTGTCGGTGGCTTTGGCGTGAGTCATGTGCGCGGGCATATTGGAATGCTGATCCCACTTGGGGTTGGCTGAGCCGTCGCCGTAGGTGACTTGAATATAGCGCACGCCTGACTCGCTGAGTCTGCGGGCCATGAGGCATTGCTTGCCGAAGGTGTCGGTGGTTTTGTCGCCGATGCCGTACATGTTGAGCGTGTCTTGCGATTCCTGCGAGAGGTCGAGCGCATCGGGTGCCTGCGACTGCATGCGCCAGGCGAGTTCATAAGAATTGATGACGGCTTCGAGTTCGCTGTCGCCCGCGCGGTGTTTGATCTGCTCATCGTTGAGCTGTTGCAAGAGGTCGAATTGCTGGCGCTGAAGCGAAGCGGAGAGCTTGGGGTTGCCCATGTTTTTGATGGTCATCTCAGAGGCGCTGCCGCCTGCTTTGCCTAGGGCGGTGCCTTGATAGACAGCGGGGAGGAAAGCGTTGCCGTAGTTGCGTGGCCCGCCGTTGCCGGTGGAAGGAGCGATGGAGACGAAGGCGGGGAGGTTTTCATTTTCGGTGCCTAGGCCATAGGAAACCCAGGAGCCGACGGAGGGGCGAATGAACTGGGTGGAGCCGGTGTGCAGGAAGAGCGTGGCTGGGCCGTGCGCGACGCCATCGGTGTGCATGGAATGGATGAAGCAGAGGTCGTCAACGTGCTGATTGATGTGGGGAAAAAGTTCGGAGCCATGGTGACCACACTGACCATACTGGCGGAAGTTCCAGAGATTTTTCATGACGCGCTGACTGGTGCCGCGAGCGCCGGTGTTGGCGAAGGCGCGGGCATCGGTGAAGGGCATCTGCTTGCCATCTTGTTTGGTGAGCTGCGGTTTGTAGTCGAACGAATCGACGTGGCTGACGCCGCCTTGCATGAAGAGGAAGATGACGCGCTTGGCCTTGGGCGTGTGGTGCGGCTTGCGAGCGGCGAGCGGGCTGGTGAGCGCGTTGGTGAGTGTTGCAGCGCGGGCTGACTGCATCGACTGCGTGGACATGCCCGCCATCGCCATGTAACCAAAGCCACAGGCGAGCGATTGCAAAGCGCGACGGCGGGAGAAGTCGTTGAGATTTGTCATGGTCGTTATCCTGTTCAGCAAGGTCGTTGTCACGGTCAGCTACTGCGTCCAGTCTTCGACTTGCACGGCACCGTTTAGCCGCGGAGCAAGGTCCGCCGTCGCTCCGCGCTGGCCGTCGCAAAGCCTTTGGCCAGCGGCTAAACGGGGAGCGATCAGCAATCACTCCACATACCTGAAATCCAGCGATGCAAACATCGCGTGGAAAATCTGCGACCACTTTTCAGTAGTGTTGAGTTTGATGGTTTCGTTCGCAAGGAATCGTAGCGCGATCTGTCTCTCGGCGGCCGAGGGCACTCGGCCAAGCGTCAGGCGATACGCATGCATCAATCGGCCATCATCCGTAGTCAGCGCTTTGTCGGCGAGCAGCTTCGTCGCAGCAGCGACGGACTGCTCGATGACGAATGGATGATTCAGCAGGTAGAGCGCCTGCGGGGCCACGGTACTCGTGTTGCGTTTACCAGTAGAAACGCTGGGGTCGGCGAAATCGAAAGCCTCAAAAATCTCCGGCAAAATGTTGCGGAAGACGGGCATGTAAACACTTCGCCGATCATCTTTCTGGGCATAGCCGAAGTCGGAACTGAGGCCTTCTTTATAAGTCTGACCGCCAGCGGCGAGATCGAGTTGCCCGCTGACCTGAAGCATCGCATCGCGAATGGCCTCGGCTTCGAGACGCCGACGATTCGTGTGCGAGAGCAGCCGATTGTCGGGGTCGGCAGCAGCGGGTGTCGCAGTCGCGTTGCCTGTGGATGGCTGGTCGTGTCTGCTCTTTTGCTGATACGTTCGGCTGAGCACGATCTGGCGCAGCAGCGATTTCACGGACCAGTCGTTTGCCATCAGTTGCGTCGCCAAGTGGTCGAGTAATTCGGGATGCGATGGAGCTTCGCCGGTGGTGCCAAAGTTATCGACGGTGCGCACGATGCCCTGCCCGATGGACCAGTGCCAGAGGCGATTGGCGAGCACGCGGGCTGGCAGCGGGTTGTCGCGCTGACGCAGCCAGTGGCCCAGTTCAAGTCGTCCGCTCTGATTAGCGGAGATGTTCGGTTGGCTTTTCACTTGCACGACGCGCAGGAAGCCGCGCGGCGCTGATTCGCCCAGGGTGTGCGGTGAGCCGCGCACGTGGATCTTGGCGTCGCTGATCTGTTTGGATTCGCGGATCGAAGTGATCATGTCGCGCTTAGGGCCAGTCGATGCGAGTTGCTTGAGCGACGCTTCCATCTCCTTGATCTGCGCAGCCAGAGCGGCCGATGTGTCCTTCACATCTTCCTTCACATCTTCCTTCACATCTTTCTTTGCGTCAGTCTTTGCGTCAGTCTTGGCCTCAGGTTTCTTCGCCACCTTCACCGCCTCACTATCCGCACCCTGCGGCAGCGCCGCCTCCTCATTCACCGGCAAAAACTGCACCGCATCCGCAATCACATGCCCCGTGGTGCCTTCGTTGGAAACGATCACAAAACCCTGGCCATCTTTTTCAAATGTGTAAACGCCCAGCGAAACCCAGTGCCCATCGACAATCGGCGGCTCCTTCTGATTCACCGCGATCGTCTTGTCACCTTCAGCACTGAAAATCGTCACCGGCACATTCGTCGCACGACTCTCACCTGCCGTGTAAGACAGTCTCACCTCATACTTGCCCGGCTTCGTCAGCGTCGGCTGAAAGGTCAGCGTCTTCTCGCCTTTGCCCTGAGCCAAATCGTGCAAGTAACCCTCGCCGATGTAGCTCGACACCGATTGCGACTGCATCCACTCCCCCACCTTCTTCGCCTGCGCATCATCCACCACCAGCCCCGGCAGATCCTTCACCGCCAGCACCTTGGGCTTCACCCCAGCCTTGGGCACACTGCTCACATTTTTCGCCAGCACGCTCAGTGAAGATTTCGCATCCTTGATTTCATTTTGCAGCGCCGCGATCTTTGCTTCATGCTCGCGCACCTTTTCTTCGCGTGCCTTGTCCATCGGCAGTTCCATCTCCAGCCACTTGGAAACATTGGAATGTTCCAGCGCCTGCGTGCTCTTGAAGATGCCCGCCAGCGCGTAGTAATCCGCAGCAGGAATGGGATCGAACTTGTGATCGTGGCAACGGGCACAGCCGATGGTCTGTGCGAGGAAGGCGCGGCCGATCGTGTCGATCTGTTCATCGACCACATCCATCACCAGTTGCTGCTTGTCCTGCTCTTCCAGATTCGTGTTGCCCATCGCCAGGAATGCGGTGGCGACGACCTGCCTTCGCCGTTCTTGGGGATCACTGGCGGTCATCAGATCGCCGGCAACCTGCTCCATCATGAAGCGATCCAAAGGCAGATCGCGGTTGAAGGTTTCGATGACGTAATCGCGATAGCGCCAGGTATCACGCAGCACAAATCCGCGCAGCGACAGCGACTCGGCATAGCGGGCGACATCGAGCCAGTGCCGACCCCAGCGCTCGCCAAAGTGCGGCGAAGCGAAAAGACCATCGACAAGTTTTTCGTAAGCATCAACGGACTTGTCATTGACGAACGCATCGATTTGCGAAGGCGTCGGCGGCAGACCAATGAGATCAAAATAAACACGGCGAATCAGCGTGACGCGATCGGCATCACCCGCAGGTTTTAGATTTGCAGCTTCAAGCCTGGCGAGAATGAAACGATCAATGTCACTGCGCGGCCACGTCGTGTCTTTCACGGCAGGCACGACAGGCTTCACCAGCGGCTGATAGGACCAGTGCTTTCGTTCTGCTTCGAGATCGATGATGCGCTTGCCGGGCACTTTGGCTTCGCCTGCTCTGGGGTCAGGCGCGCCCATCTTCACCCACTGCTCGAGGATGGCGATGTCAGCCGCAGGCATCTTCGACTTGGGGGGCATTTCGATGTCGGAGTTTTCGTACCTGATTGCTTCGATGAGCAGGCTCTTACCGGGATCACCGGGCACGATGGCTGGGCCGGTGTCGCCGCCTTTGAGCCAGCCTTGTTTAGTATCGAGCAGCAGATGGCCCTTGACGGATTTGGCCTCTGCCGAGTGACAGGAATAGCAGTGAGCCACGAGCACCGGGCGGACCTTCTTCTCGAAGAAGTCGAGCTGCGAAGGCGTCAGGTCATCAGCGGCAACAGCGGGTGCTGCCAAGGCCAGGAGCGCACCGGCAGAAAACGACAGGGCGACTGCCTTGAGACAACGGGCCGACTTGAGGATCGGTCGAATCATGGAATGCTCCACACCTAGAACCGTATCACGAACAATCTGCACAAAGCAAGAGCCAAGCGAGAGAACCTGTTAAGTATAAGGCATATCGCGAAAATACCTTGGCAAACGGCAAAATTTTTCTGGACATAGGTAACGCCTGTGAGGGTAATTGCAGGTGGGACGGTGAAGGTTCCAGATGATTGAAACATGGACGGCTTTCAGCGCAGTTTCATTTCGTCGCAGACGATTGCATCGAATGCCCCAAAACCTCCTGCTCTAAAATCGAATCCAGATAGCCTGATTTCTCATGGAAGCCAATGCCTCCATTGGATACTGTTAGTGTGATGATGGGTGAGTCTGTTCTGATTCACGACCATCAACTGGTTTTAAGTTGCCCGGATTTTCAGGGTCCTTTCTGTTCGTGCCCGTGAAAGTTTCGCAATTGAAATCAACACGCCGCCGCGATTGATTTGCTCTTCTGAGTATCCACCATGCCTTCTCGATCACGATTCATTGTGCGTCCCGCATTCACCGTGCCCGAACTCCTGGCGGTGGTGGCGATCATCATGATTGTGCTCTCGATTCTGCTGCCGAGCATGGGGCGTGGGCGCGATGCGGCACGCAAGGCAATCTGCGCCAGCAACCTGCATCAGCAGGGCCTGGCGATGATCAACTACACCGTCAACACCCAGTACTACCCCGGCCACGCCGCTTCGATGAATGGCTATATCGCTGCGGTCTGGCCCACACGCATGCGGCTTTATGGTGAAGGCGTGGGAATGTTCAACTGTCCCTCAGCTCCGATTGGCTTTCAATGGAAAGTCGTCACCGCTGCGCCCGGCGGCGTCTATGCCACGCAAGCGGAAGTCAACACCTGGGGCTACAAGATGGGCGAACGACTACTCGTGGTCGGCGGCGGATCGGGCATGCCTTTCACCTACGGCTACAACGACTGGGGCAGTTGGAATACTAGCTGGCAAATCCTCAAAAATCCGCAACGCGGCCTGGGCGGAGACCTCTATTTCTCCGTCAACGTGACCGAACTGCGCAAGTCGCTCGTCTCCGCCCCTTCCAACATGATCGCCATCGCCGACAACGTCAACGATGGCAACTGGGATTTCAACATCGACCCGAACAACCCTTCCGAAGGCGTGGGCAAACTGCATTACGACGGTGCCAACGTCCTATTCTGCGATGGCCACGTCGATTGGGAACTGACCACCAAGTGGATGAATGTGAACACCGCCACCACCGCCGGCCAGGACATGGGCCGGAAGTGGAACAATCACAACGGCTACACGGCGGATCAGAACTGAAACGGAAAAAAGCGAAAGCGAAAAAGCACGAACGCGAAAAAGCGAAAAATCAGAAGCAAGCCGCCGACCTCCCCACTCCTCCTAATTTCTCGCTTTCCCGCTTTCCTGCTTTCTCGCTTTTCCCTCCCCCATGCCCAGACAAACGCTCATCACCCTCATCTCCATCGTGGCCATCCTCATCGGGCTGGTGCTGCTGGTGCGCCCGCTCTTCACCGGTGACAGCGTCCACGGCGACAACAACGCCAACCTGCCCCAAGGCGTGTGGTATCAGTGCAGCGACCCGCAAACGCCGCACGCTTTTCACCTGACCGTCAAAGAACTGAGCAATCACTTCGAAGCCAACTACGGCAAGCCCGACTCGCAACCCAAGTGCCCCACCTGCGGCAAGACCGGACAGGCCGCCTTCAAATGTGCAGCCTGCGGCAAGATGACCGTGCGAACCGCCAGCACTTCTGCATGCGCTCAATGCAACAAACCATTCGATGAATAACGATCACGCGATCGCGCTTCATTCAGTCTGCTCTGCAAAGTGAAAACTTTCACACCTTAGCGCTCAAAACATCATGGACTTGCCGTCCCTGGTGTTGTTCATCAAAGTTTCAGTTCCCTCAAAATTGCACTGCTGACTCATGCCCACGGCTGGTACACTGATTCCATCGCGCAAACGATCGCACCCGTTCGCCAACAAGCGCAAAGATCGCCGCGGCTGGTTCCTTCTCAATTTGGAGTCTCGCCATGCCTGATGCAACCTGTCGGATGTGTCGCGATGAGTCCCCCACCTTTTCCCGCCGCGATGTGATGCGCGTGCTTGGCACCAGCGCTGCTGCGCTGGCGGTGAGCGGCACCCCTCTCGCGGCAGCTTTGCCCAGCACTAAGAAGCCCCCGGAGAAGTCCCCGGAATCCGTCGTCAAACTGCTCCACGATTCGCTCAATCCCCAGCAGCGTAAAGCTGTCTGTTTTGCATGGGATCACGTCGATAAAAACAACGGCCTCCTGCGCACGCGCATCAGCAACAACTGGCGCATCACCCCGCAGCAGATCAAGAGCGCGTTCTACTCCGCTGACCAGCAGCAGATGATCCGCGACATCTTCGAAGGCGTCGTCAATCCCAATTGGATCGAACGATTCGATCGCCAGTTCAAAGATGACTTGGGCGGCTTCGGCAAGCAGCAAGGCATCGCCATCTTCGGCGAGCCTGGCAGTGAAAAGTTTGAGTTCGTCCTCACCGGTCGCCACGGCACCGTCCGCTGCGACGGCAACACCACCGATCACGTCGCCTTCGGTGGCCCCATCCTTTATGGTCACGCTGCCAGCGGCTATTTCGAAAAAGACACCCACCCCGGCAACGTCTTCTGGCACCAGGCACAGGCTGCCAACAAGGTCTATCAGATGTTCGATGGCAAGCAGCGCAAGATGGCGCTGGTCGATACTTCACCCGATGAAGCATCCATCGCTTTCCGCGGCAAGGAAGGCAAGTTCGATGGCATCCCCATCAAGGAACTCAGCGGCGATCAGCGCGAGCATGTGCAGAAAGTAATGCAACTGCTCATCGAACCTTATCGCCAGTCCGATCAGGATGAAGTCGTCGCGGCTCTCAAAGCACAAGGCGGGCTCGATCAGTGTCACCTGGCGTTCTATGCTGATGAAGACATGGGCGAAGATCAGGTCTGGGACAACTGGCGACTCGAAGGCCCCGCTTTCGTCTGGCATTACCGCGGCGCTCCGCACGTGCATGTGTGGATCAATGTGGCGGACGATCCGAGTGTGAAACTCAACGGCAAAAACCTCAGCGGCGCGCTGCACGAAAAAGATAAGAAGTAAACCTGCGCAGCGCTGCCGCCGCTCGCGGCGTAGCGACATCAGCGCCACAAACCCCGACCACAACCTTCACGCCCGCGCCCTTCACGAGAAATTCCTTCCCAATCCGATAGCGATTCATATACTCAGTGTGTTACCTTATGTGAATCGCCTGATCGGATCCGCCCATGCTCTCCATTAACGCCCCATCATCCACCCCGCTCTCTCGCCGCGAGCTGCTGCGCGTCGGCAGCGCGCTAGGCCTCTCCGCTCTCACCCTCAATCAAGCCCGCGCTTCCCAGCCCGCGCCCGCCAAGCGAACCTCCTCCTTCGGCAAAGCCAAAGCCTGCATCGTCCTCTTCCTCGCAGGCGGTCCGCCTCAGCATGAAACCTGGGACCCCAAGCCCGATGCCTCCGCTGATATCCGTGGCCCGCTCGATTCCATCAAATCCAGTCTGCCCGGCTTACGTGTCGGCGAACTCATGCCCAAGCTCGCCGAGCAGGCTCACCGCTGGTCCATCCTCCGCGCCATGCGCACCGCGGACAACGCCCACTCCGCCAGTGGCTACTACATGCTCACCGGCCGGCCGCACCTTCCGAAAAATCAGGAAAACGCCACCGCCAAAGACCCCAACCTTTGGCCCTCCATGGGCGCTGTCGTTAATCGAATGCTCCCCCGCCGCAGCGCTCTGCCCAATGCCGTCACGCTCCCCGAGCACATCTGGAACACCGGCATGATCCCCTGGCCCGGGCAGGACGCCGGCTTCCTCGGCCGCTCGCTCGATCCTTGGCTTTTGCACTGCGATCCAAGTCAGCCTGACTTCAATGTCTCTGGCCTCACGCTGCCCGAAGGTGTCTCGCAGGTTCGCCTCAATAATCGCCTGGCTCTGCACAAACAGCTCGATCATCACTTCGAAAAAATCGCCAAAACTGGCCCGCTCGAAGGACACAACGCCTGGACGCAAACCGCTATCGATCTCCTCGCCGCCAATAGCTCACGCAAAGCGTTCAACCTCGAAGAAGAATCACGCGAAACCCGCCAGCGCTACGGCCACCATCGCTTTGGCCAAAGCGTCCTCCTCGCTCGCCGCCTCGTCGAGTCAGGCGTATCCCTCGTGCAGGTCAACTGGACCCGCGACAAAGATGGCACCAACGACAGCCCGATGTGGGACACGCACAAGGATCACATTCCACTGCTCAAAGACAAACTGATGTCGCCGATGGATGCTGCATGCAGCGCCCTGATTGATGATCTCAATGACCGAGGCATGCTCGATGAAACGCTCGTCGTCTGGATGGGTGAGTTTGGCCGAACCCCCAAGTTCAACGCCGGCGGCGGCCGCGACCACTGGGGCAACGTCTTCTCCGTCGCCCTCGCCGGCGGCGGCATCCGCCCCGGCATCGTCCACGGCTCCTCCGACACCATGGGCGCCGAACCCAAAGACGGCGTAGTCACCCCCGAAAACCTCTTCGCCACCATCTACCACTGCCTGGGCCTAGGGCCTGATGCGATGTTCCACGACCAACTCAACCGGCCGCACCATGTGGTGTATGGGGATCCGGTGCGGGAGATTATTTGAACGCGGTACAAGCCGCCTTTGCTCACGCGCAACAGCAGAACGAACTTGCCAACGTTTCACCTTTCTTCTCCATTTGCGTCCAAGAAGGTTTTTGACAGATTGAAATAGAAATGAGTGTCGCACAATCGCTCGGCAAGTGATACCATCAAGCTCCCACCAGAATCACAATCGACTGGCTTCCGGCTTTGTAGCGGACGATCCCATTATGACACTCCAACCGAACGACTGGAATATTGTAGTTGCAGGCTATTGGAACAAGGCCATCTTGACCCCAAGCGGAATTGCACGCAAGCTTTTTGCTCTCGAAAAAGACGTTCCCGTAGACGTCCAAGTAGCGCTTGATGGTATTTCACCGCCTAGAGTACGGAATCAAGGCCAGATCGTTGTCGTCAATGACGGACATCTGATAGTTCACCCGGAAACGTGTAATGCAGCGGGGCTCACGGGATCGTTTGAAATAGTTAAAAGAGCAAAAGCCGCTCTCCCTGAGACCCCAATAATGGCGTTTGGCCTAAACATGCGATACGTAACTAACGAACCATCCGCAGATCTCCTGCGACACATGGACGGAAAGATTGATGCCGACTTAGCCGAATTGAATCTTGAAGTCTTATCCAGAACGTTGACTCGAAAGATCAGTTTCGATGTCGGAATTGCGAACATTAAGATCGGCCTAAAATCAGATGACTCCGGAATAATCGATTTCAATTTCCATTGTGACGCTCAAGACCAATTTGATGCATGGCTAAACATACCCCTAGCTCGATTCATAGATTTAACACAGCGCGTTGTTAATCAGATCGCCCCCACTGATGGAGTACCCGCATGAACGAACAGAAACTATCTACAAACGCAACATTGCCCGGCGGCGAGTATGAAACCATTATTCTTTCCAACTCTGAGTCGTTTGTAACGACCGCCGCGACAACGCCATCGCCAGAAGCTGCGACCGTCTCCAGTAAATCGGAAGGACTCAGCGGGCGATTTACACCATCCAAACTGAACATTGAAAACACGGCCAAGCGGACCGACCTCTTGAAATTTTAAATATGCCAGAGTTGCATTGGACTTATTCCAAGCCTGACGCAAATGCTGACTTGCAGCAGGGCGATATAATTCGACCCTCAGCAGAACTCTCAAAGGTACTTAAAGAGATACATCCACATTTCGACGATCCGAAATACATCGGTTACGTCATAATAACACAGTCTTGCGACCTTGCCCGTCGAAGTGGAAAGTCATGCACTAGTAGATATATAAACATTGCGGTAGTACGAGAGATTGATGCGATTCTGGATGCCTTACTCGATCCAGCCCGCAAGCAAGTCCACGCGGGAATCTACCTTAAACAGCACAAGGAAGATGCTCGTAATTTGATTTCGCGCCTAATAAGCCAGAACGAGCAGAACCTTGGACTTTTCTATCTTCATCCTGAGCCTGAGATGTCAATTATCAAGCCTTCAGTAGCATTGCTGCGCGTCACCGCAGCATTGAGAAGAGAACATTACGAGCTGCTCGTTTCCTCTCGTTCGCTATCCCTAAAACCAGAATTTCAAGCAAAACTGGGGTGGCTGGCAGGAAATCTATTTTCACGAGTTGGGACCACAGATTGGAATGAGGACGACCGCCAAAAAGCTAGAGATGAACTGATTAAAAAGCTCCTCCGTGAACATGAGAACGAGCAAAGTATTTACTGGTTTTCCAAAGATGCCGTTGATAACGCTAAAAGCCTCCCCGAAAGTGGGACGCGCGAAGACTTTATTCGCCATTGCAAGAGTTTCAAAAAGGTATCGATGCAAGATGCTATTAGCGAATCTCTAAAAAAGCACGTTCGTAACGTAATCGCAGACGTTTCCGATGAGCAACTACGAAAACTCGCACACCTTGTTCGAAGTGACGCGGATCTAAAGGTTCGGATTTCGCAGTTAGAGAGAGAGACCTAAACCGGGTTGGCGTTATATCGCCATCGAAAAAAGGCCGCCACTCTACTCACTGCCGCTTCCACACAAACTCAATCACCCTCGGCTTACCCTCCGTAATCACCCTTCCAATATCGTCGTGGGTCGGTTTGCCGTAATAGATGTACTTGCCTTCGCGGTGACCTCGGAGAGCGATGCAATCATTTCGCATCGGCTTCACGTAGACCAGCCAAACCTCGCCAATTTCGATGATTGCCATGCTATAATAGGGCTGCTAGTTGCACATCAATTTCTGCGGGGGTTTTGACAACATGAAGGCTCACCATCGGCAACTTGATTTTGCCTTGCTCAGCACCAGCGCCTGCGATTGGGCTGGCCCTGTCGCGCTCATCTTGGCTGGGGGCGATGCGATGTTTGGGACATCTTTCTGTCCGGGCGGACAGGAAGCGGACACGTTTGCGTGGCCGGGCGGACATGAAAAATCGTGTTTTCTG
>ENA-ORBV01008587-ORBV01008587.1-microbial-mat-metagenome-genome-assembly--contig:-NODE-8587-length-17103-cov-9.106191_pt1 | contig 17103 bp, 21 predicted proteins | sample MGYA00237777_ERZ505514 | MGnify/ENA primary metagenome ERZ505514 (study PRJEB26160, sample SAMN06269048) | microbial mat metagenome | isolation source: Oligotrophic lake microbial mat | place...
AGCCACTTCGCATCGTGGTGGTGCTGCGCGACATCGAGCAATTCAGCACCCAAGAGACGGCTGCGCAACTAGGCCTCACCCCAGGTGCCACAAAGGTGCGGCTGCACCGCGCGCGGCTCAGGCTGCGCGAGGCCCTGGCAGAATACATGGCATCCCGAACGGAGGCCGATGATGCGTGACCACCCGCACAACCATAGCATCGAGCGCTGCCGCGTGCTCATCGCACAGCTCAACGACTATGTAGTGCTGGAGCTTCTGCTCGCGGCAGCGTGAGGATGAAGGTGCTGCCCCGGCCAGGGCCGGCGCTGGCGGCGGTAAGGTCGCCACCCATCGCCCATGCCAGGTGGCGTGCGATGGTCAAGCCGATCCCGCTGCCCCCGCTCGCCCGGGCGCGCGAACGGTCGACGCGGTAGAAGCGCTCGAAGATCAGCGGTAGCTCGTTAGCCGCGATACCCACCCCCGTGTCCTCGACGACCGCCCAAACCTGTCCCTGGTCTGCGCCGAGCCGCACGGTGATGCAGCCGCCCTCGGGCGTATAACGCACCGCGTTGCCGACCAGGTTGAGCAGGATCTGCGCGACGCGATCGGGGTCGGCCTGCGCGACGAGCAGCCCCGCGCTGGTCGCGATCTCCAGTTCCAGGCGGCTCGTCGTAGTCTGCGGGCGCAGCTGGGCGACCACCCGCCGGGCCACCGCTGCGAGGTCCACGTCGCGGAGCGCCAGGCGGACCTGCCCGGCCTCGACCGACGAGAGGGTCTGAAGATCCTCGACCAGGCGGTGCAGGCGCCTGACCTCGTGCTGCATCTCGGCGAAGGTAGCCGGCTCGGGCGCAAAGACGCCGTCCACCAGCCCCTCCAGGAAGCCCTCGATCCCGGTCAGGGGTGTTCGCAACTCGTGAGCGACGTTGCCGATCAGGGCCACGCGCCGCTGCTCGACCTCCTCCAGGCTAGCCGCCATCGCGTTGAAGCTGCTGGCCACCGTGGCGAGCTCGTCGCTCACGGGCACAGCCACGCGCTCTGTGTAGCGCCCCTCGGCGATGCGCCTGCTGCTCGCGGCGATCTCGCCCAGGGGCCGGAGGATCTGGCGCAGCAGCAGGGCGCTGGTGGCCAGGCCGACGACTGCTGCGGCGATGCCTGCCACAACGAGCGCCTGGCCGACGGCGTTGCGAAAGCTGGCGAGCAGGGCAGCCTCGACGGCGACCGGGTCCATCGCGGGCAGCTGAAGGATCTGCCTGTGCAGCTCCCCAGCGAAGATGCGCGCCCCAATCAGATTGGCGGTCACGGCGAGGACCACCACGCCCACGAGCACCACCAGCAACTGGGCGGCGATGAGCTGCCAGCGGAGCTGTTTCAGCCACCTCATGGGCGCTCATCCACGAAGCGGTAGCCTACCCCGCGCACCGTGGCAATCAGCGTGGCGCCCGTCGCGGCCTCGAGCTTGCGGCGCACCTGGCCGACATACACGTCGACCACCCGGTCGGTGCCGTAGAAGTCGGCGCCCCAGACCAGGTCGATCAGCTGCTCGCGACTCAGGACGCGGTTGGCGTGGCGGGCCAGAGCCATGAGCACGTCGAACTCGGTGGGGCTTAGCTCAAGGGTCTGGCCCGCGGCGCTGGCCTCGCGGGCGTCGGGGTCGATCACGACATGCTTGAAGCGGATCATGGCATCGCGCAGCGGCGGGCCACGGCGTCGGCGCAGGATTGCCTCGACGCGGGCAACCAGCTCGCGCGGGCTGAAGGGCTTCGTCAGGTAGTCGTCGGCGCCGATCCGCAGCCCAGCCACCCGATCGGCCTCCTCGCTACGGGCGGTGAGCATCAGGATGAATACGTCGGAGCGCTCGCGCAGGCGGGCGGCCACCTCCATCCCGTCCATTCCCTGCAGGTTCAGGTCGAGCAGAACTAGGTCGGGCGGGTCGGCCTCTGCCTGGCGCAGGGCGTCGAGGCCGTTCTCCACGCAGAGCACGCGGAAACCGGCCTGCTCTAGGTAGGCCTGGGCGATTTTGCGGATGCTGGCCTCGTCGTCCACGACGAGGATGACTCCGGCGCTACTCATTGCGCTCCTTTACGCCGCCCGTCGCCCGCCCCGCCTTGTCGAGCCGGCAGACGTTCACGCCGCCCGTCGCCACCGACAGCGAGCGCTCGGCACCCGCGATCCGCTCTTCAATCATCTGGCGGTACGCTGCCTGTTGGCCACTACGCTGCATAGGCTTGCCAAACGCTTAAGCGCAACCCAGCACGCGCATGGCGGCGTGGGTGGTGAGGTGGACGTGCTCAAGGCCGAGCTTGTCCACAAAGTGGGCCCGTTTCAGCCCGTCCATCACCGGACCCTTGATCTCGGCCAGGTGCAGCTGCACCCCACCGTCCCGCAGCTCCTGAATCAGCGCCTCCAGGGTGTATAGGGCGCTCGAGTCGATGAAGTTGATCGCCGAGCCGATCAGTACCAGGTGCTTGAGCTCCGGGCGCTCGGCCACGATGCGGAGCAGGGCCTCCTCAAGGTAGCTGGTGTTGGCGAAGTACAGACTCTCGTCTACGCGCACGGCGGCCACGGTGGGCCAGGTCGTCACCTCGTAGCGTAGCACATTGCGGTAGACCTCGCTCTCGCCCAGGCGGCCCACCACGGCGATATGCGGCCGGCTCGTGCGCCAGAGGTAGAGCAGCAGCGAGGAGCCTACGCCCACGAAGATCCCGGTTTCGATGCCCAGCAGCAGCACCGCCGCGAAGGTGACACCCCAGGTCGCAGCGTCGCCGCGGTTGGCTTGCCAGATATGGGCCGGCTCCTTCAGATCTACCAGGCCGAAGACCGCGACGATCACCGTGGCGGCCAGCACCGCCTGGGGCAGGAAGTAGAACAGCGGCGTAAAGAAGAGCAGGATCAGCGCGATGCCCCCGGCGGTGATCAGCGAGGCGAGGCCGGTGATGGCCCCCGCCTGGAAGTTTACCACCGAGCGGGCGAACCCGCCCGTGACGGGGTAGCCGCTGAACAGGCCCGCCGCCAGGTTGGCCGCGCCAAGGGCGATCAGCTCCTGGTTGGGGTCGATTGCCTGACGACGTTTGCTGGCCAGGGCTTTGGCCACGGCGATTGACTCGACCACGCTCACCAGGACGATGGTTGCGGCAGTGGGGCCAAGGGCCTGGGCGTCGCTCAGGTTTAGCCCGGGCCAACTCAGGGGCGAGAGGCCGGCCGGGATGGCACCGACGACCGCGACGCCCGCCGTCTGGTCGAGGCGCAGCAGCCAGGTCGCCAGCGAGCCGAGCAGCACCGTCACCAGGGGCGCCCCGCTCACAATCAGCGTTACGGCCAGGGGCTTGAGGCCAGCGTTCGTGAGCAGCGGCCGCAATCCCTTGCGGAAGAAGAGCAGCAGGGCGATGCTGGCGAGGCCGATGGCCAGGGTGACGAGGTTGGCCCCGGCCAGCCCCGCTGCGGCCTGGTAGAGCGTCTCGTAGATGTGCTCACCGCCCACCTTGTAGCCCAGCATGTACTTGAGTTGGCCGGTGGCGATGATCAGGGCCGAAGCCGTCGTGAAGGCCGCCAGCACCGGGTGCGAGATGAAGTTGAGGATCACGCCCAGGCGCAGCCCACCCAGCAAGAGCTTGGTCGCCCCGACCATCAGGGCGAGCAGCAGCACCAGCTGGAGGTAGCGCGGGCTGCCGGGATCGGCCAGCACACCTACCCCGCTGAAGACCAGCAGCGAGGTGATTGCTACGGGCCCAACCGAGAGCTGGCCCGAGGTGCCCAGCAGGGCGTAGATGATCAGGGGCACGACCGAGGCGTAGAGCCCGGTCTGCGGGGGCAGGCCGGCAAGCTGGGCGTAGGCCATGCTCTGAGGAATGAGCATGATCGCCGTGACGATGCCGGCGACGATGTCGCTGGGCAGGTCGGCGCTACGGTAGTGAAACAACCAGCGCGTGAACGGCAGGTAGCGGCTGAGGCGCGAAGCCTGAGCCGCCTGCTGCGTCTTCGCCAGCGGGGAGTGCGTAGTTGTCATTAGTATTCCGGTCTACTCGGCGACAGACTCGGTCGTCCGTTCGAAATAGTCATCGGCACAGAACTGAAAGGTCTCTATCGAGTCGTCGTCGTAGCCGGCGGCGCGCAGCTCGGCCTCGGCCTGCTCGCGGCTCCAGCCGTGGTGCAACTGGCGGTAGAGCAGCCAGATCAGGCCGACGCGCGTGGCGCTGCGGCAGTGGAAGACCAGCCGACCGCTTGCAGGGGCTTCGAGGATGCTGGCGAGCTCGTCGATATGCTCGCGCTCGAGCTGGTAGGCGGGCCAGGGGCGGTGGAGGTAGTGCAGGCCTGCCGCCTCGGCGCTGCGGGCCTGCTCGGCGGCCCGTTCGGGGTCGCTGCGCAGATTCAACACGGTGGTATAGCCCTGGGCGACAAGGCTGGCCCAGTCCCCGGCCTGGGGCTGGGCCGCCAGCAGCACCTCGGGGGTGACGGCGTAAGCGTGCAGGTTGGCGTGCTCGGTCTGTTCCTTTAGCGCACCGCAGGGAAGCTCGTTGCTCATAGCTCTATTCCTTGGGGGAAGCGCGGGTGGCCACTGCGAGGTGCGCCGCCCGCGCTGCGGGGATGCGGCGTGACGATGGGCTAGCGACACCGCTGCGCTCATGCTACCTGCTAGATAAAGAGGGTGACCTTGGCCCGGGCGGCGTCGCCAAGGAAGGTCGCCACACCGCCGGTCTCCAGGCCGTCGACCAGCTCTTCGTCGTTGATGCCGAGCAGCTCGCGCGACATATCGCAGACGATCATCTTGACGCCAAGCTCCTGGGCCAGGCCGAACAGCTCCTCGGGCGAGGTGACGCCGTGCTTCTGCATCAGGCCGCGGATGATCTGCGCACCGGCGCCGAAGAAGTTCATCTGCGAGAGGCCAGTCTCGCCTAGCTTGCCGGGCAGCATGGCGGTGAAGCCCTGCTCCAGCAGGCTCTTGCCGGTGAATAGCTTCTGCTTCTTCACCGCAGTGATGCCCCAGAAGGTGAAAAACATACTTGTCTCGAGGCCCATCGAGGCCGCTCCGGTGGCGATGATCAAGGCGGCGATGACCTTGTCGAGGTCGCCCGAGAAGACGACCATGGCCAGGCGGTCTTCGATCCCCTGGGCAGGGTGGGCCTCCAGCTCGACCACGCGCGCCTCCAGGGTGCTCAGGCGATCAAGCAGGGTCTGTGTATCGGTCTGTTCAACGGCGAGGGTCATTGCAGGGAGCTCCTTCATTTACGCGGTGCGCTTCAGGTAGTGGACATAGAGGGCCTGACTGCCCTCGCTGACGGTCTCCTGGGCTACCAGTTCGACATTTTTGGCAGTCTTGGCCCAGCCTTGGAAGTCGGCCACCGAGCCCTTGTCGGTGGCGATGACCTTGAGGGTCTGGCCCACCGTCAATTCGGTGAGCGCCTTGCGGCTCTTCACGAGGGGCATGGGGCACTTTGCGCCCTTCACGTCGAGGGTCTGGTCGAATGTAGACATAGCTTGTCTCTCCCTATACTAAGCGCCCGCCAGGGCGCAAATATTCTTGCCCAGCTCGAGCTCGGCGGCCTTGCCTTCACAGGGGACCACCAGGCCGATGTTGACGCGCTTGATCTCGACATACTCAGGTGGGAAGACGGGCAGATGGCTCAGCACGTAGCTGGTGAACTCGGCCTCGTCGCGGGGGCGCAGGGCCTCGTTGGTGGCCTTCACCTCGGCGTAGGGCGCGGCAAAGATGCCTTCGCTGGTGCCCTCGTCCAGGGTGCTGAAGTGGGCGGGCAGAATGAGGGTGTCCTCGTCGGCCATTGCGGGCAGGCGCTCCGTGAGCGAGCGGTAGAGCATCGGCGTCCAGGCCTCGCTCTTGCCGCCCAGGTCGGGGCGGCCGAAGGAGCGCAGAAAGATGCCGTCGCCCGTGAATAGTGCACTCTTTCCGTCGGGGGCGTCGAGGCGGTAGTTGACCTGGCCGAGGGTATGGCCGGGAAACCAGCGCGTCGTGATGGTCACAGCGCCGACCTGGAAGCGGTCGCCCTCCTGGGTGTGGGTGTAGGCGATCACCGCCGGGAGCATGTCGATCGGGTGGATGGCGTCGTAGGCGTGGATGTAGTAGGTCGCGCCCGTCTCGTTGGCGAGGGCGGGGCCGCCGGAGATGTGGTCGGCGTGGACGTGGGTATCAAAGACGTGGGTGAGCTGCGCACCCGCGGCGGCCACGAGGTCGGTGTAGACCGCGGTGTGGCGCATGGGGTCGATCAGCGCGGCCTGGCCGTCACTGATCACGGCGAAGCTCAAATCGCCGCGGGCGGGCCGGGCCACCTGGACGATGCGGCCCCAGGGCGCCGAGACGACGTCGCGGATGTCGTAGAAGTTGCCCCAGTTCATGTAGCCGCCCTCGAGGTAGCGGGCCTGATAGCCCCGCTCGGCCAGCACGTCGGCAACATACTGGGACGAGCCCTCTTTAGCGCAAACCACGAAGATCGCGCGATCCTGAGGTGTGCGGGCGGTCGAGCCGTCCTCGTCCTCGAGAAAGGCGAAGTAGGGGATATTGAGGCTGGTCAAATTCTTCCGGCCCTCGATCGGGCTGCGCTTCGCCTCGTCCTCATTGCGCACATCGAGAATGAAGGTGGGCTCGTCGCGCAGGATGCGGGCGTAGAGCTCGGTGGGGGTGAAGCTGGTCACACTAATCTGGCTTTCAGCGGTCGTCATCGTCCTGGCTCCTCACATTGCTTGTGCCGTCCGACACGAGTTACGTTCCGAGAGGTATGCTACGGCGGGAGCGTAAGCGCTGTACGAGGGTTAGGTAAGGGTTTGGTAAGGGCCGGCGCCAGGGGCGGAGCGGCTGCCTGCGCCACCCTTAAAAACCAGATACTTACGGCTGTAACGTCGCGCGCTCCGCGTGCATCAAAGCTACAGACACCTGTGGACTGCTTATGTGTGCGGAGAACGACGATGTCATACGATGTGCTGGTAGTTTCGGCCCACCCCGACGACGCCGAGGTGCAGATGGGTGGGACCCTTGTCAAGCTGGTCGACGAGGGGCTGCGCGTGCTGCTGGTGGACCTCTGCGACGGCGAGCCGAGCGACTTCGCCGAGCCGGGGGTGCGCGTAGCCCAGGCCATGCGCGCCGCCGCCATCCTCGGCGTCGAGCGGGTCTTTCTCGGCGGCCAGGATCGGCTGCTCGCCGACACGCAGGCCATGCGCCTGGAGGTCGCGCGCCTCATCCGTCTCCACCGGCCGCGGCTCGTCTTCGGCACCACGAACGCCACCATTCACCCCGACCACGCTGTGGCTGGCCCGCTGCTCAGCGCCGCCGTCTTTCTGGCACGGCTCGACCACTGGGCGCGGGTGCCGGGCGGCGAGCTCCTCACTGGCACGGAGCCCTGGAACGTCGAGCGGCTTTTCTTCCCCCACTGCAAGATGGAGCCACCCTGGGGCAACGACCTGGCCTTCGCCGTCGATGTGAGCGCCACCTACGACCGCAAGCGCGCGGCCATCAACGAGTACGGCTCGATCTTCCGCGTCGAGGAGGGCGACCGGCTCCTGACCTTCTACGAAGCCGAGGATGCCTACTTCGGCCGCCTGTTCGGCGTAGCCTACGCCGAGGCCTTCAAGAGCCACAGCCCGCTGCTCGTCGCGAGCCCAACGGTTTTCCTCCCCGGCCTCCACGCTTAGGAGCGAGGGGCGACCTGCGCCGCGTCGAGGCAGACGGACGCTTGCCGCATGGGTGGTGGCAGGGAAAGGCGGAGTGCTGGGCAGGCTGTAACCTCAGGCACGGCACGTGCATCAAAGCTGTAGTGAAGGTTGATGCATGCAGAAGGACGTTCCATGAAACGGATTGTGATTGTCGGCGGCGTGGCCGCCGGAATGTCGGCGGCCGCCCGGCTACGGCGGCTCGATGAGCAGGCCCAGATCGTCGTCCTCGAGCGCGACCGCTACGTTTCCTACGCCAGCTGCGGCCTGCCCTACCACATCGGCGGCGTCATCCCCGACCGCGAGTCGCTCCAAGTCACCACCCCGGCCTACCTGCGCGAGACCATGAACCTCGACGTGCGCACCGAGCAGGAGGTCGTCGGTGTGGATCGCGACGCCAAGCTGGTTCACGTCGTCGATCTGCGCGACGGGGCACGTTATGACGAGCCCTACGATGCGCTGGTGCTCGCCCAGGGCGCCGCGCCGCTGCGCCCGCCCGTGCCCGGCATCGAGCACCCGCGCGTGCTCACCCTGCGCAGCATCCCCGATATGGACGCGATCATCGCCCTGATCGACGGCGGCGCCCAGTCCGCGATCGTCATCGGCGGCAGCTACATCGGCGTCGAAGTCGCCGAGGCCCTGCGCGCCCGCAATCTAGCCGTCGATCTGGTCGAGCTGCAAGATCAGGTGATGCCGCTGCTCGACCCCGAGCTGGCCACCCCGCTGCGCGACCATATGCAGCAGCACGGCGTTGGGATGCACCTCGGCACGGCGGCGACCGCCTTCCACGATGTGGGCGGACGGGTGGCCGTGGAGCTGAAGAGCGGCGCGACGCTCACTGCTGATCTGGTGGTGCTCGCGGTCGGGGTGCGCCCCATCGCCACCCTGGCCAAGGCGATGGGGTTGGCGCTCGGGCCGCGCGGCGGGATCGCCGTCGATACGCACATGCGCAGCTCCGACCCGGCGATCTACGCGGCGGGCGATATGGTCGAGGTGACCGACACCGTCACCGGCGAGCCGGCGCTGATCGCCCTGGCCGGGCCAGCCAACCGCCAGGGACGCATCATCGCCGACCATATTTGTGGACGCGACGCAGCCTACACCAGCACGCAGGGCACGGCGGTGGTCAAGATCTTCGATATGACCGCCGGCATGACCGGGGCCTCTGAGCGCACGCTGCGCCGGTTGGGCCGGCCCTTCGCCAAAGTCTACCTGCACCCCTCGGGCCACGCGGGCTACTACCCCGGCACGGCGGCGATGCAGCTCAAGCTGCTCTTCGCCCCCGACGATGGGAAGGTGCTCGGCGCGCAGATCGTGGGCTACGACGGCGTGGACAAGCGGCTCGACGTGCTGGCGACTGCCATCCGCGCCGGGCTGACCGTCTACGATCTGGAGCAGCTGGAGCTGGCCTACGCCCCGCCCTACGGCTCGGCGAAGGACCCGGTGAATATGGCCGGCTTCGTGGCGGCCAACCTGCTGCGCGGCGATGTGGCGCTCTGGTATGCCGAGGACTACGCGCAGTTGGACCCGCAGACCACCCTGATCGACGTGCGCAGCCCCGAGGAATACGCGGCCTGGCACATGCCCAACGCGCAGAGTATCCCGCTGCCCGAGCTACGGGCGCGTATGGGCGAGATCGAGGCCGCCGCTGCACGCGGGCCGATCCGGCTCTACTGCATGGTCGGCTTTCGCAGCTACCTGGCCTACCGCATCGTGCGCCAGCACGGCATTGTTGATGTGGCCACGCTATCGGGCGGCGCAAAGACCTTTCTGGGCTTCTACCGCACCAGCCTGGATAACAGCCAGCCCGACCTGCCCGTCGTCGTCGCCACCGCGAGCGACCGCGCCGCCGAGGCTCTGGTGGGCACGGCGTAGGCCCTCGCCCAAGCGAACACATCACCGTCCCTGGAATAGCACCATCCCTGGAATGCAGCATCACTAATTGCAAAGGACACACCACGCCATGTTCCGTACCCTGTTTGGCGGAGGCCCGGCCCTTGCCTCGATCTCGGTCAGCGACCTGAAGGCCAAGCTCGATGCTCGCGAGCCGCTCGTGCTGGTGGATGTGCGCTCGTCCGAGGAGTTCAAGAGCGGCCACGTGGCCGGGGCGAAGTTGCTGCCCTTGCCGGTACTGGAGAGCCGCCTCGGCGAGCTGAAAAAAGACGCCGCGATCTACGTCATCTGCCTCTCGGGTGCGCGCAGCAGCTCGGCATGCGCGCTGCTCCAGCGCCAGGGCTTCACGAACGTGACCAACGTCGGCGGCGGGCTGAGCGCCTGGCAGCAGGCAGGCCTGCCCAGCAAGCGGGGCTAAACCATGGGCATCGCCGACCCATCCGGGGCTGCTCCAGCCCTGGCGTCGCAGATCGCGATCATTGGCGGCGGCCCCGCCGGCATTGCGACAGCCCTGACCGCCGCCAGCTAGGTGCCACGCCTCCCGCCCGCGATGCGCCCCGACGGGAAACGCATCATTGCCCCGCGCTTCGCCAGCACACTCGCCCAGCTCCCGCCTGACATCAGGTACTCCACAGATAAACGAGGGAGCGGTCTCCACACGCATGACCCGCTCCCAGTGGGATGACGTTAGGGGGTGGGCCGGCCGTGGCGCTCTGTCGCGCTGCCGGCAGGCTCATAGGGACAGAGCACCAGCACGGCACGTGCCGGGGACGGATCGCTATTCTCCCAGCTGTGCGGGTGGTGGGGAGGGTGGGACGACCGGTGGCTACGGCGGTCCTGGCCTCATTGAGAGTAGCCCGAGCAGCATGAGGCCAAGCCCAGCGACCTGGCTGGCGCGCACGCCGCCGATGAGGGTGAGCGAGTCTGCCCGCAGCGCCTCGATCAGCAGTAGGCTGAGCCCGTGGAGCACCAGGAAGCTGGCGGCTAAGCCGCCCGGCGTCAGCGGGTGGTCAGGAGCCATGGATAACGTCGAACTTAGATCGCCAGCGAGATATATTTTTCCTCCAGATACTCGTCAATGCCACTGGGGCCGCCCTCGCGCCCGAGGCCGCTCTGCTTGTAGCCGCCGAATGGGGCCTGGGCCGTAGAGGGCAGCGCGTCGTTCGCTCCCACGATGCCGTACTCCAGCCCCTCAGCCACGCGCCAGACCCGCCCAACATCGCGGGTGTAGAAGTAGGCGGCAAGGCCGAAGGGCGTGTTGTTGGCCTGGCGCAACACCTCTTCCTCTTCGTCGAAGACGATTAGGGGCGCTACCGGCCCGAAGGTCTCCTCTCGCGCTACCAGCATCTCTGCTGTGGCATTGGCGAGCACCGTCGGCGCCCAGAAGGCCCCACGCCCTGATCCCGTGTATGGCCCGCCCCCTGTGAGCAGCTTCGCCCCGCCGGCCAGAGCGTCGGCCACATGGCGCTCCACCTTCTTGCGGGCCTGCTCGTCGATCAGCGGCCCGACCATGTTGGCAGGGTCGAGCCCGCTGCCCACGCGCAGCGCCGCCACCTGGGCGGTGAAGGCCGCCGCGAACTGCTCGTACACCCCGCGCTGCACAAAGATCCGGTTGGCGCACACGCAGGTCTGCCCGGTGTTGCGGAACTTCGAGGCGACCGCGCCCTTCACAGCTGCGTCGAGGTCGGCGTCGGCGAACACGATGAACGGCGCGTTGCCGCCTAGCTCCAGCGAGAGCCGCTTCACGGTGTCGGCCGACTTGCGGATCAGCAGCTTGCCCACCTCGGTGGAGCCTGTGAAGCTCACCTTGCGCACCCGCTCGTCCGCAAAGATTGTCTCGGAGAAGGCTGTGGGGTCTTCGCAGGTGATCAGGTTGAGGCAGCCGGCGGGCAGCCCTGCGTCGCCGAAGATCCGCCCAAGCTCAAGTGCCGAGAGCGGCGTCTGCTCGGCGGGCTTCACAATCGCGGTGCAGCCTGCGGCCAGGGCCGGCCCCAGCTTGCGTGTGATCATCGCGCTGGGAAAGTTCCACGGCGTGATCAGGGCGCAGACGCCCACAGGCTGCCGGATCACCAGCAGGCGCTTGTGAGCGGCGCTGGCAGGGATTGTGCTGCCGTAGATGCGCTCGGCCTCGCCTGCGAACCAGCTAAGGAAGCTGGCGGCGTAGGCGATCTCGCCGCGTGACTCAGCCAGAGGCTTGCCCTGCTCCAACGTCATCAGAGTCGCCAGGCGCTCCTGGCGCTCCAGCATCAGGGCGGCGGCCTTGCGCAGCACAGCGGCGCGGGCGGGGGCAGGAGTGGCCGCCCAGGCCGGCAGAGCGGCGGCGGCGGCATCGATGGCGGCGCGCGTCTCGGCAGCGCCCGCGTCGGGCACGTCGGCCAGCACGGCGCCTGTGGCCGGGTCGGTTACAGCGAAGGTAGCACCGCTCACGGCGGTCTGCCACTCACCACCGATCAGCAGGCCGTAGGCGAAGTCGCCAATGGTGGCGGCGGCGATGGCGCCGGGGTCGAACAGCGTTGTCATGGCACTCTCCTCACGGGAAGCATAGCTTGGGGCGAATACGTAGCCCTATGGTAGCAGAAAAGCGTTGGAACCTATGCACATCCTGTGCATAGCGCTTGCAAATAGTTTGTTAAGAGTGTACACTAAGCAGATTACATCCCGTCTAGGGAGGCTTGCTCCGATGCCCGTCCAGCTGACAATCTGCCGCTTATGTGTGCGCAGTAGGCCCGATATTTTTCAGACTGTCACCCAGCTCGCCGCAGCTTTCCCCGATGAACTGATCGTGGTTGAGCTAGAGTGTATGGCTGCGTGCGATGATGTCCCAGCAGTGATGGTCGAGACCGATTACTTTCCCCGTATCTCCTCATGCCAGCTGGACGATGTGGTGCGCCAAACGCTGGCGCAGCTCGAAACCAGTTGAGCTGCCCTTGGGATCGCCCCTGTCCCCTTAGCTCGCCTCCACCTGCGGCCTGCTTGGCGGTCGCGGCGCCACCAGCGCGCGGGCGAGCGGCAGATACGCCGAGGCGCGGCGCACGTAGTCGCGGGCTGTGGGGCTCGCCCTGATCGCACGTGGGTCTACGATACCCTGGTTATGCCATGCCGCCAGCGTGCGCCAGCTTACCGGTGCTCCCTCGTGGGCAGCGCGGTACACTCCGCGCTCAAGGTTTGCCGCGAGGTAGGCCACGGCCATGTCGTCGCGGCTGATCTCAGCGGTGATCGCGGCGAAGAGCGCCTCACGGCTGCTGTAGTCTGCCGGATCGATGCGGCTGCCCTCGACCGTTACTGGCACACTGATCACCTGCGTGTTGGCAAGTGGCAGCTCCTGGTACAAAATCTCCAGCGCCACCGAGGGGCGCAGATTAGCTGGCCAGACGCTGAAGTTGCTGCCCGGCACGCGCGTGTTGGCCTCGCGCTGTAGCTCCTGGTAGAACGGCGTGAAGGCCCGCAGGGGCGCGATGTCGTCCTCCAGCCAGCCGAAGTTCTCGTTGTAAATAACCAGGGCGATCACAGCGGCGAACGCTTCGTCACGCATACCCGAGAGCTCCGGCCGGTTGTGGCGCCGTGCGGCTGCGAGCATTGTTGGGCGCATCTGCTCCATGCGGCGCGCAAGCTCGGGGCGGACGAACGGCTCGATGGTGGGGCCAGGTGAGCGCTGACCGGCAGGGCGCGAGCCGAGGGTGGCTGTACCCCCAGCGGGCGCAGACGGGGGCGCCAGCGGGGCAGCCTGGGCCGCCAACTGTGGAACAAGCAGCGCGAGCAGCGTGGCAAGCAGCCAGCCCAGCGCCAGTAGCAGTCGCGATGGCATAGAAACCTGTCTATCCCTAGTACTACAACGAAGGTTCACCTTTTGCCGCATCAGAACGCCATACCCATGTCACCCTGAGCGGAGCCGCAGGCGCAGTCGAAGGGTCTTGTTGGGCGTCCCCGTCAGATTCCTCGCTGCGCTCGGAATGACAACCTTCGTTGTAGTGCTAGTACAGCCTGGCGGAAGTTCGTAACTTGCTTTTGACGACCGACGACCGATGACCGACGACGGGAGCGCAGGTCGGAGCGGTCGTCGGTCGTCGGTCGTCGCAATTCATAAACGTGCTCACACCCTCGCTCGGTTAGAGATTGTAGCCAGCGCGCTGCACTCGAAGCCGATCCGATGACCGGCGAACGTGCAAAACCCTTGACACCTAAAACCGCAGGCCGGTATAATGGAGGGCGATGGACAGTACAGCGTTTGAACAGCTTGTAGTGGAGGCGCTCGACAGCCTCCCCGATGATTTCGCCCACCTCCTCGACAATGTCGAGGTGCTTGTGTCGCGCCGACCCTCGCGTGAGCAGCGCCGCTCGCTCGGGCTCAAACCCTGGCAGACGCTGTACGGCCTGTACGATGGCGTGCCCCTCACGGAGCGTACCAGCGCCATGCTTGCCCCCCCCGACACGATTGTGATCTTCCAGGATGCCCTGGTGCGCGACTTTCGCAGCGCCTCCGAGCTGCGCGAGCAGGTGCGCCGCACGGTGCTCCACGAGATCGCCCACGCCTTTGGCATCAGCGACGAGCGCCTCCACGAGCTCGGGGCCTACTGATGATGAGACGCACCCCGACCCTCGGCACGCTCACCCTCGCCCTGGTCTACATCGTCGCGCTGGCGGTGGCCGGCGCCCTGATCGTGCAGACGCTGCGCATGGCCCGCTCGCTGCCCGAGGTGCGCGCCGCCGCTGTGGAGCGCGCCAACGCCACACCTACCAGCGCCCCCACCGCCGCCCCGCTGATTATCCTGCCTACCCCGGTGCCGCCTACGCCGCTGCCTACCGTCGCCGCTTTGCAGGCCGAGCCTGTGAGCTACCACCCCAAGAGCGGTCGCTATATCGTGGCCTGGCTCCCGCCCAACTTCGACGGCGGCGCCAAAGCGTCCTTCTTCGCCAACGCCGATGTGATCGACGACATCAGTCCTTTCTGGTACTCCACCGACTCCAGCGGCAGACTCTACGGCACCCGCAACGACGATCTGGTACGGATCGCCCATGAGAACAACGTCCGTATCATCCCGTCGATCCACAATGTGGGCGACCCTGGCGTGGTGGTGCCAATACTCACGAATCCGCAGCGCCGCGCCCGCCACATCCAGAACATCGTCGACGAGGTGCTGGCCCGCAACTACGACGGGATCGACATCGACTACGAGTCCCTCGATGCGTCGCTGCGCGATGAGTTCTCCGCCTTTATGCGCGATCTCGCCGCTGCACTGCACCAGCACGACAAGCTGCTCACGGTTGCCGTCCACGGCAAAGACAGCGACTACGGCGGCCTCGGTGGCTTCCAGGATTGGGTTGAGCTCAACAAGCATGTCGACCAGCTGCGCATCATGACCTACGACTACCACTGGCGCGGCTCCGGCCCCGGCCCCGTTGCCCCGGCCTACTGGATCGAGTCGGTGGCTGAGTACGCTCGCAGCGTTGTCGACCCCTCGAAGATCTTCATTGGGGTGCACTTCTACGGCTACGACTGGCCCGCGAGCGGCAATGCAACCGCGCGGCCCTGGAGAGTGATCGAGGAGATTATTAACCAGCAAGGCCCCACGGTGAACTTTGTGGAGCGTAACGCCAACGGCTCCGTTGGCGAAAGCACCTTCCGCTACCGTACGGCCGGGGGCTGGCGCGAGGTCTGGTTTATGACCAAGATCGGCCTGGCCTCCAAGATCCAGACAGTGCAAGAAATGGACCTTGCGGGCATCGCGATCTGGCAGCTTGGCTACGAGGAGCCCGACTACTGGCGCACCGTGCGTGAGAACATGGTCGAAGATCCAACCCTGATTCAGCGCGCGATCAGCCCACTACTGCCCGACCATTAAGCCACTATGACCACGACGAGCGAGTCGGCGATAAAAGCGAATATCAGCGAGGCGCAAGCGCTCTACCAGCGCGGTATGGCTGCGGCTCGTGGTGGACAGAGGCGCCTGGCGTCCGGGCTGCTCACGCGCTCGCTGCAGCTTGATCCGCGCTGCGAGATGGCCTGGCTCTGGCTCTCTGGTGTCATCGACGACCCGCGCCAGCAGGCCTTCTGCCTGCATGCCGCCCTCAAGCTGAACCCCGCCAACCAGCACGCCCAGCGCGGCCTGCGCGTGCTCCAGGAGCGCCAGCTGCTGCGTGGCGAGCCGCTGCCCGCACCCGGCCTCGCTATGCCCACCGTCGAGTCTGCTGTTGATGCCTCGCCAGAGCGCCAGGAGTCGTGGTGGGTGGGCTGGCGCAGCTCGCGCCGTGAGATGAGCCGGGCGCGCCTGCTGCTCTGGGCCTTCCCGATCACGCTCGTCTGCCTGGCGCTGCTGCTCTACGAGAGCTTCGCCCTGGCCCTGGGGCGCATTCAGGCGCCTGCGCTGCCCGCCGGCGCGACGTTGACGACGAGGACATCCGGCTCGGCCTGAGTCCCGACCGCCGACTCGGGAAGCGTGACCGGCGTCTTCCGATCCGTCGCGAGCTTGCCCACCATGAGGTAAAAAATGATGAGGCACATCACCACGTCGATGAGTGGCGTGACGTTCACTTCGCCGAAGGAACGGTGGGGTGTGATGGAGCGGCGTCGCATGGGTATGACGGTGTTACCGCGCGCCCGGCTTGGCGCGGGGCGGAGACTCAGACGGTTGTGATGGCGAGACGGCGGGATCCAATCCTCGCTCGGCGCGGGTGAGGGGGACCATCTCGACGATCTCCGCCGCGATGATCATCGCGCGCGTGCAGAGCCGATCGACGCGCGAGCGATAGAGCCCGAAGACCAGCAGCGAAGGGACGGCGAGCAGCAGCCCGAGCAGCGTGTGGAAGAGCGCCTTTGAGATGCCGAGGGCGAGTTCGCCGGGATTGGCCTGGCCCCCGCCGTGACCGAGCGAGGTGAAGGCGATGATCATGCCCCAGACCGTGCCGGCGAGACCGAGAAGCGGACCGAGGTTGCCGACGACGTTGAGCGGCTCAATCTTGCGGAACCAGCGTGCGCACTCTTCGGATGCGATCAGCTCGGCGGCATCGCGGATGCCGGTACGGTCCTCGCCGGGCGACATCATCGCGGCGCGAACCGTGCGGCTGAGAAACGAGTCATCGTCCGACGCGGTGTAGTGTCGCAGCTCGTTCCAGCGTCCGAACTTCGCGAGCCGTGTGACAGTTTCAACCACGCGCGGCGGCAGGATGCGGACGGAGCGGATCTCCCACAGGCACTGGATAATGACGGCCACCGAGACGATGGAGCCCAGCACGAGCAGGACCGTGAAGAGGTCAAAAGATTGAAGAAAAAGCTGGAGCGGCCCGGTGTCAATCGCGGCCTTGGTTGCGTTGGGGACGCCGGGTGCGGGGTTGGTGGCCGCCGCGGGTTGATTGGTCTGCGCGGCGACCGCCACGGCGCAGACGCCGAGGACGAGCACGGCGCGGACGAGCAGGTTGCGGAGTGGTGAGGAGCGGACAGGCCGGGGCCGCATGGATTTTCGTGAGGTGGAATCCGACATGGCGGGATGGTAGCAGTGGGAGGAAGTGCTGAGTGCGGAGTGCCGAGCGGGGAAGTCCTGAGGTCCTGACGCTTAACAGTTGAGGCTGACGTGGGCTTACGAC
>ENA-ORBV01008590-ORBV01008590.1-microbial-mat-metagenome-genome-assembly--contig:-NODE-8590-length-17101-cov-4.447956_pt1 | contig 17101 bp, 16 predicted proteins | sample MGYA00237777_ERZ505514 | MGnify/ENA primary metagenome ERZ505514 (study PRJEB26160, sample SAMN06269048) | microbial mat metagenome | isolation source: Oligotrophic lake microbial mat | place...
CTACACCTCTCTATTCGTCGGCAGCGTCAGATGTGTATAAGAGACAGCATAGATGCCGAGTTCGCGGCCATTGATCGAAACTAGCGCGTGGGTGCAGCGCGATGCCGGCGCACCGGCCATGCGGGCCATTTCGCCGGCGACAAGTTCATTGAGCGCGGTGCCGTCCTGGGCGCAGTTGTTGAGCTGAAAACGCTTCAGTCCGTGGAAGCGATCCCCGCCTTTGAACTTGGAGCAGTTGATCGAAAAACCGGGGCGCTGGTCGATGCCTTGGAAGCTGCCCGCCGAGCCTTTCAGTTTCACGGCGATGTGCTCGAAGGTCTTCCCGCCCGCTTCCTCGATCGTGGCCTCGACATAGCTGCGCGGCTCCTTGCGCAAACCCTCCATGGCCTGCGGATCGATGCGCAGATTGAGCGTCGGGATCAGCCCGGCGAAGAGCGCCGTCGATTTCTCGAGGCGATCTTTCTCCTTCGCCTTTTTCAGCGGCTCTACGGCATCGATAGGCAGCGACATGGCGATGATCCGCTCGCCATCTTTCACCGCGACGAAGACCTGATTCGTCCGCGTATCGAGCACCTCGAATTGCTCGTCCTTCTTCGCCATGTGGTGCGGCTTGCCGTAGAAGAAGAGCATCTGCGCCCGCGTGACGCGCACCTGCTCGCCGCGTTTCAGCTCCGCCGCCTGCTGGGCGGTGAGGACGGGCCGGAAAAACGTGGCGACGAGGAGAATGACCAGCCCGGCTATCGATAGAAACGAACGGCGAAGAGATGAAGGCATGGAGGAGGGACGCCGTGGATTACCCGAATCAACGGGTGATATGGGAGCAAAGAATTCGCAGACTCATTCGCGCGCCTTTGTGTCGAGAAGCAGCGTGACTGGGCCGTCGTTGACCAGCGACACTTGCATCATCGCGCCGAACCGGCCCGTGGCCACGGAGCGGCCGAGCGCTTCCGAAAACTTCGCGACCGCGTGTTCGTAAAGGGGCTGCGCGTGATCTGGCTTGGCCGCGCGATGCCAGCTCGGTTTCGTGCCCTTTTTCGTGCTCGCGAAAAGCGTGAACTGGCTGACGAGCAGGAGGCCGCCGCCCGACTCGACCACGCTGCGAACCATCTGCCCGCCTTCATCTTCAAAGAGGCGCAAGTTCACGATCTTCGCGGCCAGCCAGGCCACATCCTCGGCGGTGTCCGCGGTTTCGACGCCCAGCAGCACCACGAGGCCGTGCCCGATGTTTCCGGTGACGGCACCGGCCACACTCACGGAGGCGGAACTGACACGTTGAAGCACGGCGCGCATGGGCTCATCGCGTAACCCGCTGGGACCACGGCGGTCACGATCAAAAACCAGCTTGACCATAAGCAGCGATTTTTCTATCGGGAGCCTCGGCAAGCGCGGCTTGTATGCAGGCTGTGTTGGTGCCACCAACAAAAACCCTCAGTAATCAGGAATGAAAAACACCATGAAGAAACTACTCAGTATCCTCACCGTCTCCGCGATCGCACTCAGCCTGCCGGCTGGCTCCTTCGCGGCGGAAAAGAAAGCGAAGCCCGCGGCCGAAGCTGCACCCGATGCGGCAAAGAAACCGGCGGAAAAGCCCGCGGCCAAACCCGAAGCTGCCGCCGAGAAAGTGGCTGGCGAAGGTAAACCGCTCCCGATGAACAGCCGCGCCGACGCGATCGATGCTGCTGGCAAGAACTTCACCATGAAACGCAAGGATGGCGTCGAGGTGAAGCACGTCATCACTGATGCCACGGCGATTAAGAACGGCGAGGCCGACGCGAAGTTTGAAGACATCAAGGTCGGCGACTACGTGGCCGGTCTGCGCAAGAAGGTCAGCGACACCGAATACACGGTGGTGAAGATCACGAAGTTCGGTGCGAAGGCCCCGAAGAAAGAAGGCGAAGCCAAGCCCGCCGGTGACAAACCCGCGGACAAACCGGCCGAGAAAAAGGCCAACTAAGCCAGCCTCACTCCAGCAAGTTCCTCACCGGCACCCGGGCAACTGGGTGCCGGTTTTCTTTGGCCCGCGCGTGGTGTGCTAATTTTTTAGCATTCTTTCCTTGCCGCCGTCGAATCGCATGCCTCCGAAATCCAGCCAGCATCTCAGTCGCCGCGAGCGCCAGATCATGGACATCATTTACGCCCGCGGGGAAGCCGCCGCGGCGGAAGTCCACGAAGCCCTGCCCGATCCGCCCAGCTATTCCGCCGTCCGCACGCTGCTCCGCATCCTCGAAGAAAAAGGCCATCTCAAGCACCGCGAAGACGGCCCACGCTACATCTTCCTGCCCACGGAGACGCGGGCGAAGGCCAGCAAGTCGGCGCTGAAGCGGGTCGTGCAAACGTTCTTCGACGGGTCGCTCTCGAATGCCGTCGCGGCGCTGGTCGATGCCGAGGGGGGCAAGCTTTCCGCCGAAGAACTCCAGCGCATCGAAGTCATCATCGCCGCGGCCAAAAAGAAAACCCGCTGACCTCCCATGAACTCCGTGCCCTTCCTGCACCAGCTTCTCGAACTGCTCGCCAAGAGCGCGCTCATCCTGCTCGCCGCCGCAGCTCTGGCCGCGGCCCTCTCCCGCGGTCCGCGGCGCAACGGCACACCCTTTGGCTGGCCGTCTTCGCCGCGCTGCTCCTGCTCCCGCTGACCAAACTCGCCGCCCCGCGCTGGCATTTGCCCGGCTCGCCCGGCACCGGGCCCGCGACGGTGCGCGCGCTCCCCGCGCTCACGATGACCCCGCTGGACGCGGACCCTCCCACAGCCGCCGCGCCGGTCGCAAACTCCCGGAGCTGGTCGTGGCCCAACCCGCAGCATTTGCTTGTTGGCGCGTGGCTGCTCGGTGCTGCCGGAATCCTTGGCTACCGCTGGCTGGGCAGCTTGCAGATCGCGGTGCTCCGACGCCGCAGCCGCGCCTCGGCGAGCGTCCGCATGGCCGTGCTGGCCCAGCAGGCGGCGGGGGAAATGAACCTGCGCGAACCCTGCGAAATCCGTCTCGCGCCCGCGGTGAGCGTGCCCTGCACCGCGGGAGTGCGGCGACCCGCCGTGCTTCTGCCGGTGACGGCGGGGAACCGGGACGACGCGCGGCTGCTCACGACGCTGCGCCACGAATTTGCCCACATCAGGCGGCACGATTATCTCGCCCGCTGGGGCGCGCTGCTGGCCTGCGCGCTCTACTGGCCGAACCCGCTCGTCTGGCTCGCCGCGCGCCGACTGCACACCGGGCAGGAGCAGGCCTGCGACGACCTCGTGCTCCGCGCCGGCACGCCGCCCGCGGATTACGCCGCGCTGCTTTTGGAAACCGCGCGCGCCTTCACCCAGCCGGGCGAGAGCCGGCGCGCCGCCCTGGCGATGGCCCGGCCCTCGACGCTCGAAGGCCGCGTCCTCGCGATCGTGGACGACACGCGCGACCGCCGCCCGGCGGGCCGCGCCTTCAGCCTCGCGGGCGTGTTCGGCGTTGCCGCGATCATCGGAGCCAGTGCCCTCGCGCAAGTCGCGCCGAAGCAAATCGTGGATCCGTTGGCGGAAACCATCGTCTCCGTAGAGGTCCGCTCGTTACCACCCCGCACGCCTGCTTCATCCACCACACCGTTGGCAGCGCCCATCGTTCGCGCCATCGAAGTGCCGGACGGTGACGCCTTCTTGATGAACCAGGAGACACTCCGGGCGAACCTGCGCACCCGCGTCGGCCAGCCCTATTCCGAGCAGGCGATCGCGGAAGACCTCCGCTACCTCCAGGAGACCAACCGCATGGCCAGCGCCCGCATCTTCGGGGTGCCGGTCGCGGATGGAGTGAAGGTCCTCATCACCACGAGAACCCCCTCCGCTCTCGACAGAACTCGGACGCCGCTCGCCGACGCAACGGCGGCGTCGGTTTTCATCACCACCGCGGCCGAGGCGCCGCTTGATATAGACGGCCGGACCGTGCGCTTGAAAACTGACGAGGCGATCACTGACGGCGAACGCGCGTGGGATTTCAAGCGGACGACCGTAAACTTCGGCCAAACGACGGTGACCGCGCAAAGCATTCGCTACGACCCCGCTCGCCGCCGCGCAGAATTCGCCGGCAACGTGGAGATCCAGCAGCAGACGAAAACGACCCAAAGCAAAAAATTAACCGTTCAATTTGGCGAGGGCGGCCACCTCACGCTGGATGGTCCGCCGCAATCCAGCACCGAGTACTACGGGCTGATTTCCGACGGAATCGTGTCGGTGAATTCCGAGGGTCAAAGGACGCCCGGCAAACCCGGCCTTTACTCCATCCAGCAGGCACCGGCGGCCGCAGCGACAGCGCCCGAGCCCGACTTCACTCCCCAAGCGGTGGCCAGCCCGGTCGAAGATTCCGCGAAGGTTCTGGCCCGAGTGAATGGCCAGATCATTAACGCGAAGGACGTGCAGGCCAACCTGCCGAGGGGATCAAAGGACGATCCTGCTGCCCAAAAAGCAACGCTGGAGAATCTCGTGGATCGCCTGCTGATCCTCGAGGAGTTCGAGCGGCGAGGATTCACCATCCCTGACGCGATCCTCGATGACCGGGTGGCGGTGATTGTGCGGGAGGAATTTAGCGGCGATCAGGCGCGTTTCGAGCAGACCTTGAAAGCACAAGGCTACGATCTCGCGTCTTTCCGGAAAATGCAGCGCGACACCATCGTGATTCAGGAAATGCGCCGACAGGCGGCCAAGGACGTGCCCGCCACCGAGCGACCTCGGGCCATCGAGGAATGGCTTCAAGGCCTGCGAGGAAAAGCACGCATCGACTTGTCGCGCTAAGAAACTTCCCCGTTGCGGATTGCCGCGAGAGAAGAATACTCCCAACCCATGCCGCCGAACGCGACCGCCGTCTCCCCCATCACGCTCACCCTGCCGCGTCCGGTGCCGCAGCAGAAGATTCGTCCCCCGAAAAAGAACATCCCGCAGACCCTCGTCCAGCGGCAGTTCATCCTCGCACAGGTGCGCGAGTATGTGGCGCAGCACAAGCCGGTGCCGCCGCTGCCGCAGGATGATCTCAAAGTGCATGCCGACCGGCTGGTCGCGCAGCTCGGGTGCGAGCCGATCTATCGCGATTACATCGGCGTCCTGCTGAACAACGAGATGTGGCGCGAACAACTCGCCGCCGTGCCTTTCGAGCGCCGCCTGCTGCTGCTCCCGAAGTGCCTGCGCGTCGAGGATCGTTGCCCGGCGCCGTTCGATGAATTCGGCCTGCTCTGCAAACAGTGCGGGCTGTGCACGATTCAGGATTTGCAGGGCGAGGCCGAGCGGCTCGGCTACGCGGTGCTCGTGGCGGAAGGCAGCGCGATCGTCATGTCGCTCATCCAGACCGGCAAGATCGAGGCCATCGTCGGCGTTTCGTGCATCAGCGTGCTGGAGCGCGCGTTTCCGTATATGGAAGCCGCGGCCATTCCCGGCGTCGCCGTGCCGCTGCTCCAGGACGACTGCATCGATACGAACGTCGATATCGACTGGGTCTGGGATTACATCCACCTCACGAGCGACGACCAGACGCGCCGCTTGGATTTGAGCCAGCTCCGCGACGAAATCGACTTCTGGTTCACCCCGCTGAACCTCGACAGCATCATGGGCCCGGCCTCCGGCGAGACGGAGAAAATCGGGCGTCAATGGCTCGGCCGCGCTGGCAAACGCTGGCGGCCCTTCCTCACCGTCGCGGCTTATCAGGCGCTGCGCACCACGCCCGGCGCGCCGATTCCCGATGACCTGCGCAAGGTCGCCGTCGCCATCGAGTGCTTCCACAAAGCGTCGCTCATCCACGACGACATCGAGGACAACGACGCGCAGCGTTACGGTGAGCCGACGCTCCACGAAGAGCACGGCATCGCGGTGGCGCTGAATGTCGGTGACCTGCTCATCGGCGAAGGTTACCGCCTGCTCGCCGCCTGCAGCGCGAGCGCCGAGCAGAAAGTCGCGATGCTCCGCGTGGCCGCCGAAGGCCAGCGCGAACTCTGCCGCGGTCAGGGCGCCGAGCTCGTCTGGGCGCGTCATCCCGCGCCGCTCACCTCGATCGAAGTGATCGACATCTTCCGTAAAAAGACCGCGCCGGCCTTTGGCGTCGCGCTCCAGCTCGGCGCGATCTACGCCGGGCAATTTGAGGAAAACGAGGAAGTGCTCAACGCCTACAGCGAAGCGCTCGGCATCGCCTACCAGATCCGCGACGATCTCAGCGATCTCGGTGCAAGCGGCGAGACCAATGACATCGCCGGCCTGCGCCCGAGCCTGCTCCTCGCCATCGCCTACGAACGCGCCAAGCTCGAAGCCAACGGCGCCGACAAGGCGCTCGCCGAAACGCGCGGCCATCAGAAGCTCGCGCTCGAAGCCCACTGGCGCCGGCTTTCCACCGCCACGCCCGCCGAGATCGAGGCGCTCTTCCTCGAACTCCACGCCGACGAACGCTGCCGCACGCTGCTCGAGAGCTACAAGGAGGAAGCCATCCGCACGCTCCGCGACGTGGACAGCCCGAACCTCAAAGGCCTGCTCCGCCGCGTCATCGGCAAGATTTTCAACGACACGGAAATCAAGGGCTGGTGCAAGGAGTTCGAGCAGAAGAACCTCGCGAGCCCCGCTGCCGAGCCAGTCGCCGCGACCGCCTGAGCCGCCGCGCTGCGCTTAGTAAGTCACCTTCTTCGGCAGCGCCTTCGCCGCTTCGATCCACTCGCCGACCTGCTTTTCCGATGCCACTTTGCCGGTCAGTTTTTTCGCGTCGTTCACTTCCTTGAGCTTCGCCGCGAGATTCGCGGGATTGCGCTGGGCGAGTTCGGCGACTGTGTTCACGCCGGAGGCTTCGAGCAGTTCCGCGGTTTGGCCGGCGATGCCCTTGATGCGGAAGAGGTCCGCGCAATTCACGAACTTCAAAATCTGCGCGGCTGGGATGCCACTCTTTGCGGCGAGTTCTTCGCGGCCCTTCGGCGTCGCGCCGGCTTCGAGCAGTTGGTCCACGCTCGTCACGCCCGCAGCGGTGAGCTTCGCCTCCGTGGCCGCGGCGATGCCTTGGATGGCGGTCAGCTTGTCCTTGCCGACCTTCGTCTTTTCGGCGGCGTGAAGATTCAGCGCGAGAAGTGCGGCGACGAGGAGAGCGGGGAACGTTTTCATAATGCGATCACTAGCTCGACGGCGCGGCCTCGGCGAGTGGGAAAACGAAGCGGCCCGCGCTTGCCGCGGATGAAAGCGCTTTCTAGCTTCAGCGTGATGTCCGTGCCGCTTTTCCCCATTCCATGAGCCTGCGGCTGGAGATGTTGCAAGTGGCACGCGTCGCGCCGAAAGCGCTCGGCGATTCCGGCGAGCTGGTGCGCGCTTTTTTCGAGTCCCAGATTGGCGCCGCGGGCGCGGGCCATGATCGCGCGGGAAAACCGGACCTCTACTACACGATCTTCGCGCTCGCGGGTCTGCAGGCCATGCAGGCGGCAGTGCCGGCGGAGAAAGCTGGCGCGTGGCTGACGACCTTCGGAGACGGCGCAGGACTGGACTTCGTGCATCTCGGTGCGCTCGCGCGGTGCTGGAGCGCGGTGGGTTTGGAGCGGATGCCCGCTGGGCTCGCGGAGAAGCTGCTCGCGCGGATCGAGGCGCATCGCTCATTCGACGGCGGCTACGACGCCGATCCCGCCGCGCCGCACGGCAATGCCTACGGCTGCTTCGTCGCGCTCGGCGCGTATCAGGATCTCGCCCGCGAATTGCCCGAGCCGCTGCGCATGGTGCAATGCCTCAAGTTCCTCGAAACCCCCGACGGCGCTTGGGCCAATGCGCGCGGGCTCAAGATCGGCTCGACCAACGCGACCGCGGCCGCCGTCACCCTGCTCCACCAGCTCGGTGTGCCCGTGAATCAAAGCGTCGGCGACTGGCTGCTCGCGCAGGCGCACCCCGAGGGTGGCTTCCTCGCGATGCGGCTCGCGCCGATGCCCGACCTGCTTTCCACCGCCACCACGCTCCACGCGCTGGCCTGCCTCGAGCGTGAAATCCCCGCGCCGATCCGCGAGCGGTGCCTCGATTTCATCGACACGCTCTGGAACGCCGAAGGCGGCTTCCACGGTCACTGGGCCGACGACCACCTCGATGCCGAATACACTTTCTACGGCCTACTGGCGCTCGGGCATCTCAGCGTCTAGCTTCTCCGCATGAGCCAGCACGTCCTCCTCTACGACGGCGAATGCCCGATGTGCATCTTCCAGATGAAGGTGCTGAGCTGGCTGGATTGGTCGCACGCCCTCGCGCTCGTTCCGCTGAGCGATCCGCGCGCGCAGGAAATCGCGCCGCAGCTCACGCGCGAAGACTTGCTCGAAGCAATCCACTGCGTCACCCCGGAAGCCCGCATCTATCGGGGCGCACGGGCGATTCGCTTCATCGGCCTGCGCCTGCCGTTACTCGTGCCGGTGGCGTTGTTTCTGTGGATTCCGGGCGTCATCCAGATTGCGGAAATCGTCTATCAATGGGTCAGCCGGAACCGGCTCGTGTTCAGCCGGGTATTTGGATGCAAGGACGCGTGCGCGATCCTGCCGGCGCGCAAGCGGGAGCAGGACAAGCTGACGTGACGCTGCTGCGGTTGGACGCCGCCCTGCGGCGCGCGACCGACGCGCTGCTTTCTGAACTAACGCCCGCTGGCCATTGGGTCGGCGAACTTTCGAGCAGCGCGCTTTCCACCGCGACCGCCATCGCGGCGCTCGGTGCGGTCGATCGCGAGCGGCATGCCGACTTGATTGCGGGGGGACGGCGCTGGTTGGCGGAGCATCAAAATTCGGACGGCGGCTGGGGCGACACGGTGAAGAGTAAGAGCAACATCAGCACGACGGCGCTGTGCTGGGCGGCCTTGGCGCTGAACGATTCCGAAGTGGTCGCGGTGCGACGCGCGGATCATTGGTTGCGCGTGGCTGCGGAAGATCCGGGGAGCGCACCCGTCCCGGGTGCTGGCGAGGGCGTTCCGCCCGCGCGGACTTTCGCGAGCGATCTTGCGCAGGAAAGTTCGTTTCGGCGGGACGCCGAAACCAGCACCCGGGACGGGTGCGCTCCCCAGACGCTGATCCGTGCGATCGAGCGTCGCTACGGAAAGGACCGCACCTTTTCCGTGCCGATCCTCATGCACCTGGCGATTTGCGGGAGGATCGAATGGCGCGCCGTGCCGGCGTTGCCTTTCGAACTCGCAGCGCTGCCGCATCAGCTTTTCGGCGCGCTGCAATTGCCCGTCGTCAGCTACGCGCTCCCGGCGCTCATCGCCATCGGGCAGGCGATTCACTTTCACAAACCGACCGCAAACCCGCTCTGGTGCGGCATTCGCAACCTCGCCGAAGAACGGACGCTCCGGGTGCTGCAATCGATCCAGCCGGAAAACGGCGGCTTTCTCGAAGCGACGCCGCTAACCAGCTTCGTGACGATGGCGCTCGCGACGGCGGGAAATGGCGATCATCCGGTCGCGCGCAAAGGCGTGGCGTTTTTGCGCGCCAGCGTGCAGGCCGATGGGAGCTGGGCGATCGATACGAATCTCGCGACGTGGGTCACGACGCTCGCGATCAAAGCGCTCGCGCCGCAGCCGGGCGCGCTCACGCCGGAGCAAAAGCTCACACTCCGCGAGTGGCTGCTCGGCCAGCAGTATCGCGTGGAACATCCCTACACCCACGCCGCGCCCGGCGGCTGGGCGTGGACGAATCTCCCCGGCGGCGTGCCCGATGCTGACGACACGCCCGGCGCCTTGCTCGCCCTGCTCCAGCTCGGCATCGTCGATCCGCCCACGCGCCTCGCGGGACAAATGGGTGTGCGCTGGCTGCTCGATTTGCAGAACCGCGACGGCGGCATCCCGACCTTCTGCCGCGGTTGGGGCGCGCTGCCGTTCGACCGCAGCTCGCCCGATCTCACCGCGCACACCTTGCGGGCCTGGAGCGCGTGGTTGCCGCAGCTCGACGACGCCCTCGCCGCCCGCACCCGGCGCGGCATTGCGCGCGGCCTGCGCTTTCTCGCCGAACGCCAACGCGACGACGGCTCGTGGCTCCCGCTGTGGTTTGGCAATGAGCACGCGCCCGACGACGAAAACCCGCTCTATGGCACCGCGCATGTCGTCCTCGCTCTGCGCGACTTGCGCGAGCGCGGTTACGATTTGCCCAATCGAATGCTGGAGCGCGGCCTGCGCTGGCTGGTCGAGCGACAAGATCCTGCCGGCGGCTGGAGCGGTGCCGCGGGCGGATCCGCCTCGGTGGAAGAAACCGCGCTTGCCGTGGAAGCGCTCGCCGGCACCGAACATGTCGCGGCGACGGATCGCGGTGCCGCGTGGTTGATCGCGCGCATCGAATCCGACGCGTGGCGCGAGCCGACGCCGATCGGTTTCTATTTCGCCAAGCTCTGGTATTTCGAGCGGCTCTATCCGCAGGTCTGGACGGTCGGCGCGCTCGGCAAAGTGGCCGCGTTTGGCCGGGCGCTAAAGCAGTGAGCTATCGTCGCGCTTTTCCAAGCGCATCACCTGCTTCTTCACGATCTCCACGTTTTTCGTGATCTCGTAGAGCGCCTTGACGATCTCGCCTTTGGTGGCGTCGTCGTCGAGCGCCGGAAGCAGCGGGTGAATCTTCATGCCGGTGGTGGCGAGGAGGTTGCAGGCGTCGCGGATTTGCAGAATAGCGGTCGGGCGGTCCATAAAAGGAAAAGGTTGCGGACTGGGGCGCGCGGAGCAAGCCTTGCCCACCCCGGAACATAAATGGGGAATGAACCATGAGAGTTGTCGTTACGTGTGGGCCTAGTTACGAGCCGATCGATGAGGTACGGCGGATCACGAATTTTTCCACGGGTGAACTGGGCGTGCTACTGGCCAATCATCTCGCGCTGGAAGGGCATGAGGTGGTGTGTTTTCGCGGGGTCGGAGCGACTTCACCGGAGAAGATCGTGGGGGCGAAGGTGATCCCGTTTGCCACGAATGGAAATCTGCGCGACGGCCTCGAAGGCTTGGAGCGGCGCGAAAAGATCGGCGCGGTTTTTCACGCGGCGGCGCTCTGCGACTATCGGGTGAAAAGCGTGCATAGCAGTTGCGGCGCGGAGATCGCGGCGACGAAGATCCCGAGCCGCTCGGGCGAGCTGACGCTGACGCTGGATCCTTCAGCCAAGCTGATTCACGAGCTGCGCGATTTTTTCCCGGCGGCGAAAATCGTGGGCTGGAAATACGAGCTCGCGGGCAGTCGCGCGGATGTGCTCGCGGCGGCGATCCGCCAACTCGCCGAGAGCCGGAGTGACGCGTGTGTGATGAATGGGACGGCTTACGGCGCGGGATTCGGCTTCCTCGAAGCGCAGCTCAAGCCGATGCATCTCACGGACAAGGTGGCGCTTTGTGCGTTTCTCGCCGATTGGCTCAGCCCGGCCGCAAAAACGAGGAATTAACCGCGCTCGGCGAGAAACTGCGCGACTTGCTCGGCGAGCTTGCGGCCGATGCCTTCGGTCGCGGCCATCTCATCCACGGTGGCGCGGCGCAGCCGGGCGACGCTGCCGAATTTGGTGAGGAGCAGTTGCTTGCGGTGCTGCGAGACGCCGGGGCAATCGTCGAGCAGGCTCTCGGCGATGCGGCGTTTCATGAGGAGCTGGTGGTAACCGTTGGCAAAGCGGTGGGCCTCGTCGCGGATGCGCTGGAGGAGCATGAGCGCGCCGGTGCGATGCGGGAGGAGCAGCGGCTGCGCGTGGCCGGGCCGGTGGATTTCCTCAAACTCCTTGGCGAGGCCGATGATCGGGACGTCGTGCAGGCCGAGCTGCTGGAGCTCGCGGCAGGCGGCGCTGAGCTGGCCTTTGCCGCCATCGACGATGATGAGATTCGGCAGGCGCGGGATGCCGGGCGTCTCGGGTTCCTCGGCGACGCGGGCCACGGCGTCGCGGAGTTTTTCTTGCGAAAACTCGGGCGCGTAATCGATGTGCTCATCGCTCCCGGCGCGCGAAGATGGCGCGCGGGCGGCGCTCACGGCGGCATCGTGGAGCACGCGGGCGTAGCGCCGGCGCACGACCTCGGCCATGCTCGCGAAGTCATCCTGGCCATCGACCGTCTTGATGCGGAAGCGGCGGTAGAGGTGGTTTGCGGGGCGGCCATCGACGAAGCAGACCATGCTCGCGACGATGTGCGTGGTGCTGATGTTGGAAATATCGAAGCACTCCATGCGGCGCGGCGGACCGCCGAGGCCGAGTTCCTCGCCGAGCGCGGCGACATCGGCCAGCGGATCGATGGAGCTGGTCACGCCGAGCCGGTGGCGCTGGTCGCGGTTGTAGCGCGCCATGGGTTTCGTCGTTTTGCGCAGGTCGTCGAGCATGTTGCGCATCTCGGCGGCGCGCTCGAAATCCAGCGCCGCGGCGTATTTCTTCATCTCGTCCTCGAGCGACTGGAGCAGCTCCTTCGATTCCCCAGCGAGAAACTCGCACGCCTTTTCCACCCGCTCGCGGTACTGCTCGACGTTGATATCGGCGAGCTTCATCGGCACCTGATAAGTCGAGGATTTCAGCTCGCGCTCGCTCGGATTGCCGCGGCCAAAGGTGAGAACGCCGAACTTTTTCCGCATGAAGGCGAGCGTCTGCCGGAGCGCGCCGGCGTGGGCAAAGGGGCCGAAGTAACGCGCGCCCTCATCGTTCTTCATCCGCGTGAGGCGAAAGCGCGGCCAGTCTTCGCGCAGCTCACATTTCACGAGCAGGAAGCGTTTGTCGTCGCGGAAGCTGATGTTGTAGCGCGGGCGGAATTCCTTGATCAGCCGGCCTTCGAGCAGGAGCGCCTCGGGTTCGCTGCCGGCGAGGTGCCACTCGAAATCCCAGATCGCTTCGAGCAACGCCCGGGTTTTCAGGTCGGAGCGCATCACCCGGCTCGGCGTGAAATACTGGCTGACCCGTTTACGGAGGTCGCGCGCCTTGCCCACATAGATCACCCGGTGAAAGCGGTCGCGCATCAGATAGACGCCCGGCTTGTGCGGGACATCGCGGAGCTTGACCTTCGGGTCGGGTTTTTCGACGGGGACGGACATTGGGGGAAAGAATAGCGGAGAAACGGGAGGGGTGCGCCGGGAAGGTTGCATCCTTTTGACCACCCGCTAGAATGCGAAACCAAATTTCATGAACTTCAACGCACTTTTCCTGGCCCTGATGTTCGGTACGGCAACGCTCTTCGGCCAGGAAGCCAGTTCTCCCTCCACTGAAACGCCCGTCCTGCTCGCGCAAGCGGCTCCGGCCAAAGACAACGCGGTCACCGCGATCAACGACCGCGGCGCGAAGGACCAGGCGGCCCCCGCAGCTCCGGCCAGCGATACGACGACGATCCCGGCCCGGAGTGGCAGCTCCTCGGCTTCGAGCAGCAGCGAGGATCTCAGCCCGATGACGCTTTGGAAGCTCGTGAAGGACGGCGGCTGGGCGATGATCCCGCTCGGCTTCCTCTCGGTCGTCACGGTCATGCTCGTGCTGGTTTATACGTTCACGCTGCGCCGCGGCGCGATCCTCACGCCGCACTATATGAACACGGCGGATGTCCTCCTGAAAAAGCGCGACTACCTCGGGCTGCTTGCGATCTCCAGCCGGCATAGCGAAGCGGTCGCGCGGGTCGTCCAGCGCACGCTCGACTTCGCGACGAAAAATCCGACCGCGTCCTTCGAGGTGATCAAGGAAATCGCCCAGACCGAAGGTTCCAGCCAGGCGGCTTCACTCCAGCATCGCACGGTCTATCTCGCGGATATCGGGATGCTGGCGCCGATGATCGGGTTGCTCGGCACGGTGCTCGGTATCGTGAAATCCTTTGGCGTCATCGGCAGCGGCACGAGCACGCAGTCGCGCGACATCCTGCTGGCCAGCGGCGTCTCCGAGGCGCTGGTCGCCACCGCGACCGGGCTCATCCTCGGCATCACCGCGATGTTCTTCTACTCGATCTTCCGCAACCGCGTGCAGAGCCTGATTTCCGATCTCGAAATCGCCTCGGCGCACGTCCTCGGTCTGATCGCGCTGAACTTCAACAAGAAGCGCGAGCAGTCGCGGGTCGCGGTGGACGACGAGTTTTAGTCCGCTGACCGCATGAAATTTCGCAACCGCCCCGAGCCGCACATCCTCGGCTTCCAGATCGCGCCGATGGTGGACATCCTCCTCGTGCTCCTCGTGTTTTTCATCGTCACGTGGAGTTTTGCGCGGAAGGAAAACGAACTCGATGTGAAGGTGCCCTCGGCGCAGAACGCGAAGGATTCCAACCCGGTGGTGAACCAGACGGTGCTGAATGTGAAGGCCGACGGCACGGTGGTTTGGAATCGGAAGACGATCGCGCTGCCGGAGTTGTCGGTGAAGCTCAAGGAGCTGTCGGGGCTGTTTCCGGACTACGCGATCATCGTGCGCGGGGATGAGCGGGTGCCATTCCGCTTCATCGCCGACGTGCTCGATACCTGCCGCGCGGCGAATATCTGGAACGTCGCCTTCGCCACATCCAAAGCGGAATGAAGCGTCGGCGCCTTGTCGGAGTGAGTCTGGTCGCGCTGGGTCTTGCGCTGCCGCTGAAGGCGCAGGAGGCGCCGCCGCTCAAGCCTTTCCTGAATGAAGACGGCACGCCCGTGCGGCGCGCGCTCCCCGTGCAACGAGCCACGCCTGGGCCTGGGGCGACGCCGATTCCGCGTGCCATTCCGGTGGAAAAGCCCGCGGCCACACCCGCGCCTGCCGTGCCTTCGGTCGCCACGACCATCCCGAAAGCGAAGCCCATGACTCCGCCGGAGCCGGCGGATCCGGGGGAGATTCGCATCGGTCCGATGAACGAAGCGCGCAGCGCGGACAAGGTGCAGATCGATCTCGCGGATAGCTATTACGCGCGCAAGATTTACGACACGGCGGCGCCCGAATATGAGCGCTACCTCGGCATGTATCCAAACGGCGCGGACCGCGTGACCGCGCTCTTCCGCCTCGGCGAATGTTACCGCATCCGCGGCACGGTGAACGCCGCGAAAAACGCCTACGAGACGCTGCTCGCGCAGTTCTCCAACGGCGATTTCATCGGCCCGGCCGCGTATCGGCTGGCGGAGCTTTATTACCAGGAAAAGCAGTATCGCGACGCGCTCACGCTCTATCGGAAAGCATCCGTGCGGCTGAAGGACCCGGCGGTTGCGAATGCGGCGAAATTTTTCTCCGGTCGCTGCCTTGAGGCGCTCGGCCAGAAGCTGGAAGCGCGCGCGGTTTACGAAGACCTCGTGGCCTCGCCGCTCGATAACCCTTTTCACGACGCCAGCCGGCTTTCCTTTGCGCTGCTGCTGAAAGAAGGCGGACGTCTTCCCGAGTCGCTCAAGCAAATCCAGGCGCTGGCCAAGCAGACCGAAAATCCGGAGCTGAAAGTCGAATCGCTGGTGCGCTCCGGCATGTGGGCGCTGGAACTCGAGCCGCCCGGCACGGCCCAGGCCGATGGCGATTTCAAGGCCGCGCTTGCTCTGCCCGGCAAGAGCTACTGGCGGGAGCTCGCCCAACTCGGCCAGCTCCGCATTCTCGTCGAGGCGGGCAAATATCAGCCGGTGCTGGACGCCTACGCCAAACTCGGCGGCGAAGTTTCCGCCGACGTGAAACCGGAGATGCTGATGCTCGTGGCGAATTCGCAGCGTCAGCTCGGCAAAATCCCCGACGCGCTCGCGACCTACGAACTCGCGAGCAAGGAATTCCCGGGGTCCGTTTACGACAAGGAAGCGCAGTACGAGCGGCTGCGGACAATGTATGCGAAGGACGACCCGAATCTCCTCCCCGAGATCGAGAAGTACCTCCTCGCGAACCCGGAAGCGGGCAAACGCGACGAGGTCCTGCTCATGAAGGCCGAGGTGCTTTTTAAGCAGGAGGATTTCGCCGGGGCGATGGCGATCTACTCGACGCTGGAGCTGTCGCGGCAGCTCACCGGCAACCGCAAGGGCGAGGCGCTCTTCCGGCTCGGCTGGTGCCAGATCCAGACGCAGAATCTCGAGCAGGCGATCAAGTCGTTCACGTCCTTCATCAACGGCTACCCGACGCACAAGCTTGCGCCCTTCGCCCTGCTCCAGCGCGGGCTCGCGCAGCAGTCGCTGAAAGATCTCACCGGCGCGCTCAAGGACTACGAGACGCTGGTCAAGAATCATCCCAAGGCCCCGCAGCGCGAACTCGCGCTGCAGCAGAAGGCGCTCATCCAAGGCCAGCAGGGCAACAACACGGGCATGGCGGAAAGCTTCAAGTTGCTGCTCAAGGATTTCCCGGAAACCTCGGCCAAACCGCAGGCCAGCTATTGGATCGGCTGGGCAGCTTTCGAGGCGAAGAATTACAAGGAAGCGGTGCCGCATCTCGAAGCCGCGCGGAAGCTCGATAAAGAGCAGTTTGGCGAGAAAGCCGGCATCCGCCTGCTGCTCGCGCACTACTATCTCGAGGATAAAACCGAGACCGCCAAGCAGGTCGAAATTTACGCCAAGGAAGGCAAGACCAAGGTCCCGCCGGAAATCCTGCGCTGGCTCGGCCAGAATTTTCACGACGGTGGCGCGCACGAGAGCGCGGAAAAGTATCTCGCGATGCTCACGCCGCGCGACGAGGTGATGCCCGACGATTTCCTGCTCCTCGCCAAGAGCCAGTACGCGCTCGGCAAATTCCAGCCCTCGGCCGATTCGCTGCAGACTTATCTCAAGTCGGTGAAGCTGCCGGTGCCGCGGGCGAAGGGCCTGCTTTCGCTCGCCAATTCGCAGATCGGCCTGCGGTCGCTGGATGATGCGCAGAAGTCCGTGGACGAAGCGCTCATGCTCCAGCCCGAAGGCGAGATGAGCGGACGCGCGAAAATCGTCGCGGGCGACATTCAGATGGCGCGCGGAAAATTTGAGGAAGCGGCCAAGGTTTACGAGAGCGTCGCGGTCATTCTCGACGACCCGGAGATCACCCCGCAGGCGCTGGAAAAGGCCGTGGATGGCTGGCGCAAAGCCGGGCGCACGGAGGAGGCGGAGAAGACGCTGAACAAACTCAAAAGCCGCTACCCGGAATTCTGGCAGCGCAAATCGCAGACGCCGTAACCGCGCGCGGAACGCATGCAGTTCCGGCTCCCCCAACCGCGCCAGCCTTTCATCCTGCTGGCCCTCGCGGCGGTGCTCGGAGTGGTCGCCGCCGACCACTGGCAGGTCCCGCCGCTCTGGGCTTTCGGCCTCGCTGCGTTCGGCGGGGTCGCGGTGCTGA
>ENA-ORBV01008591-ORBV01008591.1-microbial-mat-metagenome-genome-assembly--contig:-NODE-8591-length-17100-cov-7.409329_pt1 | contig 17100 bp, 10 predicted proteins | sample MGYA00237777_ERZ505514 | MGnify/ENA primary metagenome ERZ505514 (study PRJEB26160, sample SAMN06269048) | microbial mat metagenome | isolation source: Oligotrophic lake microbial mat | place...
CAGCGTCTCCAGCAGCAACGGCTGCGCGCGATAGGCCGCCAGCCAATCACGGGGCAGTTGGCGCGCCGCCAGCGAAATGGTTCGACTATGATAACGACGGATGGCTGGATCTATTCGTAGCCAACGGAGGCGTGACGATTATGGAGAACCAGCGAGGAGAGCCGTTCCCGTTTAAACAGTCGAACACGCTGCTGAGAAACACAGGCGTAGGGAGCCGGTTCGAGGATGTGGGCGCTAGCGCCGGGTCTGCCCTCGCTTTATCCGAAGTAAGCCGCGGAGCGGCATTCGGCGACATCGATAACGACGGAGATGTCGATATTGTGGTGACAAATAACAATGGCTAGGTACGTCTGCTGCGGAATGAGAATGGCGGATCGCGCGGTTGGCTTCAAGTTCGACTAATAGGGGCGAAATCGAATCGCATGGGCTTGGGCGCTCGTGTGGGAGTCTTTTGAAAGAACAGACCACCTTTGTGGCGCCGTGCGCAGACCGATTCCAGCTACTTGAGCGCAAACGACGCTTGTATACACTTTGGGCTCGATAACGCGGCCGTAATTGAACGAATCGAGGTGCATTGGCCCAATGGATCGACGGAGGGGTGGGCTAACGTCGAATCGAATCGGGTCATTACGCTTAGAGGGGGCAGCGACCGGTAACCGGACGTTGCCCTCCCTGAGTTTGTAACTGGCGAATCGGCTAGAAGCCGATGCGGAGACCGAATCGGAAGACTCGTTCGTCAATGCCTTCCCGTCCCACCCCATTGACGCCGGTGACTTCGAAGACGCCGCCCCGGAACGAACCGTCCGGGAACCGCTGGAGGTTCGAGATGTTGTTGCTGGGGTTGCTGAAGTGCGGGGTGTTAGTCGCGTTGAAGGCTTCCGCGCGGAACTGGATAGTGACGCGCTCGCTAACCTTGAAACCGCGAAACAAACCTAAATCGACATTCACCAGCTCCGGTCCGCGGAGAATGTTGTTCTTCGTGTTGCCAAACCTCGGCTCCGTCACTTGGGCGAAAGCCGTGAAGTCGTAATAGGCTTGGCCGCGGCCCACGCCTCCGAGCTTTTGCACCTCAGGCTTGACTTGGTCGGCAGTCTGGCCGCTTCCCGGTAGATTCAATGATGTCCCGGAGGCGCCCACGCTGAACGGGGTACCGGTGTAGGCGCTGAATAGTCCATTGAGCTGCCATCCTCCCAACAATGCGCCGCCAAATCCCTGAGTCACCCACCGTTTACCCTTTCCGAATGGCAACTCCCAGAGGCCATTCGCCTGAAAGTTGTGTGTTCGATCAAAGCCAAGCACTGTATTTACGTTTCTATCCCAATAAGGGAGAGCTTGAACGCACGGACCATTGTCGCTGTTTGTCACTCCGCAGACGCCGAGCGCCTTCGACCATGTGTAAGACAAACCGAACTGGACGCCTCCGGAGAATCGCTTGGTGAGTTTGGCTTGAAGCGAATCGTAGCGGTTCGTGCCAAGCGGCTGAACGCTGGCTGTGCGGGCGAAGCGCCCGAAGCGTTGCCAATAGGGCTGGCCATTTCGGCCCTCTCCAATGACTTGGCCCGCGTTCAGATCCAAGGCCCCGAGCTGGTTCGTGGAGCGTGTCGCCACATAGCCGATCTCCGCGCTCAGATTTTCCCGCAATTGCCTCCCGATAAAAAAGTTCCAGGACTGGATGTAGCCGCGCTTCCAAAGTGTCGGCGCAAGTGAGTTCGCGCCAACGTCTATCGGAATATCGATCACCCCATTCCCAAGAGCGGGCGCCGAGATGGACGGAATCCCATCTTCCAGGCGGCCAGCCCAAAGGAATTGGTCCGGTGGACTGATGCTTTGCGCAAGCAGTATAGGATGATTCGTCCGCAGCGATCGCGCGAGGTTATACGGATCGTTTGTCATTCCGTAACCGCCCCGTACCACGAACTTGTCCGTCGCCCGCCACGCAAATCCGAACCGGGGGGCGAAATTGGTCTTGCTCTGCGAAATCCCGCAGTCTTTCGGAATGTTGCCGATCCCGCACACCAGCATCTTGTTTCTATCGAAGTCATACCGTTCCAGGCCCCTATCCTTTCGCGTCGGCATGGGGAAGTACTCCCATCGCGTACCCAAGGTCAAGGTGAGACGTGGAGTCACCTGCCACTGGTCGCGGATAAAGAGGCTGTGCATGGAAGTGCGGGTCGTGTACTCGTCCGGAACCTGGAGTATTCTTCCGATGTTAGTCGGAAGTCCAAGAAGGAAGGTTCCATAGCTGTTGAACTGATTACTGCTCGGACCTCCCCGAACCTGGGTCGGACCACCGGCAAAAGTAAAACCTCCCTGCGCGCCATGTGAGGCTCCGCTAAACTCGGGCTGCGTGTGATTCAAAGCCTGCTTTGCATAGTCGAAGCCGAAACGAACGTTGTGCCGGCTCTTTAGTAGGCTTGCGTTAGCGGCGTAATGGGACTGCGGGTCCGTCCGGTAATACGGCATGAAGGCGTTGTCGATGCCGAGGTTGGTGTAGTTGCTGATCGAGAAGCGGGGCCAGCCGCCCTCGAATCTGCGCGGACCGTTCGTGCCCGGGATTCCCAGTAACGTCTGGCCAATCTTTTCGTCGAGCAGCGGCTGCTCGACATTGGTGTCCATTAACGTATATCCAAAATTCCCATCGATAATCAAACTCGGCGAGACTACGTATGTAGCGGCAACCGTTCCCGAGTAACTGTTCCCAAAACCCGAGCCCGGATTTCCGCCGGCGCCAGAAATTCCCGGTCCGCCCGCGTCGCCGAATGTCTGCGTGTTCAACATTCCGTAATCGAGAATGCTAAACCTTGCATACATAGAGAGTTTCGAGTTAGCGTTCCAGTTCACTTTTGAATCTAAAGTGTCCCGATCGAAAGCATAGGCTGCGCCCGCGAAGTAGTTATTGGTCAACAGGTCCCCTCCCAGGTTCGGCAGCGGAAAGAAGGACTGAATTTTCTGAGAAATGGCGCCTAGCCGGTTGGCTGGAATGATATTCCCCGGGAATTGTACGCGGCCGCTTCCGTTCAGGGTCCCCGTCGCGGGGTCGTAGACCGGCCGGTCGGATTCAGAAAGGTTCCCCGCACGCATCGCCGCCGTTGGCACGGTCGCGAAGCGCGAAGCGTACTGATGATCCCTCGTCCCCTCGTAGCTGACGAAATAGAACACCTTATCTTTCTTGATCGGACCGCCGATAGTGCCCCCATACTGGTTGAACACCCACTTTGGGTTTCTCTGGCCCTGCGGCAGGAAGAAAGGCTTCGCCTTGATTGCGTTGTTGTTGTGGAACCAGAACCCCGACCCGTGAAGGCCATTCGTGCCGCTCTTGATTTGTACGTTGACGGCTGACCCGCCAGCCAATCCCTGTTCGGCATCGAAGTTGTTGGTAACGACGTTTACGGTTTCAATCGACTCGAGCGCCGGCACATAAGCCGAGATGTGGGGCAGCCAGACATTGAACTGACTTGCGCCATCCAGCCTGACGTCGTTGGAACTAGAACTGGTTCCGTTTACGTTGTACTGCAGGGCGCGAGAAGGATTGGAAGGGACGGAGTGCGCGTTGTTCGGTGGCGTGAAACCCGGGATCGTCCGGAACAACTGCTGGTAGTTTCGTCCGGGCGGCACGGGCAGATCGCGCAAGAGCTTCTCCGAGATTTCATGCCTGACTTCGGAGCGGTCCGTCTGAAGCAACGCACTCGCCGCCGTCACGACGACGGTCTCCGTCACTTGGCCTATCTGCATCACAACGTCCACGCGGGCAACCTCATTGATGCGCACTGTTGCGCCGCTACGGCTCAAGGTCTGAAAACCTTCCTTCGAAACTTTGATGTCGTACGTTCCGCTTTGAACTGTCGGGAAGCTGAATGCTCCGATGTCGTTGGTTACCGATTGCCGGCTCTGGTTGGTCTCGCGATGGACAACGACTACAGGCGCGCCGGGCACGGCGGCTCCGCTTGAATCTGTAACGTTTCCCACGAGAGAACCGTACAAAACCTGCGCTTCAAGACGCTGAAATCCCAACGACGCTGTCAAAAAGATAGCCAGGACAGCGCCGGCGATGCGACATGGGTATGTGCTGATTCCGATCATAAATGTTAACCCCTCCAAATGGTTTGGCCCAACACGGTGTGCTACGCACTTCTTCCGTAGCTGCCCGAGTTTATTTGGACCAACCATAGAATCCAATACGGGGATTTCTGTAGGAAGCGGGTTCAGTGGGATCGTGACCCGCAATCCAATCGGCCGGTTGGCGGTAGCGGCGCTACACTTAGCAGTCGTCGGCTCGCTTCGGAGGAGACGGAACGGAACCACCTGTCCAGGCTCAATGGAGTGGTCTGCGCAACCATGATCTGTTCCGCAACCTGCTCATCTGGCGCGGGACGCGCAGGCCCGGGCAGCCGTGGCGCGCCGCATTGAGGAACTGGCGGAACCCAGTATTGATGCCTGGTATGAAAAACGTGATGACGCGGCGCTCTCCGCGTACCTGACTGCGTTTGGAGATCAGCTTCGTCACGCCTACGAAAGAATTGAGTTGGAGACGATCTGGCGGGCCACGACGGACGATTTACCGCCATTAAAGGCCGCCGCGCTTCGTGCGTTGACTCCGCCTCCGGCAAACCCAAAGGAGCCGGCATAGGGCCGAAGGGCCCGCCGTTATGCTGGGCCTCCTCCGTCGTTTGTGCGGTGGGCGAGCGGGTTCGTGCAGATCAGGAAACAGGGGGCGGCGGTCGCCGCCCCCTTTCCCGATTAGTTGTAGGCGAACGCCCCGTCTTCCGCGATGGAGACGGTGATGGCATCCTGCTTTTCTCCGGTGGCCATCATGGTTAGGATGCGGTTGGAGATTTCCGGCAGCAGGGTGTTCGTCAGAATGTTATCGACATTGCGGGCGCCGGACTCGACTTCGGTGCAGCGGGCGGAGATCGCGTTCAGGACGTCGTCGCCGTACTTCAGTTCCATGGCGTGGTTGTTCTTCAGCCGGCGTTGGATCTTGCCCAATTTCAGCCTGATGATCTGTTTCATCGCTTCGTCGCGGATCGGGTAGTACGGGATGATCACCATGCGGCCCAGGAAGGCTGGCTTGAAGATCTTGTCCATTTCCGGCTTGATGGTTTTGACGAGGCCTTCGACGGTGGGGGCGGTGTCGGGGTCGGCCGTTAGCTTCATGATCGTTTCCGTGGCCGCGTTGGAGGTCAGAATGATGATGGTGTTCTTGAAGTCGATTTCGCGGCCTTCGCCGTCTTCCATGCGGCCTTTATCGAAGACCTGGAAGAAGAGCTCGAGAACGTCGGGGTGGGCCTTTTCCACTTCGTCCAGGAGGACCACCGAGTAGGGCTTGCGGCGGACGGCTTCGGTGAGTACGCCGCCTTCGCCGTAGCCGACGTAGCCGGGAGGCGAGCCTTTCAGGGTGGAGACTGTGTGGGCTTCCTGGAACTCGCTCATGGCGATGGTGATCACGTTGTGCTCGCCGCCGTAGAGGAGGTCGGCGATGGTGAGGGCGGTTTCGGTTTTACCGACGCCGGAGGGGCCGACGAGCATGAAGACGCCGATGGGTTTATTAGGGTCTTCCATCTTGGCCTTGGAAACCTTGATGCGCTGGGCGATGGACTCGAGGGCGTGATCCTGGCCGATGACGCGCTGGCAAAGCTGGCTGGTGAGATTAAGCATGGACTCAATCTCGTCCTTGAGCATTTTGCCGACGGGAATGCCGGTCCAGGAGGAGATGATTTCACTGACCTGCTGGGCGTCGAGGCAGACGGCGGTGAAGGGATCTTCGCCTTGCAGGGCTACCAGTTCGGCGTTGAGTGTGGAGAGTTCGGCGCGAAATACGCCGAGGGCTTCGGCGGCGTTGGCTTGCTCGGCGGTTTCTTCGATTTTGCCGCGCAGTTCGCGGATCTTGGTGACGAGGCCGGACTCTTTTTCGAAGCGGGCGGTCATGGCGTCGAGTTTTTCCTTGGACTCGGCTTTTTCAGCAGCGATTTTGGCCAGCCGCTTGGAGTGATCGGTATCGATGGCCTGTTCGCGGGCGAGGACGCGTTCCTGGACGTTGAGATCGTCAAGGCGACGCTGCAAATCTTCGATGGCGGCGGGGGTGGAGTTCTGGCCGAGAGAGAGCTTGGCGCAGGCGGTGTCGAGGACGCTGACGGCTTTATCGGGCAGTTGGCGGCCGGCGACATAACGATGGGAGAGGCGGACGGCGGCGTCGACTCCTTCGTCGAGGATGCGTACCTTGTGGTGGTTTTCGAGGAAGGTGACGACGCCGCGCATCATGACGAGGCAAACGTCTTCGGAGGGCTCTTCGATTTTCACGACCTGGAAACGGCGGGTGAGGGCGGGATCCTTTTCGAAGTACTTCTTATACTCGCTCCAGGTGGTGGCGGCGACGGTGCGAAGTTCGCCGCGGGCGAGAGCGGGTTTGAGGAGATTGGCGGCATCGCTGCCGCCGGCCGCGCCGCCGGCGCCGATCATGGTGTGGGCTTCGTCGATGAAGAGGATGATGGGTTTGGGGCTGGACTTGACCTCTTCGATGAGGCCTTTGAGGCGGTTTTCGAATTCGCCTTTAATGCCAGCGCCAGCTTGGAGAAGGGCGAGATCGAGCGAGTGCATCTCGACATTCTTGAGCGGCGGGGGGACGTCCCCGGTGGCGATACGGGCGGCGAGTCCTTCGACGACGGCGGTCTTGCCGACGCCGGGTTCGCCGGTGAGGATGGGGTTGTTCTGGCGGCGGCGGAGGAGGATGTCGATCATCTGCCGGATCTCGGTGTCGCGGCCGAGAACGGGGTCCATCTTGCCTTTACGGGCCTTTTCGGTGAGGTTTTCGGTGTAGGCGTCGAGGTTCGGGGTTTTGCCGGAACCGGCCTTTCCCATGGCGGCGGCGGAGGGTCCGGGGCCGGCGGCGCCACCGCTTAACGCGGCGGTTTCTTCGGAGGAGTTCTGCGTGATGAGCATGAACTCTTTTTTGAGACCTTCGACGTTGATCTTCGCCAGTTCTTTGGAGAACTCCTTGACCTGGCGGCTGAGGTCTTCATTGGAGAGGAGGGCCATGACGGCGAATCCGGTGCGGATCTGGCCGGAATTGAACTCGATGGAGCCGATGGTCCAGGCTTCGGTCATCATCTTGAGGACGGAGTCGCCGATGCCGGGGGTGCGGGCGTTACCGCGCTTGAGCTTGTCGATACTGACATCGACTTCCTGCGTCAAGCGGTCGGCGTTGACGCCGTAATGATTGGCGATGGAGAAGAAGTCATTGTCGGTGGAGTCCAATAGGAGGCGGAGGAAATGCTCAACCTCAATGTAATGGTTGGTCCGCGACATGGCGAGCTTGGCGGCGCCTTCGACGGCGCTTTTGGTGGTGGAGTTCAGCTTGCCGATTAGCGATTTAAGATTCACGCTCATAGATTGGTCCTTTCAAGTTTAGAAACGCAGTACAGCTTCGTACGCGTCAGCCGTACGAGATTTTGTTTTGACCCAGGTGGTCCAGCCGAGCTGGACCTCATCGAGATAGGGTCCGGGAACGGGCGGAGTTTCCGCGGTGAGTCCGGCATGGGCGGCGGGGACTTCTTCCTTGGCGAGGATAAGCTGCACCTCAAAGTCCATGGACGGACCGGCGTAGAAGCGGGCCATTTCCCGCAATGGGATATGGGCGGAGCCATCGGGGAGGAAGTCGCGATACTGTTTGAGATTAAGGGGGCCGATGACGAGGCGGACGGCGGACTGCTGGTCGTAGACTTCGTCGCCGACGATGGCGCCGACGCCAAGTTGTTCGGAGAAGCTGTCGGCGGTATTGAAGATACAGAGGGAATCGTCGTTGAGGGGGTACCAGGCGCCGATGAACTGTTGGACATCGCAGGGGACATCGAAGTAATCGGCGATGAGGTTGGCAAGTCCGGAGGCGGGGCGGTGGCGGGAACTGAGGAGGCCGGAGTAGAAAATGAGCGAGTCATCGGGGATGGGCATGCGGCGCTGCATGCCGGGGGTGCCGATGCCGACGAGATCGAGGAGGATGTGGGAGAAGCGGTCGCGGTCGCCGCGTTCGTAGGCGATGGGAAATCGATACTTCTCCCAGGCCTGGAAGAAGAGCGAGATCATCCGGTGATTGAAGATGTCAAAGAAACCGGCGGTGGTGGAATCGCGCTGGCGAAAGCGTTCGCGAATAAATTCGGTGTAGTAAAGGGGGAGGACGCCTTGAGGCCCGGTGAGGCCCATGAAGTTAACGGTGACTTCGGCTTGGCCGTTTTCCTTGAACTCGATGCGCTGGATTTCGCTGGCGGGGAAGCCGAGTTGCTGATTGACTTTGAAGCGGGCGACTTCAGAGTTGGGCGGAGCGTACTGGCCGATGGGGGCGCGGTGAGGGGCGAGACGTTCGAGAAGCCGCACGGCCTGGAAGAATTCGAACGCGTAGCCTTCGGCCTCCATGCGATCGCGCATGTAGGCGTGGCCGGGCGGAGGCATGGGCGTTTTCAACGCGGGGCCGGCGATTTCGTTTAGATCAGGATCTGGCGACCCGCTCGCGGTGACCATTTGCCGAGTACCTCCTTTCTCTGCCGGGTACGCGCGGTAAGCCGGCTGAAGCTATTCATCGTAGTGTACAGGGCGAGGAAACGTTCAATGACGGCGGCGAAGAGATAGGCGCCGGCGCCGACGAACTGTTCCTCATCGAGTTCGATATCGATGGCGACACCGCGGGCGAAGGTGATGCCGTTTTCGGAGATAAGGCGGGCGAATTCGCGTTTATGGGTGAGGCCGGAGATGCCGGCGATCTGTTTTTGCAGGTGCGAGAAGCTGGCGTATTCGTAGAGACGGAGAATTTCCTGGAGGGCTTCGCGGCCGTCCTCGACGAGCGAAAGATGGTTGAGGGAGAGATGGGAGATGAGACGCCAGAGCGCGCCCTTACCGGTGGGAGGGCGCACTGTGGGAGTTAGCTTCCGGAGAATGATGCCTTTGCGAATGGAGGCCATGCCCTGGGATTCCAGGTCGCCCTGTTCATTGCCGAAGGGCATGCGGGCGGGGATGTCGCGGTTGGTGCAGACGCAGCGAACGGTGAGCGCGTCGAAATCGGGGCGCATGGGGCGGCCGGCGACATCGACGAGGCAGATGGAGACGTCGGTTCCTTCATCGTTACGGCGCTGGGATGCGCGGCGGACGGCGTGCCAGAACGTCTGGCGGCGTTCCCGGACGGTGCCATGGCGGTAAGAATAAAAGGGCTCGAAGTTGGTGATTTCGCCGGTGGTGGGGTTGGCGCTGACGACGTCTTCAATGGAAAAGATTTCCATTGCGCCCTGGCGGCGAACATCGGGGGTGATGGTGTATTCGGTTTTGTTTTGAGTGAGAAGAATAGGCTCGGCGGTTTGGTTGAACAGATTAATGATGGGGGTGCAATTGATGCGGAGGGTCTTTTCATCGACGCCGACTTCGAGTTGCTGCATGCGTTCGAAGCGTTCAAAGCGATCAATAAGGAAGACGACTTCGATGCCGTTTTTGAAGCCGGAAGCGGCCAGGGCTTCGAGACCTTTGAGGCGGAAGAAGAAGAATTTTTCAGGGCAATGGAAGTATTCCTGAATGAGGCGGTAGCCTTCAAAGGAACGTTTGGGGTAGGGGAGCATGGCTTCGTTGTCATCGAAGCCGCAGGGTTCCAGGGCGGAACCGGGGAGGGAGATGGCGGGTTTACGGGAGTTGGGGGCGAGGTCGCGGAGGAGGATTTGGGAGCAGCTATGGCTTAGAAGTTCATATAGCGCGTTGGCCATGGAGGATTCGCCGTTGACGTAGAACTTCAACTCGGTGAGCGGCATTTTTTCGAACTGGGCCTGGCCGGTGAGGCGGAGTTCAGTGCGGAGGGCGGCGACGGCGGAACTGACTTTGGGAGCGGGCTTAAGGCGATCCGGCGATTTCCATTGGGTGGCGCCGATCTGGAACGGCCAGAACGTGACTTCCTGGCAGGTTTGGAAGCGCATGGGCAGACCGTCGACGGGGCGGGACTGGAGACTGGTGCCGCGGGCGATGCGGGTACCGGCGGCGAGGCCGGCATTTTCCAGATCGGTAAAGAGTTCGACGATGGTCATCGACGGAATGGGCCGGATGAAGTGGGGATAGATGATGCTGAGTAGCGCTTCGGTGATTTCCGGGAACTGGTCGTCGATTTTGAGATGAACGCGACCGGCGAGGAAAGCGAAGCCTTCGAGCAGACGTTCGACGTGGGGGTCTTCGCATTGGGCATCCTCGAGCATGAGGCGGCTGGCGATTTTGGGATACTTTTCGGCGAAATCGGCGCCCATCTGGCGGATGAAGCTGAGCTCGCGTTCGTAGTAAAAAAGCAGGTCGTCGCGCACGATCAGCCACCCTCCACGGAATAGCTTTGGCTGGTGACGTCGAGCGTGGTGTCGAAGGAAACGCGTTCCGGCGCGGGGTCCATGATGAGCATGCCATCGACCCGGAACTTGATTTGGAGGGTGCCTTTTTCGGAAGGCTCGATGTGGACTTTGGCGTTACGGAGGCGAGGTTCAAAGGTGGCGACGGTGTTTTCGAGAAGCCAGACAACGCGGGTCATATCGCGCTGGGAGGAGAATGAGAAATGGGTGATGTCGGGGAGGCCGTAGTTGTAGAGGGAATGGGTGAGTTCGGCCTTAGGGTCGGTGGACTCATCGCGGATGCGGCGGGTGTTGAGGAGCCATTCGATGTCGCGGCGGAGGGACTCCTTGAGGAGCCGGACGGACTGGGCGCGGGACATGAGCGGCTCCTGCGTGTTTTTCGGATCGCGATCGATGAGGCGATCAAGGAGCGGGATGGTAACGAGATGATCGAGGTCGGAGCGCGCCATGGTTCCTCTATCTCAACATGCTCATGGCGGCGACGGGGTCAAGCCGGCAGAGTTTCGCATAGAGTTTTTTGACTTCGGGCGATTCGCGATCGGTGCGGGAGAGGCAGCGGTAAAGGAGCGTAAGGGGATGGGCGATGGTTTCGGACGGCTCCCAATCTTCAAGGCCGCGCGTTTCGATTTCAGTGCCGAGTTGTTCCAGGAGGGGAAGGGCCATAGGCTCATTGCCGCTATCGATGAAGATACGGGCGAGCTGGGTTTTGCGAAGAAAGCGGCCACGGCCGGAGCGCTCCATTTTACATTCGCGGTCGATCAATTCGACGGCGTCGCGGACGCGGCCGGCGCGAAGGGCCTGCTGGGCGAGTTCCCAGGCGTCGGGAGTTGCGCCGGATTCAGCGGAGGCGGGTTGGGAAGAAACGGGCGGAGGATTGTAGCCGTTATTGGACTGGGCCGCGCCCGTAAGGACGTCGGATTCGATCCATTGGATGGTCTCGGCGTTGGCAGTGGGGGTGTCGTCGAGGAGGGTTAGTTTCGTGAGATCGGGATAGTCCTGGAGGACGCCACGGACACCGGAAAGGATGCCTTTTCGAAGGCCTTCATAGTACCAGCCGAGTTCCGAGCAAGCGCGGGCGGCGTAACGATGGACGTCGAGCCAACCGCGGCCGCAGGGGAGAGTAAGGGCGGTTTCGGCGGTGGCGAGAACGGCGGCCCAATCGGGCTCCAGGGACGCTTTTTTGATTTGTTGGCGGAGAGCGGTGGGTGGGGCTTCCAGGCGGGAGGCGTCGATGGCGTCGCCGCCGGCGCGAAGTTCGCCGAAGCGGAACCCGGCAAGGAGAAGATAGGGGGCGGGCGAATAGGGATCCTGCGCGCGGAGGTAACGGGCGGCTACGGCGAGGCGATTGATGGCGTCGCCGGCATCCTGGGGCTCCGCGGCGAGCGATCCGGATTTCTTTTTGAGCGGGGCGGCGGCGGCGGAACTGGAATCGTCCTGGGAGGAGGCCTCTTCGGCAGGGGCTGCTTCCTCGACTTCGGCGCCGTCAACGGGTTCATCGGGTTCCTTTTCGCGCTTGCGATTGAGGAGGCCGCGAACGGTGGTTCCGGTTTCTTCAAGGGCTTTGCGGAGTTTGGAGAAGCCGGGGGCGTCGTCGCCGAATTTCCCTTCGCAGACGACTTGGAGTTCTTCGAGGCTTTCGAGGCAGGAGGCGAAGGTGTCGGCGAGATCGATGTAGTATTTCTTGGGAGTTTTGTCGAAGTCGGCATCGAAGGCGTCGGCGCTGACTTTGCCTTCGGCGACGGCGGCGGTGTAGTCGGCGAGTTTTTCGGAGCCTATTTGCTCGGCATCGGCTTTGTAGCCCACGCTGGCGGATACTTTGAGATCGACCGCGCTGAGGCCGCCGCGGGTGATGGGGGCCATGCGGATTTGGAGATCGAAATTGCCGAGCCAACTGAGCGGGGTGGCGCGGAATTCGGCGTCACCGTCTTCAAGTTCCGGATAAACGGTGTCCCAGAAATTTTCGATAAGCTGGCGCAGCAGGACGAGAGAATCGCGGAGAAGGGTGAAGCCCTCTTTTTTAAAGTAAGCTTCAGCGAGCCAGACGGCAAGCTGGAGATCCTTTGATTGAGTGGCGAGGGCTTCGCCGCCCAGTTTGATGACAACATTCCAGTCGGCGACTTTGCGTTCGCGCGCCCAAACGCCAGCGGGCCCGGTGTCCTCATCCTGGCGCCGGGCCTCTTTTATTTTGTCGTAAATCGGGGCGTAATACAGGTACGCTCCGCTCGGATTATCTCCGGGGATCGGGGTAAGGAGGTCTTCGCGGAGGGGCATGAGGGCTTATTCTTCGGCCGGTTCCTCCGCTTGCGGACGCGAGAACTCCAGCTTGCGAAGTTCGAGTATAGGCATATCTTCGCCGTCGACCAGGAACATCTTTTGGCCAACGGGCTTGACGTCCCCATTCTCATCTTCCACCCAGTTGGTGACGCGCCCCAGGCGAGCCAGATCGTCCTCGGAGGAACTGGCGTCCCAGGTCAAAGCGGGGAGCAGGACTTCACCGAGTTCCATCATCTTGAAAGCGGGGCCGGTTTTAACAAGCGCCGGAACCCAGAGGAGGTCGCGGACGCGTTTTGGCGGCTCGCATTCGATGGACTCGATGTGTTTGAAAGGGATCCAGATATAGGCGCCGGCGGCATAGGCTTCCAGCCGCGGACCGATAGTAGGATCGGCGTCGACAATCACGGAAAACGGCTGGCCGTTGAACGTGCCGGAGTTCTCGGCATCCGCGTCTCCGGGGTGGGCTGGGTATTCATGTTTGATAAACAGATCCCGCCGCGTTTTCTCCGCATGAAGCGAAGAACGGTAGACGACAGTGCCGAGTTGGGCCTCACCGGAACCACCGGCGAGGACACCGAGCTGTTTTTCCGCACGGTCATATTCACCGGCGAAGGCGAGGAGTTCGAAGAGGAAGGTGCGACGCTGAACGTCGGCCGGGTTGTCCCGGACTTCGACGTTCAGCGCCGCGATGGCTTCCTTCAGCTTTCCCGATTTGTAGAGTTCCCTGGCAGTCATGGTCGGAGGAAAGACTTGAGGCCTGGAGACTAGACCTTCTTGTTCGCGATGAGATCCCAGCCGGCCTGGACATCGCCCGATGGCTTCCCGGTCTTGTGATCGGTCGCGGTGTAGATGAACTTGATGGAACCGTAGTTCAGTTCAACGTTTTCTTCCTGGAGCATGACGCCGCCGCCGCCATCGTTGGCAGCTTGGCGTTCGGTCGCCGGCTGGGGAGCGCTAGCCCAGTTGGAGACAATGATGTCGGTAAAGTCGATCTGCAGGTACTTTTGCTTGGCACCTTGCGCACGGTGGGCCTGAAAGACGGCTTTGGGGATGTGGGTGCCGTCGCAGCACTTTTCCATCAGTTTGGCCGAGGCTTTATCAAACACCTTGGTGAACTTGAAGGGCTTGTGGCGAATGCGGCCAGCCGTGCGTGCGCCGCCGGTGGAACTGGAGCCGGCATCGCCGTGTTCCATGCCGAACGAAAACGTAAGAACTTCGATTTCGTCCTTGTGCTTCTCGTCGGTGCTTTCGCCGGGGATCTGGTCGATCTTAATGAAATAATCGAACTGTGCCATTGGGAAAATCTCCTTTAGATTTCGATGGGTGTAGGGGGTTATAGGTTAGCGGGCACACCATACCTAGTGTGTCTGGCGAGGGGCGCCCGCAAATAAAGGACAAGAATTGGAGGCCGACGGGGCGGCGCCTAGCCCTTGGCCGACGGCGGAAGGTCGGCGACGAGGCGAAGCGACACGCTGAGTTCGTCGAGCTGGAAGTGCGGCTTGAGGAAGGCGACGGCACGGTAAGCGCCGGGCTTTCCGGGGACATCGACAACATCGATACGGGCTTCGCGGAGCGGATGAGAAGCCTTCGCGTCGGCCGAAGCATCGTCGTCGAGAATGACGTACTGCGCGATCCAGGTGTTGAGATAAGTCTCACACTGGGAACGGGACATGAAGCTGCCGATCTTGTCGCGCATCATCGCCTTGAGGTAATGGGCGAAGCGGCTAACGGCGAAGATGTACGGCAACTGCGCCGAAAGGCGGGCGTTGGCGTTGGCGGCATCCTTATCGTAGAGCTTGGGCTTCTGGCCGGATTGGACACTGAAGAAGGCCGCATAATCGGTGTTCTTGCAATGGACCAACGGGATGAATCCAAGATCGGCGAGTTCCTTTTCGCGCCGGTCGGTGATCGGCACTTCGGTCGGGCACTTCATGACAAGGTCGCCATCGTCGGTCTGGAAGTTGTGGACCGGGAGGCCATCGACCATGCCGCCGCCTTCGACGCCGCGAATGGCGGCGCACCAGCGGTGCTTGGCGAAGGACTGGGTGAGCTTCGCGCCCAACGCCCAGGAGGCGTTCATCCACAGATACTTGCTGTGATCGGTGCCGTCGACCTGCTCCTCATAGCTGAAGGCTTCCACCGGTTTGGTGTCCTTGCCATAGGGCAGGCGGCCAAGGACGCGGGGGAGGACGAGGCCGACATAGCGGGAATCTTCCGTGGCGCGGAAGGACTTCCACTTGGCGAATTCGGTGGTGTCGAAAATCTTAGCGAGATCGCGCGGCTGATCGAGCGCGTTGAACCCGTCGAGGTTCATCATGCTGGGATCGGCCCCGCAGATGAAGGGAGCGTGGGCGGCCGCGGCGACATTGGAGACGCGTTCGAGCAGTTCGATGTCCTCAGGGTGCTTGCCAAAGGCGTAATCGCCGATGAGCGCGGCGAAGGGAGCGCCGCCGAAGACGCCGAATTCCTCTTCGTACACTTTCTTAAACATCGCACTCTGATCGAACTCGGGTGCGCGCTGCAGGTCGCGGAGCAACTCTTTCTTGGAGCAATTGAGAACCTTGATTTTAAGCATCACGGAGGTTTCCGACTGGTCCATCATGTACTTGAGGCCGCGCCAGGAACCTTCGAGCTTCTGGAAATTCTCATTGTGAAGAATTTCGTTGAGCTGGAGGGAGATAAGGTGATCGATCTGCGCGATGCGGGCGTTGATGGTGGCTTCCGCGTCGCGGGAGACAGTCATGTGGCCCTGAATGATCTGGGAAACGAATTCCTTGATCTGGGATTTGCCGCGTTCTTTGGAAGCGGCGTCGTTGCCGACGCGTCCTTCTTCGACGATTTGGTCTAGAAGGCCGCCCTCAAGAACCTGTTCCTGGGCTTGCGCCGAAGCTTTCTGTGCATCACTCATTGCCTTCTCCTCCGATTTCGCCCTTCAATTTTTCCATCGCGGCGGGATCTTTTGCCGTCTTCATGAGAAGTTCTTCCAGCTTGTCGTTGGTCTGGAGGGAACCGCGCAGATCGGAGAGCCGGGTACGCAGTTCGAGCAGTTCGCGAATGGGTTTGACTTGGCGAGCTACGTTTTCGGGGTCAAAATCGTCAAGACTCTTGAAGTGGAGGTCGACTTTGAGCTGACCGGCATCGGCGTCGTCGCTCAATTTGTTTTCGACGGAGAAGGCCAGGTGGGGCTTCATACCGGCGAGAACCTGATCAAAGTTGTCCGGGTTAACCTCAACGAATTTGCGATCGCGCAGACGGGCGAGCGGCTCAGTAGGTTGACCTGTAAAGTCACCCATGACCCCCATTACGAAGGGCAATTCCTTGATTTCAATCGCGCCGCCGGTTTCAACGTCGTAGGTGATCTGGACGCGCGGTGCGCGAACCCGGTCCAGTTTGTGTTGCGTACTTTCTCTTGCCATACTCTCCTCAATTCTGTATCAGGAAACGGAACGCTACTAATAGGTGCCGCAGGACCGGCCATGCACTACGCAGACACGATTCGCCGGTGAGCCCAGTTGCAGTCCTGTGCGAGTATATCTGTGCGGCGAAGGGCAGTCAAGAGATATGCTGCTACTTCGCCCGATCTTGCCGTTTCGTTTTGCGTTATCGTCATCTCGTCTCTGTCAGTGAAAGCGGGAATTCCAGCGAAAACCCATCAATAGGCCCGCAGATTGTTTTGTGAGGGGTTGCGGGGGATCGTTACAATTAAGGCATGGAAGCTGGAATCGAGATTGCAGGGCGGCTTTTTGCTTCCCGGCTATTTGTGGGGACGGGGAAGTACCGGAGCAATGCGGAGATGGCGGCGTGCCATGCGGCTTCCGGGGCGGAAGTGGTGACGGTGGCGGTGCGAAGGGTGAATCTGAACGATACATCGGGGGAATCCCTGCTCGACCATATCCCCCGGGACAAGTATTTCCTCTTGCCGAACACGGCGGCGTGTTATACGGCGGATGAGGCGATCCGGACAGCCAGGCTGGCGCGGGAAGTGGGGTTGTCGCATTGGGTGAAACTGGAAGTAATTGGGGATGTGGACACGCTGTTTCCGGACAATGAGGGGCTGGTTGAGGCGACGCGAGTATTGGCGAAGGAAGGATTCGTGGTGTTGCCGTATACTACGGACGACCTGATCAACGCCCGGAAGCTGATTGACGCCGGCGCGGCGGCGGTGATGCCGTTGGCGGCGCCGATCGGAAGCGGACTGGGGATTCAGAATCTGACAAACTTGCGGATATTGCGGGAGAAGATAACGTCGGTGCCGTTGATTGTGGATGCGGGGGTGGGAACGGCGTCGGACGCGGCGGTGGCGATGGAGTTGGGGTATGACGGGATCTTGATGAATACGGCGATTGCGGCGGCGGGGGATGCGGTGAAGATGGCGGAGGCGATGAAACTGGCGGTGCGGGCGGGAAGGCTGGCGTTTGAGGCGGGGCGGATGGGGAAGAAGTTGTATGCGACGGCGTCGAGCCCGATGGATGGG
>ENA-ORBV01008595-ORBV01008595.1-microbial-mat-metagenome-genome-assembly--contig:-NODE-8595-length-17089-cov-4.253292_pt1 | contig 17089 bp, 17 predicted proteins | sample MGYA00237777_ERZ505514 | MGnify/ENA primary metagenome ERZ505514 (study PRJEB26160, sample SAMN06269048) | microbial mat metagenome | isolation source: Oligotrophic lake microbial mat | place...
CTTCAGGATTTCGTCCTGCCCTTTTGCGCTGGTGACCTCTTCGAGCTCCTGGGTCGTCTTGCCCGGGCCGAGTTCGACCCACATGATGGCCTGAGGTGTGGCCAGGGCCGCCACCGGGAGGGTGCCAGCCAACATGGCGACTGTCTCACCGAACTCGCCATTGGAGAACACGGTGACCACATGCTCACCCACGATCGTGAACGGCCGAACCCCGCCGATGTCGAGCTGATCACCCAGTCGTTGTCCGGCGTCGAGCAGTCCACTCCCCACCGTGATCTCGTGGGGATCGCGCGGGATTCGTCCCGATCGAGCGAGGAACGCGCCGCGGCGTTCGCCGGGCTACGACCGAAGCATCCCGCGGACATCGATTGGTCGGTCGACACCGCGCGGCGCGACGATCCTGTGCTTGCCGCTGAAGCGTTGCGCGCTTTGCGCGGCGTGTCAATGTCCGGCGCACAACAAGCTCATATCCGCGAGTTACTAAACCGCAATGACGCGCGGGCTGATTTGGCAAAGCTCGTCCTGGAACCGCCCACGCAGGAAACATCCACCGCCGACCAGGACGTCGACGCCTGGGCGGCGCGATTGATCGGCGACGCCGATCCCGCGGCGGGCGAACGCGTGTTCTTCCACGCGCAGGGCCCAGGCTGCTTCAAGTGCCATCAGGTCTCGGGCCGCGGCGCGAACGTCGGCCCGGATCTGACCGCCGCCGGACGTCAACTCGACCGCCGCCGCTTGATCGCCTCGGTCGTGACGCCGAGCGCCGAAGTCGCCCCGCAGTTCACCACCTGGAACATCGCCACCCATGCCGGCCTCGTGCGCCAGGGCATCCTAGTCGCCGAAGCCGTCGACGGCACGCAGACTTACCTGCAACAAGACGGCGCCAAGTTCGACGTCACCCAGGCCGAAATCGCCGAACGCAGCACGGTCCAGCAATCGATCATGCCGGAGCACCTGGTTCGGCTGATGACGGAGCAGGAGTTCCGGGATTTGTTGGCGTTTCTGACAGCTACGTCGAACTAGCGCGAACTTCGCCGTTCGCGCCACGATAATTACCCCGAAAGCTCATTCCCCGTCGCCAGTCGCATCGCGATCTTGCAAGCCTGGTCGTAGACTTCCAGGTCGAGCCGTTCGCTGGTCGTGTGTGGGTTCATTTGCCCGCAGCCGAGCGTGACCGTCGGGATGCCGCGGGCGGTGAGCCAGTTGGCGTCGAGGCCGCCGTTGGAGATGGCGCGTTCCGGCGTGAGGCCGATCGCGCGGATGGCCGACTCGGCCGCTTGCACCGAGGCGTCGTTTTCCGGAAGTACGAACGATTCGTAATCGAGCCGGCTCGCGATGCTCACCTTGCCGGTCACGCCGTCGACGTTGCGCACCGATTGGGCGGCGCGCTCGAAGGCTTGCTCGAATTCCTTCACCAGGCGTTGGCGGAACTTGGGGTCGTGGCTGCGAGTTTCCGCGCGGAGTGTGACGCGCGAGGTGACCACGTTCGTGGCGCTGCCCCCTTCGATGACGCCGACATTGGTCGTGCCGCGCACGCCGTCCTTGATCACTTCGCCAATCCAGCCATGTTGCTGCAGATCGGCGATGGCCAATCCGGCGATGGTGATCGCGCTGACGCCACGTTCCGGTGCGCCGCCGGCATGGGCCGCCAGTCCATCGACCACGATATCGAGCCGGTAGGCGCCTGTCGCGCCGATGGTCAATTTTTCCGCAACCCCGCCGTCCCAGTTGAAGGCCAGGCGTGGATTACCCAATTTGCCGATATTCGCGCAACGCGCGCCGTGGAGGCCGATCTCTTCTTGGACCGGCCAGAGCAGCGTAAGCGGCGGGTACGGGAGCTTGCGCTCGAAGATCTCGATCACCGTGTTGAGCAGCACCGCCACGCCGGAGCGGTCGTCGGCACCGAGGCCGCTTTGCTTGTTGGCAGAGCCGATCAAGTGCCCGGCCTGGATTGGGCGGGCTCCGACGGCCAGCGGGACCGTGTCCAAGTGCGCCACCAGCAGCCGGCGCGGGCCGCGTAAAGTGCCTGGCAGCTTGCAGATAAGGTTGCCGACCTTGCCGTTGATGGGCGTCCGCCGATGGGCTTGGTCGGTGGAAATCGTGGAGTTCGGGACCCCGACCGCCTTCAGTTTGCCCACGATGTAGTCGACGACCGCTTGCTCTTCGCCGCTGGGTCCAGGGATCGACATCAGTTCCAACACGAGCTTGAGCGCCCGTTTGGACGTGAACATCCCCGGAGTGAGGGGTACGGACTCGAAGATGGGGGCAGCGGGCTGCGGCCGCTTTGGCCGCGAAACAGTCGTGGGGTTCACAGGATCGTTACCTTCTTTCCTCATAAGGGCTTCCGCCATTTTTTCCTATGTTACGACGAAACGATCCCGCCTTAAAGAGTCCCGACATGTTTTTGAGCAGATTCCCCCGGAGAGGAGGCATTTCGCGACTACCGCATCCCCCTGATTGGGCCATCCGGCGTCGGCCGGCGTACCAGTCCGGAGGAACTCGCGCCGGACATTTGACACCCCTAATTGGCACAAATAGAATCGAGAGTCTGTCATCCAATCGGAGAGTAGCGCGCCGGGCAACATTCCAGCTTATTTGGGAGTGGTGATCGATGAAGAAGGTCGAGATGAAGGTCTACAAAGACCGTCTGCTGACTCTGCGTGCTCGGATGCGTGGCGATGTGACTCAATTGGCCGACGCGGCGCTGAAAAAGAATCGGATGGAGGGGAACGGCGAGACCTCGGCGATGCCGATCCACATGGCCGACATCGGCAGCGACAACTTCGAGCAGGAGTTCACCCTATCCCTCATGGAGAATGAGGAAGATACGTTGGACGCCATCGAAGCGGCCCTCGAACGCATCGAGGAGGGAAACTACGGGGTTTGCGAAGAATGCGCAACAAAAATTCCCAAGACTCGCCTGAACGCGATTCCCTACGCCTCGCATTGCGTGAAGTGCGCCGAGATCGCTCAACGGGGATGACCTGCCAAGATTGAGTTGCTAGACTCCGGCCCGCTGGCGATTCGCGGTTATGCGAAGCGCTTGAAGTACTTCTGTCGATTGGCGGCGCGGATTGCGGCCGGGAGCGAAGCTCATGAATGGCGTTCCTCTTTCCCGTTGGATCACCTTTTGGTCCCTGGCCATCGTCGGCTGCGCGCTGGATCTCGCCAGCAAACATTGGATGTTCGATTGGCTCGGCATGCCTGGCGGGCGGCCGTACTGGATTGTCGACGGCATCTTCGGTTTCGAAACGAGCCTGAACGACGGAGCGCTCTTTGGCCTCGGCAAAGGCAAAGTGCTGTGGTTCGCCGGACTGAGCGTGATCGCGGCGATCGGCATTAATTATTGGCTGTTCGTGGCGCGCGCGGCGCTCGATCGCTGGTTGACGGTCGCCCTCGGCTGCATCATGGGGGGCGTGCTGGGCAATCTTTATGATCGCCTGGGACTTTGGGCCCCGGCCGGACTCGATCCCGCGTATGCCCATGCGGTGCGGGATTGGATTCTCTTCCGCTACGGCGAATGGACCTGGCCCAATTTCAATCTCGCCGACAGTTTCCTCGTTTGTGGCGCAGGCATGCTCTGCTGGCATGCCCTCCGCACGGAACTTGTTCAGCGCAAGGCCAGCGCGCAAGCCAACGACAGCGCGGGCGAACAACGCATCGCGGGTGCGTAGCCGAACAACTATTTCGCCGCGCTCGGCGTCAGCAGCATTTCGCGGAACAACGGTTCTTTCATGCGGCTCGTGGAGTTGAAATCGTTGAACCCGACGCGGCAGAACAGCTTCGGCTGAATCCAAACGGCGTCGAGCTTCGATGGAATGAACGGCCGCTCGCGCTTGAGCTCCTGCATCTGCGAGCTGAGCGAATCGTGTACGTCGTCCGGAATGCCATCGGAAATCTGCGCGACGATTTTCAACTTGCCTTTGAGGTCGGTCGCCACGAGCAGCGCGACGAAATCCTTTGGGTTGACCGTCGAGGGAATGTAACCGACGATCACGCACTCGGCCTCGTGTGATCGCTTCGTAGGATCTTCGATCGGTTCTTCTTCGGGCTTGATGTCGCCGGCCTTGCCGGCGAAGTCGCTCACCGCATCTTCGAGATTGTCGGAAGTCGCTTCTTCGCTGCGCGCGCGGCTGGTAATCGCGTTCACGAGGCTGGTCTTGCGGCGCGGCGCGGGATCGCCCCAATCGGTCAGCCGTTCCCAAGGAATGCCGCCGATGCACAATGCGCAGAGCGCGGCGCCGAGTCCCCAGGTGCCCGTCGCCACGCGGCGGAATGATTTCGGCAGCGCGAAGATGCTGGGCTTCCAGATGTTGATCGGTCGCAAGATAGGGTCCGAGATGCCGATCGTGGCGTCTTCGGTCGAGGCGAACATGAAGCACACCATATGCGCGGCGACGAAGACGGTTAAGCCGCAAACGAGCTGCCCGATGGCCCAATAGAATCGCGTGGGGCTCAGCGGATGCGTGGTGAAGCGCACAGCAAGGCTCATCACCAGCATCACCACGAGTCCGCCGACAAGCACGTACGCCCACTGCGGAATCTCTCGCAACGCGCCCGCGCTTGGCGCCACGCCGTCGCTGGCTTCATCAGGATCGAAGTAAGTGCCCAGCTTCGGATAGAAACCGCAAGTGCGGCACCACGGCATCGGCTCGTCGGGCATGGCCGCGCCGCATTTGGGGCACGGCTCAACAATCTTGGACGGCGCGATCTGCGCGAGCAGATTGGGATCGAGTGTCAACTCGGGCGCTTGGTTTGCCGTGGCATCCGCGCCGAACGCTTGTCCCGACGCGTCTTGTTCATCGTCCAACAACTGGGGCGTCGCCGCCATGCCGTATCCTCCTGCGCGCTGCGTTGATTCCAACAAATAAACGGTGGCGCGAAAGTGTAGGCCACCGCGGGATGTTCGGGGCGCCTGGACATCCCGCACAATCGGCCAGTTCGCGACGACCCTGCCCCGTCGCATTGTCCGCCCAATTGATCGGTTCTATACTGACGAGCGGAGGACAACATTATGAGCACAGTACTAAGCGTCGAGTTGCCGGAAGAGATTATGGAGTTCGTCCGCGTCGAGGCAGCCGCCAACGGAATGGGCGAGGCCCAGGATTACGTGATCGAACTGTTGCGCAAAGAGCGCGTTCGCAAGATTCGCGAATACATCGCCGATGCCATCGACGAGGGGTTGCAAGGCGAATCGCGGGAGATGACGGAGGCGGACTGGGAAGCGTTGCGACAAAGAATTCGAGAGCGCAGTAGTGTAAATGGGGAACAGCCGTGAAAGTACGTTGGTTGCCAAAGTCGAGCGCCGACCTCGTGGCTCACGTCGATTTTCTAACCGACCAGTCGCCAGCCGTAGCTTATCGTTTTTTGGAATCTGTGGAGAAAACGTGCGAAATCATTTTGTCTTCGCCGTTCATAGGTTCGCTGGTTGACGCCGTTCGCCCGCATCACGAAGGTGTCCGCGTGTGGCCCGTACGCCATTTTCGCAACTACTTGTTGCTCTATCGTCCAGTGAACCATCAAATAGAAATCGTGCGACTGATGCACGGCGCAAGCGATTGGGAAGCACTAGAACTATAGGTTCATGCCGTAAAGCCAACTGCCTCACGCGCGCTCGATCGGAAAGGCCATCACGTCTTGAATGCACTGGGCCCCGGCGGCCAGCATGACCGCGCGGTCGAAGCCCAGCGCCACGCCGCAGCCAGCGGGTAAGCCTGCATCCATCGCCGCGAGCAAGCGGCTCTCCTCGGGCAGCGCTCGTTTGCCGTCGCGCAGCCGAGCGGCATTCTGCGCTTGATTCCGCGCGCGGAGCGCCGCCGCATCGGTTAGCTCGTGGTATCCATTCGCCAACTCGACGCCTTGGTAGAACATCTCGAACCGTTCGGCGACCGGCGGATTGCCTTCGCGCACTTTCGCGAGCGCCGCCTGAGTGGCGGGATAGTCATAGATTATCGTGGCGCCAGGTCGACCGAGTTTGGGCTGTACCCGTTCGGTGAATAAGAGCTCCAACCAGGCGTCGCGATCCTCCCCGAGCGACGCCGGCGCGACCACGCGGTGCGCGTTCGCCGCGCCGGCAAGCTCTTGAAGCGTTGCGCGATGCGGATCGACGCCGACATGTTCCAGGAACGCGTCCGCGTACGTGCGTTCTCGCGCCACGCCGGATTGATAAAAGTGCTCGAAGAAATCGGCCAGCAATTGTCGCCCTTCCGCGTAGCCATCTCTCACGCGGTACCATTCGACCATCGTGAACTCGGGATTGTGCAGCGGACCGACTTCACCCGCGCGAAACGCCCGGGTGATCTGGTAGATCGCCGTCATCCCGGCCGCCAGCAGGCGCTTCATAGCGAATTCCGGCGACGTCTGTAGGTACATCGTCGGCCCCCTTTCCGGCGCACGCGCATCGAGGTAGAGCGTGGTCGTCAGTGGATCGAGATGTCGGTCAACGACGATCTCGGCGGAGAGGATCGGCGTCTCGACTTCGACAAATTGCCGACGGGCGAAGAAATCACGGACGCGCGCGAGGAGGGAACCGCGGGCTTCGAGGAGTTTATTCGACGCGATGGGTAAGTAGTCGCTAGTCACATGCCCTCGGAGCGTTAGGGCCCCTTCCCGCAGCAGTTCCTGAACATCTTCCCGCTCCCACAGCGACAGCGTCGGTTTTCCTTTGCCCTGGCGGAGCCTGTGGTTCGTTTCCGCTTCGCTTGCGCCGAAAGCGTCTTTGACGAGTATTCGTCACTCGATTCCCGGGACGAGATCGCTTCGAACTCGTGATCGCTGCTCGGCGAAGCGTAGCGGATAGCCGATGCGCCGCCACTTGTAAAGCACATTCGAATCAGTGGCGCGGGATCGAAGTCCTCGGCATCCGCACATTCCTCGATCACGCGCAGCCACTCGTCTTTCACGTCATCATCCGGTGGCCCGAGCGGCAGCGCCGCCCCGCTAGTCGTCACGAAATCGCCGAAATCCAGCAGCCTGGTCGCCACCAGCATTCCGGGCTCGGCGGTGTTAGAGAATCCAACGTCGGCCAGGAATCGCGATTCCTCCGCAAACATGTCGTAAATCTGGCATCCGACGCCGGGCGCCAATTCAAGCACGACGATCAACGTGTACCTGGCACTTCGCATCGCCTCCAGGTTCGTGAGCTCGTCCGATCCTGTCGGAGGCTGGAAGTCGATTGCGTATTGCTCCACGGCGTTATGTCCGCGAACGAATACGTCGTAGATGCAATAATCCATCAGCACCGACATTTCATTTTCGTCGCCAAACAGGATCGACTTGCCTTGGAGCATGCCCAAGCGATGAGCGCCGCGATTGAGAAATTCGTGCGGCAGACGGGCGAAGATGGCGTTGTTCAGTCGATAGCGCGCGGCATGAAGGCGCCGGTGGCGATCCGCAACGTCCGGCACATGCGAGGTCCCACGAAGCGCGTTGGTCAGAACATCCAGTAGTCCCATAGTTCACTTCCTTGCAAAAAACGGCTGCTACATGCGCTCGGCGAACGTTACACATCCAAATTCCGCACCTCGAGCGCGTGTTTCTCGATGAACTCGCGGCGCGGCTCCACCTTGTCGCCCATCAGGATCCGGAACAAGGTGTCGGCGGCGCCGGCGTCTTCCATGCGGATTTGGCTGAGCGTGCGATTGTTGGGGTCGAGCGTCGTGTCCCGCAACTCCTCGGCGTTCATTTCGCCGAGGCCTTTAAAGCGGGTGATCGAAAGACCACGTTCACCGGCGGCTCGGATCGCGGACAGCAACCCGCGCAAATCCTCCAGCCCGGTGACGCTCTCACCGCGCCGCAATTGATAGCGGGCGTCCTGCCGGCCGGTGCGCTGTTGCGGGATCAGCGATTGAATGTCGAAGCCCATCGCCGCCAAGTCGGCGAGATGCTTGTTGAGCGAGCGGACTTCGTGTAACTCGATGACGTGCACGCGCTTGCCCGGCAGCAGTTCGTCTTCGGCCTTGCCGTTGCCCTCGTGGCCGTGGGCCTCGGGCGTTTCAGCGGGTTGATTCGCCGCGAGGAACGTATCGAGTTGCTCACGCGTGGTGAACCAGTACTCTTGCGCGCCTTGGAAGGCGTGATAAATCGGCAGCAGGCCGGTTTCCGGATCGCGCCGCGCGGCGTGCGCCCGAAGGCTGATGCCGCGCTTTTCGAGGGCGATCAGCGATTCTTCCAGGGAAGCGAGCACCCGGGCGAGCTTGGCCATCGCTTCGCCTTCGATGCGGCGATCTTCGCCGGGCTCGAAGACCGCGTCGGTGAGACCGAGCGAGAGCAGCCGCTCCTTCATTTCCTCTTCGGTTTGGACGTAGTGCGTCTCACGCTTCGATTTCACGCGGAACAACGGTGGCTGCGCGACGTACACGAGTCCTGCGGTCACCAGGTGATACATCTGCCGGTAGAAGAACGTCAGCAGCAGCGTGCGGATGTGCGAGCCGTCGACGTCGGCGTCGGTCATGATCACGATTTTGTTGTATCGCCGCTTCTGCAAGTCCGCGTCTTCGCCGATGCCGGTGCCGATTGCGGCGATGATGCTCCGCACTTCTTCGTTGGCGAGTACCTTGTCTTCACGCGATTTGAAGGCGTTGATGATTTTGCCGCGCAACGGCAGGATCGCCTGGTACTCGCGCAACCGGCCGCCTTCGGCGCTGCCGCCGGCCGAATCGCCTTCCACCAAGTACAGTTCGCACTTGGCGACTTCCTTGCTGGTGCAATCGCGCAGCTTGCCGGGCAAGCCGCCGCCCGCCAAGGCGCCTTTGCGATCGCGCATCAGTTGCTTTGCTTTGCGAGCCGCTTCCCGGGCTTCAGCCGCGAGCAATCCTTTGTGAGCGATAATCTTCGCGGTCTTCGGATTCTGTTCGAGATACCTGGCGAGAAAATCGCCGACTGCGGAATTGACGATGCCTTCGACTTCGCCGTTGCCCAACTTGGTTTTGGTCTGCCCCTCGAATTGCGGTTCCGGCACGCGACAGGCAATCACGGCCGTGAGGCCTTCGCGGAAATCGTCGCCGCTCGGCACGAGATCCTTGAAGTAGCCTTCCTTCTTGCCGTAAGCGTTCAGCGTCCGCGTGAGGGCGGCGCGGAAGCCGCTCAAGTGCGTGCCGCCTTCGGTAGTGCTGATGTTGTTGACGTACGTATGGACGTTCTCCGTGAACTCCATGCTGTATTGCAGCGCGACTTCGACGCCAACGCCCTCGAATTCGCCGGCGATATACACCACGTCGTTGTGCGCGGCCTCCGTGGAGCGGTTCATATGCTCCACGAATTCAATGATGCCGCGCTCGTAGCAAAAGGATTCGCCTTCGCCGGAGCGTTCGTCCTTGAAATGAATCCGTAAGCCGCGGTTCAAAAACGCGAGCTCTTGCAGCCGCCGGTGGAGCGTGCTGTAGTTGAACTTCGCGTTGGCAAAGATTTCCGTGTCCGGCTTGAAGGTCGTCTTCGTACCACGTTCGCTCGATGCGCCGGTGCGACGCACGTCTCCCTTGGGCACGCCCCGTTCGTACTCCTGGTAATACGCCGAACCGTCGCGGCAGACTTCGACTTCGCACCATTCGGAGAGAAAATTCACCACGGTGACGCCGACGCCGTGCAAACCGCCCGAGGTTTGGTAGGCGCCCTTGCTGAACTTGCCACCGAACTTGAGGACCGTCATCACGCCTTGCAGCGTGGAGAAGCCCAAGTCGGGATGGACGTCGACCGGAACGCCGCGGCCGTCGTCGGTGACGGTCACCGAGCCGTCCGGGTTGATCGTTACGTAGATCGCCGAGGCATAGCCGGCCATCGCCTCGTCGACCGAGTTGTCGACGACTTCGTAGACCATGTGGTGCAAGCCGCGCGCGTACGTATCGCCGATGTACATGCTGGGCCGTTCGCGGACGTGTTCCAGGTCGCTGAGATGCTCCAAGTCCTTACCGGAGTAATCTTCAGAACCGCGCCGTGCTTCCAACATCTTCGGCGGCTCCGGCGGCGCGCCTTCGGCTGGTTGCTCGGGCGTATTCTCGCGATCGTCTGTGTCTGCCATTCCTGTTGTTTCCCAATTGTGGACGCCGGCTTGAGCGGCCAAAGTTTGGCATCGCCCGTCGTCGGAAGCGGGAGCACGCGTCTAGCGCTGGGTCTCACCGTCGACCTTGCCGACCTTAAATCGCAAATCCTTGATCTTTTCCTGCGGCAGCTCGTGTCGCAATTTCGTCAACAGAGCCGCCTTCTGAAAAGTGAGTTCCTGCAATAACGCCGAATTGGCGACCTGCACTTCGAACAACCCCCGCTTCACTTGGCCGGCGCGCGTGAATCGACCAATCGCCTCGCCCGCCGCCACTTGCCACGCGGCCGCATACGCCTCGCCTGCCTCGACCCGCGCGTACCCACGCCGCGAGATCAACTCGCCGAGCACATCGCCGATCGCTTGCGGTCTAGCCACGTTCTATTTCCCTTTCACCGCGGAGAGGGGGAGAAATGACGAATTTCTAAATCCGAATGACGAATCAAATTTGAATGACTGAATGTCGAATGACGGAATTTGATGGGACGAAGGTCTCGCTCAGAAGCACTTCATCATTCGACATTCGGATTTATAAATTTGACTTTCCCTCTCATTCCACCTCTGCGTCGCCGCGGTTCAAAATGGTTGTACGCTTATTTTTCTCGCGCCAGCGGCATGATCACGTAGTTGTATCCGTCGTCCGTCAGAAGCAAGCCCGCGGCTTCGCTGTCTTTGATGTCGAACGTGATGGTTTTTTCCGGATCGAGCACGCGGAGGAAATCGCTGATGAAGCGCGGGTCGAGCGTGATGCCCACTTCACTGCCGGAGTAATCGATCGGCAATTCCACGCGGGCCTGACCGGCGTCGGCGGCGCGGGCGGCGAGAATCAAGCGGCCGTCCGCGAAGCTGAAATCGATGCCGCGGCTTTCTTCGCTGGTCACAATCGCCGCTTGTCGCACGGCTGAATGGAAGGGACCGACGACGAGGTTGATTTTGTGCGCATTGCGCTGTGGGACCACGTCGCGCCAACGCGGGAAGCGTCCTTCAACCAAGCGCGAGTAGATCGTGATCCGCCCGCAACGGACCAGCACGTCATTGCCGCGCGCCGCGATATGCACTTCGGCGTCGGGTTCCGTCAAGGTTCGTTCGATGAGCTGCATCGCCTTGCTGGGGACGATGGTCATGCCTTCCGAGGTGTGGTGATCACCGACGCTCGTGGCGGGCCCTTCCATCTTCGCCAGGCGACGACCATCGGTGCCGACGGCCGTGATCTTGTCGGCCGCGAATTCTAACAGCACGCCGCCGAGCGCATAGCGGCTGCTTTCGTTATCGGTGGCGAACACCGTGCGACGGATCAATTCCCGCACCAGCCGCGCCGCGGCGGTTTGGTACCGCGTTTCGTTGAATTCGACGACGCTGGGGAACTCGTGCGGATCGGCGGCCGGCAGCTTGAATTCGCTTCGGTCGCCGCGCACTTGGATGCTTTGCCCATCCGACTCGATCCGCAGATTGGCGTCGGAACTCTCGCTGAGAATCGAGCCGAAGCGGCCGACCGGCAACAGGACGCTGCCGGGCTGTTCGGCGTCGACGCCCGCCAGGTCGATGCGGATGCCGATCTCCAGATCGGTGGCCAGCAACGTGGCGCGATCGGCTTGCACTTCGAGCTTGACGTTTTGCAGGATCGGTTTCGGGCTGCGCGTCGGCGCGACATTCCGCGCGAGCTGCCAGGCAGCCAAGAGTTTTTCACGATCGCAGGTGATCTTCATGGAAACAGAATCCGTCAGAGGGACCAGGAAGCACGTCGAAAGCTTCGCGACGCGTGCTTCTCTTTCTGAAATAGTTTCTTAAACAGTAGTAGCAGTAAGAAGAGGGCGATGCACTGTCAATGGATGCGGCATCATCGAACTAACTTCCATGCACGTTGGCCTTAACGTCGACAGGAACCCGCTTTTGTCGCCGTGGATAAGCCGTCCGGTGGCTGACGATGCCTCGTTGGATCTCTGTTGATGCCTGGCGCGTCGAATCCGTTCGAGCATTTCCGCTGTTCATCCTGTTGGTATCTGTCGAGTTCACAAACCGCCAGCCAACAGGTTCTCCACGTATCGCGTCGATCGACGCGAGCACCCTCCCTGAACTCCTTTGGTCAACGCGTAGCGCCCAAAGTGGCGCGAATTTCATCCACCGCGCGACGGGTTTCACCATCGTGCGCGGTCAGTTCCTCCGTGCGGCGGCAGGCATGCAACACCGTCGTGTGGTCGCGTCCGCCGAAATACGCGCCGATTTGCTCCAAGCTTGCGCCGGTCAACTGCCGCGCCAGCCACATCGCCGCGCCGCGTGCCGCGACGACGGTTTTCCTCCGCGATTCGCCACGCAATAACGTCAACGGCATCGCGAATTGCCGGGCCGTGGCCGCGGCGATTTCGCGGACGCCGATCTTCTGCGCGACCCCGCGTTGATCCAAATACGCCTGCGCCGCCGCCTTGTCGATCTCCGCGCCGCCGCCCACCGTCTGTAAGTAAGTGACCGCTCCGATCAACGCCGAAGGGGCATCCGCCAACTCCGTGGCCAGCAGTCCAAACGCCGCATCGGAGATTCGAGCGAGCTTGCTTTCGGCGACTGCCCGCAAGATTGCTTCGCGCGCCGGAATCTCCGGCAGCGACATCCGCAGCGTTAGCCCCGCCGTGATTCTTGCGAGCAATCGCTTGTTAAAGCCCTTTGTGCGGGCATGTGCCGCGTGTGAAATCAAGATCGCCTGCCGGCCCTCGGCGACAAGAAAATCGAGCGAGCGCGTCAGTTCGTCTTGCGCCAGTTCCTTGCCGGCGAGATGTTCCAAGTCATCCAACACGAACAACTGCGTACTGCGATGACGATCTCGCCAAGCGGAAACGTCGTCGGCTTCGACCGCTTCGCCTAGTTCCTGGGCATACTCCGCGGCGGCAACGTAATACACGCCGGACTTGCCGAGGCAGCATCGCAAACTATCGCAGATAGCCCGCATCAGATGCGTCTTGCCAACGCCGCTCGGTCCCTGCAGGATGATCGGGTTGTACAGCGGAGCGGCGCCAGCCAGCAGGGCGGAGTACGTCTCCTCCAAGCTGACGACCAGGCGCGTTTGTTCGGCGCCGAGGACCAGATTGCCGGGCAGGGCCGCTTCCATCAAGCCGTGTGACGGCTGCTCGTTCAAGGCGAGACCGTCCCCCCAAGATGTAGCTGCGGCGACGGAGGGCACGGCGGCAATGAACCTCGAAATTCAACGGTCGGCCGACCCATTTCAAGCCATGGGAACTGGCCCGTTCTGTGGATCGGCGACGAGCCGGAATTATAGCGAATTTCGATTCGGTTCGCGAGTCGTTCAGACAATCTTTTCAACTACTTTTGCGCGATCGCAAGTCGTTGATGCTTTTCACAATACGTTCACAGGCCTCGTCCACTTCCGGGACCGACGTGGAGACCCCGAAACTGAACCGCAACGCGCTCCGCAAAACCGGGTCCGAGGCGCCCATCGCCGCCAGCACGTGCGAGGGATCGCTCGACCCGCTGGCGCAGGCCGAACCGGTCGAGCAAGCGACGCCGGCCAGGTCCAGAGCCACGACCAACATCTGCCGATCGACCCCCAGGAACGACAGGTTCGACGTATGCGGCGCTCGGGCAGCCCCGCCGCCGTTGACGATGACGTCCGGCAACTGGGAGAGCAGCGCCTGTTCGAAGCGATCCCGGAGTAGTTCCAAGCGAGCCGGGACCTCGGGCTGGGCGATCACATTTTCCAGCGCCGTCTGCATCCCCACGGCCAAGGTGACCGACTCCGTCCCGGGGCGCAGGCCGGCTTGCTGGAATCCGCCGAAGTGGATCGCCTGCAACGGGGCGCCATGCGCCAGCACCAGGACGCCGACGCCGCGCGGGCCGCCGAGCTTATGAGCCGTCGCCGTCAGTGCCGTGGCGCCCAGTTCCGCGAAGTTGACCGGCAACTTGCCAACCCCCTGCACGGCGTCGGTGTGAAACGGCACGCGAGCGGCCTGGCAGCACATTGCTGCTTCACGGACCGGCTGGAGGACGCCGGTCTCGTTATTCACCAGCATCAAGCTCACGACACGCGTGTCGGAACGGATTAGCCCGGGAAGATCGGCGACGCGCGCAACGCCCGCCTCATCGACCGGCAGTCGATCGACGGCGAATCCGCGCCGCTCCAGATGCTCCGCCGCGCCGAGCACGCTGGGATGCTCGATCGCCGTGACAATCACATGCCCAGGTGGGTTTCCGGCAAGACCGAGCAGGGCGAGGTTGTTCGCTTCCGTCCCCCCACTGGTAAACAGCACCTGGTCGGCGCGATGCGAATCCGTCCGCGCACCGAGCAGTCGAGCGATGCTTTCCCGCGCCAGTTCGAGTCGTCGCCGCGCGCGCTGGCCGAACTGGTGTTGGCTGGCAGGATTGAGATAACCCTCGACGTCGCACGCCCGCATTGCCTCGGCCACTTGGCGGTCGAGGGGCGTGGTGGCGTTGTGGTCGAGGTAGATGGGGGGCATGGCACGCTGAATTTGGCAGTTTGCTAATGCGAATGCTACAATCGTTCGCTCAAACGTACGACTCTGCACTAGCGACACGATTCAATTTGAAAAGTAGAGGAGATGCTACGTGATTCCTGCAATCGTCATTGCGTTGGTACTTGCGGTCGACGCTCCGGATGCGACGGTCGAGCGACTTGTCCAACGGACAGGATATCCAAAGGAATTCGTGTTGCACGTGCTTTCGGAGCAAGAGAAAGAGATGGCGCGGATGGAAAGCGAGATTGCAGAATTGAAGGAAAAAGGCAAACAGGGAACCTCACGCGAAAAGTCGAAGATTCGCAACGAAGCGCGCAAGTTGGAAGCGGAATTGAAGATCGCCAAACGTGCGTTTGGAAAATCCGTCCACAAGCCGTCCAGATTGCGGCCGCCAAACTTACAACAGGGAGATTTTGGCTGTTTTGGAGATGAAATCAGAGTAACGCAGAAACTTGACGAACAATCAATCGAGGTTGAACTCGGTGTTATCCATTTGCCCACTATCGTGGGAGGGCCAAGAATCATTCAAGGTCAACGGACTGTCGAATGGAGCGGACCCTATCGGATTGTAGGTTTGCCAAGTTCGGTCGTTGCTGAACTTGCAACTGGAGATACGTATACGTATCGCGATTGGATTCTGCGATGCGAGATTAAAGACGATGCGCCCGGGGTACTACACTACGTCGGCGACATGCCAAGTCGCTAACCGAAACTGCGGTGTCAAACGACCGTTCGCGAAACGCCGACGCCTCATCCTTGGCTACTGCGAGCGCGAACCAACCGCCGGTGTCGACAAATAGCAATTCACGGGCCATAGATAATCTTGTTGTGGTCTCGATTGCTGAGACCGTCTGAGGGCATATCGGCCTGCATGGCCGCGGCTTTTTCGAGGAAAGATTCGAAGAATTCCTGCTGCCGTCGGATTGCCGCCTCGTCCTCTTCCGTCTCGGCCAGGGACGGCTTTTCCCTCGTCGTTACCGTGAGCGAGACGACCTCTTGTTCGGAGAGGTCAATGGGCTCCAAGGGTCGCAGGAGCCCGTGCTCGTAAATGGCTTGGAAGGTGTGGTTCATAGTTGAATTATACCCCGCAATGCTCACCGCTGTCGACATTTGCAACCCCGCTACAGCCACAACTCCAGCCGTCCGTCGAACAGGTCCGGGATGGCGCGTTCGATGATCGCTTTCGCGTGGCTGGCGTGGTAGCGAGTGCTGAGGTGGGCTGCGATGATCTTTTCGTTCTTGAACTTTTCGCGGCGCGCCACCACGTCGTCCAGGTGAATGTGGCCGAACTTGTGGATCTTCTCTTTGCGATGCGTCGGCGCGACGAACGTCATTTCCATGATCAATACCTGGGCCTCGTACATGGCCGGGTTCTGATCGAGGCCCGGCGGCGAGCTATCGCCCAGGTACGCCAATCGCGGGACGCGGCGCTCTTCGGTCACTTCCGTGCCGCCGAGCCGCAGGTCGCGAATCTGGTCGCCGGCCAGGTGCTGGAACTCCGTCTTGAGCTTCCGCCGGCGTTCCCAGACGACGAACCCCAGCGACGGCACCGTATGCGTCGTCGCGTGGGCCGTGACGACATGTTCGCGGGAAAGCTCGAACTCGTCGCCGGGCTTCACCGGAATTAGATTGCAGGGCAGCCGGCCGCGATCGAGCCGCGAGACGAGCTTCAAGAGCTTGTCGACCGTCTCGACCATGTGTTCAGGCATATAGATCGTCGGCGGGCTCATTTTCATCATCCGCCGCCGCGCCACATACACCGGCAGCGCCGCCACGTGGTCCAAATGCCCGTGGGAAACGAACCAGGTCTCCGTCGACATGAACGCCCAGGGCTGCGCGCCGAGATCGAACCCGACCTTCAACTCCGGAATTCGCCAATAGGTCTGTACCGCGGCGCGGGAATAGCCCTCAATGGTGAGGTCCTTATGGACGAGCGTCTTGACGGGGAGGTTTTTGAGCATGAAGGCGGCCGGGCGGTGGCGAGTCTTGGCGAACTCGCCAGTATAAGCCGCACGGCGGTTGGTCGAAATGCGCCTCTTGTGCCGGTCGTGTCCCAACAGTGCGTTGCTGGGACGGGAGGGCCGGTTAATGAACCGGGTCCCAAACCAGAATCAAGATCAGGGCTGCCGCTAGTTGAACGACGACGGCGAGAATCAGAATCTTGAACAGGCTTGGCCCGGTTCTCGCGGGCCGGTAGATCGGCGTCGGACGTGCCGGCTCACTCTTCGGCGACCTGTACGGATTGTCGTCCATCTCAGGACAACCAAGGACGATAGGGAGGCCGCGGCGGCGTTTTGGAGAGCAGGTGTTTGATGCTGTCGAACGGCAGGTTATAGGCGCCTAGCGACGGATAGTTACCCTCCTTGTTGGAGAGCACAACCGCGCGAATCTGCAGGCCCTTGGAACCGAAAGCCATCGAGTTGACCATTGGATGGTTCATTTCGTTCGATTCCCACCTGGATAATACCACACTAGGCTCTGTTGACGATTAAATCCGCTTTAGGCGGATGAATCCGAGGGCCAGTTGGATGATTGCCAGAAATGTTTGTTTCAGTTTTTCGTAGCGAGTGGCGACGCG
>ENA-ORBV01008596-ORBV01008596.1-microbial-mat-metagenome-genome-assembly--contig:-NODE-8596-length-17088-cov-6.641291_pt1 | contig 17088 bp, 11 predicted proteins | sample MGYA00237777_ERZ505514 | MGnify/ENA primary metagenome ERZ505514 (study PRJEB26160, sample SAMN06269048) | microbial mat metagenome | isolation source: Oligotrophic lake microbial mat | place...
TTTTTCAAGCAGAAGACGGCATACGAGATTCGCCTTAGTCTCGTGGGCTCGGAGATGTGTATAAGAGACAGACTTCTAGCTAGCTATTACCGGCAAGTTTTACTTGTGCAACACCTCCACAGCAGTTGGAGTCCAGATATCACTTTTTTGATTTGGATATGTTGATATGCAAGTTACAACCATGGCTTTGGATAACGTTAAAAACTACGATGGTGAAGAAAATGTTCATGCCGCCGAGTTGGAACTCAGCAGCGGCAGCGGCAGCCACCGTGATGGAGGTGAACAGGAAGAACATGGGGCCGTAATATCGGCAGCGACGATGACAGACTTGGAACAAGGAGGAGGAGAAAGCGATCCATCAGCCCAAGAAGAAAATGGTACAACCAACGGAGAAGAGGAAGAGGAGGCCGGTGCCCAAGATATATCAGACGGCACCATGATGAAAGAAGATCGGCAGGAAGAAGAGGTGAAGGATGAAGAAGCCATAGACTTGGAACTGGCTGCTGATGGTGGCACTGACCTTCACATGATTAACATGAGTGCAGAAGAAGAATCTTGCATCTCGTCCGTGACTCGAGAACTACCAGATATTGCTGCCCCTGCACTGTATCCTTCGGTTTCCAATGTCCTGCGCAACGTGGATAACGAAAATGGTATTGGCTATGGAGAGGAACTGCAAGATTTAGAACAAGGAGTACTGTCCAGCAAGATGACGGGTATCAAGACGGAAGAAGGAACTGGACCAAAGGGAACGCCAGTGGCAGAAACGGCCACGGATCCGAAAGGCAGACACCCAGAAGAAAAAGTAGCACAAGCAGTAACTGGAGTGGCGGCGACACCAGACGCCAAAGATGATCAAAAACTCCCCGCGAAAGAAAGCAAAGAAGGAGGAGCTGCTGAGCGGTCTTCGGTGCCAACTTATGAAGCCCAAAAATCAGTGCAACCAACCACTTCAGGTCAGCCATCTACTGCTACAGATGTTCCCACTATGGCACCTTCGGCTGGTACAGAGAGAGAAGATGTGACAGTAGCACAAATGACAATCGCACACATGGAAATTGATCGCATGGTCGAGGAAATACAAGCCTTCCCCTCGGCAGACACCCATCGACCGGCGCCTCACGAGTTGCAGGTTCCAGGCGCATACGCCGTCGGAGGAATACCGCCAGGTTGGAGCTATGGTAGCACCGCTGCCCAGGAGCGTAGCAGGCCCCAAAGAAACCAATCCACCGAAGAGACACTACCACCAGAGATCGTACAACCTGATGGTGATGGCACTTTAGGACTTGTAGTTGCTAGACAAGTTCAGGATGAAAACGGGGCAGGTCTACAGGAGGCTTCCAGGGTCGAGGACGGCGATTCTGCCAGGAAAGACCAGAACGCCCCGGCGTACAAGTGGACCGCGGCATTTCTTCTACTCGTTGTGGTCGTGCTTGGTGGTTGCATTCTACTACCTGTACTGGTTTTATCCAGGGATAGCAGCCACACAGAGAGTACGCCTGTTCCTGCTGTGCCAACATCACCCCCGACATCACTGGACTCAATGGACCTTTTCCTGGGGTCGCTTCCGAAGGAAACGTTGGAAGCACTCGAGGATGAGGGATCTCACCAGTTTGGAAGCAATGGAATGGGTGCGAAATGATCCCCAGGTAAATGTACTACCACATTGGAGATTGTTGCAGAGGTTTGTCCTTGCAACGCTCTTTTACTCCACTGGCGGCGCGACAAGTTGGGTCTCAAACTCCGGTTGGCTGAGCTACGAGGAGCATGAATGCTATTGGTACAATAGTGGGAATTTCACCAATTTTCCAAACGATCCAGGGGATAAATATATTCATTTGTCACACAATAACCCCTGTGAGGAAGACCTATCCAATCTATCTGTGAAGGGGGTTTCTGGTGTGTATCGACATCTCTGGCTTCGTGAAAACAACTTGAGAGGTAGTATCCCTACAGAGCTGTATCTGTTGAGCTCTTTAAGATCCATCTCCGTTCACGCCAATGCATTACAAGGACCTATCTGCTCTCACATTGCGCTTTTGACAAACCTGGAGGCAATTTCACTTGGAGTCAACGACCTCACTTCCTCTATCCCAGCTGAAATAGGATTGCTTGGCAACCTTACTGGCCTCTTTCTGCTGGCCAATCAGCTTACTGGCTCGGTAAGTGCATTGCAACTCCTTGTGTACATTTTTCCTGGGACTTTCCTCACATGTTGCGTTTTGAAGATTCCAAACGAACTTTTCAAATTGGACAAACTTGAATCCTTGGCATTGGATTTCAATATGCTGTCCTCAAGTATCCCTTCAGAGATTGGGCAGTTAGAAAATATGAGTCAACTCGAACTTTTCGACAATGTAAGAAAGTTCCTCGTTTGGTAATGGCCTACGTCTACACTTCCATTACGCCTCTCAATTCTCAACACACATATCAATTCTCTTCCGTCACTCTCAGAACTTTGTTGGGGCGCTACCGAGCGAAATTGGTCTTTTGACAAAAATGACTTATCTTACATTCGATAGAAATGTGAGTCTTTGACGTGTAATATGGTCTCTTGAACACCGGACCTGTTTTGACTTCTCACGTGTACATTGCGCCTTGCAGTCGTTGAGCGGAACTCTGCCTTCAGAGCTAGCCCAGCTAGAACAATTGTATGTGCTTTTGGCTGGTGAAAATGTGAGTACCTTCAGAAAGTTAGCTTTTATATTCCACAAAATTCGATCATAGTGCATCTAACATGCCGGTCACCATGGGGTCATAGAGTTTTACTGGAACACTCCCAATAGAAGCATTACTCCGTTTGAAGAACCTTGAAGGACTCGGTCTTTACGAAAACGAATTTGTTGGAACACTGAGCTCGGAATTTGGCCTTCTTAGCGCTCTAATGATGTTAGGACTAGATAGCAATGTAAGAGATTGAAAATGGGTTATTTTGATAAAAGTGCAACATTTCTTACTAACATTGCCTCCCAAATATGCTGCAGAACCTCAACGGAACGATTCCAACGGAATTGAGTCAGATTGGATCTCTGCAAGGCATGTATCTTCATGGCAACAACTTCACCTCTAGCATCCCCTCTGAACTTGGCTTACTCTCCAACATGACATGGCTTTCGTTGGGTGGATCGCTGCTTGATGGAATACCTCGTGAGCTCTGCCCACACTGGTGCTCTAGTTTTGTCAACAAAAGCAAAACCTCCTTTGAAGGAACACTCAAAGTTGATTGTGACAGGTCGCTTGAATGTGGTGAATCTCTCTGCAACTGTTCTTTCATACTTTCTATAGGTACTCTAACACCATGACTCGTCAGCAGGGATTGGGCTCTGGCTGGCTGGGTACGAGGTCTAGCTAGAACTTAAAAGGCATTGTATCCTGGACCGTATCCCGCAACACAACAGAAGTCTAGTTTCTATCACGTGATCAATTGGAGAAAAATAAGTTTAAAAAGGTATATGTACTCCATGTAGTTCGCAGTCTAGGTTGAATCTGTCCGTGTGCCGGAAAAGTGGTGCCCGCCAAACCACCAACGTTCACAGCCGCCACCGATTGCGCCCCTCCGACTTTGAAGCTTTGCTACAAATTGGGTTTTGATAGTTGCATCATGATCTCCTTCTACTAGCTAGTAAGTTAGCCGCCCTTTCGTACACGAAGCCGGGGAAGCATTTCTGAAAGCGTTTCAAAGGGCAATTTTTCCGAGGCTGCAGAAAGACGCGGTTAAGCTGGATACAAGAGGCTGCCAACCACGTCGCACAAAGATATCTCCAACAACGGCGATGGCTTGCTAGCGTGTGTGCACATTCATTTCTGGAGGGTTGGCAACCAGCATCTACACATGCGCTCCCAGAAGGGGGGCATTTGTTACGCAAGCTCCAACGCGGCATTGATTCCGTTCCGTCTTCACAGAAGGAGCAACCTCCACCTCCACCATTCGCTAGGCTTGCCACTCGATTCACAATTTCTATCACAACATTCTGTTCCCACAAATGGGGCAAGAAGTGGGGACTAAAGTGTGGACACTGACTGGTTGGTGCTGCAGCAGGGTGCTCAGTTGGAACGATCGTAGGCCCTGCAGTTGGGCCTGTTGCAGGCTCAATCAATGGTGGACACTTGTGGGCAATCAGATCAGAAGCAACTCCTTTGTTCAGTTTTGACCAAATGACATGTTTCGTGATCAGGATGGTGGTGATTTTCTTTGCAGGGAATGTTCATCTCCTGAGCTCTAGTCTTGGCGCCATGAAGGTTGCCTAGAAGGTGTTTGGCATGGTTTCTGTCAGCAGGAACAACCCAGTTTGGAGCTTGATGTGCAGCCATGGTGAGGAATGTGTTGATTTGAATTTGTTGTTGGGTTTTGACAGCAATGACAAAGGCTTTGCTTCTGAAAGTGAAGCAAGTGGATGAGCAGCAGGTGCCACAATGGTCCATGCCTGGTCGGCATGGGTTCTCCATCGTGCAGCATTTCGATGTGAGGATCTGTCTGTGTTGGGAGTCATTTTGATTTGCATGTGAAAGTTTGTGTGGCTGTTGTGGGGTGTTGCTCATCATGGGAAGTTGAGACCCCTCAGAAGAGCAAAACTGTTCAATTTTGATTATGTCATCTTCAGCTGATGATTGGACATCTTGGTCCCAGTCGATTGGGGACTAAGATTGAGCCCAACAGGGTGGGCTTCAGCGGTGTCAAGCAGAAAGGACAAGGTTTGGCGACATTGTTGTGGGCCAGGACGCTCTGTCAGCAGCCATCCACATGAGGAGTTTGGATGTGACAAAAAAAACAGTTTGCAGGTCCACATGAGTAGCTTGATGCTTCTCATACCTTTGCATGGCTGCTGCTGGTGTCACATTGAGCACACAATCCTTTTTGGATTGGCTTGCCAGGACTCAATTGCGGTTGGATGATGTCTGTCAGCAAAGGGCAGGGCACCAACACTGGCCAGCAATTTGTCAGCAATGTTGCATGTTGTTCCATCACATTGTGGGCATAACCTTTGCTGTGGTTGTCAGATTCAATGATTGCAACACAACAATCACAAGTCAGTCTGCGCACGCACACCTTTCCAATCTTTCGGTTTCCTTTTGTCCCTTGAAATGTGGGTGTTCACGGCAGGAGGTCTGCAAGCCAGCTACTGTAGCTGCAAGGCAAGCAGCCCCACACTTCAGCAAGCTTGAGTAGTGGCTAAAATCACATTGAGGCATTTGAGAAAGTTTACAAAGGAAAAAAACATTTGCTGTGAAGCAGCAATGGAAAAAGCTGTGGAAAACCAGGTCTGTCCATGGGTCCGCTTGGTGGGTATTTTCGGCAGCTGGCGTAATGCTGCCGTAACAAATGCGGTGCAAAACACCATGAAACTTTTCATTGCATTCATTCCAAGCGCTGGTTGTGGAGACAACAGAAACCTTCTTCAGCATCCAGGTAAATTGAATCATTACTGCGACAATTACTTGTCTATACTACAGAACCTTACGAGATGAGACGGCGACAGAAAGGAGGAGATCCAGTACTTATCACGCTGGCTCTACAACTAGTAGTAGCAGCAGCGTGTTTGTTGTGTTGCCATGGCTTTACTCCTCTACACCGTCGTCACGGCCACCGTGCCACCACAACACTGCACCGTGCTGCCGATGGCACTTGCAACAGGTGCTTTGGGACCCGCTTGTTGAACTCTGCAGATGATAGCACAGTCGACGACAATGGCAACACTCTCATGAAAAATGAATTAGATTCCAAGTATCACAAAGTTTATTGGCTCGATGAGACTGCTGAATCGGCGGTTCGTCGTGGAGAACAAACTTTAGGACAAGCCATTGGACAGGGTCAAGCAGTCGTATGTCTTTTTGACATGGCCGACCCAGATGAAGCCGAAAGTCTTTTTCAATCTGCTATTGCAGCGCGTCAAGCCCGAGATATACCCACGGCGGCTCGGGGTCGAAGTCGATTTAGTGTCTCGGATCCAACTGCCTTTGGTATTGGCGAATCCTCGTCATCATCCAACAATGTGGTCTTGTTGTGCGATGAAATCTTGTTGCGTGTATTGGACGAATTGGACGAAGGCATTCCTTCCATTTTCAAAGCGCTTTTTGTTCCTCCAACGGGAATGGAAGATTGGGTGGCCGTCCAACCCTTGAATGCGCAATTGGAACAGCCATCTGTTCCGCCGTCGCAACATTTAGCCGACATGTGTGATGGATTACGGGACTTATACATGATGAGTGAGTTGGAATGGAGTGAAGGAGAGCCCGCCATTAATGTCTATGAAAGTGGAGGATATTTTGGAGCCCACAAGGATCATTTGGCTCTCACGGTATTGATTCCACTCACGACACCCAGCGAAGATTTTGAAGGGGGCGGTACTGGATTCTGGAAAGGCAATCGAGACTGTTCGGAAAATCCCACCAATGAACCGGATTTGATTCTCAAACCAGAAGCGGGATCGGCCTTGATTTTTGGAGGGGATGTTACGCATGCGGGCATGCCGGTCGAATCGGGATATCGCTCCGTCTTTGTGTGCTCCTTTAGCACCAAGACGCCGGCATCGCCAGAAGATCGGTTGCATGGAATGCAAGCACCACCCAAGGTCTCGCCCAATTTTAAAGGGACTATATAAAAATATGTAAATAGTGGGCGGTGCACAGTTCGGTGAAGTGCCAAGCAACAAGATTTTGTCTTTGTGCTTCTGCACAACGACAAGCACGATGGTTTTGGAAGTGGATGATGTAGAAGTAAATATTAGAAGAAAACGTTTTTGAAAATATCCTATTTCTTACGCAGATGAATACGCGCACTTTCTATTTTACAATTATTGGCTCTATCTTGTACAGTGAATCCCCCCTCGCCCATGTTGGCGACTTGATTATGCGTTTCGTATTAATCCAATAAAGGATACCAGCATAGCAGCCAACATTGGCCCAGATCCCCATGGAGCACAATTATTCCATCCTGCAAAAGCGGTGGGTGATGACGACGCATGGTGGTACTTTCCAGTATAGGGGGACTTGATGAACTCACGATGATACACATTCTCTGGAACCACCGAGTCGAGCGCTACACTGTCTTCCAAAACGGGCGGATAAGGATCATCGTGCTCAAAGAGTCGATTGTTGGCATCGTCAGCTGTGCTCTCATCGTCTGCTTCCTGTGCTTTCACTGCCGAAGAAGAACCTGCTCCACTACCACAACAGCCGCTATAAATCGAGTTTTGAATGGCAGCACACAAGCTCGATCCATCGACAAATTCAGCAAAATCGGCCAATTCACCACAGGTGACCGTGTCACTTCCGTCCGCGGATATGCCCATTATATCGGGTACCGAGGCATCTCGATTGAGCGCCAAACCACTTCGACACTGCACGCTACAAGTTTTCCGTGCCGCAAAACCTGGACAGTTACAGAAGGCTCTCACATCCACCGTCCAGGAAGCCACGTCGTCCATGCAACTGTCCATTGGTCGCAAGGAGGCATATTCATTGACTTCACCACAAGTAATGCCTGGTCCCAAAGCTGGAATGGGCAAGGATGGATCAGGTGGATCTTCATTGCCGGCGCAAATGCTGCAGCCAGAACGAATGGCATTGGGGCACCCGCAATAAAAGCCAAAACGTTGTTGAATCTCGGGGCATGTAATATCAATGTCGATTGCCGGCGACAATGCCAAATTCAATTGGCTACACGTCAGCCCAAAAGGAGGGTAGAGCTTATTCTGATTATAATTGGTAAAGGATGGGTTGCCACAGAGCGGACAGTCAGGTAGCGGCGTACAACACAACTCAGAAGCAGACTCAGCAATCGCAACGCATGCATCCTCATTCGTGATAAAACCCAAGTAGTCTTGTAGCATGGAGCAGGTCATACCACCCGTGCTTGGAACCACAAGACCAGGATTGACCAGGGCTTGCCCTGCTGGACATAAAGAGCACAAATCATATGGCTGTGTTCCTGAACAGCCACAATACGCTGGAACATCTACAGGGACTGGCGGGAAGACATAGGAGTAGCAGACTTCGGCATCATCCATGGCTCCCGATTCCGCTTCATCAGCCAACACTCCGCAAGTGGTGATTGCATTGGGATCTTGGATATTATAGGGTAGCGTATTGCTTTGAGGTCCTGGAGCGCTGGTCAAGTAAGGCAAAGTCCTATCCCCGAATTGCGGTGGGTTCTTATCAGGGCACAGCTGACAAGTAAAACCACTACCACCAGTAGGCGCAACATCTCCATCGTCCCCCGTGTTGGGGTTCTGTGGAGGGCAAAGTCGACAAACAGAAATATCAGAATCCGTAATAGCTGGCTGGCCATTATTGTTGCTGTTGTTATCTTGGCCACTTACCCCTTGATTCTCACCGTCCTCGTCTGGCTCCTCCAACGCAGGGTTAAAGCCTTGTTTTATCAAACTTCCTTCAGTAGGAGAATGAGAAGGAGCGGCAGCAGGAGGAGGGATGGTTGGAACGGACATGGGGCAGCCACAATACCGTTTATACATGTACAAGGCGCTGCAGGGGATGGGTGGAAAATCTTGCTTCATAAAAACAAGATCTCGACAGGTCAGCCCTTGAACTGGCTGTGTATCTGTAGCGGGGATGGGCAACTCAAGGTATGAATCTGGAATGAGCTGTTGACCGCCTGAGTCGCAAAGAGGACAGTAATCGCGGTCCAGTGGGGACGTGGGGCACCCACACTCTGTCTTTCCAACGGTTTGATATTCCAGGCATTCCAACTCGCCTGGTCCCCCCAGGGCCGTTTGCGTGTATTCATCGAGATTGCCGCAGGTCCAGCCGGGGAACGAAGCACTTTCGATAAAGGGGTCTGGGATGGAACTTCCATCGTAGCAAAGAGAACAGCCACGGGAATCTCTCCTGGCAGTCTGGTTCTCCAATTGCCTTTGTATTTCTCCCTTATCCTGCAGCTGTTTATGTTGGTGCTTTTGCTTCCGTCGCTTGTGTGTCTTTTTCCGCGCTATTTCCTCTTCCAAGATGTGCATTCGTTCTCCCCGTTGTTCTTCGTATTCGTTGAATAGTTCTTGTTCCTGTGGAGTCCTTTGCTTCTTTGAGTGGTAATAAAATTTGCGTGGCTCCCTGTGAACGGAATTAACAGACTCAGCTTCAATTTTTGCTGACATGATAGTAGCCTCCACGTGCGAGATCATCAATAGAACTGGGAGCAGCATCGATTGCATCGACATTCTGTAATTTAGATTCATTGCCCGCCCCATCTTCAGAGAAACTGTCCTCTCTCCTATAGCTGGTCCTCTTATTGGTATCGAGCTGTAATTGCGGATAACCAAGCTGTCTTGTTGTTGCAGTTCTAGTTAGTGGGAAGCTTTCTCTGCTACCAGGTAGTAGTAACTTTGGGAAAATAGCTTTGCGAAAATCGCTGATCAGCTAATTTAAATTGTGGATCGATCTTTTGCTAACAAAATTAGGCGGGCCCATCACAAAATTGATGCCAACAGAACGTCAAATTTTTTCTCCGACGAGAAAACAATCATGCAGACAAAAGAACACTGGAAATCAAGGATAGTGTGCGTCTGGCTTGTTGGGTTCGGAACAGATCAATACTCTGCCAGGGTGGACTTAGATAAAATCCGTGAACAATTTTTTTGGGGCTGATTTAGTACATTTGTGGACTAATGATAGGAGAAAGATTAATAGCTATAGCACGTCTGGGAACTTGAGGACAGTAAAATAAGACGGAGCTGCTATAGTCTACTGTTGGGTGCAAGGCGTCAAGAAATGAATACCATTGTGGTTGCTTCAAAGCTATTAAACGCATTATTTGCTGGCATGGCGGCGACAATTGCATCATGTACTATACCTAGCTCCTACTTCACTATCCATGAACACCTACATCCATCCAATACATCAGAGCAGGCATGAAAAGCACAATGCTGAATCCCCAACACCACTGAAGCGGAGACAAAGCAGACGATGATGAGCCTTCGCTACTACCTGTATCGGTATTACTGCTGTCACTGCCTCCTGTATCAGTAGTACTGCCGGGCTCACTGCCACTTACATCAGTATTAGTACTGCTGCCACTACTGCTGTCGGACGTGGCATAGACCGGAACGGTCTGATTTACAACCAATGTATCGGCCTGCGCCACAGCTTCCTTCACTTCATCCTCTGCAAAGCCACCAGATAAGGAACGACTAATCACAGTTGCTTCCTGGTTGGCATAGCCCCACGACGTGAGTGCAATGACTGGTGATATGGGAGCCGCAATAACGGTCGTATCATCCCCGGTAGGCCTCCAAGTATTGCAGAAGGGTTCTGCTGCCACCGTGAATGGCTCACTGCCATCCACACGAATCTCCAAGGCGACGGGACCTTCTCCCGTCACACACACTGGCACAGCCGTTGCTGTATGGATATTGCTCACATCGGGGGCATTGGAATTCAAGGTAAAGAAAGGATCCTTGTCCATATTGGCCGGAGACAAAACACCGTACATGCGAGTCATGTACGAAAAGGAATCGACAAAGGCTTGAGAATCCCGGGCCGGTCCAAAGACTTTTTCGTCCAGTTCATCCGCCATGCCCGTGGCATCAAAAGTCCAGTCACTTTGTGGAACATATAATTCGGCACAATTGGCCATATTAAAGATTTGGTCGGGAATGTACAAATCGGAACAAAAGAGTCCTTCATCATAGGTATTGGGAACGTATTTATCCACAATCGAAGTCACCAATGGAATGGCGGGAACGCCTGCATTAGCGAGTTGGTTGAAAAAGTCAATCCAAGTGGCACTGGCCTTGAGATTGTCCATGTTGATATCCACCAATGCCACCTTATCTTTCATGACATTGGATGCTCCAGCATATTCGGTCACAAACCCATGATTGTCCAATGGTAGCATGGCCTCTGTAATGCGAGCACGGTAATTGTCATCGTAACAACCAGGATTGTTCAAACATCCGACCCAATCGACTTGAGCATCATCCAATTCGACATCCAAATAATTCAAGGGCACTGCTCGTGCGTCAGCAAAGACATAGACTTGTACGGGCATGTTGTCGTTGGCGGCAATGGCCGTTAGTTTAATGGGCACACAAGCAATGGGAGTGTTCTCGTCGGCACCTTCCATGTTGTATTCCAAAATGAGGGGTTGAATGTCTCCCGATTCCGTATCCTTGGTTAATTTGAGAGCGACAAACTTTTGTCCCAACAGAGCATAATAATTCAACAAGGCATCCGCACCTTCCGGTTGATCATAGCCATTGGTGGAAAGCCATTCAAAGACGGAATCGGGATTGTTTTCCGCAGGTTCCAAAACAACATAATCGTAAGGACCCACACTGCCCGTTTCCAATACCACAGCTCCTCCTCCTCCAGCACTCTCAGCGTCGGCCATCATCATCGGACACGCGAGCGGTCCGAAATCATCTTCAGTACAAGTAGTGGATTCATTTTGAGCAATGTTCAAGACAAATTGGGGCAGCGTCTCGGAAAAGAGCGATGTAAACAAAATATCGGAACCCACCGAGACATTGTCGGGCGTTTTGGGAACGGGCAAGACCCAAGAAAAGGCAGACGCAGGACCTTCGTAGAGAATTTGAACGTGCATTTGAATGTTGGTCCCTTGGACACCAAAGGCAATGGCTTCTCCCGCTTGCAGCACGGGACGAGAGGGTTCACAAAACAATCCGCCACATGCTGCGACGGGTGTCAAGAGAAAGGAACCAGAAAGAAGGACGAGGAGCGACAAGAAGCCTTGTAGATACTGCTGTGTCATGGTCGTCATGGTCGTCATTGTTGTATTGTTACTATACTTTACTATTTTACTTTTGTTGGCTGGTACGACGTACTAGTACTAGCTAGTATGCAACGCAGGCAAACAAGCCCCTACAATTGTGATGCTCCGTGAATTTGGCAGTTTATCAAATTGATGTGTTCCCATTTTTGAAAATTCGCGCAGGCCGAACTACCCACGATTGACGCGAAAGATACAACCATAATCGTCAGCTCACAAACTTGCTAATTTTGGTGGTTTTAGCTAGACCTAGCTAGCTAACAGTAGTAACTAATAACAAATCATATCAGCAAGTAAAGAGCCAGCAAGTAGACTAACACCAGTAGCTGGTACAGATTATCAGAGAATGCTTTACTGGTGAAATGTACTTCTTGTGTGCGGGACTCATGGCAGTGATAACAGAAGCAACGGTTCAATCCTACATCTGCTTCTTCCAATCCATGACCGGTGGGACCATCATGTGCAACTGAAGCATACCGTAATGTGACAGACAATGCCCATTGTTGATTTCCGTGAGACATATTATTCTGTGCTGCGATTGTGTTCAAACGGGAAATGTTGACAAGAAAAGAACATTCTCACTGAGATTGCTTCCTGTCCCTCGGGCGATTGCAAAATACAAAATGAGTGAAAGATCTAGGGCAGCGCTGAGTGGCCGTGCTCTGGGGGACTCAATCACAAGGTGTCGGGTCAGCCATCATTGTTAGTTTAGAAAACGTTCATTGTGGGACAAAAACCAGCTTGAAAATGCCCATAGATTGCAACCCAGGACAGGGAACTGACGGAGCACAACTGAAACGTCGTTCCCAAGTAGCCAGCTAGACTAGGCAACCCCACGACGTTGACGAATGTCAGTCATTGAGTCGTTTCGGCTTCCAACGCGGCCCAACTAAAAAAGTTGTTTATAGCTCTGTGGTACTGGTACTGGTACTGGGGAACGAGTGAGCGAGTCGGGTCGGGTTGGGTCGAGTCTCTAGCTAGTGGCCACATGGCCACGCCGGGCACATGGCATTGCGTTCGGCGGCAAGCCTTGTATCTGAACAACTGCATGAGTGCAGTCATCTCTGCATGCGCACTCACCTGTTTTGAACTCCAACCATTTGGACTCGTACGCACGGAGATGTCAGATATCGAGCAAAGCTGCGGCCATCGGAACGTAGATGTTGAGTAAAGCCGCGGCCACTGAACCGTACTAGTAGCGACCGACCGCCAATGACCAATTTCTAGCTAGAAGAGCAGCGAATGCGCGAGACGGAAGAGGCGCCAAAGCCACCAATGCGCTACTTTAGTAGCTACGTACCAGTATCATGATGGAAGGGAACAACACACTGCTCCAAAAGTAGGGTTTGAGCAGAAAGAGAGGGCTATTTGGTATGGCGCGTTGTATTCGAGGGTCCCGGGAAATGGCCGACAAAACACCGTACCATTTCAATGACTGCTTGAAACACAGAAATTGTGACATTTGCATACAGGATGCCTTATGTGTGCACAACAATAATAGACGAATGAAATCTAGCGCCTACAGTACGACGTACCGCATGTACCGGTACCACTTGGTGGAGTTAGGTGTCAATACTCAATACTCGTATCGTAGTCCAAGTTGATGAAGATCTTGGATGGCCGTGACTGTACTCCTTCAGTCGATACGACAGATAGAAGTCATAGAACGTGTTTACTTGGTGGAGGAATCAGCGGCTGGGTTTTCTTCGGGGGATTGGCCGCTTCCGGGGAACTCAAGCAATAACACACTTTCCAGCTGATGGATAAAAGGGATCCCGGAAAAGCAGCGGTTCCAAGTACTAAAACAAAAACTTTAGTGTAGTGTCCGGAAGTTTTAAGGCAGAAGTTGTGCAGGCATATTAAAATGGGAGTCGCCTGCGTCATTTGTTACAAGACTAAAAGCGGTCTATCTTGAAGAACCATTCACCGAACCGTCTTATTGGATCTTTATTGCGTCGACCGAACTTTTGCCATAGGTCCATTCGGCTTCTCCAGAGCTGCCGGCGATTAATTAGAAAAGAAAAGTGCGGCCTGCGTATTTTATGCTTAGGAACATCGGATCTGCCTCAGCAAGCCCATTCGTGATTAACATGGTTACGGTTGTTGGGGGAGGCATTTTATCTGTGACTACTGAACCAGCGGAGTTTTGCAAACGAGAAGCGAATCTTTTGATCATTTTTACGTCGGTGGCCGGGTCTTGGATTTGATTAACGCGTGACCACGTAGAAAAGACGAATTTTAAAAGTGATTATACGGATAATTAGTGGACGTCATTGGAAGTTGATAAGAATTTTGCCCGTGATTACTACAATACAGCTGTTCAACTACAAGTAGTAGCCATGGTGAGCGCGATGTGCACGTGAAGTGGTTTTGCGTGGGGTAGTTGTTACCTCGATCTCTCTTTTTTTCGCTTGGCAAGCTGCAAGCGACTAGACCCTAGGTTGAAGGCTGAACTAGGCAACTAGCTAGCTAGGTTACCTGAGGCTGGGGTGGGTTAGCTAGCTAGACAAGCCTTGGCGGTAACGGTAGAGGAGAAGAGACTAGCAATAGATAAGATATACTAGTAGGAGCATGATTGACTGTTTAGATTATAGTTATCATTTAAAATTGTACCTAGACTACCTAGCGTAGGGAGCTTGGCTTAAAATTGCGGTCCTGTAGATGCCTCTTTCTTGATCAAACGGATGGTAGGAAAACCTGGCTTGGCAGAGATGCAAAGTCCATAGGCTCCTTGTTTCTGGCCTGATTCTCCATAGAGTAGTACCTATCTTCGTCTTGTTCAGAGGGCCTCTGTCTTGGGCGCAATCGGCGGCGTCTTGGCGTAGTACTCACCGCGGAGGTTAGCGACCACAACATGCCTTCTTCATCTTCATCCCTTTCGCTCTCGACTTCTTCTTCACTGTTACTCTCGGTAGCTTCCTCTTCTCGTTCGTGTTGTTCATCGTCATCGTTAACATCAATCACTCGAAAGACACTTGTAGTACGGAACTGGTTCCAAGCAGAACCATCCGCCAGCATCTCCACTGCCATCGCATTGTTGCTGGTGCCACGGCCACCACTGTTGGCGATGGGACGTCGAGGAAGGATTCGTCGTGGGACAAGGCCACCGCGTCTGTTGCAATGTGCTTCGAAAGATTCCATGCCTCTGGGTGTAGGCAGACCAAGGACAAACTCTTCCGAATCTTCGTCGGCATTGATATCAGTATTGTTATTATTCATGGCGTTCATATTGTCAAACGACCTTTTGCTTGTTGTTGGACACTTCGCAGCTTCTTGAAAAAGTATGAGGTCAGTGGTCGATTGTTAGACTGCCGACCAAAATGCAAAATGGATAGCCCGAATTTCAAACTTGTAGGGATTGCATTCAACTAGGACACGAGAAGGAATGTACTGTTGTTACATACGTGTGTTTCATGTACGCCAGGTACAGGGAGTGGCAGTGACCAAAGACCATGTTGTCGCGGAAAAGAGGATACTTTTTGGCGCACAAGATCTCCTTTGGCGCACTAAAAAAATAAACGAAGGCGGGAATACTTCTGCCCTTCTGGCTAAGTTACCTATTAGGGATAGCGGTACAGAAGTAATGGCAGCGTTTTTCATGAAAGGGCAGAATTCTGGCAACCGTTGGTTGGATGGAATAACACCGGCTCACGAAATTCCTACCCACTGGTACATCCAGTAGTACCGAGAAGATTTCAGCCCATCAACGCTGTAGATGCATGATATGATGTCATATTTCTTTCTGCTTTGAACATGTTTGAAGCCCGCGAACGGGGTTACAGCCACATGTTGTGGACACAAGGCACAGTTACCACTGCGACGCAATAAGACGAAGAGTAGACGGTTTGAGGATACCCGGGCGATATGTTGGCCTACATGTTTTGCCTATTAATCATTACTGTATCATAAATGCTACAATTGTAGTTGCGCTGGGTCGATCTGCAGATTTGTAATTCACGCGAAAAAAAGGGAACCCCACCCAACCCTCTCAACGAGGAGCGTTTAGGTACCTACGGTTATCAATTCACTTGCGACTACTACTAGACCAAACAAAAACTAAGGTACGATATCGAATGAGCCAATTGTATAGCTATAGTGAAAGTTGGAATCAATTCTACTCTAAACTAATATTACTACTTGATGTAGGCTAAAAAATCGAATGCTTTTTTTCAGATTTTCTGCGAATCTTGGCGGCCTTTAACCTCACCCCGCAAAGCTTCTGCTACTTGTGGTATTGTCATCTTGTGTCCATTGTTATTGATAGACGCGTGCGTTCTTTAACTTAGAAAAGGTCGGGTAGGAGATCGTCGTGAGGAATGAAATTGTTTTGAAGTTGAAGAGACCTTTGGTTGTTAGGAGCCGGGCGCATCAGTGGTGGAGCGTTCACCACTTGCCTCCAAACCCGCGGAAGAAAGTGTCCAGCAGTAGCTGGAGTCCATGTCGAAGAAGAAGAAGGGTCCACACAAAGCGTGCTGCCCGTGTTGCTGTCCCGGAAGCGCTTGGCCATATGCGTCGTCTCTTCTTCTTCCGAGCGGTCACGAACCCTCTCTTCGGGTACCGTCGCCATGGCTTGCATCATTGGCTCGCTTCTCTGCGTCGCTTTCTTGGGTCGTAGCGAGAACCTAGTAGAAGGCAGCATCCATCCGGGTGAATGAAAGGGCGCGTCATTTTCCTTCTCGACGAGCTCGTCGGTCTCAACATCATCTTTGATGGCATCGTTGCAAGGAGGCTGGATCGTTGCCGCTCTTGAAGCGATGGAGCCTCTTGTTCGATGCTCGAGAGATTTCCAAGAACGTCGAGGCTTCAAGAAAAGATGTCTCTCGCCGGGCACCATGGTATCTGGCAAATCATCTGGCAGAACGGGAACAAACGGCAAGTCTTGCATCGTATAATCAATTATTATGATGAAGAGATTGTATTTTGTGTATCAGGAGATCTTGCTCGATTGCTTTCGATACTGTGAGAATGCTTTCTTTCGAAAACTGTGGATTCTGGGTAGGAGTGCGGAAGTGCTCGGCTGTAGCTAGCCAATCGAGAACATGGGCGATGAATAACAGAATTTCTATTCTCTTCGATCGATTTGCCGTTGTCTGAAGTACTGTAGATTCCCTACTTCACCTTCCGCCAAGGGCTCAGACGCTCAAAATACAGCGGAAGATTTGCAACATTGCTTGACGTCAAGATGCAGAAGATTGCGTGCGTTGACGTCATCCATATCACGCAAACGTGTACCAGTCAAACGAGAAGACTCAGAAGCGTATCTTTTGCCCCTCGCGAATGAGGCGTAAGAGCGGCGTGAGATATTACTAGTAGATGGAGCAGAAGAGCAGCATTGTTTTGCTTGGTAC
>ENA-ORBV01008597-ORBV01008597.1-microbial-mat-metagenome-genome-assembly--contig:-NODE-8597-length-17088-cov-5.864558_pt1 | contig 17088 bp, 11 predicted proteins | sample MGYA00237777_ERZ505514 | MGnify/ENA primary metagenome ERZ505514 (study PRJEB26160, sample SAMN06269048) | microbial mat metagenome | isolation source: Oligotrophic lake microbial mat | place...
GGCAAGCCAAACTCCTTGCGCAACGCGGCAATCGCCGCAGTGCGCTCCGGGGAGTCGGGCTTGTTGATCTTCACGTAGGACGCGAACGCCACCGTCTGAATCACGCCGCCGTTCTGCTTCAGCGCCAGCAGCTGCTCATCGTCCATGTTGCGGCTGTGATCGGCGAGGGCGCGCGCGGCGGAATGCGAGGCAATGACCGGCGCCTTCGACAACGCCATGGCCTGCATGTTGGCCGCCTTGGACGGATGCGACAGGTCGACCATGATGCCCCACTTGTTCATCTCGGCGACCGCCTGCTTGCCGAGTTCGCTCAAGCCGTTGTGCAGCCACTGGCCATCGCGCTCGCCGGTGTTGGAGTCGGCCAGTTGGCTGTGGCCGTTGTGCGCCAGCGACATGTAGCGGCCGCCGCGATCGTGGAACTCTTTCACGCGCGAGATGTCGGTGCCGAGCGAGTAGGCGTTCTCAATGCCGATCAGCGCGACTTTCTTGCCCGACTTGGCGATGCGCGGCACGTCGGCGGCGGTCAGCGCGAGCTCGATCTGGCCCGGGGCAATCTCCTTGGTCAGGTGATGGACCGCTTCGAACTTGGCCACCGCCTGCTGGTAGGCACCGTCATAACCGGCGGGCGTCAGCGGACCCTGGCCGACGTAGACGATGAAGAAGGAGGCGTCGAGGCCGCCCTCGACCATCTTGGGCAAGTTCACCTGCGTCTCGAGACGTTGGGTATAGTTCTTTTGCCGAGTAAAGTTGTCGGGATTGATGTCGTCGTGGGTGTCGAGCGTGATCACCCGCTCATGGATGGCCTTTGCTCTGGCGACGAGTGCCGCATCAGCGCCGGCCTGGGCCGAGGGCCGCGAGTCAGCAAGGGACGCAAATAGAACGATGGCGGCGGCAAACGGAACAAAACGGCTCATTGGTGGACTCCTGAGGCGGAGATCCTACCATCCCAGCCGAAACTGAGAGACGATCACCGCAGATGGACGAGGCACGGGCGGCACGCCTGTATGGGGAGGCCAAGGCTGGCCGCTGGGACTTGCCCCAGGCGGCGTTTAGCGAATCGCTGGAGCGTAGCGCCGTCAAGGCGTTTGCCGGGCGGTCGCCGGCGACCGGCGAAGTCGATCGCTACCTGGGCTCCCTGCACCTGGCCGATCTGGCGTTGGCGTGCGCCTGCGCCCGAGGGCACGAGGGCGGGTGGGATCACTTCGTCGCCGAGTTCAGGCCCGCCCTGTACCGCGCGGCTGACGCCCTGAGCCCCGGCGGCCACGCTCGGGACGTCGCCGACGCCCTCTGTGCCGAACTCTTCGGTTTGAAGGAGCGAGCCGGCGAGCGGCAATCCCTGTTTCGTTACTTCCACGGCCGCAGCGGTCTCGCCACCTGGCTGCGATCGCTGGTGGCGCAGCGCTACATCGACCGGGTGCGCGAGCGCAAACGGCTCGATCTCCTGCCCGTCGAGGGGTCGGTGCGGGCCATGACGGCGGCCTTGGCGGCGCCGGATCCTGATCGGGCCCGCTTTGCGGCGGCGATGAGCAGCGCCCTGGGTCTGGCCCTCGCCGCGCTGACGCCACGCGACCGCCTGCGCCTGGGCTGTTACTACGCTCGGGGGATGACGCTGGCCCAGATTGGCCGGGTCATGGGCGGTCACGAAGCAACCGTGTCTCGGCACCTGTTGCGCACACGCCGCGCCGTCCGCTCGGCCGTCGAGAGCCGGCTGCGAACCGACTACGGCTTTTCCGAGGCGGAGATCACTGAGTGTTTCGCCAGTCTGTCGGCCGACGCCGACACCATTGACCTCACCGAGTGGCTGCGCGGCGGCAACCCGCGCAAGAAAACAGCCGCCGTTCGTTCTATCCAAGGGGATCTGTCGTGACCGCGCCACGCAGCCGCGATCAGCTGCTCGAAAACACGCTCAAGCACGGGCTGAGCTCAGCCGCGGCGTGGAGCCCTGCCTCCGAATGCCTGGATGCCGAGACGCTGGCGGCGTGGGCCGATGGTGGTCTCGACCGGCAGCAGGCGGCGCTGACTGAAGTTCACCTGTCGAACTGCGGCCACTGCCAGGCCTTGCTGGCCGCGCTGACCCAGGCCCTACCGCCGTCCGTCAGCCGGGACCGGGACGGCACGCGCGCCCTGTGGCGCTGGTGGCCCGTGCCTGCGACCGCGGCGGCCGCGGCGGTAGTGTTGTGGGTCGTCATCCCCCAGGAGCAGTATCTCGCTCCGCCAGAGCCATCCGCTGAGATCGCCCAGTCACCGGGGGCAGCTTCTGCCGGAGCCGGAGCCGCACCTCCAGCGGCCCTGCTCACACCTGAGACGCCGCGCCCGGAGACCCCGGCCGTTGTGGAACGGCCACCGACGATAGAAGTTCGCGCCGACGCGCCTGCTCCAGCCGTCACCGCTGCAACTATTCCCGCGACGTCGAAGCCGGCATCGACGCCACCGACACAGGCACCACCGGCGGCAGTCGTTGCGCCACCCCAGGTGGCAGTCGTTTCGCCGCCCCAGGTGGCGGTCGTCTCGCCGCCCCAGGTGGCGGTCGTCGCGCCGCCCCGGGTGGCGGAGAACAAGGCCGCGACCGCCGTCGCGGAGCGGGCCGCGTCGACTGACGCACGGCGAGAGACCGTGGCGCCAAAGCCGACCGCCACGCCCACCCGGACCGCACGCGCTGTCGAAGCGGCCCCAGCACCAACGGCGGTACCAACGGCGGCCTCACCGCCAGCTGCCGCCGCACCACCAGCCGCGCCAGCGCCGCTGCGCGCCGCAGGTCCTGGCCAGGTGCTGTCACCAGACCCCCTCGTCCGGTGGAGATTTTCGGCGGACGGCCTGGAGTACTCCATCAACGGTGGTGGCATCTGGGACCAGGTGTCGGGTGCCATCGGTCCGTTCGTCACGGCCGGATCGGCGCCATCGGCGACGGTCTGCTGGTTGGTGGCGCGCGGCGGCGGCGTTTTCGTCACCGGCGATGGGCGAAACTTTTTCAGGGCGCGCTTCCCGGAGATTACGAACCTCGTCGGCGTCACCGCCACCAGCCGCACCGCCGCGATCGTCACCGCCGAAGACGGACGAACGTTTGCCACCGCCGACGGCGGCGTCACCTGGCGTCAGCAGTAGGGGCAAAGTCGCGCCTCCCGCGCTGATGAGACAGCACCTGGCCCACGAAGGACGTGAGCCCGACAGTCGCGAAGCAGCGAGCCCCAAGCGCGATCGCAGCGAGCGGCCTGCAAGGATCCCGAGCCACGCCGTTCTAAGAACACGGGACCACGAAAGGCCCCGGATTCAAGGAGCGGTTTGCATGTCCGCACGCAGCTCTCTCGCCATTGCCATAGTGACCGGCATCGCCATTCTTGCCCGCTCGGGCTCGTCGTCTGCCGAAGTCGAGCGGCGGCTTGACTCGCCGAGCACCGAGAGTCAGTCGCTTGACGACCTGGCGACGACACTCGACGATCAGTCTGGGCCGAAAGACCACCATCAACCACAACCAGACCAAGCAGGTCAGCCTGCTTGCGGGCACGGACGTGCCCGTCGTCAAACGCTACCTCGTCGACGGACAGCAGCACTACTACCGCAATGAACAGCACCCGGGTTCGCCGCTCAAAGACGTGGTGCAGGTCTATTACCAGTTCAAGAACGAGCAGAAGGGCGGGCTGGGGCTGCCCATGCCGGCGGGCGTCTTGCGCGTCTACCAGCAGGACTCGCAGGGTGGCGTGCAGTTCGTCGGTGAAGACCGCATCGCGCATACGCCGAAGGACAAGACGCTGAACATCAAGATTGGCAACGCGTTCGACGTGGTGGCGGCCGACGGCACCGCGACCCTTAGGTATCGCGTGCGGGTGACTTGCTAGCGGCGCAGTGACAAGTGTGTGGCGGCTAGTACGGCACGTCGATCAGTCGATCGCGCCCGCTGCGCATGTCCTCGTCCAGCAGCGCCAACAGCGCCTTGGCGACGGCGCCGGGGCGGCCATCGCCGATCGGTGCGCCATCCCATTCGACGATCGACGCCACCTTGATCGAGCTGCCGATCAGCATCATCTCGCGCGCGGCGCGGGCGTCGGCGACCGGAATGTCACTGACCTCGACACCGGCCAGCAGCCCGCTGGCCACCAGCTGGGGCGCCAGTTCCAACAGCCGCAGCGAGGTACAGCCGGCCAGAATATGGTCGAACTTGGGATGGCGAAACACCCCGTCCTGGGTCACGAAGGCCACGTTCATGTTCGAGCTCTCGCCGACATGCCCCGCCGCGTCGATGAACACGCCATTGTCGAGGCCGGCCCGCTTGGCTTCCATCTGCATCAGGACGTTCGGCAGGTAGTTGGTGCTCTTGGTGATCGCGTAGAGCGGCGGCTTGATCGGAAACGTCGTGGTCATCACCTTCAGGCCGTCGGTGTACCAGCGCTCGGGATACGACAAGCCGGCAAAGATCATCACGAAAAACCCTGGTTCGGCGCCGGCCGCCGGACTCAGCTCAAGGCTGCCGGGGCCAGACGAGAGCCAGTAGCGAATGGCGCCATCCTTTCTTCCACTGAGCGCCGTCGTCCGCACGATGATGTCGCGCATCTGGTCACGGCCAGCTGGCCACGACAGATTCGAGCGATCGGCCGAACGGAGGAAGCGATCGAGATGCGCCTCGAGGTCATAAATACGGCCGTTGACGATGGTGGCGGTGTCGAAGATGCCGTGACCACGATGCACCATGTGATCGTCGAAGGGGATCACCATCAGGGCCGGGTCGGTGACCACGCCACCCAACTGGCTCGAGTAGAACGCCGAGTATTTGACGGGCTGCTTGTCGCGCAACGCGCGAAGGCCGTCAAGAATATCGTCGTTGGTCAGGATGCGGAGCGCAGCAGTCGTGGCGGGCATGGCCCGCCCACTCTAGCACGCGACTGTCGCCGAGCGTCGGCCACCTCGGCGAGCCCTCTCCGAGTCGCGTGGCACCGGGGCCCCGTTTACGGCGACCCCACCAGGTGGCACTCGGCATCCTGCCCCTCGAGATAGCGGCATTCGATCACGGCGGCGCCGGCCTCGGCCGTCGGCACGCGCTGCAGGGAGCGATTGAACCGGAGCTCCATGGCGAACTCCGTCACCCACGCCGAGCTGTGCTGGCTGGACGCGAGCGACACCCAGCGAGGCCACTGGTCGAGAATGTCGGGCATGAAACGGACGTGCACTGTTTTGATCTCGGGATGTGCAATCAAGACCCGGACCAGCGCGGCGCCCCGCTGTGTCTCGAGCACCCACAGGCTCGAGACCATCCAGGTCGTCGCGGCCGTGACCACCACCAGCACCGCCGCCCCGGCCACCGCGAGGCGGCGCCAGCGCCGGTCTCGCGCCGCCTGGATGATCCGCGTGGCGACAAATGCCATCACGACGCTCAGAAACATCAGGGTGACGTATTTCTTGCGCGACTCGAAGGAGTAGCCGCCGCCCAGCACAAAGATCAGCCCCGCGCTGTACCAGAGGGCGATGGCGGCTTCCAGAATTCGGCGTTCGCGGGCACGGGTCGGGGCATCGGCGGCCGAGCTGCGCGTCTGGAAGACGGGCCGGGCCAGAACCAGGCCAGCCACCAACAGCGCGGCACTAAGCACCACGACGATCAGCGGTTGGTGCCCCAGCGCGACGGCGACCAGATCCGGATGGGCCCAGATCTCGTACGGGAACAGGTTGGTGTATTGATACGCCGGAAATGACACGAGCGTCGTGAGGTTGATTCCGATGGCCTTGGTCGGACCAGTCCGCAGGCTCATCGTGACGCCCGCATAGGTGGCGACGGCCAGGAACGTACAAGCCGAATACGCCAGTGCCGACTCGAGGTTGGCGCGGGTCCAGGCCGGTATCGGCCGCAGCACATGGGCCACCGCCACCGGCAGCACCACGTAGGCGATCAGCAGGTTCTCCTGGGTCGTGTTGCCGACGAAGGCCGCCATGAAGCACCACGCGAGGTTCCGCAGCCGCGGCCGCTCGTCACGCATCACCCTGGCCAGGGACAGTGCCAGCAGCAAGAACACGGTGGTCGCCTGTATTGACTGCGACGCCACCGCGTACAGGTTCGCCTCAACCGCAGCTGGCAGCACCGCGAAACAAAGGGCGGCCCCGAATGAGAGTTGGCGACTGGCGCCCAGGCGCCGGCACAGCAGCCCGGTCAGCCCGCCGTTGATCCCGTGAAACAGGATCGACAGGAGGGGAAAGCCGAGAGGGTGAAGGTTGCGGGCGAAGTCCGTGAAGGGCAGGCCGACGACGCGCCACAGGCCCTCCTGCTGTGAATGCGACAGGAACCATTGCCAGTAAGCGTTCACGCCAGGATTCGGCACGTGCGCGTTGCTGAAGTCTTCAGCAACAGGAACATAGGGTGCCAACGACGGCAACCACGCGGCAACGGTCACCAGGATGATCGCCGCGACGGCCGTAAGGCTCGTGCGGCTCGTGCGGCTCGTCAACGAACGGTCGGGGTTATTCACGTCAACCAGCGGCACAGCGCCTTAGTCTAGTAGCGACCCGGCGATCGTGCCTGGCTGACGCCAAAAAAGAAGGCCGCGGGGCGCCCCGCGGCCTAATGCGTTCACGTTGGAGGTTGAGCGAGTTGGTCGAGCTGTTGCGCGTTTATCTGTGCCTGATCGGTGTTAATCGGTGGCCTAGTGCGCGCGCGCCAATCCGGGCACGCCCACGGCATCGAAGGCTCCTTCGGGGACGGCGGACGGCGCCTCAACCAGGCACCACGCCTCTTGATCGTTGAGAATCTCGGCCGCCAGCTGCGTATGGAGAGCGTGACCCGCGCGATGCGCAACCACGTGGCCCACGATCGGGCGGCCGACCAGCGCCAGGTCGCCCACCACGTCGAGAATCTTGTGGCGGACAAACTCGTCTTCAAACCGCAGCGCGTTCAGCACGCCGGTGTCGCCGATGACGATGGCGTTCTCGAGCGAACCGCCAAGAGCCAGACCGTTCTGGCGCAGCCATTCCACTTCCTTCAAGAAGCCAAAGGTGCGGGCGCCAGCAATGTTGTCGGCAAAGGTGGATTCGGTAATGCGTTCGGTGCGCGACTGATGCCGCAGCAACGGATGGTCGAAGCTGATGGTGTAGCTGACCTTGAAGTGATCTGACGGGTAGATGGCAATGCGCTTGTCGCCGCTTGCAATCTGCACCGGCTTCAGGATTTTCAGATACTTGCGGGACGGGCCGAGCTTCTTGACGCCCGCCTCCTGCAGCAAATACAGGAACGGCGCACTGCTGCCGTCCATGATCGGAACTTCCTTATGATTGAGTTCGATGACGACGTTGTCGATGCCGGCCGCGACCAGCGCAGCGAGCAAGTGCTCGACCGTTTCGACGGTGGCGCCGGCCTTGCCGAGCACGGTGGCGTGCTGGACGCCTGAAACTTCAGAAACCAAGGCCGGGATTTCGACGCCCAGGTCCGTTCGGCGGAACCGGATGCCGGTGTCCGCGGCTGCGGGTTTCAGGGTCAGCGTGACCTTCTGGCCAGAGTGCAGCCCGATGCCCGCGCATGAAATCTGCCGTTTGAGTGTCTGTTGTGCGTCCATTCAGTCTACGGTTCCGACCCCATGAGAAGCAAAGTCGATGCCTGTTATGAGCCGACCGGAACAAATGGACTAAGCCTATTACCTGCAACGTTTACACAGATCTTCACATCCAGGCATCGTCTACGGTTGTGTTTCCGCAGCCACAGCGCCAAACGCCGGAAGTGTGGCTATTTTGCCAACAGATGGCTTGGGGGCTTGGGACTTGGGGGCTTGGAAACCTCACGTCCCTAGGTCCTCAAGTCCTCAGCATTTCAGCAAGAAACTGGCCGGTCGCCGAGCTCTTGACCTTCGCGACCTGCTCTGGTGTGCCTTGCGCGACGACCCGACCGCCGCCCTCGCCACCCTCGGGTCCCAGGTCGATCAACCAGTCGGCGCACTTGATGACATCCAGGTTGTGCTCGATCACCACGATGGTGTTGCCCTGGTCGACCAGCCGCATCAAGACATCCAGCAGCTTGCGCACGTCCTCGAAGTGCAGTCCGGTCGTCGGCTCGTCGAGGATGTACAACGTCCGTCCCGTGCCGCGTTTCGACAGCTCGCGCGACAGCTTCACGCGCTGCGCCTCGCCGCCACTGAGCGTGGTCGCCGATTGGCCCAGCGTGATGTAGCCCAGACCGACGCTTTGCAACGTCCGCAGCTTGATCGCCAGCGGTGGGAAATTCTCCAGCAGCGGCAAGGCCTGGTCGACCGTGAGGTCCAGCACGTCAGCGATCGACTTGCCGCGATACTTGATCTCCAGGGTTTCCCGGTTGTAGCGCCGGCCCTTGCACTGCTCGCACGTCACGTAGACGTTGGGCAGGAAGTGCATTTCGATGGCGATCACGCCGTCGCCCTGACAGGCCTCGCAGCGGCCCCCCTTGACGTTGAACGAGAACCGACCGGGCTTGAAGCCGCGCGCGCGCGCCTCGGGCACCATCGCGAACAGCTCGCGGATAAACGTGAACAGGCTGGTGTAGGTGGCCGGATTCGAACGCGGTGTGCGCCCAATCGGCGACTGATCGATCTCGATCACCTTGTCGATGAGGTTGATGCCCTCGATCTTGTCGTGCGCGCCGGGCTCGTCGGCGGCGCGATAGAACTCGCGCGCCAGCGACTTGTACAAAATGTCGTTGACCAGCGTGCTCTTTCCCGACCCGCTGACTCCGGTGACGGCGACCAGGCGGCCGAGCGGAATCTTGACGTCGACCGACTTGAGGTTGTTGGCACGGGCACCGCGAATCACGATCTCGCCCTTGGCCTCTTTGCGCCGGGCCTCCGGCCGGGCAATCGCCGTGTGCCCGGCCAGGTACGCACCGGTCAAGGAGCCGTTGCCGTTGCCACCGACGACGTTGGCCAGCAACTCGTCAGGCGTGCCCTGGAAGATGACCTCGCCACCGAGATCGCCAGCGCCGGGTCCCAAATCGATCACGTAGTCGGCAGTCCGGATGGTTTCTTCGTCGTGCTCGACCACGACCACCGTGTTGCCCAAGTCGCGTAGCCGGCCCAGCGTCGACAACAGCTTGCGGTTGTCGCGCTGATGCAGGCCAATCGATGGCTCGTCGAGGACGTAGAGCACGCCGGTCAGGTTGGAACCAATCTGCGTGGCCAGACGAATGCGCTGGCCCTCGCCGCCCGACAGCGTGGCCGCTGAGCGCGCCAGGGTCAGGTACCCCACGCCCACGTCATTCAGGAATCGCAGCCGATCACGAATCTCTTTCAGGATGCGGGTCGCGATGATCGCTTCCCGATCTTGCAGCTCCAGACCGTCGAACACGGCCAACGCGCCGGAGATGGGCAAGTTGACGTACTGCGCAATCGTCTGGCCCTTGAGCGTCACCGACTGGCTTTCGGGCCGCAGCCGATTGCCCTCGCACACCGGGCATTCGCGCAGCGCCCGGTACGCATCGAGCTCTTCCTGCACCGCCCATGAGCCCTCTTCAAACCGGCGCCGCAAGTTGGGTATGACGCCCTCGAAGTCGCGGCCAAAGGGATCGGGCGTGACCAGCTTCTTCTTGGCGGTCTTGACGGTCTTGGCGGGGGACGTGGCGGGCTCGGCGGAACTGAAGTTCCGCCCTCCTGGGTCCCCCGGCCGGGATTCGCGCTGGGCGGAGCTCGGCCCCTGCAGGACCAGGTCGCGGTGCTTCTTGGGCAGCTTGCCAAACGGCACGGCGGGATCGATGCCGTAGTACGACGAAATGGCGGCCACGGCCTCGTTGACCAGCCGGCTGTCGCCCTTGCCCCACGGGGCAATCGCGCCGGCCGCCAGCGACCGCGAGTCGTCCGGGACAATGCGCAGCGGATCGAAATCCCAGGTCGCGCCCAGTCCCTGGCACGACTGGCAGGCACCGTGCGGCGAGTTGAACGAGAACGCGCGCGGCGACATCTCCGGCACGCTGATGCCGCAGACGACGCATGCCAGCTTGCGCGAAAACAGGCGATCGCCCGCATCCAGCGAATTGATCACCACCACATCGTCGGCCATGGTCAGCGCGACCTCGATCGATTCGGCGAGACGCTTTTCGATGCCGCTGCGCACAATCAGGCGGTCGATGACGATGTCGATGTCGTGATTGCGGCGGCGATCGAGGGCAATGTCTTCTTCGAGCGATCGGGTCTGGCCGTCGACGCGGGCCTTGGTGAAGCCGCGCGTGCGCAGGGCCAGCAGTTCCTTCTTGAACTCGCCCTTGCGGCCGCGGACGATCGGCGCCATCACGTTGATGCGCGTGTCCTGCGGATACGTCATCACCAGGTCGACAATGCGATCGAGCGACTGCGAGGCGATTTCGCGGCCGCAGTTCGGACAGTGCGGCACGCCGATGTTGGCAAACAGCAGCCGCAGGTAGTCGTAGATTTCGGTGACCGTGCCGACGGTCGAACGCGGATTGGAACCGGTGGTCTTCTGCTCGATCGAAATGGCCGGCGACAGGCCCTCGATCAGGTCGACGTCCGGTTTCTCCATCTGCTCGAGAAACTGGCGGGCGTAGGCCGACAGCGATTCGACGTAGCGGCGCTGCCCCTCGGCATAGAGGGTGTCGAAGGCCAGCGACGACTTGCCCGACCCCGACAGGCCCGTGATCACCACGAGCTTGTTGCGCGGCAGGTCGACGTCGATGTCCTTGAGGTTATGGACGCGCGCGCCCCGGACGGAGATCCAATCGTGCGGCATGGGGTACTGCGGGGCCCACGGCCTGGACCCCAATCCCAAAGTATACCTCCGCCGGGGTATCATCCCGGCTATCCATGGCCACGTTGCCCGCGCGTACTCCCTCCCTGTTCTGGTCGTCGGTTCCGGTACTGGTTCTGGTGGCTCTCCTCGCCTCGGCCGTTGCGCTGTTTGGCGACGGCGCCGCCAGCGGCGCCAATCCCATCGCCCTGCTCCTCGCGGCCGGCGTTGGCATTCTGATCGGCACGTGGCACGGCCACACCTGGGCCGCCATTGAAAAGGGGATCGTCCACGGCATCTCGCTGTCACTCGGCGCGGTGATCATCCTGCTGACTGTCGGTGCGCTGATCGGGTCGTGGATTCTCGCCGGTACGGTCCCGACGATGATCTATTACGGGCTGATGCTGCTGACACCGTCGATCTTCCTGCCGAGTGCTTGCGTGCTCTGTGCTCTCGTGTCGCTGGCCACCGGCAGTTCGTGGACGACGGCCGGCACGGTCGGGGTCGCGCTGATCGGCATCGCGACGGCGCAAGGGATCAATCCGGGCCTGGCCGCCGGCGCTGTCGTCTCGGGCGCCTATTTCGGTGACAAGATGTCGCCCCTGTCCGACACGACCAACCTGGCGCCCGCCGTCACCGGCACCGAGCTCTTTGCGCACATCAGGCACATGGTGTGGACCACGACACCGAGCCTAGTCCTGGCCCTGCTGTTGTTCGTCGGCTTCGGCCTGACCGTGACGCCGCCCCAGGACACCGCGCAAGTGACGGCGATCATGGACGCCCTGTCCAGCACCTTTGTCATTGGCCCGCACCTGCTGATTCCTGTCGTGGTGGTGCTGGTGCTGGTCATCAAGAAGATGCCGGCCTTTCCGGCGTTGCTCATTGGCGCGCTCGTCGGGTGCGGTTTCGCAGTCGTGTTCCAGGCTCCCGCCGTCACGACGTACGCCAACTCACCAGACCTGCCTGGGTGGGCGGCGTTGGCCAAGGGCGCGTGGATGTCGCTGTTCGACGGCTACAAGCTCGAATCGCCCAATGCGGCTTTGAACGATTTGCTGTCGCGCGGCGGCATGGCCAACATGCTGAACACGGTATGGCTGATCCTCATGGCGATGACGTTCGGCGCGGTCATGGAGGCGACCGGCATGCTGCAGCAGATTGCCGCGAGCATCCTCGGGTTCGTGCGCGGCACGGGCTCGCTAATCACGGCGACCCTGGTGACTTCGATAGGCATGAACATCATCGCCTCTGATCAGTACATGGCCATTGTGCTCCCCGGGCGCATGTTCCGTGCTGAGTACGCCCGCCGCGGCCTGCATCCGAAGAACCTGTCGCGCGCACTGGAGGATGCCGGCACCCTGACCTCGCCGCTGGTGCCGTGGAACACCTGTGGCGCGTTCATGGCGACCACCCTCGGCGTCGCGACGTTTGCCTACGCGCCGTATGCCTTCTTTAACTTGATCAACCCCCTGATTTCAGCGGGCTATGGGTTTACCGGGTTCACGATTGAGAAACTGCCGCCGTCGAAACCTTCCTGAGTCAGTATCACCCGTCGCGTTTCACTGAGAGGGTTGCCTCCTCATCCGGGCGCCGCTCTACTGCGCCGGCGGCCGGACTATCAGTCCTTAATCAGCGCCTTGCCGAAGAGCCGTATCGGGCGACGGTTCCGACCGGTCGTCCGAGTCCTCGTCAGCCGCCACACCACCCCCTCTGGAAAGGTGCGTGCATGATAGCCGGTCTCGGGGCCGCGATATGATGCCTGCCACTTGACCAGCATCCTCGGGACGCGCGTGGGCTCGTACGACATCACCGCCCTGCTCGGCAAGGGCGGCCTCGCCTCCGCTCGACTAGATCGTTTCGAGCTACGGCGCAGTTGCGCCGGAGCCCAACGGAGCTCGTCGTGATCGGCAAGACCATCGGGTCGTATCAGATACTCGCGAAGTTGGGCGAAGGCGGAATGGGCGAGGTCTATCGCGCGCGCGACACCAAGCTGAAACGCGAGGTCGCGATCAAGATGCTCCCCGAGGAGTTCGCGCGCGACCGCGACCGCGTCAGCCGGTTCCAGCGCGAAGCCGAACTCCTCGCCTCGCTGAACCACACCAACATCGCGGCGGTCTACGACCTGCTCGAACAGGACTCATCGCGGTTCCTGGTGCTCGAGTTGGTCGAGGGCGACACGCTGGCCGATCGGATTGCCCGTGGCGCGATCCCGGTAGAGGATGCGCTGCCCATCGCGAAACAGATCTGCGATGCGCTCGAAGCGGCGCACGCCAGGGGCGTGGTCCATCGGGATTTGAAGCCCGCCAACATCAAGGTCCTGCCAGACAACTCGGTGAAGGTGCTGGATTTCGGACTGGCCAAGGCACTCGAGTCAGGCTCCGGGGTCCGGGGTCCGGGCTCAGATTCTGCCAACTCTCCCACGCTCAGCGTGGGCGGCAGCTTTGCCGGGATGATTCTCGGCACGGCCGCCTACATGTCGCCCGAGCAGGCGCGCGGGCTGCCGGTTGATGCGCGCAGCGATATCTTCTCGTTCGGGTGCGTGCTGTTCGAAATGCTGACCGGCCGGCGCGCGTTTGTCGGCGACACCATTTCCGACATCCTGGCGGCCGTCCTGAAGAGCGAGCCAGACCTGAAACTGCTGCCGGCAAGTCTCGATCCGCGGCTGCGCCAACTACTGCAGCGCGCGCTGGCCAAGCCCGTCAAGCAACGCTGGCAGGCGATCGGCGACGTCCGCTACGAGATTGAGCAGGTGATCGCCAATCCGGCTCAATCGGTGGCACCTCGCCGTGGCAACGAGCGTCTGCCTTGGGCGCTCGTGGCGGTCGCGGTTGTGGCCGCCGCGGTAATGGGAGGCGCTTGGCTCAGTTCCCGGACGGCACCAGGTTCGGGCGACGCGCCCAGCCTGCAACTCTCGGTCGACCTGCCCGAAGGCACGGAACTCACCACTGGTTCCGGGGGCGCATCAGCCATCTCGCCTGACGGTACGCGCGTGGCGTTCAGCGCTGTAGACACGCTCGGCGGCGAGGCCCTAGGGGTTCGTTCGCTCGGTGCCGCAGCCGCCAAACGCATCGAAGGGACAACAGGCGGAGCCTACCTCTTTTGGTCCCCAGACAGCGAGTGGCTCGCCTTCTTCTCGTCGGGCAAGTTGCTCAAGGTCAACGTGGACGAAGGCATTCCGCGCGTGCTGGCCGACGCGCCAAGCCAGCGTGGTGGCGCGTGGAATCAGCAGGACGTGATCCTGTTCGTGCCCCAATCCGGCGGCCCGCTGATGCGCCTGCCAGCTGCGGGCGGTACGCCCGTTCCTCTCGAGCACACCACCAAGCTCGGACCGCATTGGCCGGTGTTTCTCCCCGATGGCAATCGCTTTCTGTTTTATGCCCAGGCCAGCGAGCGCACTGCGCAGGTTGGATGGCTCGACTCCGACCGGATCCAGCCGCTGCCAACAATCGGATCAAAGGCCATTTACAGCTCGTCCGGTCACGTCCTGTTCGCCGAGCAGCGCTCGCTGATGGCGCAGCGCTTCGACCTGGCGTCGCTGTCGCTCGCCGGCGCGCCGACGCATATTGCCGATCGGGTCTCCTACACCCCAATCACCGGCGGTGTTTCTTTCACCGTTTCGGAAACCGGCACGCTCGCATATCGGGCCGGCACCGACACCAACTTGCGACAACTGACGTGGTTCGATCGGACCGGCCAGCCGGTCGGCACCATCGGCCAACCCGACACGATCGCGACCTTCCGGATGACAACCGACCAGACGCGCATCGCTTTGGACCGCAGCGATCCGCGGACGGGCAAGCGCGACGTGTGGCTGGTGGATGATGTGGCCAGCGGCATCCCGAGCCGGTTCACCACCGACGAGGGCGACGCGTCGGCCCCCCTTTGGTCGCCCGATGCCAAGTCAATAATTTATCTCTCCAGGGGACAAGACGGTGCACGGCTGCACCGCAGGGATGCATCGGGAAACACCGCCGAACAGCCCCTGAAGGAGCATTTCGCGGGCGGTGCCTACGATTGGTCGAGTGACGGCCGGTTTGTGATCCAGGGAATGTTCAACGAAACCAAGAACTTCGACCTCGGTCTTCTGCCCATGATTGGTGAGACACCGCGCTCGTGGTTCTTGCAGACTCCGGCCAACGAAGGACAGGCGAGGACTTCACCGAACGCGCGATGGATTGTGTATACGTCTGACGAGAGCGGCCGACAGGAGATCTACGTGCAGTCCTTCCCCACCCCCGGGAACAAACGGCGGGTTTCGAGCAACGGCGGATCGTGGCCACGATGGCGCAGCGACGGAGCGGAATTGATCTACGTTGCGCCGGGAGGTGTGGTGACGTCGGTGCCCGTCAGCAGCGGAGACCGTTTCACAGCCGGAACGCCGATTCCGCTGTTTCGCAGCCGCAGTGCCACCGGTGGTCCTGTTGGCATCGTCGATCCGTTCGAAGTTTCGCTGGACGGAAAGCGGTTTCTGATGCTGGCGAGCCCTCCCGCGCCAACGTCGATCTCGTTGATTCTCAACTGGCCGTCGCTGCTGAAGCAGTAAGCCCCCACGGCCCACGCCGCTTCGCCTTCAGCTCGAAATCGGTCACCGCGGCTCGGATCGGCCCCAGAGACGCCAGAGTTCGAGTTCGACGGCATCAAACGGCTCGACCCTCGCGGCGACGTCGCCGGCGTGTGTGACGAGCAGCAGCCAGCGCCCTTGTTCCAGTCGGTACGCTTCGAGGGTTTCCGCGATGGGGTTGACGAGCCAGAGGTGTCCGACACCTTCGCGGGCGTAGATAGCGAGCTTCTTCCCCCGGTCGATGCGCTCAGTGGATGGGGACAGGGTTTCGCAGACCCAATCGGGCGCCAGCGTGAAGAACGCCTCGCCGGGCATCGCGGGCAAACGCGTGCGACGCCATCCGGCGAGATCAGGTACCAGCACGTCGCCGCGAAGGTGGAGTTCGGGTTCCACGAATATCCACCACCCTCCGGGGCCACCGCGGCCATGATCGAACGGACCAAACAGATCACCGATCAGCCCCGTAGTCGCCCGCGCGTGGCGAGGCGCTGGCCTGGGCGAGGTGTGCAGCTCGCCGTCGAGGATTTCGGCGACAAGATGATCTGGCACGGCGAGCAGGTCGTCGTAAGTGGCAGGGCGTCGAGCGTGGGCCGGGAGGCTCATAGAGGTCAGTCTAGCGCGAATCCATCAGCCCAGCCCTTGAGCGGGTTGGAGTATGTTGTCGCCATGCGCAAGGACTTGGCTCTCCTCTTCTGTGTGGCGTTCGCGGCTGTTGTAGCGGCGCAGACCGCCGCGCCTTTCAATGACTCCATTCGCCTGGCCGAGCTGAAGGCGGACCTCTACTATCTGGCCGGCGACGGCTTCAAGGGCCGTCTCGTCGGCACCCCGGAGAACGCGCTGGCCGCCGACTACGTGCGGTCGCGCTTCGAACGTGCGGGCCTGAAGCCGGGCGCGCCCAACGGCTCGTTCATCCAGACGACGCAGCTCATGGTCGCCACTTTGGGCACGCGGAACACGCTGACGGTGTCGTTGCCCGGCGGCACGACATTGGACCTGAAACCCGAGCAGGACTTCTACCCGCAGCGATTCAGCGCCAGTGGAACGGTGAAGGCGCCGGTGTTCTACGCGGGTTTTGGCATTCACGCGCCGGCGCTCGGCTACGACGATTACGGCGACCGCGTGAAGGGCCGCATTGCCTTGATCCTCGAACACGAACCGGGTGAACGCGATCCCAAGAGCCCCTTCGACGGCGTCGTCACCGCTGAAGCCGCGGTCGCGATCAAGAAGGTGCTCGCCGCGCAGGAGAAAGGCGCGGTCGGCGTGCTCTTTGTCACCGACGTCCACAATCATCCGGGCGCGGCGAACTTCGAAGCGGCAGCGCGCGCCTTTTGGCCGGCGCAGGCGCCTCGCATCGATCGCTTCACGCTCGCCAGTTGGGCCGATCGCGTGCGCATTCCGGTGGGACAGATCTCACCGGCCTTGGCGGAACTCATGGTCCGCAGCAGCGGACGATCGTTGCTCGACCTCTCGAAGGCGGCCGAGACCGAACGCGGCTTTGCGGGCCTCTCACTCGAGGGCGTCGACGCCACGCTTATCACCTCGGTCAATCGGCACATCGTCCCCGACCGCAACGTGCTTGCCTTCGTCGAGGGCAGCGATCCAAAGTTGAAAGACGAAGTCGTGATCGTGTCAGCGCACTACGATCATGAAGGCGCCGACGGTGCCATCGTCTTCAATGGGGCGGACGATGACGGGTCCGGCACGGTCGCGTTGATCGAGATCGCCGATGCGTATGCGATGGCGGCCGCGGCGGGTCAGCGTCCCCGACGGTCGGTGCTATTTGCGGCGTGGGGATCCGAAGAGCGCGGACCACTGCTGGGCGCGTGGGCCTACACCGAGCAGCCGACGTTCCCCCTCGCCCA
>ENA-ORBV01008599-ORBV01008599.1-microbial-mat-metagenome-genome-assembly--contig:-NODE-8599-length-17085-cov-14.154927_pt1 | contig 17085 bp, 19 predicted proteins | sample MGYA00237777_ERZ505514 | MGnify/ENA primary metagenome ERZ505514 (study PRJEB26160, sample SAMN06269048) | microbial mat metagenome | isolation source: Oligotrophic lake microbial mat | place...
CACAAGCGAATTGCTTTATTCCGAATGAACTGAGTTGTTCGGATTGCTCGATCGATTGCGCTGAACTGAGCAGCTTTACCGTAGGTTTTAAACTCTAGTACTAACATATTCTTATGATATCATAGCCACCATAAAATATATATAATCAATTAAAGCCGCCCTAGAACGGCGGGGCTTTAGACCCAATTTCTTGGTAAAATACCTTGAAAGCCCTATTTTTCCGTAGGGGTAATTCATGAATTGCCTCTACTCTCCTCTTACCAAAGAGAGGATGGCAAAGAGGAGTCTTAAACTGTTTGAAACTGTTTGAGCGCTGGATAATCAATATATCCCTTCTCATCGCCGCCATAGAATGTCGCAGGATCTGGCTGATTCAGTGAAGTATTGAGCTTAAAGCGTTCGGGCAGGTCGGGATTGGCGATATATAATTTGCCATAAGCAACTAAATCTGCGTTACCACTGGTGATCGCCTTGTTACCAAGATCTCGATCGTAGTCTTGATTTACCATTAGAGTCCCTTTAAACATAGGACGGAAGTAACTGGTGGGAGTTGCGATTCCACCATATCTAATATCAGCGTCGGTTGGTTCCATCAGATGTAGGTAGGCGAGATTAAATTGATTGAGTGCCTCGACTAAATACCCAAAAGTCGCCTTGGGATTGGAGTCAGACATACTGTTAAACGTGTTGCTGGGGGAAAGCCTGATCCCAACTCGATCGCTACCCCAAACATCGACCACGGCTTCAGTTACTTCGAGATGAAAACGTGCCCGATTCGCGATCGAGCCACCATACGCATCAGTGCGCTGATTGGTGCCATCGCGGAGGAACTGATCGAGCAAGTAGCCGTTAGCACCGTGAATTTCTACTCCATCAAATCCTGCTTCGATCGAATTTTTGGCTCCCTGACGAAACTGTTCAATAATGCTTGGAATCTCATCAAGTTCTAATGCTCTCGGTGTGACATATGGTTTAACGCCTTCATAGGTTTGGAGTTCACCTGTAATTGCGATCGCGCTAGGAGCTACGGGTAATGCTCCGTTTGGTTGCAATAAAGGATGTGAACTTCTGCCCACATGCCAAAGCTGCAAGAATATTCTCCCACCTGCTTTGTGCACGGTATCAGTGACTAGTTTCCATCCTGCAATCTGGGCATCAGAATGGATTCCTGGAGTGTGGGGATAGCCGACTCCTTGAGGAGAAACTTGGGTCGCTTCGGCAATAATTAGACCTGCGGATGCTCTTTGTTCGTAATACTCTGCATTCATCGCCGTCGGGACATTCCCCTCACCAGCGCGACAACGAGTGAGCGGAGCCATCACAATCCGATTGGGAAGTGTATAAGCCCCTAATTGAATTGGGGAAAAGAGATTTAGATCGGCTGCCATTGTCTTATGTCTCCAGTGGGTGATTAAAGATATTTTTCTCGTGAATCGAAGCGATCGACATGAGATTAAAACTGTGCAAATAAGTACAACTATCAACGACTACTGGTGCGTTTAACTTTTTGCCAATAGTTTGATAGTTCGATAATATTGAATAAATAAACTATACCCCTGTTCATGCGATAATGCAACAATGAGACCTTTTTACCACGCAGACAAAAAAGATATTTCGCTCGCTGGGGTGCTATATGCCCTAGGAGATCCTGTGCGGCTGGAAATTGTCAAACGTTTAGCGGTTAAAGGGGAGTTAACCTGTGCCGCGCTTGGTTGTGAAAGTGATGCTGGTTCGATCTCTAAGTCGATCGCCAAGTCAACCATGTCTCATCATTTCAGGATACTGCGCGAATCTGGCGTGATCTATTGCCGTAAAGCAGGAACACAACATATAAATTCTTTGCGGCGGGAAGATTTAGAAACGCTTTTTCCTGGCTTGTTAGATGCAGTGCTTCAAGCCTCTGGCATCCTTAGCCCAAATTAGACAAGCTTTTGGCGATTGTTAATGCTTATGTTCTAAAAGGGTGGCTTTGAGTTTACCCTTGAGTTCGAGTGGATTTTCTAACTCTGGCTGTGCGTCCTTATTGCCATAACGATCGCTACTGGCAGGTTTATTTTGATCCCAATCGTGTGATCCGCGAATCCTTCAGTGATGCCTCCTTCCCAGTACCTGAGCAGCATTATCTGATTCGACAATCATCATAAGAAAATCAATATAGAATAGGTCAGAAGCCAACAGTTAGAAATTAGCGTTTTCGCTCTTGGCTGCTGCTAGATATTATTGAGCGGATTTATTTATGAAAAAATTTCTATCAACACTTCTAGTCACCATGCTAGTCAGCCACTTTGGTAGCTCACCACTACTAGCAAATCAATTGGTGGAAGAGAAGTTATCTGCCGATTCGATCGAGCAGGCGATCGGCTCGAAACTCATGAGTAATTACCCTGATGGCAACTTCCATGCTGACCGTCCTGTTACCCGCGCTCAACTCGCTTCGATTTTGGTCAAAGCTTTTAAGCTAGAACGGCTCGCGAATACGATGCCTAATCCTGCGCCTGTGCCAAACTTAAAAGATGTGCCGAGTTCCCATTGGGCAGCAAAAGATATTCAGACAGTAATTCGTACCAAAGTGATGACGGGGTATCGTCCTGGCGAGTTTTTTCCTGAAGAGAAAGTGAATCGGGCCGAAGGATTTGCGATTTTTGCCAATGCTTATATCCCATTCGACTACGCCGATTCGACGATCGCCGAGACTTTGCTCCAATATCCTGATGCTGATAAAATTCCCACTTGGGCGAGAAAAGCGATTGTTACAGCATTACAGCAAAAATTTATCAATGTTAGTAATCTAGGATATCTTAATCCTCTCTCTCCCATGACCAGAGGTGACCTTGCTCATGCCCTCAGTCAGTATTTGGCGCAACAAAGTCAACCGCAATATCCTGCTCGCAAGTCATAAACCCCAAGGAACTGGGCTAGGATTACCAATCTCTCAAGCAATTATTTCTAAACACGGTGATAAACTGTGGTTTGAGAGCGAGCTAGGTAAAGGAAGCACTTTCTTATTCTCATTGCCAACAGCTAGCTAGCGTAACATATGCGATCTCATTACCTCTCTGCCCATCGATCCATCTAGGCTAAAGCCAGCATCTTTCAAGATTTTCTTGATGCAAAAAAATCTTTCCCAATCGATCAAAAGGTAAACAGAGTCATGTGTCATAGGGATCTACTAGCTCCCTAGTCTAACGGTGCTTGGAAGCATGACTACAAAATCGCGCATAATTTCAGTATGTTTAAAAATTTTTGGTATGCGATCGAATTTAGCGAAACCATTACAGAGCAGCCGCAACTTTTCGTGATCGGCGCACAAAAACTGGTGTTATATCGCACTTCCGATCGCGTAGTTCACGCCATGTCGAATCGCTGTGTGCATCGTGGTGGTTCGCTAGCGCAGGGTACGGTTGTGAATAATTGCATCGTCTGTCCTTATCACGGTTGGCATTACCAAACTGATGGAGCTTGCGTCAAAATTCCTTCTAATTTGCCCAATGCCAAGATTCCTATTCAGGCAAATATGCCGACCTATCCGATTAAAGAAAAAGATGGCTGGGTCTGGTTGTTCCTTGGTGAAGTCGATCGAGCAGAGCAGACCCCAATCCCTGATATTCCCCACTTTCACGATCGAAATCTTCGATCGATTCACGGTGAGTTTCACTGGCAGGTCAACTACGAGCGAGCGATCGAAAATGGTTTAGATTTTGCCCATGCTCCTTTTGTCCATGCGGGGGCTTTTGGCAATCCTGATGCACCTGAAGTCGGCAATCTGGAGATCGAGCAATCTGAATGGGGCGCAAGTGCAACGGTGTTTTTGAAACCATCACCACCCAAAGGTTTATGGCGATTTTTGGCTAAGGTCGATCGAGCCGATGTCAAGACCCGCACGGGGTTTTTGATGCCAAACCTCACTTTTCTCGAAGTCTTTCTGCCATTTGGGAGTTTAGTGATTTGGACGGCTCACATTCCGATCGACGAGCATACGACTGTGAGTAAATGGATGAATTTTCGCAGCTTTTTTACGGGTAAATGGGCGGATGGAGATGCCTATCGCCGCACGATTAAGATCTTTCAACAGGATCGTCCAATCGTCGAAGCTCAATCTCCTCAAGTTATTCCTTTCGATCTCACAGCAGAGATTCATGTCCAAGCTGATGCCCTGCAATTACAATATCGCCAGCTTCGTCGGCAACTTGTCGATCTGGGATGTCTATTAGGAATGGAACAGGGATGAATCATATCTTTAAGGATTACTGAATCTCATGCACATTTTTCTCCCAGTTCTTGCCATCAAACGATCGAATTTGGAACCGATCGATCGAATCTCCGTCCAGACAGCGAATGTTGACATCAAAAGAATCAGGATGCGATCGCGGAATGTAAAAAGGATGTATCCCACAAGCGCGACAAAATTTATGCTTGGCGATACCCGTATTAAAGCTATAAGTTGTCAGATTATCTTCTCCACTCAGTAGCTCAAAGTCCTCTGACGGTACGATCGGATGCAAAAATCCCTTTTTGGCGCAAATTGAGCAGTTGCAGTCCTCAACTTGATTGTTCTTTACTCGCACGCGAAAACGCACCGCGCCACAATGACAACCACCCTCGTAAGTTTTAACTTGTTCGATCATAGTTCTTGATTTTTGATGTCGATGCGCGTGAAGCCAAATTCTTGCTCGATCGAATCACAAAGGGAACGCTCTAATTTTATAATTCGATCGAATTTCTTGAGATTATATCAGCGAGCATTACGATCAAATTTTTTGTAGGTCTAGAGATCGCTCATGTTCCATTGGGAGAAGATCGATTTCAACCCGCTGATTAAGAGCATGGGCAATTCTCTGAAGCATCGAGAGTGAATGACCTTCATAATCAGCATCTTCAATCCGTGCGATCACAGACTGCTTAGTTCCTATGAGATCGGCTAGTTGCTTCTGAGTCAATCCAGCCTTAGTTCTCGCCTCATAGATAAGCTGGGCAACCACAGCATTGATTGAGGCTTCTCTAACCAGTTTTTCAACCTCTGGATCTTTACGAGTGAGATTCTCAATGATTTTAAGCGCATCATTAGTCTTCGCCATTTTCTATTACCTCTAGATACATGTACAGTTCTGGGTTTATCTCAAATAACTGTTTCCGTTTTATTGCGCGTTCAATCTCTACTTTTGGCACTTGATCGGTATCTTTTATAATTGAATGAGCCAGAATCGCTACATTTTGTCCGTAGAAAAAGTATAGGATTCGATATTGTACACGCACATGCTTTGCTCGAAGTTCATAGATCCCATCCTCTAGGTAATCTGCTGCTGGTCGTCGAAGCTCATACCCTGTACTGGCAAGTAACTGAATTCGCGCAACACAATTTGCATATCCTTTTCGGTCTTGCTTAAGTAATGTTCTCAGCCATTCCAGAACAGGGACGGCACCAGACTCATCTTGGTAGAAAAAAACGCGCGCTTTAGGCACTGATAAAATCAAAAGACTTCTTATTGCAATTTATCACAATATTGTAATAAATTGGGGCATTAATATCTCGAAACCGCCATTCTCAGGATCATGCTTGCCCAAGAGTGTAAAGCCTAGCTCTGATAGTTAACCCAGTCTTGAGGTTTGAGAAAGACCTCATGTAATTCTGCTTCGGGCGTATTAGGTTCGGGGTGATAGTCATAATCCCAACGCACCAGTGGCGGCAAAGACATCAGGATCGACTCAGTGCGTCCATTAGTTTGCAAACCAAAGATTGTGCCACGATCGTAGACGAGGTTAAATTCGACATAGCGACCGCGACGGTAAAGTTGCCATTGTTTCTCACGATCGCCAAATTCCGTATGGCGACGACGATTAGCAATCGGGACATAGGCTGGCAAGAAAGAATTAGCACAGGTTTGGGCAAAGGCAAAAATCTCATCCCAAGAGCGAGGTTGATCGCCAATTCGATCGCTCATTTGCTGGGCGATTGCCGAATCATTGCTATTTTTGTAAAGTCCACCCTTGCCATCCTGATAATCAAAGAAAATACCGCCAACTCCACGAGTCTCACCGCGATGTTTGAGGTAGAAATAGTCATCACACCATTGTTTGAATACTGGGTAATAGTGAGGATTGTGTCGATCGCAAGCTTCTTTAAGCGTAGAGTGCAAATGCTGGGCATCTTCAGCAAAGCCATAGTAAGGAGTGAGGTCTATACCACCGCCAAACCACCAGATTGAACCCGCTTCAAAATAGCGATAGTTGAGGTGAACCGTTGGCGCATAAGGATTTTTAGGATGCAACACCATCGAAGTACCCGTGGCATAGAAGGTTTCGCCTGCGGCTTCGGGATGTTGACGCAAAATACTTGGGGGCAAGTGGGAGCCGTAAACCTCAGAAAAATTTACTCCACCTTTATCAAAATAGTTGCCGTTGGTGATTACCCTCGATCGACCACCACCACCTTCAGGACGCTCCCACTGATCTTGTTTAAACTTGGCTTCACCATCTAGCTCTTCTAGTCCTGCACAGACTCGATCTTGCAGTTGCCGCATAAATTGGCTGACCTGACTCTTGGTATCACTTGGGATTGGAGAATTGCTCTTAGGGTTGGTGATGGTAGCTGTCATGGATTAAGCGATTTTACAAATGTAGATTTAACTGAAGTTCTTGGAGTTTTTAGCTTGATATTGAGCGGAACTGAACCAGCCCAAGATCACAATTCTGATCGATCGAGGCGCAGTATTTCGGAAAATTATTAAAAATTGACAAATCGATCGGTAGCATCGAGCAAAGCTGAACGAATCCCAGGTTCGGTCATCGAATGCCCCGCATCAGGGACAACGATTAACTCGGATTTGGGCAAAGCCTGATGTAATTCCCACGCTGAGATCATCGGACACACCACATCATAGCGTCCCTGTACGATCGCACAAGGAAGATGGCGAATTCGATCGATGTTTCGGAGTAACTGATCGTCAGACTCGAAAAAGCCTTTGTTGACAATGTAGTGACATTCGATCCGAGAAAAGGCAGTGGCGAAATGACTGTTACCAAAGTTCTGCATCATGCCAGGATCTTGAAATAGCTTGCTGGTGCTAGCTTCCCATACTGCCCAAGCCCTCGCGGCGGTTAATCTGGTGGCGCGATCATCACTAATCAGGCGACGATGATAGGCAGCGACAAGATCGTGGCGCTCTTCGAGTGGAATTGGCTTTAGGTAGTTCGCCCAAGCTTCAGGGAAGATATTATTCGCGCCCTCTTGGTAAAACCAACTAATCTCGTGTTGCCGCAGCATGAAAATTCCGCGCAAAATTAATCCTAGGCATCGATCGGGGTGAGTTTCGCTATAGGCAAGTGCCAAAGTGCTGCCCCAACTCCCACCAAACACAAACCATCGATCGATCTTGAGGTGAGTTCTCAGCTTTTCGATGTCACTGACCAAATCCCAAGTCGTATTTTGTTCTAGTTCGGCATGGGGCTGACTTTTGCCGCAACCGCGCTGATCGAACAGCACAATCCGCCATTTGGTCGGGTCAAAATACTGGCGATAAAGTGGGACAGTGCCGCCACCTGGACCACCATGCAAAAAAATTACAGGCTTGCCATCAGGATTACCCGATTGCTCAAAGTAGAGTGTATGCAGATCGGATACCTGCAATTCTCCTTGACTGTAAGGCTCGATGTAAGGATAAACTTCTCGCATTTACTTGCCTTCTTGCTTGGCATCTTGGTAATAACGAGTTTGTTTTAGATCGTCGATTGTAAACATTGCCTGAATCTCCTCTCTGGTTAATTGCGGAAACTTGTAGACCAGCACTGTCTCAATAAATTCTACCTGAGATACATAAAACTTTCTGACATCAAGTCCCAGTAGATATCTTCATTTTGGGCTAGAATTCCAAGATTACAGGTGCGTGATCGCTTGGTTGCACAAGAGCGCGGGGGGCAGTATCGATCGAACAATCGATCGCTTTGTCATACAGCACGTCAGTGGCAAAGTGATAATCGATCCGCCAGCCTTGGTTACGTTTCCAGCCACCAGAACGATAATCCCACCAGCTATAGTGTCCAGCTTCGGGCGTAAATTTGCGAAATACATCCTTAAACCCCAACTGCAAAACTGCCTGTAAAGCCTCGCGCTCCAAGTCGGTTGCCATTACTTGTGTTTCACGTTTCTTGGCATTGTGAATGTCAATATCCTCAACCGCGACGTTGAAGTCACCACAGATTACGATCTTGGGATTAGGCTCAGCCTTGATTAACACCTCCAAATACTGCCGCAATATTTCTAGCCAACCGAGCTTATAGCTGTACTTATCTGAACCCACGGCGGAACCATTCGGCACATAGAGGTTAACAATCCTGATATCATCAATTACACCTGAGATCACACGTTTTTGCTCGTCAAAGTCGCCCACATCGGCAACTAACGGCGAAAAACCATAACTAACTTCTGAGAGCGGCTGACGGCTGATCAATGCCACGCCGTTGTATGCCTTCTGACCGTAGATGTAAGTGTGATATCCCAAATCGGTAAATGGCGTGTGAGGAAAATCAGGATCGATCACCTTGGTTTCCTGCAAACACAGCAGATCTACGGATGGGTGACTTTGCAGCCAATCGATTACAATTTGGATACGAGTTCGGATTGAGTTTACATTCCAGCTAGCAATTTGCATGTGTCAACAAACGATAAACAGTACTTTTTAATCTTATCCTCCTCTCCGAATTGCACGCCGATCTTCAATGCTTACTGCTAGTTCTGACCTGATTTCTCTGGCTCGATCGCAGATTATCCTCTTAAACCAAACTTTGGGGGCAGGGACGAGCACGATGTATTTGACTGAGGAAGTATCGGGTGAAACGCCAAATTTGATTGAGGTGGTGACTTATCCCACCGAGGCAAAAATGGATGCGGTGGACTATCCGCTGTTTCTATTACCAGCCGTCGATCGAAAAGGTTTGGCTAAAAACAGTGAGATCACACGGCAAGGGCGATTGGTTTTGCCTTTGATCTATGAAGAGACGATTATGGGCATTCTCACTACCGATCGACAGGATCGAGACTGGACGGAAGCAGAGCAAATGCAGGTGCAGCAGGTGGCGAATACCTTGGCGATCGCCTGTGCCCTAGATCGACGTTGCCAGTGGTTAGAAGCAAATCAACGCCGAGTCGAAGTCGAACAGCGCGACTTTATTGCCACGCTTTTACATCAATTACGCAACCCCCTTACGGCTTTACGCACTTTTGCCCAGTTGCTACTGAAGCGGATCATGCCCGAAGATCCAAATCGTAAAATCATTACTGGGATTCTACGCGAGACAGGACATATTCAGGATTTGCTCGTCCAAGCCGAACAAGATGCCCCGATCCGTTTGCTCAAGTCGTCTTCTAGTCATCAACCATTGCTACCTGCGGCTGAGCTAGATTTGGATTCGATCGATCTGTCGCCTGTTCTGGAATCTGTGATTAGTGCTGCTAGTGCAATTGCGTTCGATCGACGGCTTAATTTTAATGCTCAAATCCCGACTCAGATCCCACTTGTACTGGCAAATGCGGCGGCACTGCGCGAGGTGTTGAGCAACTTGGTCGATAATGCGATCAAATACACGCCTGTACGCGGCTCGGTACGGGTCGGAGTGAATATCGACCCAATCTCTGTTCAGGTGATCGTCCAAGATACAGGTATGGGTATCCCTGAACTAGATCTGCCACGTTTGTTTGAGCGCAACTTTCGCGGTCGTCAAGCCCAAGGGAAGATCTTAGGCACAGGTTTAGGGCTGTCGATCGCTCAAGATCTGGTAAAAAAGATGCATGGCGAAATCCATGTTACAAGTCAGATCGATCGAGGTAGCACCTTCATTGTTGCGCTCAAACGGGCTATCTGACGATCCTACTCACTAGTAACCGTTTCGGTCAAAGCCGCATCTTGCGGGAACACAAAACGTAGTAGCGGCGGGGCGAGGAAGGTCGTAAGAATAACCATCATAATAATTGCGGCATTTAAAGCGGGAGAGAGTGCACCACTAGCTGTACCGATGCTGGCAAACACCAATCCCACTTCACCACGCGGGATCATGCCAATCCCGATCGCCAGACGGTTAATTCCTGGTTGCCCGAATACTGCCCACCCTGTGACCAACTTGCCGATAATTGCCACGGCAATCAAAAAAGCCGCAATAATCAAGCCATCACGATTAGCAGGAATCGCAGGATTCAGCACATTCAGGTCAGTTCTTGCGCCGACCACCACAAAAAAGATCGGCACGAATAAATCTGCGACGGGTTTCACCAATTCTTCGAGTTCTTTCCGTCGATCGGTTTCATCTAAGACCAAACCTGCGGCAAACGCGCCTAAAATCGCTTCTAAATGCAGTGCGATCCCGACGTAGGACATCAAGAAGGCAAAGATAAAAGCAGGAATAACCAGACCGCCGCGTGTTTTTAAAACCCCAGTCGCCCATAGAAATCCACTGTTAAAAAATTTTCCGAGCAAAATCGACCCCAGCAAGAAGGCAGCCGCACCTACAATCAGGTAAACCACATTCGTGACATCGATTTCACCCGTCTTGGCAAGACTCGCTACCACCGCCAGCACGATAATCCCTAAAACATCATCGATCACCGCCGCACCGAGAATGATCTGCCCCTCTCTTGAAGTCAGTTGAGAGAGTTCTGATAACACCTTGGAGGTAATGCCGATACTGGTTGCTGTCAGCGCAGCCCCTGCGAAAACGGCAGGGATCGCTGGCACGTTAAATATCATCATCAGTCCTGCCGTGCCAGCCACAAACGGCACGACCACACCGACACAAGCCACAATTGCAGCTTGACTTCCGACTTTGAGTAACTCTTTTAAGTTCGACTCCAAGCCGATTTCAAACAGCAAAATAATCACGCCTAGCTCGGACAAAATTGTGATTACTTCACTCAGTGCATCAAATGTTGCGGGTGCTGCCTCGGCACTCAGTCCAGTCGTGGCTTGCAAAAACGTCATGATTAGAGAATCTGAGCTTGTGACATCACCATTGGCAAACACCAACAGATGTAGAGCTGAAACCCCTACGACTACACCACCCACCAGCTCACCTAAAACCGCAGGTAATCCCAACGCATTGGATAACTCACCACCGATCTTGCTGGCAAAGTAAATTGCGACTAAACTCAACAACACACCCGCAAGCACGATCGAACTCTCGACTTGTACTTGCGGGACTTCGATCGCCAGTTTGGTTGCGAATAGAGTGAATGGGCTAAATTCCCAGGTTCTCACACCAGTTATCAGGTCTAAATAAGTCATTTCTTCGTAAATTCTAGGAGTACTATATGCAGAATACGCGCCTCAATAGCATAGCGAATGTTCTGGCTGGACGGCTATGGCGATGGACGGGAAATTCTTGGCGACGTATGTCTCTGTTTTTTGTCAGCCTCAGTGCGGGTTTATGGCTTGCGTCTTTTGCGTGCACGGCTGCAGGGCAAACGGCTCAATGGGATGCCGAATCAGCTTTGCTTGCGGTTTTAGGGGTTGAAGTTATCAGTATTTATGTCTATCGCACCGCCACCCAACGTCAAGACTTCACCCAGATCTTACCGAGACGGTTGCTAGCGATCGATATGCTAAATGCGTTTAAGGTTGGATTTATTTACGGTATGTTCATAGATGCGTTCAAACTTGGTTCTTAGTCCGCAACTTTCTACGCACATTAATCTCAATCAATACTTACGGCACAAAGATAAATATGTGGCATAGTGTGAATATTGTGCCATTAATATAAATTTGTGTCAGGAACAAAGTTGCGTGTTGGTGAGCAAGGAAGAATGGTAATCCCTGCGGAAGTACGAAAAGAGTTGGGAATTGAGGTTGGAACAGAATTAATTGCCACGATAGAAAATGCTCGCCTAGTCTTAGAGACTCGTGCCGCTATTTTGGCAAGACTACAATCTCAGTTTTCTCAAGTTTCAGAGAGTATGGCAGATGAGCTATTAGCAGAACGTAAATCTCAATCTTTGCAAGCAGTGGCGATCACCACCGATAAAAGTTGGGCTAATGTCTCAAATATCCAAACGCAAATAATCCGATGATTTCTAATGCTCACCGACAGTCCAGATGAGTTCGCAGATCGTGCCTTGCGGTGAATGCGCCGATCGAATAAAACTACCACCGAGACTTTTCGCTAGGTCTTTGGCTTGTCTCGTCCCACCTCGTTCTTTATCTTTAGAGGATTTACCCTGCTCAGCTTGGATTCCTGCACCGTTATCGATCACTCTCAACCTAACTTTGCCATCTGCTTGCTTACAGGTAATCTGAAGCTGAGTTGCGCCGATCGCGTGTTTACCGACATTGCACAGAGCTTCTTCGAGGAATATACACAATTCACGTTTTTGTTCGATCGACATGTAATCATCATCGATCGACTGAATATCAGGAACTTTGACTTTCAGCAGTTTAAATCCCGCAAAATCACGTTGCAACGTTTTGTGATAGACCTCATACAGCATTTCATGGATCGGGGTGTACTCTTGCCTAGTCGAGCTTTCAGGGCGAATAGATTCATAGACATCACGCAACTCACGATCTAAATTCTCTAATCTCGCACCTAATTTTGGCGGATCGATCGTTTCTCCCATTTTGATCGTACTGAGAATCTCGGCGAGGGTATGCAGCGGCCCATTATGCAGAGCGTTGAAAGCTTCATCGAGCGTGCGTTGACGCTGATTAATGATTTGTTGACGTTGGTCAATCAGCGATCGCAAGTCTTGGATATATCGTGTCACCAACCCCGCCCCCAAAAATGCGATCAGGGTCGGAACGATCGGCAGCCACCAAGCGAAAACCAAGCAAATGTATGAGCCTACAGTCAAGCCAATGCTGGTAACGCCCAAAACCAAAATACTTCTGAGCGAAGACTTGCCAACCAAAACCGTAGAAATTCCTAATCCTCCCCAAAATATCAGCCAAACATATTCCCAAACATCAGGAAGTGCTCTGATCATCGGTCTGTCGTCTAAAACCGCACTGAGGATTTGACTCGCACTATGAGCATGGAATTCCACCCCATCGATAAAGTCATCTGCCACTGCTGGAGCCGTGAGAATATCTTTGTAACTGATCGCGGTAATCCCAATAATCACGATTCGATCGCGAATTTGAGCAGGATTAAAATTATTATTTTTGATGTCGCGTAGAGATAGAACTTTAAAGCGTTTTTGCCCGCTCCGCCAATTCATTAGCACTTGATTTCCTCCCATATCTTCACCGACATAGGAACCATCATTAGATTTAAGATGTGGTAATTCCACTTTACCGAAACGAGCTGCATTCTTGTCGAGAATTCCGTTACCAGATTCAATTCCTTCAGCTTTGAGATAAAGTTCGCTTAACAGGAATGAGAGCGAAAACTTGTAGTCACGATCGAACCGTTGCTTTAACCGAAAGCTTGAGAGCAGACTGCGGCGAACATTGCCATCTCGATCGACTACAACATCAGCAAACCCAACCTGTTCATTTGGTAGTTCTGGTGGCGGATCGACAATAGTATTCTGAGGATCGGGCAGCACCGACTTTTCGATCCCGATTAGGTTTTTAATGCTTTTAAAAGCACGGGCTAATTCAGTGCGATCGATATCGGTCGGCAACAAATCACGGAAAATATCTAAACCGATCGCTCTGGGCTTGTAACTCGCTAGCTTATTCAGTAAACCTACCAACTCTCGATCTGGGATAGGGTAGCCCACCGCCCGCAGATCGTCTTCATTGATGCCGATAATCGTGATTCGATCGTCTATTGGCTCGATCGGTCGCCAGCGTAAAAATCGATCGTAAGCCCCCCATTCAAGTGGTTGCATCGCACCTGTCAACCGCACCAAAATCACCAGTGCCACGACAACTGTGCCTGGAATCGCATTTTGCTGCCAGAGTCTAACGCCGCGCTTAATTTTACGAAAGATATTAGCTTTCACAACAAGCTGCCAGAAATAATTTAGCTTTAGTTATTAAAGTTTAAACTCCCCAGGCAAGATTCGAACTTGCGACCAATCGATTAACAGTCGATCGCTCTACCACTGAGCTACTGAGGATTAAATTTTGACCTTATGAATAATACACCATTTACTGTCAATGTTAAACCTAAATCATCTATTAATTTTATTCATAGAAACCATGATCGCGATGTTTTGATTGTCTGAGCCAACTGGAATAGAGTTGAAAACATAGTTTATCGGTAAAACACTTCTATGAAAAATACGATGAAGTGGCTAGAAACCCAAGAGCCAGAAGCCCAAAAGCTAGAAGGGATCGTTAATCACTCTCAAAGTCTTGAGCTAATTGGATCGATCGTTGAATCTCTGCATCAAGCATGGCAATATCTCACTAATTTCCTTGCCCATAGCCTGATTGAGAGCGGCGAATTCAAGGTATGGCAAGAAACCGATGCTGCTGGAAATATCTGCTGGTATGCCCACGACCCAATCACAGGGGAATCGGCTAGCCGCACCTCAAGTGCTGACATCTTGGACTGGATCGAGCAACGCTAATCGGGGTCAAGCGATCTGTTAGCTGTATATAAATCTCTTTTTGAATTAGATTAAACTACCTCGGCGAGTAAGGCTTCTCCCATAGCTTTACAGCCGAGCTTTTGACAACCTGCTGCCATGATGTCGCCTGTGCGTTTACCCGAATCCAATACGCGCAAAACTGCTGCTTCAATATGATCTGCCGCCGCCGATTCATTCAGAGCGTAACGTAACATCATTGCTGCACTCAGAACTTGAGCCAGAGGATTAGCAAGGTCTTTACCCGCAATGTCAGGCGCAGAGCCATGCACAGGTTCAAATACACCTGGCGTACCTGGTTCTCCTAAACTGGCGGAGGGCAACATGCCAATGCTACCTGTGAGCATCGCCGCCGCATCAGACAGAATATCGCCAAATAGATTACCTGTGACGATTGTGTCGAACTGCTTCGGCCAGCGTAAAAGCTGCATCGCGGCATTATCGACATACATATGAGAGAGCTTGACATCAGGATACTCGGAAGCTAGATGGATGATTCGATCGCGCCACAGTTGCGATACTTCCAACACATTCGCTTTATCTACAGAGCAGAGTACGCCCTGACGTTTTTGAGCAGCTTCAAATGCCACACGCCCAATTCGATCGATCTCTGGTTCGGTATATGCCATCGTATTCACACCGCGTCGCACCCCATGCTCATCCGTAAAAATTCCTTTGGGCTTACTGAAATAAATTCCACCCGTAAGTTCGCGCACAACGAGGATATCCACTCCTTCCACGACTTCACGTTTAAGTGAGGAAGCATCAATCAGTTGTGGTAATACTTTCGCAGGACGTAAATTCGCAAACAATCCCAAACCGCCACGCAGTCCGAGCAAAGCTTGTTCAGGTCGCAACTCTGACGGTAAACTATCCCATTTCTCTCCACCTACCGCCGCCAACAGCACGGCATCACTCTCACGGCAGAGCGTCAGAGTTTCTGCGGGTAAAGGATGCCCTGTCTCGTCGATCGCAGCTCCACCCGCCAGAGCTGTTTCAAAGCTAAATGAGAGCTTAAATTTGGGCGCGATCGACTGCAATACGGCAACAGCGACTTGCATAATCTCGGGGCCAATACCGTCGCCAGGGAGCAGAGTAATTTTGTAGTTTTTGGACATGGAAAGTAGATGGCTGATAGTGTTCAGAAAGTGATTTTGAGCCTAACACACTTTAACGGGCTAGATGTTTCTGACAATTAGGGCAAAAGTGAGTCGATCGACCTGCGAGTTTGATCCGTTCGATCGTGGTCTGGCAAACTCTACAGGCTTGACCTGTGCGACGGAATACCCAAGCAGAATCGAGGTAATTGCCTTTGTCGCCAGCGACATCCTGAAAATCGCTGAATGTTGTGCCGCCATGAGCAATACCATCACGCAGAACTTTGACGATCGCCGCTTGGAGTAACTTAATTTGTTGGTTAGTAAGCTGACTTGCCAGTTGTTGAGGATGAATGCGGCTGAGGAACAGGCTTTCATCGGCATAAATATTGCCAATTCCTGCCACGATCGACTGGTCTAAAAGCGCATTTTTGATCGGACGATCGCTTTTGCTTAACTTGTGGGCGAGATGATCGGGCGTAAAAGCAGGGTCGAATGGCTCCATCCCAAGTTTCTGTAAACCAGTAATCACTTGTTCTGGCGCAGTTTCAGGTGGAACTAGCCACATTTGCCCAAAGGTGCGCTGGTCATTAAACCGTAGCTCTTTACCCTGAGCGAGAAATAATCTAACGCGGGTGTGCTTATGTACAGGATCGGATCGATCGCACCACAACAAGCTCCCTGTCATCCGCAGATGCACGCCCAGCCAACTATGGTCACTTAACTTTGCTAATAAATATTTGCCGCGTCGGTGCCAATCGGCAAAGGCGAGATGTTTAAGTGCAGACAAAAACTTGGTCGGAGTCTCTGGGTAAGCGATCGTGCGCGGTAGCAACACTTCACCTCCTTCGATTTCCCGACCAAGCGTAGTTTGATTCAAACCGAACCGAACAGTTTCAACTTCAGGTAATTCAGGCATTTTTTAAAGGGTCTTAGGCTAGAAGCTCGAACTTCCAGCCTAAGATTTACTTTTACCTTACTTCTTCGGTGCAGGTGCAGCGATTTCTTCAACTTCGTCGATCGCAAAGTTGTTGGTCGCAATGCCTGAATAATTGACTTTTTCAAAGCGCACGATCACAGGATAGATGATGCCGCTCTTATCAACTGATGCGACTGTGCCGACATCACGATACCAGTAGGATTCTTTACGGAGAATACGAACTGTGGAACCACGTTGGACTGCCATAGATTTTCCTTTTATAATTTGAATAGAAAAATTACAGTTATTTGCATCTAGGTTACTGTGTGGAGATCGCACCTGTCTATTTAACTTGCGTTAAGTTTTATGTAAACCAGTTGGCTGATGGCGATCGACACGTCAGTTCACTATGACTTCTTCGGTTCTGGCGTAGCTGTGACTATGAGCAAATTGTCAGGGTGGAGCAGTTCTTTTGCCGCCCGATTGACATCATCAAGGGTGACTGCCTTAATTTTTTGCGGGAATTTGTAGAAATCACCCATCTCAAAGCC
>ENA-ORBV01008602-ORBV01008602.1-microbial-mat-metagenome-genome-assembly--contig:-NODE-8602-length-17080-cov-26.577369_pt1 | contig 17080 bp, 14 predicted proteins | sample MGYA00237777_ERZ505514 | MGnify/ENA primary metagenome ERZ505514 (study PRJEB26160, sample SAMN06269048) | microbial mat metagenome | isolation source: Oligotrophic lake microbial mat | place...
TAATGATACGGCGACCACCGAGATCTACACCTCTCTATTCGTCGGCAGCGTCAGATGTGTATAAGAGACAGCGCAATGGGCGGTCGACGCGCGCAGCCGGTAGAGCCGCTTCGGCGTGCCGCCGGTCGACTGCGTCTCGAAGTCGATGACGCGCTGGTTGAGCAGCGTCTGGCGGATCTCCTCGTGATCTCGTTCGCTCCACGGAAGGCGACGGTTGATGCGCCAGAAGGGCATCCACGCGTCTCCGCCTTTGCGTCGCCACTCCCGAAGGACAGCGACGAGGCGCTTGCACCGGGACTCGAAGTCGCTCTCGGCGACGTGCTCGGCCGCCTTGAAGAGCATCCGCCGCGTGAGGTGGTCGACGAATGCGATCGCCCATCGAGCGGCATCGGGGCCGATCAGCGGTTCGGCGGGTCGCTCGCTGCACGCGTGGACGAGAGCCAGACGCCTCGCCTTCTCGTTGGCCCTCGCCCAGATCGACATCCCGACGGTGTCGTCCTTGCCCTCGGCGACGGCATACTCGGCATCGGCCTGCTCGCGGAACTCGCGAAGGATGGCAAGGGCCGCGTCGTCGTGCGGAACGAGGAGCGGCTTGGGATGCCACGCCTGCAGGTTGCCCCTCCGAGATCCGGGCACCAACGCCGACCATCGCCGTGCGACATCCAGCAGGCGGTCGGGGATGTCACGGGGCTCGACGTCCTGACCCGGGCCACGCCTGCCGGCCTCGACGACGACCATGCGGGCGACGAAACCGTTGCTCAGCATGCGCGGCGAGAGCGCGGCGTAGAACTCCTTCGGCACCGCCGTGCCGAGGAGGCAGAGCGATGGCTGGTCGATCACGCCTGGACTCTGCTTCCCCGCCTTGACCCGCATCGGATAGACGGAGTTCGCCGCCGTGAACATCTTGAGCAGGACCGTCATGATCCGCTCGTGGCGGGCGTCCTTGTCCTTGCTGATCGCCTGAATGAGTCCGTCGACCTCGTCGGTCTGGAAGAGCTTCGACGGGTGGATGAACATCGCGTCCTCGATGCCTTCGCCGCTGGCGAGACCGTCGCCGATCGATTCGATCAGGTCGGTCGCCGCGAGCAGGTTCGAGTTCGCCTTGCGCGGGTGCTCCTTTCCCACGCCGGAGTTGGCGAGGGCGAGCACGTAGAGGTTCGTTCGATTGTCGCTCGCGTCGCGCACTTTGCGCCCGGCGAGGAAGCCCTGCATGACGAGCGCCCCGCAGAAGGACATCACCGGCTCCGGATACGGCGCGGTGGACAGCGTGTGGTCCATCAGCTCCGCGATGAAGCCGGGAACGTGCAGGAGGCTCAGCGAGAGCGGCCCGGGATCGTTGGGCGCTCGCGCATCCTCCTCGTCCCCTCCGTCGTCCGGGTCCTTCGCGACCGCACCGAAGTTCGACAGATCGACGTCGCACGCCTCGGCTGGTGCGGCATCGCGGAGCCATCCGCGCGGGCGGTCATGGGGCTTGGTCGCGGCGTCGTCGATCTTGTGCCGGAGCTCCGCGTCCGACCAAGGCGGCACGCATCGCGCGTTGTAGCGCTCTGTGAGCAGGCGATAGGCGAGGTCGGGGTCGAGTCCGAAGCCGTGCACGAGCGCCGTCGCTGCGGCGTAGGTCGCACCGTGCCCGCCTTGCCCCGAGATCGCGGGCGGTATCCGGTCGAGGTAGGCCTCGGCTCGACGCAGGAGTCGGTCGTCGTCGTGGGGGTCCCCCACGGCTCGCGACGTTGGCCCACGTTCGGCCGGTGCGGCCAACTCGGAGGCAAGCCCCGGGTGCCGCCGGGCCACGACGGCGGCGGCCAACGCGGCCACTTGGGCCGCGAGTTCCGCGCCATCGACCTGTGGCGGCACGCCGTCGAGGTGCTCGTAGGGCTCGCCCGAAGGATGCACGCTCGGTCCGACGAGTGTCTGGCCTCCCGTGCTCCTGATCTCGACGATGCTGCTGCGGTCGACGGGATCGACGTGCTTCTTGGTGCGCACCCCCTCGGCGACATACCAGCGGTGCGACCGCGGCGCGCTCGTCCTGCCCGTGACGACGGAGGTGTTAGGCAGGAACTCGTCGGCGAGCTCGATCGCCTCGTCGCAATCGAGATCGATGTCGACGAGATGGCCGCTCGGCTCGCCCAGCAGGAGCCCGATGTTGCCGGTGCCGTTGAAGTGGAGCGGCAACTCATCGGGACCGAGACGAAGGTCCTGCCAGCCCATGCGGATCGGGCCCTTGCGTCCCGCCGGAACAGGCACCACGCAGAAGCCCCTCGCGGTGTAGGCGAAAGCCGCGGCGAGGAGGATGCTCGTCGAGCTGCTCATCAGAACGGGATCTCGTCGTCAGGGATGCCGAGAAGCGGTGACGACGACGGCACCGTCGCGGGCAGGCCTTCGTCCGACTCGAGTCGCGGCGGCCGGTCGCCGAGCGAGTGGCTCACGATGCGGTCGAACTTGTCGCCCGCTCGCTTCTCGACGGTGACGGCGAGGGTCGGCGCAAGCGCGCCGGCGTTGGCCAGGTCGACCGCCTCGTCGACGGTGCGGGGCACCGCCTCGCGCGAGCGCGCGGTCCACCACTGCTCGGCCTTACTGCGCGCGTAGCCGTCGTGCTCGAAGCAGACCCACTCGCGGTGCCAGCGGTTGAAGCCGACGCGGTACTCGACGCGCAACGTCGGTGGTGCATCCGGATCGTCTCGCTTCGTGTGGAAGCAGTACGCGACTTCCTTCACCGTCTCCTCGGTGCGCGTCACCTGACCGCTGAGGATGCCCTCGCTCGTTGCCGACGCGTCATGCTGCTGGCGCTGCTTCTCGGGGAACTCGAAGCCGCACTGCGGGCAGTTCGCATAGCCGGTCGCGACCAGCGCCTTGCACTGCGGACACTGCTTCGCGGGCGCCTCGCCGTCGCCACGGTCCTCGCGGGCCACGCGGATGTCGTCGACCGGTCCGTGCCGCAGGACGTTCCCGCCGAAGTCGAGGACGAGGCAATCGGCCTTGCCCGGGTGCAGTCGGAAGCCCCTTCCAACCATCTGATAGAAGAGCCCCGGGGACATGGTCGGGCGCAGGAGCGCGACGCAGTCCACGTTCGGCGCGTCGAAGCCCGTGGTGAGGACGTTGACGTTCGCGAGGTAGCGAAGCTCGCCAGATCGGAATCGCTTCAGGATCGCGGCGCGTTCCGCCGACGGCGTGTCGCCGCAGACGAAGCCGCACTCGACGCCGTGGCGCTCGCGCATCACGTCGACGACATGACGACCGTGCCGCACGCCGCTCGTGAAGATCAGGATCGAGCGACGGTCAACGGCCTCGGCGATGATCTCGGCGCACGCCGCCTGGACAAGCGAGTCGTCGTCCATGAGATCCTCGACCTCGCCCGGAACGAACTCGCCCGCGCGAACGCGCAGGCCCTCGTAGTCGGGCCGCTGCGATCCGGCCTTCGTGCGGAGCGGACTGAGCCAGCCCTGCACGATGAGTTCCTTCACGCCGATCTCGTAACAGACGTGGTTGAGCACGTTCTCCGGTGAGCAGATCTCGCCCGACTTGAGCCGGTACGGCGTCGCCGTCAGGCCGACCACGCGGAGCGCCGGGTTGACGAGCTTGGCGTCGGCGAGGAACGATCGGTACATGCCGTCGTCCTCGGCTGGAATGAGATGCGCCTCGTCGACGATCACGAGGTCGACCGTGCCGAGATCGCCCGCACGCTTCCAGATCGACTGGATGCCCGCGACGGTGACCGCGTACCCGAGATCGCGACGACGCAGGCCAGCGGAGAAGACTCCGACAGGAAGATCGGGCGCGATGGCCAGCAACTTCTCGACGCTCTGCTCGAGGAGTTCCCTCACATGCGCGAGGATGACCACGCGGCCGTTCCAGACCTGCACCGCGTCGCGGCAGATCGTCGCCATCACCGGCGTCTTGCCAGCGGCCGTCGGAAGGACGACGCATGGGTTGTCGTCGCGAGCACGGAGATGTTCGTAGACCGCCTCAACGGCCTCGCGCTGGTACGGGCGCAGTTCCATTCAGCCGACCTCCGTGATTTCGATGATGCACGCACCGCCGCGCACGGGCGCACCGCGGACGATGTGCCAGTCGTCGATCTGCGAGTCGTCACGGATGACGCGGGCGTGCTTGAGCGAGTCGCCAACCGCCTTCTGCGGGTTGTCGAGATCACGTCTGCGGCGATCGGGAGGATGCAGCGTCACGGTCATGAACAGTCGTCCTGTGAATGTCGGTGTCCCCGTCGCCGCAAGGAGGGAGCGCACGCGCTCGCGGTAGCTCCGCCCCTCACGGCTGACGAGGACGCGCGGTCCGACGTGCCGCCAGTAGCGGTTCACGCTCGGCGGATAGGGAAGCGTGAGGACACGGCGGGCCATCGCTCGCTCATCGCTTCCACGGCGGCGACGAACCCGAGACGGCGGACGGCCGCGCTGCCGCTGCGCTCTCTCGCTTCTCGAACGCCTTCACGACGTTCGTCATCTCGCCGTTGTCTTCGCGCTTCTTGAGCCCGACGACGATCGTGATCGGAATGTTGTGAAGCTCGACGCTGTCGTTGGGCTTCATGACGCCGACGGCGCGGCAGATGGCGGAGAGGTTCCCCTTCGCGATCTTCACCGTCGTCTCGTTCGGGTGCTTGAGCGTCAGGCGCTCCCACACCTTGCGGCCCTTGTACGGACCGTCGACGATCTCGAACTCGAGCTGCAGGTACTCGCCCGCGCCGTTCTTCGTCTGCTTCGTCTTCGAGTCGACGATGAGCACGAGGTACTTGCCTGCGGGGATGGGCTCGAAGCCCACGTTGGGGTCGACGTCGTTGGCGTTGAATCCGTTGAGACTTGGCATGGGTCAGTTCTCCTGAGAGTTGGTGTCGTTGCTGGTGATGATGGGCTGCTCGCCGCGCGCGAACGCGGCGTAGGTGGCGAAGTCGAGCGGGATCTCGTCGGGCATCGCGAGCCGGTTCTTGGCGACATGCGCCGGCCGCTCGGTCGTTCGGAGCACGCGCTCACCGGTGCCGATGCCCTGGACGCGCTTGCGGTCGAAGCCCTCGCTGCTCGTCCGGGTGAGCACGCGGTAGGTGGCGAACAAGCACTCGTCGCACCACTCCTGCACGAGCGCGCTCGCGAGCTTCTGGAGCCGCGGCGCGTAGCGGTCGTACGTCTCAGTCTCCGGGTTGGCGAACTTCTCGATCGCGGCGTGCGCGATGAGGATCACCTGCATCCCGCGCTCGTTGCGCAGCGCGTCGAGCCCGGCGAGGAATTCGCGCCACTGCGTGAGCGCGAAGGTGAAGGCCTTGCCATAGCCGACGTCCTCCATCGTCTCGACGCCGCGCTTCGTGCAGACCTCGGCGTGGATGAGGCGCTCGAGCCAGTCGAGCGAGTCGATGACGACGGTGCGGTACTCGTGCTCTTCCGTGTAGAGCTCGCCAAGCGCAGCGAGCACGTCGCCGAACTTCGTGGCCAGCGGGAAGCGGGCCACGTCGATGTTGGCGAGTCCGTCCTCGGTCTGGATGACGATCGGCCTCTCGGCGCTCGCGGCGAACGAGCTCTTGCCGATGCCATGCACGCCGTAGACGAGGACCCGACGCGGTGCGGCGATGCGGCCGCGCGATACCTGTGCGATGAGGCTCATGGTTCTCCGTGAGTGGGGTTGAGGTTCAGGCACGGTCGAATCGCCGCAGCGACTCGAAGCGTGTTGGCCAGACGCCCGTGCGTCGGCACTGCGCAAGCTCGTCCATCGCCTGCTCGTTCTCTCGCTGCGCCTGGTCGAGGACGCGCGGCGCGATGCACCACACGCCGGTTCGGTACGGCTCGCGCTTCTCGACCGCGATGACATGGACGGGGAGCGTGATGCGCCACACCTGGACAAGCAGTGCCCGGTAGAACGCAAGCTGATGCGGATAGCCGAACGACTGAAGGTCGGATTCGAACCAGTCGAGCTTCTCGCAGGTCTTCAGGTCGACGATGCCACGCCCGCCATCGGGATTGATCCAGTCGAAGCGTCCTTGGCAGCGATGCCCGCGATAGTCGCAGCGGACCACGCGCTCGGCGACACCGTCCGACAGGAGCTCGGACGCGATCCCGTGCGCATGCACGCTCGCGTCCATCTCGCCGATGATCGCGGCCTGCCCGTCGTCGATCGCGGGCTTTCCCAGCCTCTCCGCCCACTCCGCGAACGCCTTCGTCGTGCTGCCGAACGGCTTGCCGGTCTTCTCGTTGATCGGTCCGCCGACGGCGAACTCTGTCTCAAAGCGCTCGCGACCCTCGAGGATCAGGACGTGCGCCGCCCGTCCAACCGTGAATGCCGCGCTGTCGCGATCGGCGATCAGCCCGAGCTCTCGCTTGCGGTAGAGAGATGGGCAGCGCCGGAACTCGGTGAGCGCGTGCGACGAGAGGAACTCGCCGCTGCGGGCGTGGTAGACGTCCGCTGGCTCGCGGATCAGGACGCGGAGATCGACTGCGTGTTCGGTGTTGACAGGCACGTTGGTGTCCTTGGGCCAGATGTCGCGGCAGTAGTCGCCTTGACCGAGGCGGACGAGCGGGGCCGACGGCGCGCGGCCGAGAGTCACGAGTCGATTCAGGAGGCGGCGCACAGCGGCTCCCCCGGCGCGCGTCGCTCGGCGACGATGGCGATCACGCGACGGACGCGGAACGCCGCATCGCCGAACTCGCGGGTGAGGAATCGCGTGAAGACGCGGACGAGCGAGTCGCCGACATCCGTGGTGCCGTCCACGAAGATTGCGCGTCGCGGCTCGTCGACGTGATACGAGGCATCCATCCGCACTTTCGCCTCCCCATGCAGGCCTTCAACGGCGATGAGAGCCAAGTGCAATGTGAGTTCCGCCTCGATGGGTGGAACGACAGGGTCGAAGTCGAATCGGTAGACGCCACGGTTCATGTCGTTGGTGCCTCCAGAGGTTGGCCGTTGGATGGACGACGCGTCCACCCACCGGCTACCTATGCAGCGATCGAGGGACTTGCCCGCTACGTCACTCAGAACTTGTCGAAGCCCTCGATCTCGAAGCGCTCCCGCAGGGAACGGAGCACCTTCTCGATCTGGCGGCGGGACACGTCCCGGCGCTGCGCGGTCGCTGCGACACCGTCCCGAGCGACGCTTCGGCACAACTCTGCGATGTCGTCAGGAAGCGACGCCACAAGAGCCGCGACCGCATCCCGTAGCGCAGCGTCCTCAGGAGGGGTACGGCCATCGCGCGAGAGCCGACGATGAAGGTCGGCCTCGGAAACGACCCCTTCGCCGCGGATCTGCTCGCCGTCACGGCTCACGACGAGACGCTCGAAGGAGACCGCAGTGAATCCGGCCGCGCGACAGATCAGGCGACGATCGCGAAGGATGAGGCGGATGCGCGTCTCGACGAGGCGCACCACGAAGCTGGCGAGCGTTCCGCGACTCGGGTCGAAGCGCGGAAGCTGTTCGAGCAGGTACGCCCTGAGGTCCTGCTCGATGTCGGCAAGGTCGGACCGGCTGAAGCCGGTGCGCCGGACGATCTGACGTGCCTTCTTGCGGATGAGGTTGCTGGTGATCGGGTTGGTGACGACTTCGACGATTGCTTCGGGCTTCAAGTGAGCTCCGAAGGCCGGGCAGTTCCCCCTGCGGGCCGCTCGATGTCCTCGCCGTGACTGGTGTCACGATGGCTCGCGGACTCGTGTCGGTGACCGTCGGGTTATGCCGGTGGCCTTCGGACCAACCGGCTGGCGTTGCATGGATCGGAACGAAATGGGGCCGGACCACGCTGGCCCGGCCCCACAAGTGCCCTTGGCACCGCCAGTTCCGCAACGTTTACGGATTTCGCCTTCCGTTGCGGCGTTGCAACGCAACGGACTTCTCGACCGAGCGGAGCGGTGCTTCCTGCCTCAGCTTCTTCGCGCCTCCCGCACGCTTCCCCGCCCGGTAGATCGTCGTGTGGTGCACGTCGATCCCCTCCTCCTTGAGCGCCGCCTGCGCCTTGCGACTCGTCCCGTGCACGCCGATGAGTGCGGCCATCGTCTCATCTGGCAACTGCGTCTTGGCCTGCTTGGCCGCTTCCCGTCGAACCATGCCAGCGAGTGTCTCCTCGTCGACCTCGACGCCCTTCAGCCGCCGCGAGGCGACGTCTTCCTCATCGACGAGCGTCTTCAACAGAACCGCGTTGACGCTCACCGTTCCGCCGTCGGACTCGAGCACGCGCGCCAGGCTGACGACGGCGGGAGGAACGCCGCGCCAGATTTCGCGAGCGGGCGCTGGCGACGCGACAAGGACGATGGGCGGTCCACCTCGAGGAACGCGAGAGATCACCTGCGCCGCGTCCTCCCACGAGAGGCCTCGCGCGAGAAGCACCTCGCGGGCACGTTCGCCCCACTTCGTCGTGGCCAGTCGCCAGAGGCGACCCGCGACGAGCGACGTGGCCGCCTTGGTTCCAAGCGCACGAGCAAGGTGATCGGCCAGTGCATTGACACCGATCGTCCACTGTTTCAGTTCGTCGACGGTCACCCGAACCCGCCCCGCTGTCGGGCAGATGATGAAGAAGCGGGCCCGCTGGTCGTCACCGATCCGCTGCACCTCTTCGACGTGGCCGTCGCCACAGGCGGAACAACTGATGTGCGTCGCTGTCCCGCCGTCGCGGAGCACGTCGAGCTTCGCGAGCGCGTCGACGTCAGGCCCCGGCCACGTGCCGACCTCCGCTGACGAGAAGCACGGTTCCGGGATGTCGAACGAAGAGAGCACGATGTTGAATGGATCAGGCATCGAGCACCTCCCACAGCGCGATGCACCGCTCGCCGATCGCGCGGACCTGATCGTCCTTGCTCTTCAGGTTGTGGGAATGCGGCGTGACGTCGAACTGAATGCTCTTGGCGCGCCGCTTGGCCGCAGGCAGGAAGTCGACGTGGAACGTCAGCAGCTTGACCATGACGCGATCCGCCGAGAGTCGCTGCGTGTTCAGGTATTCGTTGATCCGATCGAAGATCAGGCTCCGCCCGCCCGCCGGGTCGACCGACAGCTCCACCTTGTCCTTGGTGCGGCCGATCGGCACCAAACGGACGCGGGTGATGCGCGGGCTTTCGACGGGATCGAGCGGGTCGATGGTCAGAGTCCGCGTGCGATCGAGCAGATGGGAGAGCCGATGCGACGGCTTCGTCGGCTCCACCGGCGTGATCTCTTCGCCGAGCATGACCTTGGCGAAGATCTGTTGAAGGCGACCGCGTCCGTCGCGATCCGCCTGCGAGTACATCGCGAGGACCCCGATAGCCGGGGAGAACGCGAACACCACGGGAAACGTCGCGCAGCCGGGCCGAGGAACGAGCGCTCCGTTCTGAAGCGTCCAGTCCTCGTCGGGCAGGTCTTCGAGGTCAGCGAAGAGGAACTCGCAGCCGTCTGCCGTGCTGACGTAGTGCCCGATGTGGCCGTCGTTCCCACGACCCTCCTTGTGGAGGTAGTGCTTGACGAGCTCCTGCTTCAGCGCCTCCTTCGATTCGGGCGTGACGATGAGTGCCCGCTTCGGGAGTCCGTTGCGCGACCACCAGTAGCGACCACGCGCGAGGCGCTTCGCCTCGGCGAAGTGCGCCGCCGCTTCGAACGCGAGAGGGTCGTGCACGAGCACCCAGGCCGCGCGATCTGCCGGCGTCGTCAGGGCGTCGAACTGCGCGAGGAGCGCCGGACGCCCGAGTCGAACCTCTTCGGAGAGAACCCTCGCCGCCTCCTTGTCGGAGAGCGCCTCGATCTCTCGGAGCATTCGGAGAAGGCGGTTCCGTCGAGTGTCGTCGAGACGCATGATCGCGTCGTAGACCGGGTCGACGTTCGAGCGCGTCACCGTATCCCACGGCACGTCGGTCGGCCCGTCATAACGAGCGAGAAAGTCGCGGAGGATCGGCTGCGTGAACTTGCGGATGGTCGTGCGAGGGTCGATGTTGCTTGGCATTCAGAAGAACTCCGAAGAAGGCGTTGCCGATTTGGCAACCAGTAAACAGCACGGCTACGCAGCCGCACCGGAAGAAGGTCAGGCAAAGAGCAGTCCGTCGCGCGACGGGAGCACGAGGCCGAGATCGTGCACGCGGTATCGCATCGCCTCGCGAGAAACCTCGAAGGCTGCTGCGAACGGCCGGATGAATCGATCGACGACGGCATCGTCGGTATCGGTCGGAGGCGCGTCGGCCCGAAGGTCCGTCACGAACACCGACTCCGAGTCGCCTCGCCACTCTCGCCAGGCGCTGCGCACGAGATCGGTTGGCATCAGCAGGTAGCAGGCGAACATGTCCGCCTGTTTCTCGACCGGCGGCTTCGCACTCGAGCGGCACACGAACTCCGGCGCTCCCAAGTCGCCGAAGAGCGAGGCGTCGGCCGCAGGAGACCCGAGGAGTTCACGATGCAGAACCCAATGGCCCCCTTCGTGCGCGAGCGTCCATCGGTACCGGCCGAGCAGATGCGGATGCGTCTCGATGTTGAGCGAGTCGTCGATGCGGATGCGCTTGCTCTGGAAGAAGATCGCGCCGAGCACATCGGGAATGCCGAGCTTCCCGCGAAGATCATCGGAGTCGACACGTAGACCGAGTTGGATCTCGATGATCTCGTCGACCGGCACGGGCGGTGCGGGCACCCATTCGTGTTCGGCGGCCCACCGCGCAAGCAGATCGGATGCCGCACGCTCGATGCGCGGCTCGGGAATGAAGGGCACGGTGCCGGGGGTCGCGGTCATCGACTCATTCCTTCCCGCGCTCCTTCTGCTGAATCCGCTTCGCCGCCGCCAAGAGCTGCTTGAGGCCTTCCGGCGAGAGACTTCCGGCGGAGCGGAGCAGGCTCGGCATCTCTTCGGGCGAGCGCCGGATGATCGGCGCGAGGTCCTCGGGCATTCGTCCGGCTGCCGCGATGAGCTCGTCGGCGTTCTCGCCGAGCAGCTCCGCCATCTTCGCCACGCGTTCGACCGTCGGCGGCGTGTCGACCTTTCCCTGCTCGACGTGCGAGAGGTAGGTCGGGCTGATGCCGACGAGTGTCGCGAACTTACGCAGGCTGTAGCCCTTCGCGAGGCGCTTCTCGCGGATCAGTTCGCCGAACGGGACTTGCTTCTTTGCGGTCATCTGTGCGTCAATTCGCTCGTCTCGTGGTCATCCGGGAGACTTCGCAAGAACTCATGAACTTGAGCACTCCCGGTGCATGCTCTCAAGGGTCTGACGACGCGCGCTCCCGAGGCGCTGCAGCCCGTACGCGTCAAGGGTCATGCGAAAGAGCGCCTCTTGGTCCAGCGGTCCGTGCAGAGTCAACAATGAGCGCATCAACGCGACGATCTCGTTTCTCGGAATCTCCGAGAACTGACGGGGCCCTCGTTGCCTAGTCGAGATGTCTGGTTGATCCGGCATTCGAACCACCATCCCGATCTGGCCCGGAGAGTTCTGCGTGACCGGGACCAGCACACCGGCGCGAATCGCCTTGGCTGCGGCAACGTTAAAGACAGACCGGATCTGGCGGCCGACGCGCCGGATTCCCGCAGACTCAGCGAATATTCCGTAGGCTCGCTCGCACAACACCGGCCCTTCAACTCGGACGATGTCGAGCAGGCCCGCTCGGACCTCGGTCGGTGCCGCCTCTCGTGGATCCTTGAGCGGCGCGCCCTGCCAATGGGCGTATGGTCTGAGTCCTAGCTCCTTGGAGGAGAGCGATGGCGACTCCTCCGAATCAAGAAACGGCGCATCGTCCTCACAGTCCTCGGTCCTTGGTTCAGGGCTCGCCCCCATCGGTGTTACAGCGATCAGTTCGACTTCGCGACCCCTCGTACCGCTCTTGCCGGTTGCGGCAGCTTCGCGCGCGGAGACTTCGCTGACTGGCTCGGTACCGACGATCGCGGCTGAATCTGTGCTGCCTTCCTCCACGCCAGCGTTCGATGCGCCGGTGCTAGCTGCTGTGGCCTGAGCGGCTCCGCGCGACGTCGGGAAGATCCCAAGGTGCTGAAGGGCCACCCAGAGATTCGACAAGGACCCATCTCGGTCGCTGTAAAACTCTGAGTCACGGATTCGAAAGAATCGAAGTCCAGCTCGCTCCAGCTTCCGCTGTCGATCTGTGTCCTCCTCAGCTTCCTCATCGCCGTGCCAAGCATCACCGTCGCACTCCACCGCCAAGCGAGTCTGGGTTCCCTCGACCATGAGGTCAATTCGACAGTTGGCCGTAGGGTACTGTGGAACGACCCGGTAGCCCCGCCGGACGATGCGCAGGAAGACGTCCACCTCGAACCAGCTTTCGAATGGCTTGGGAGGTAGGTCAATCGCACGATCGTCTCGCAAAGCCCGACGTTCAAGATCGTCGACGTCCACGCCTGCAGCGAGACGATCCGATGCGGGATTCATCATGTATTCGAGCAAGCGACGGCGCAGGTCAAGTTCGGACAGGTCTCCGGGCTGAACCGAATGAAACAGCCAAAGTTGATCTCGAGCGCGGCTGGCCGCAACGTTGAATCGCCTTTCGTCTGGACCTCGGCTGAGTGCGCCAATCGTCTCGTTCGGAGCGGCCACCATGCTCAGGAAGATCACGTCTCGCTCGTCGCCTTGAAACGTGTAGGGGTCGCCGCAAAGTATGCGACGATCCTCGAGCTCCTCTGGATCGAGATCGCGCAGCAACATCGACTCAATCAGCTTGGCTTGGCGATCGCCCTGTAGCGTGATCACGCCGAGTGTCTTGTCTACGTATCTGAGGTCCTTACAGCACGCGACTATCTGCGTCACGATCGCCTCGGCCTCAGCACGATTCGTCACGCCACTACCAGAACCCTCACGGAAACCATCAGGGACATGTCGCGCGACCAGCGGGTCCAGACGAAAAGGTGGATACTGCCTGAGAGGAATGAGGGGGGTGCCGGAGTAGCAGAGGTCGTTACTGAAACGAATGATCTCGGGCATGCACCGAAAGTGCTCGCGCAACACGATCTGGTTACCGAAGCGCAACTTTGCGTGGTCGAAGAGACTGCTGTCGAGCGCAAACGAGTCACGGTGCACGAGATCGCCGAGTTCCTGCTGAATGAGAGATTGGACCGCGTCTCCGGAGACGAAGCCGGACTCGGGCGAGATCTGCTTGTCGTCACCCACGACGAGCAGCGTCTTGGCAAGAAAGAACAGCGGAAGCGACTCAGGACCGCACTGCGATGCCTCGTCGACAATCACGACATCGAACATCTCCGCCTCCGGGACGACCGTGTCGTACAGGCGGTGCAACGGCATGACCCACGCCGGGATGGCGCTACGACACTCAGCGAGATGTCGCTGTGCGTTCTTGCGGTGGGTGGCCGCGTGCTTGCCCGTTCCCTTCCCGTACTTTCTGATTGCTTGCTGCCATGCAACGAGATGCGAGCGCTGGTCTGGACGGAGACGTTCAAAGAAGAGCTTCCAGGCACGGAGGGCAGCGACGCTCGCGATCGTCTCGCCGATATCGTCGCGAAGGCGGTGCACACGTTCCGTCAGATCGCCTGCAGAGTTGCGTCCGAGGTGGTCCATTAGCACGGAGCGTGCCCGCGCCCACGACCATGCATCCGAGAGTCGTGCCAAACGCACCGGCCAAGTCGAATTGTCAGGTGACGATCGAATTGCGGCTGCGAGCCGCGGCGCGGATTCTGCGAGCCTGGTCATCAGGCGATCGGCAGCAAGCACCCGTGCTGCGGTCCCCTCGAGCTCAATGATCTTGGCAATCGCCCGTCTGTAGGCCGCGACATCCCGAGATCGGACGGCGAGCAGCGCTGCCTTCGCTTCGGGGTGCGCGTCGATCGCGTCGAACTGTTCGAGGCGCACTTCAAGATCGCCGAGAACGCGTCGAGCCTCTTCGACTCGTCTTTGATCCTGAGCTGCGACTAGGGTCGAGACCTCAAGCGCGAGGGAGGCGACGCTTGCAGGGTGTCCAATCTCGCTCACGCCGAGTTCAGACGTCAGTCGGGAATACGCCTGAAGGGATTCGTGGAGCGCTACCACCTCGCGCAGTCGATGCGCTCGTTCTTCGAGATCGGCAGCGCTCGCCGCCAGAGTCAGGCCACGTGTCTCGGATGGCGCTGGGAGAACTTTCCGAAGTCGCTCAATTCGTTGGACGACCGCGGTCCAGTGGAGCAGCGTCTCGAGCGACGAGATGTCGTCTGCGGGACGCCCGTCGACTCGAACCTCCTTTCGCAGGTACATGGCTCGCTTCACGACGGCTGCGCGCAGCAGGGGAACTCCGAATCCCCTGCCAGCCCTCAGGTGATCGAGGAGAGCAGACGCGTCGCGTTCGATGAGTTGGACCTGCCGGTCCCCAATGTCGATGGCGTGGGAATCGATGGCGCGTGCGGAGTCAACTAGTCCAGCTGACTCGTTCGAGGCAGTTCGATGTCTCTCTTGCCACTGCCCGACAGCCCCGGCAAAGACGTCGGAGACGGCTTGACAAGTCCAAGAGCCCGTTGCGCCCGAGAGTCGTCTCGCGGACTCCAATAGAGACTCGGCGGCGCTGTGCAGCAAGCGGACCTCGGATCCAGCCAGCCGACACAATCGAGGCAAGAGATGCGCGTCTGCGACGCTCGCACTCTCGGTTGCTGCTCGCGAGGCATTCCGCTCCACGGCAATCGCAACCGCTACGTCGTCGGGAGCGTCGATGCTCACGCCGCTGGGCCGTGAGGCTTGCAGTTCCGTCCGGAGATCCGCAGTCGCCTCGGCAAGAATCGCAACGGCAGCGAGCACCTCTTCGGTTGAAACGGGCTGTACTGAGTGCGTGTCGACGATGTCTTCGAACCACACGAAACCTCCGGCGTCCCGTTCAAGTCGTTCAGCGATCCGACCCGCCGTGCCCCGATATCGTCCGTCCGGAGTCTCGTAAGTCTCGGATTCGGCGCTTCGGGCGCGCCTTGCCTTCTCTTCCAACTGGCGGAGTTCATCTCGCTTCTGCGCAAGAGATCGTTCCAGCGTGTCGCAGTCCCGCGCGTTGCGGTCCGGGTCCCACTCGTCACGTCGCGTGAGTATCTGTGAGACGCACTTCTCGAGCGCCCGCTGTTCCGCCAATCCGTCTCCGAGCAGGCCTACACAGAGGGGCTGCAGCGGCTCCGGCAGCTTCTCCTCGAGGACTCGGAGCGCTCTCGGCGTCTGCGCCGTTACAAGCACGCGCTGCCCTGTCGCAAGCATGTGGCAAATCAGGTTGACGATCGTGTGAGACTTGCCCGTCCCCGGCGGCCCTTGAACCAGCACAGCCTTGGTGCTGCGGCAGCGCTGGATGATCCGTCGCTGTTCTTGGTTTGTAGGTAGAGGAAAGAACTCCGGGTCGTCGCCCGCCACCATCACATCAGTTGGGCCACTCTCGGCGGCTGTTTGTTCGTGGGTGACTTCGCAGAGACGTTCAAATGCTCGGGGAAGGGTTGTCGAATCCATGATCACGTCGCGAATCCGCTCCAGCAGTTGGACGAGCCCTCTTGACGATCGCTTGCGAAGTATGAGCGCTGGCGAAAATGCAACGAGTGGCCGGGCAGGGTCCACGGCTGGGGGATCGACTGCGTGGTCCAAGTACTCGCCTCGCGGATCGATCGCCTGTGCCACGCTGCGGAGCACCGGATCGACAACAGGCCGTTCCCATGGGTCTTCGCAAGTGCCCTTGAACTCCTCTGCAAGTCGTCGCCCGTCCCTCGGTTGCTCGGTGACATCGAGCATGTCAAGCTCGACAGCGACCGTTGGTCCATCAGTTCCTGGTGCGACCGTGAATATTCCTCGTCCGACATCGAATTCCAATGACGCGCGCGCTGTCACTAAGTGGCGCCGTACATCATGTCCGCTGGGGGTCCGATACAGGAGCAGGCCGATTCCGACGAGAAGTTCGTATTGCTCACCGAGACGCTGCTGATCCTTGTAGATTGCGAAGAGCTTCTCGTACACGTCCTGAACGCGCCGCCACCGTCGATGTCTCACTGACCATGGTCGCCACGCAGACTCGACATAGCGAGTCCACGCCTCGACTACAGCTGGCGCATCGACGAGCCGCTTCGTCGCCCTCTCTTCATTGGGTGCCGCAGGCGCGACGACCTCGTTGAAGAGTGTTGGCTCGCCCGTGCTTTGGCTGATCGTCTTCTCGTCGATCCACACCTTGCACGAAGCAGGAGGTTCGGGCCGCGCGGGTTCCTTCGGCCGACGAACCCGCAGCCACACATCCTCGTCTTCGGCGTCGTACTCATCCCACGCTCGGCAGGCGCACTCGTCCTCGCGAGGAATCTCACGTAGCCAGAGGATCTGCTGCGACTGGTCCACGTCGCGCAGCAGCGGCGCTCGCAGGCGCGCGAGCTCGCGGAGGTAGTTGACGAGTCGCAAGCCTCGCGATCTCGGTTCGTTGCCCGAGACACTTGGCGAACGAATGCTGGAGGGATCGGTCATTGCGGGCGACTCAGCAACGGGAGAAGCGACCTCGACTCGTTCACCATTCGGAGGGCCGGTGACGATTGTCCACGTTACCCAAACGCGGACGGCGGAGTATAACCGAGGGGTCGAAGGTGCGTCGACCGCTGCGATGCGAATTCACCCTCGGGACTGGCTACCGCCGCCGAGCAGGGCGACCCACCGGGACCGCTGACTTGCCCAGTCGGACACCGCCGCGGCGGTTCTAAGCCCCCGTTCATGCAGGTGGTCGCGTCCGCTCGTAACCGGCTTCAGGGAAAGCAGTTGCTCTTGAATGTCCGGTGCGAGGTTCAGCAGGTTCATGATCTGCGTCATCCTCGGCTGGGTCACGCGCGCGAGCCGAGCCAGCTCCGACTGGTCGGCCACAGTCCCGTCGCGGATCAGTCGGTCGAAGCGGATGGCGAGCGCCATCAGCCGGGCGATCCGAGGCACGCGGCCCGGGCTCACCTCTTCCGCTGGCCGCCGCCGCGTCACCATCCGCTTCCGCCCCTTGGCGTCGCGTGCGAACTGGACCTTTCGCTTCACCGTGATCATGCCGCTACCTCCACCTCGCGCGCCGCGAGGGCACGGATGCCATCCGCATGGAACGAGACCTCGATCGCTGAGTCGCGAGCGTCGTAGTCGACGCGGGCCACGAGGAGCCGCAGCAGGTCGACTTGTTCGCGCGGACTCAGCGCGCCCCACACGTCGTCGAATCCGGCAAGCGCCGCCGCTGCCTCGCGCGGCTCGATCATCTCCCGCTCCTGCGC
>ENA-ORBV01008603-ORBV01008603.1-microbial-mat-metagenome-genome-assembly--contig:-NODE-8603-length-17077-cov-5.511294_pt1 | contig 17077 bp, 17 predicted proteins | sample MGYA00237777_ERZ505514 | MGnify/ENA primary metagenome ERZ505514 (study PRJEB26160, sample SAMN06269048) | microbial mat metagenome | isolation source: Oligotrophic lake microbial mat | place...
CCTAAGATGTCTTTCGACTAAATCAGGATCATCATTCTCACCTGTATGATAATGATGTAGCTGATTATGTTCATAATCCCAGGCTTCGGGCACAAACCAATCAAACCAATCAACATATCTTCTCCAGCCACGAGCAAAATTGGAGCTTGTATAGCGAGCTGGGACACCGGGAACTTTATCATAGCCCTTATGCAAAATGTGGTGAGCCATGAGCCATCTAGTAAATTGACCCAAACTTATTAAAAAAGCGGTAATTGGATTTGGGAAAATCCATGCAGTCCCTATACCAATTAAAGTTGAAATTCTTCCAAACCATTCGATTTTGAGGAGATGCTTAAAATCACTCTGAGAAAGAGAAGAAACTACTTCTTCTCTTAAATTATCAATCTCTTGAGAAAAACCAGATAGGTTAGTTTCAGTATTTACAGAATATAAATTTGAAGAGTTTTCTAGGTACATAGAGTATTAAAATAGTCTTAAAATAGGACTCAGGTCTATAGTGAGTGAAAGAATTTATGATTTCTCTTCCGAATTATCTCACTCCTTATATACATTAACCATAAAAATTTTCCTCTAAATTTATAAGGTTTTACCAATGAAGAAGATTAAAGCAGACAAAGGGCTTGTGTAGTCATCCGTCCAGACTCTCCAAGAAGGATCTGTTTTTATATGTTTGAATCCCACACTGCTTGGATCTAATTCCGCTGAGATTTTATCGTTTCCAAGCAATAACCATTCATGAACAATTTTAATTAATAATTTTTAAAAGTTATTTTTATATAATTCATGAAATTTAGGAGTTAATTTCTTTGACGGCTTTTGAATATAGTTGACTTGCATTATAAAGTCCTGGTTGACAAGATGAAATAATATTCAGAAGCTTCAAAGCTCCTCTTGCAAATAAAGATCTACTACTTGCCCGATGTGTAATTTCAATTCTTTCAGAGGAACCAAAGTAGGAAACAGTATGTTCTCCAATAACATCGCCAGCTCTTTGACTTGTAATTGATATGACTTGATCATCAGCACTCTCCTTCTTGATAGACGAAGCTAATGACAAGGCAGTGCCAGATGGTGCATCTTTTTTTAAATTATGATGTAGATCGTGAATAGTTACATCAAAATCAGATCCTAATATTTTCTTAGCAAGAATTGAGATCTCTTGTAAACAATAGATCCCCAATGAGGTATTGCTGCAAAGCCCGATTGGTATTTTTTTTGACAAGTTTTGCAGATCCTTAAGAACTGATTCATTATGGCCGGTACTACAAATTAAAGTAGGTTTTGGTTGTTCCTTAAGTGCTTCGATTAATGAAGGTAGCGTCTCTGCCAATGAAAAATCCAAAATAACATCTGTTTTTAAGAGAGCCGAGTGCAAATCATTAATTAAGAAAACTCCGCAAGAAACTTCTGTAGATATTTTAGGGTGATTTTTATGCTCAACCGCCGCTGCAAGCGTCAAGTTTCCATACTCTGGAAGAATACGAATAACTTCCTGACCCATCCGTCCCATTGCACCGATCAAAGCTATACGCATATGAGTCTTAGAGATCTAATAAAGTTCTAAACCGTTCCCTTGTTACTTCTTGTGGGGAAGTTAGAGGCAACCTAAGAGTATCGTGTTGAATAATTCCCTTTAAATTCATTGCGGCTTTTAAAGGAATTGGATTTGTTTCCATGAAACAGGCTCTAATTAGCGGCAGAGCTTCTAATTGAACTTTGCGTGCTGTTTCCCAATCATTATCTTTAGCTGCGTTCATAATACTAACAAGCAACTCTGGAATCAGATTTCCTGTAGCAGAAATTCCTCCATGCCCTCCAGATACCAAGGTGCAGCAGAGCAATGATTCATCTCCAGCAAGGACTGCCACCTTATCTCCAACTAAGGAAATGATATCTAAAATCTGATCCATAGAACCAGAAGCCTCTTTTATGCCCACAATTAAATTCATCTCCACCATTTTTGCAACAGTTTGGGGCAAGAGATTAACACCCGTACGACCTGGGACATTGTAAGCAATAATTGGAATATCAGCCTGTTGTTTTACCTGATCAACATGGGCAACTAAACCAGCTTGAGTAGGTTTATTATAAAATGGGGTGACTAATAAGATTGCATCAGTTCCACTTTCCTTGCACCATCTGGCAAGTTGACAAGCCTTCTTTGTATCGTTGGAACCAACGCCTGCAATAACTTTGAAATCTTTACTTTTAAATTTCAGTACACTCTCAATAATATTATAAAATTCTTGATCGGATAAAGTTTGAGCCTCTCCAGTAGATCCACAAACTACAACTCCATCAACTTTTGATTTTACTTGATATTTTAATAGCCTCTCAAGCGATTCCCAACAGATACTGGTCCCATCTTTGGAAAAGGGGGTTATAATCGCTGGATAGATTCCGGAGAAAGTCTGATTTCGATACATAAAGTTCCAAATTATAGAAAGAAGTAGTGATTTACGCTCCCAAAACTAACATATTATTAGGTTCCCAACACTTTTTTTCTAAATTAATCTTTAATTCTCTAGCAATTTCAGATCTCTTTGGACTTCTCTCAATTCCAACGGCAGAGAGATTGAAAACATTTGCTGCTGCCAGCATACTTCCATGTCCACAAAATGGATTTACAATTGTAGTACTACTAGTTTGCTCAGCAATAAACTTTGCGATCATTAAACAAGCATTAATTCCCATTCCTCTGGCCCAAATTTTATCGCCTATATCGGGAATAACATCGGCACTCGACTTGCGAAGATCTACTCTGAGATTTTTGCTAAAGCACAAAATATGAGAATACCCTGGTCTTCCAAAAGTAGTGTGTCCAGGCTGAGCCCTACATGCAATTTTATGCCATAAGAGATGATGTCCCGAAGACTCAGCGGCTTTTTGACAAAGATATCCTTTCTCAATCCAAACACCTTTAAGCTTGATATCCGATTGATAAAAAACCGCAACTCCATCATCGGGTGTTTTTGAGATAATTAAAGATGCAGTTCTAATAAACCAGTCATTCCATTGATTGATCGTATAACTTGGGAATTCTGAAATATCTGGCAGTGAACCTATAAGTGAGCATCCAGTAAGAATAGGACTAGATTCAAGCCATCCGACAGCATCTTCACAATGAACAACTCTACTCACTGAAAATTCTCATTTATAAAATTACCCATACATGGCTTGGCATCACAATCTTCATTAGCTCTATCATATCTCCCTTGAGAGCAAAATAAAGTCATAAGTTACAAATATTGCATCCCCAATCAGAAGAACTGGTGTGATTAATAAAGCTGTGGCATTTTCTTTGTGTGAACCAAAAAACGCGTCCTAAAATTGAGAACCTTCTTGGAATTATTAGTCGAATATTTGTGTGGGGAGTACTCTTTGCAGTACTTTTTGCTCTGCGTTCTTTTTTTCTTCTAATCTTTTTGACTTTTATATTCGCATATATTCAAGCGCGAATGGTAAATTATCTTCAAGATAAAATTAAAAGTAGATCTTTGCGAGCAACTTTATGTGCCCTTCTTTTAGTGGGCTTGATTGGCCTGCTTGGAACTTTTATAGCCCCAAAAATTAAAGACGAGGCTCGCTCATTTGCCGAAAAATTTCCTTCATATTTACAATCTATCGATCAAGAACTGATCGTCCTAAGCGAAGAGCATCCATGGCTTAAAGAATCTTTTCTTCCAGCACAACTGCTTACTGGTGAAGAAAAACCTTCTGAAATGATTTTTCAAAAGTTCTTTCAAGATCAAGGTAAAACAGAAGAAAATCTGGGCTATATATTAAATGCAACAAAAAATATTGGATCAACTCTACTTGCTGTAACATCTGCTTTTCTACTTTCGCTTCTTTTTTCTTATTTAATTGTCCTCGATCTTCCTCAACTAACTGAATCTGTCCGTAAATTATCTAAAACAAAATTACAATTTATATACAACGAAGTTGCTGAAAGTCTGAGGAGCTTTGGAGTTGTCATGGGTAAAGCTCTAGAAGCTCAATTAATGATCGCGCTTCTAAACACAGTTCTTACCTCTATAGGCCTTTATCTTATGGGCCTGCATGGAAAAGTTGTATTTCTCTCTTTAGTTGTTTTTCTTGCCAGTTTTATTCCTGTAGCTGGAGTTTTTATTAGTTCAATCCCTATCTGCCTTGTCTCCTTACAAGAAGGGGGCTGGAGTCTGGCACTATTTGCCGCCGGATATATTGTTTTGATTCATATGATTGAAGCCTATATATTGAACCCCAAAATTTATGGCAAACATCTCCATTTAAATCCCGTTATTGTATTGATAATACTCACTGTTGCTGGAAAGTTATTTGGTATTTGGGGATTGGTCTTGGGAGTGCCTTTATGCACCTATATTTTTGGCCATGCCATACAATACAGTTCGACTAATAAATCTGACAAGTTACAAAATGTCCTTTAAAACTATCTACTCGATTTTCAAAAACTTATTAAAACTTATTTTTTTTTATTTAACCCTACCTGGACTTACGCTTGCTGCTTTTGATGAAAATATCTGCTCAAAAAATCATGTTTATATTCCTTTTGAATCTCAAAAAGCAACAGCTGGGTTTTTTGCTAACTTCTGGAATAGATCTGGTTCAGTAAGCTTTGAGTCAGAAAAGATATTTCAAAAAGCAAAAGAAAAAATGAATTCAATTCAAGTTCCAAAACTAAAATGTCCAATAGGCTGCACTCTAAATAGAACCCCTAATATTTATTTTAAATCTAGCCCTGAAAGATTTCAATCTGAGTATGAAGACAAGCCTTACTGTCTGAATCAAAAAAAACTTACCGAAATAACTCCGATTCAATACACAATGACATCAATTAACTCCATTGAAAGCCTGATGAGCTGGATTGGTGACCTTACTCAAGGAAAGGGCACCGAGGGTAAAGATCTTTATCATCGCTGCGATCTTAGTTGCAGTCCGCATTACGAGTATTTAATTTCAATTCATAATAAAAGCGATGAAAATTATTCTGTGAAAGCATCAATTGTATGCGGAGAAGCACGAGATAAGAGTCATAATATCTACAATTTAAGCTCTTTTTTTAGATTTGACTGCGAAATATCTACATAAAGATGAAGTAACTCCCTCATTCTTTTGCGTAATTAGTCTATAAAGATTAGAATGTGTATATGCTTATTAGGCGATTGAGATACATTTCATTCTTCATAATCGTTGGCTGCGCTACAAGTAATCTTTTCGCTCAAGACATCACTCAACTTGGAGGAGATGTAACTTCGCTTTTTACTGGCAGAAATGCAATTCAATTACCTGCTCCAAATGTGGCATCTGAAGAAAATCGCTTACTACAACTAAGCGGATTTGCTGTCTTTCACCAATTTGCTAACAAAGCAGAGGGTCTGGGACCAACCTTCAATCATGTATCTTGCGGAAGCTGTCATGTAAACAATGGACGCGGCAGAGTTAACTTCCTACCTTCTAGTATCGGAAGTCCAATGGTCATTAAAATTAGTTTACCTGGACTTAATTCGGATGGTTCACCTAAAGATGTTCCTGGAATTGGAGAGCAGCTTCGAGATCATCAACTTCAAGGCAAAAGATTATTTGATATTAAATTACAATGGACCGACGTTGAGGGAAGTTATCCTGATGGTACAACATATACTCTTCGTAAACCAAAACTCTCATTTCTAGTACCTGGCTATAAATCACATAAGTTACGCCCTTCCCTAAGAATGGCTCCACCTGTAATTGGCCCTGGCCTACTGGAAGCTATCCCAGAGTCTACAATTCTGGCACTCAGTGATCCATCTGACAGTAACGGAGATGGGATTTCTGGTAAACCTCAGTACGTCCCAGATATTAGAACTAATCAAAAAAAATTAGGAAGATTTGGTTTTAAATCAAGTCATCCAACTCTTGAGCAACAATCTGCAGCTGCTGCATTTCATGATATCGGCCTTACTAATATACTCTTTAATACGTCAAATAATTCTGATGAACTATCACAGGATGAACTAAATAGATTATCTGTTTATCAACAAATTGCTGGAGTTCCTGCTGCAACAAACCAATCAGATCCAAAAGTGATTAAAGGCAAAGGACTTTTTGTAACCATCGGCTGTGAAGACTGTCATAAGATGACATTAGTCACCGGCACGCATGAATTTTCTGAGCTCTCTAACCAAACAATTCACCCATTTACCGATCTACTTTTACACAACATGGGACTTGGGCTTGCAGATAAACGAAGTGAGTTTGAGGCAAGTGGTGCAGAATGGCGAACAACTCCACTTTGGGGACTTGGTTTTAGTGAAACTTTATCAAATGTAAAAGCAAACTTTTTACATGACGGAAGAGCTCGTAGTATTGAAGAAGCAATACTATGGCATGCTGGCGAAGGGAATAAATCTCGGAAGAATTTTAAAAACCTCGCAAAGTCTGATCGTAAAGCATTAATAGCATTTCTTCGTTCCCTTTAAGCATTCTCGTTGGCTTGAATAATATTTTTTGGGAAATAATATACTCGTCGAATTACTAAAGAAGCTAAAAACTTTATAAACCACCACCAATTACCAAAGCTTTACCAGCTCCTGCGGCACTCGAAGCTCCAACAATCAGATCAATAAATCCATCACCATTAAAATCTCCAGCACTGGAAATCGCTCGACCAAAAAATCCACCAGGAAATCCAGGAGCAATTGTAACTATTGCTTGAAAACTGTTTCCTGAATATATAGTAACTTTCAAAAGTCTTTGCCGAAAAGAAAAGGCTTTAGAAAGTTACTATAATAAGTGTTTATTCTGTAAGTAAATCTGATATAACTATTTATCATCCCTGCGGGAGATAGTAAGTCCAAATAAAGATTTTCTTTAGGAAAGTTCTTTTTGGACTTACTATATGTCAAGCATATAGTCATTTGGTATGGGTAGAGTTTTTATGGATGCAGCAGCATCCTAGGTTCCTTCTAAGGTTCCAATTCACGTTCCGCTTTCAACACCACGAGCAACACCATGACAAGAGTCATGTATATCGCTGTTTCAAGCATTACAATCGTCAGGCCAAAGGAAGGAAATTACCTCAGAGGATTCGCAGATATTGTTCTGAACGAACAATTGGTTATCCATGGACTTAAGATCATCGCAACGGAACGTCCAAACGGACTGTTCGTTGCCTTTCCTCACAAGAAAGTCCACTTTTCCTGCCCTTTCTGCCGTGCGCTGGCAGTCTACGATGCAGTTTACTGTGCAAGGTGTGGCAAAGAGATCTCTCACTGCCAACCTAAGTTTGATCGACAGAAGAATGAGCGTCCGCAACGAGACATCATTCATCCGATCTACTCTCCCTTGAGGATCCTGATCGAAAAGGCTGTCTTTGAGGCCTACTGGAGAGAGCTTTCTTTAGGACAAGAATCTGGTCTGAGCAGTCCAGAACAATGACGGATCTCAAAGTGGTGGAAGCAGTTGTTTTTTTGTTTTTGGAATCCTAACAAAGCATTAGCACTGTTTTGTAATGGAATCCCTCCATTTTCAAGATGCTGCTGCTTTCCACCATTTTTATACTCTGGGTCTTGAATTGAAATCATTTCACTGATAAATTTTTTTTCTAATTATAACATCGAATGCGGTACCTCGATGACACCAGAAGAACAATACACTCATCCTGAATTTAAAATTTCAAGTCATAACCAACCTATAGATCTCGGCCATGAGAGTATGGAAGAATATTGGTCTCACTGTAATATCTTTGCTAGGGATATCTTTCAAATACTCGGAAATTTTGAATTCAAAAATATAGTCAATGGAATTAAAGCGGCAGTTATTCTTGAGAATGCTGCTCACGATTCTCCGATCGAACGAGAGAAGGTTGAACACATTTTGAAGTCTTTCTTGCAGGCAGCTGATAAGTCAGTTGAGGCAGTGGCTGCTGCAATTTCTAAAAATCTTGATGAGGATCTCACGACAACTCGACTTATACTTAGTTTAGTTGTCACAGATATTCATCATGATTTTCATAGTGAGTTCAATACACACCAGTCACATCAAGAACCTTTACTTAGAATTGAACCAGCAACATTACATGGAGTAAGAATCGAAGAGATTTATTCTGCTGAAGTTTATTATGACGAAGATGAAAATGGAATCTTTAAAGTTGCAGAGCTGCCCTTTATTAAAAAAACAAAAATTTCAGATCGCGTCTTAGTGATTCAACTTTATGCAGAATCTTTAATAGTACTATTGGAAGATCTAGATAAACTTATTAACAAAACTAAAGACCAAAATGGAGATTTACTTAAAGAAGATATTTATAGACTAAAATTAATATTATCTGAAAATCTAGACGATCTAATGCGAATTGCGCAAATGAACCATGTTCTTTGTTCTAGTTTAGAGACCCATTCTAAGTGTGATTCGATCAATCGAAACCTTAGAAATAAACTCGATAATTTCGCTCAAAACCTTTCAGTTATATGTAGAGGAATCTGCTTTGAATTTGAATCAGAAATAACTCAAAAAGACCGAAAAGCTGTAATTAGTCAAAAGATCAATGATTTTTCAAAAGAACAAGAAGATAATGATGATGATAATCCATTAAGAATAAAAATCGTAAACATAGATCCTTCAGTTAGGTGGCCCGAGTACATCGTAGATAGAGTTCCAGATTTTTGGGAGGAAAGTGCTTAAAGATCACATCTGGTGTTTTACTATAGTTATCCCAATACCTAATTTCCGAATACTTTTCAGATGAAAACCTTCGGTTTACTAAATACCTTTATTGCGATTACACTTTAGACTGATGACTCTTGTTTTTCTGGCTTTGTATTTGCATCTGATTATTATGAAAAACCGTTTATAATTACTCTTCTGCCTTCTTATTTGATGGAGCTGGTTCTAATCTTGAGAAAATACCAATTGCAACTTTACCTCCACCCTTACCTTCCCTATTTGGATTCGTATCAAGGTCATATTGAGAAACATAATCAACAACTTTTTTGTGAAAATTTGAGCACGCTTTAAAAAGCCAATCACGTACCCTTGGTAGATCTTTCAATGCCACATTATCTACAATTGCTTTAGCATGATAGTTTGGAAGAATCTTGCCGCCATCTTTAATATTTAAAGTAACAGCTTCCATTAAATCTTCCACGTCCCCTGCCAACATTCTATATCCTTCAAGTGAGTCTCTATCTGGTACGTATGCTTTAGCTTTAAGTTTTAGACCTGACGGGGATCGATGCACGGCTCCGATTCTTTCAAGATCAAAGAGAACAGTGCCTGATTTAACTTCCCTGTTCACTAAGCGAACAAGTCTTGCAAATTCACTATCATCACCTTCATTGCGTAGGACACGAGGCCGCCCTCCCTTATCAAGGAAACGCTTATCGCGCCGCCATTGTGAAATTACTTTTCCAGTAATACGACCCTGCCCCTCTTCTTCCTTATCTAGACCACCTTTATTCACAATTCGGTCAGCATCTTTTCTATGAACGCCCGTAGCTACACTTAATCTTGTAACGGTTACTTTTTGATTAGAATGTTTAAATTCTTTAATTGCAATTTCAATATAAACTTCTTTTGCAGCATCAACCAATTCTCTCAGACCTATAGAATGTCTAAAAGCAAAGCGAATAATTGGCCTTAACATGGAACGGAGATTTTTATCAAGCATTCTAAACTAGCCTATTGAACTTAAATATAAACCTTGTCACATAGTGTAAAAATATCACTCTCAACTAAGTGTCGCCATGTTTTTAAATGGTACTGGAGATATCTTGCCTGGCAAAGAGACAATTATGAATGAAGATTTTTACCTATTAATTAAGTCTTGAATTAGCATCAATTTAGGTAACTATTTGTTTATATTGATAAAAAGGATGTGACGCGAGCTTATATTCCTCCTGAGTGTCGGTAGGTAGCAAGTAGTAACTGCAACCAAAGAGTGAAGAAAACACTCAAAATAAATCGTAGTTTTAATTTTGTATGGTCCTGGTTGTCTGGATTAAATTGATTTTCTAGCTTTAGCTAAAAATGTAGCTAAAGCGAAGAAGAATCACCTTCTTAAAAAACATACCATTAAAGTAAGAAAGAAAATGATAGACCGAGGCCAGCAGCTTGGGGAAATTATCCCACAAAATGCTAACCTCGGTCTATTTCAGATCAGTCGCCTTCGGGATTGCGCAGCATTGCCAGTTCGTGTGCCGGCAGTTCCGTATCCGCTGTCTTGAGTGCTGCACTCTTGGCTCGAGAGCTTGCAGGCGCACGCTTCTTTCCGTTCGGGGTAGCAGCAACTTGCGGCTCATCGGAAGAAGACAGCTTGCGCCCTTCGTAGATGTGGCGCGTCCGAGGATCGGTACTCCACTTACGAATGGCAGCGGGCAGGATCTTCCTGCCACGAAGATCTACGTAGCCCCGCAGAGTCCAGGCCAGCAGGAACTGGAGAAGCGCCTTCGAGTCCTCGTACGATCCGAGGACTTTGAAGGCGAGGAAGTAGTGGAACTCGTAGACAGAGTCACTCGCTGTGGACTGCCAGAATTTTTTGGCAGCTTCGATCTTCTCTTCGAGCTCTTGACGAGCCTGCCGTCCTTCCTGCATCCGATCGAGCAAAGCACCGAGTGCCAGACTCGATTTGTCGACATCCTTCGAACACACCGCTTGCCACAGCTCCAAGGCTGTAGCTCTCGTCACTTTCGATGACATGGACCCTCCAGGGTTCACTTTGCGAGGAACAATCCTTACCTCAGGGAATTTTGTACCCATCTTGGCGCAGACCTTGAGAATCGTTACATGAAACAATTCTAAAGGAGTGCGCCAAAAAAACCTTAAATCCAGACAACACAGGTTCTTAACTAAGAATTATATTTTGGGGTATAAGTCTTAATAAAGAACCAGTATTTGGTATCTACTGTTTATAATTTGTAAGAGAGCTTTTATTATTGAAAATAAGAAGGCGACAATTTACACCATAAAAATTATTTAGTCTATCTCCGAAATACAAGCGTAATCATATAATTATCAAGAATGAATATTTAATATATAAAGAAAGTCTAAATTGGTGTCAGGAGAATAAAAATGAAATTAGTGTTTATTTTACTATTACTTACAATCCTTTCCATTAGCCTGTGTGCTTGCAGCTTGCAAAAAATTCAAGATTATAAAGATCAAAAACCAGAACTTAAACTTGAAGAATTTTTCTCAGGAAAAGTTAATGGAACAGCCTCCTTTTTTGACTGGGCCGGAAGAGTCAAGACTCGATTTCAAATTGCTCTTAACGGAGATTGGGATGGACAAATTCTCACACTCAATGAACTTATTACATATAGCACTGGAGTCAAAGAAAGTCGCATTTGGAAAATCAAAAAACTTACCGATAGTACCTATGAAGGCGAAACAACAGATGTCATCGGTAAGGCCATCATTAAAATTTCCGGTAATGCTGCTCAGTGGAACTATATTTTTAACGTAAAGGTTGATGACTCAACATATGCTCTTAAATTTGATGATTGGATGTATCTGCAAGAAGATGGATTCCTTCTCAATCGTGCCAAAGCCCGAAAATTTGGCATAAAAGTTGGAGAGCTGTTTATTGCTATGAAAAAAGAAAGTTAAAGGGGATATCCGGGGGATCGTAAGTCCAAAAAAAGATTTTCTTTCGGAAAGTTCTTTTGGACTTACTATAGTCTTTTCTAGAAGTTTTGCCTCATTTCATTCGGCAAAGACTTCTGAAAAGTACTATATATCTGTCACTAACTAAATTCTTAATATGCCTTAGCAATAATAAGATCTGTCGTTGCTTTTTTGCCTGATAGGATACACTTACCTTCAGTGCCACTTTGTATCAGTGGCATACAACGAGCAGTGGCTTTAATCTCTGCCAATTTCTCCTCTATGCCAGGCTCGCCTGACCATTTTGCCATCACAAAACCACCATGGATCTCAGGCTTATCTTCACTCTTTGGTTTGAGATAAAATACAAGCTCATCCCAAGTCTTAATGATATCAGTCGTATTCGCTTTTAAGTTTGCTGCTGCCTGATCATAGAGATTCTTTTGAATCTCAGCTAAAATTATTGGCAATCTTGCAGGTAATTCGGAAAGTTTTACAAATTCTTTTTCTTTATGACCCTTATCACGTCGCATAACCACAACCGATTGTGATTCAATATCACGTGGTCCAGCTTCGATACGAACAGGCACGCCTCTCTTGATCCAAGACCATGACTTTTCACCGCCCCGCATATCACGCTTATCGATTGTAACTCGGACTTTTTCATCAGCATATAAAACATTTTTTAAACTGCTTGAAATCTTATCAGCGTACTCTAAAACACTAGCCTTGGTTTCATCCTTAGGGATAATAGGTAATATGGCCACATGTTTTGGAGCTACTCTTGGAGGCACTCGTAAACCATCATCATCTGAATGTGTCATCACAAGTCCGCCAATTAGGCGCGTGGAAACACCCCATGAGGTTGTGTAAGCATGCTCAATCTCGCCTTTTTCATTTAAAAACTTAATATTTGAACTCTTGGCAAAATTTTGACCGAGATAATGAGATGTTCCAGCTTGCAATGCTTTTCGATCTTGCATCATGGCTTCGATACAGAAAGTTCTAACAGCTCCTGGAAATCTCTCTCCAGCAGTTTTTTCACCTTTAATTACGGGCATTGCCAAAACATCCTGAGCAAAATCAGAATAAACATCCAACATCTTCATGGTTTCTTCCATGGCTTCATTTTCAGAAGCGTGGCAAGTATGACCCTCTTGCCATAAAAATTCAGCAGTACGAAGAAAAACTCGTGTCCTCATCTCCCAGCGCAATACGTTAGCCCACTGGTTAATAAGAATTGGCAAATCACGATATGATTCGACCCATTTAGAAAAACTTTCCCCAATAATAGTTTCTGAAGTTGGGCGAATTATTAGAGGCTCTTCAAGTTTAGCAGATTCTGCTGGTACTATTTTGCCATCTTTAACTTCAAGCCTGTGATGTGTTACTACGGCACATTCTTTGGCAAATTTTTCTACATGCTCAGCTTCTTTTTGAAGTAAACTTAGTGGGATTAATAATGGGAAATAAGCATTCTCATGACCCGTTTCTTTAAAGCGTCGATCTAGATCTCTTTGTATGCCTTCCCAAATTCCGTAACCCCAGGGCTTAATAACCATGCAACCTCTAACAACTGAGATTTCAGCTAAGTCAGCAGCTTTAACGACTTGCTGATACCACTCTGGATAATCATCAGCACGTGTGGGTGATATTGCATGTTCTTCTGCTTTGGCCATTTTTGATTCCTTAAAGTATCAATTCTGAAACTAACTTCTTTCTTTGAATTTGATATGTTATCAATAAAGTTAATAGATAGGTAGATATGACAGTAAAAATCACTGGTTCTTATTTAGGCAACAAGAAAGTTGAGCTCCTGCATGGCTTAAATAACTCAACTATAATGACGGATGCCCCAAAGGATAACAGTGGAGATGGTAGTCTTTTTTCTCCTACAGATCTTTTAGCTGCTAGTCTTGGTACATGCATGCTAACTGTGATGTCAATTTTTGCAGAAAGTAATAAAATTGACATGAGTGGTACAAAATTCGAGCTGGAAAAACATATGCTTCCTAGTCCACGCAGAGTAGGAAGTATACCTGTAAAAATTCATCTTCCTGCTTCTATTAGTAAAATTAATCGAGAAAAATTGGAAAAGATTGCCCTTACATGTCCAGTAAGTAAATCTTTACATCCTGACATAGATATAGATTTAAAATTTATCTACGATATTTAAGATTTCCAATCTTCCAAGGTTAATTTAGCTCTACGAATTACATTAGGAAACCGCTTAGTCTCGGTTACTAACTTTGTGAAAAGTTCCTGTCCATACAACTTCAGCGTTTGTGCATATCCTCGTGACAAAGAAAGAGAATCGATTACATTGATACATTCTATTGCAACCTCGGGATTCTCATGATGCATAACTCCATCAAATAAAATTCCTTTAATTGCAGAATTTAATCTAAAATGATTAAAAGCTGATGCTGCGGCTAGTTGTATCTTCGGATCCTCATCAAAAAACATCCTTTCTTGTAAAGCAAAAGCTACGGTATTATCACTCATAGTAACTCTTTGAATATCACTGTTTCTTTTCTCAGCAATAAATAGATTGTCCTTAGCTCCATCAAAAAACTCAATCAATTCATCAAGAATTGCCATCCTGCCACTGTGAGGGTAGATCTGCTTTGTACCGGAGTTTTCTTCATTGCGAATTCGAGTAATAATATCACCTAACTTTGGATCTAACAGAGATAAATCCTCTCCCAACTTATTAGATACTGATGGCGATCCCGTAGATGAAAAACTCTGTTGGCCTAGATTTATCTCTTGATTGTCCTGACAACGTGGAAATGGTTTTTCTAAAATATCTGAATCAAAATCCAGTTCTCTTTGCAGTTCTCTTGGCAGTTCTCTTGGCAGTTCTCTTGGCAGTTCTCTTGGCAGATCTCTTTGCAGATCTCTTGGCAGATCTCTTTGCAGATCTCTTGGCAGTTCTCTTGGCAGATCTCTTGGCAGATCTCTTTGCAGATCTCTTGGCACTAGCTGAGAATCTAGAGGTCTTTCATTTAGTTGACTATCAATTATGGCCATTAAGAGACTTAATATAGGTAAGTCCAAAAATATACTTTCGGGAACCTTCAATAGTTATTAGGAAAACATTGAGTTTCGTGTGACAGAATACCCTTAATCTTGTTAAAATTTTATTAGAAAAGTATAAGGATTAAGTCATTAATTTTCCTGGAGTTTTGCTTGTGTTTCCGGCTTTAAATGCAAAAATAGATAGTTTTATACAAGACGACTCCGAAAGAGAGATATCTAAAAAGATTTTTCTAGGAGAAAGACTGACAGATCTGGAGGCACTTTATCTTTACAAGAACGCTTCTTTAGATCTCCTTTCCATCCTCTCGACTTTTGTTCGTGAAAGAATAAATGCCAAGCAAACTTTCTTTAATAAGAATTTTCATATTGAACCTACTAACGTATGCGTATTTACATGCTCATTCTGTTCATTCTCAAGAATCCTTGGCGAAGAAGGAAGTTGGGAACTTACCCTCGATGATGTAAGAAAAATAGCTGTCAGTTATAAAGATAAAGAAGTCACTGAAGCTCATATTGTTGGAGGAGTTCATCCAAAACGAGACGTTAAGTATTACGCTGAATTAATTAAAACAGTAAAAAAGGAACTGCCAAAAATTCATATAAAAGCATTTACAGCGGTTGAACTTGAAGTAATGTTTGCCCGAAGCAAACTCACGATTAAAGAGGGACTCTTAGAGTTAAAAGCTGCCGGGCTAGATTCTATTCCTGGAGGCGGTGCCGAAATTTTTCATCCTGATATTCGATCTAAGATTTGTCGAACTAAAGCAACTGCCGAGACGTGGCTTGAAATTCATAAGACCTCTCATAACATCGGGATTCCATCAAACTGCACTATGCTTTATGGACATATAGAAAACTATGAACATAGGATCGATCATATGAGGCGCTTACGTGAACTTCAGGATTCAACAAAAGGTTTCAACTGCTTTATTCCATTAAAATATCGACATGAGAATAATGATTTATCTCATCTAGCTGAAATTTCAGAAGAGGAAGATTTGAAGAATTATGCAATAGCACGTCTCTATTTAGATAATATTCCACATCTTAAAGCTTACTGGCCTATGATTGGGAAAAATGCCGCAAGTAAATCTTTAGCTTTCGGTGTTGATGATCTTGATGGCACAATTGATGACTCAACAAAAATCTATTCAATGGCTGGAGTTGAAGATCAAAATCCAAGTATGAGCACTGATGAGTTGATATCTATAATAAAAAATTCTGGATATCTCCCTGTTGAGAGAGATTCGATTTATGGGATAATTAAAAACTATTGAATTTAAGGATCTTTATTTTAACAAAGTCGCAACCGCAGCCGTCATAATAATATCCTCAACAGAACACCCTCGAGACAAATCCATCCAAGGCTTTGCTAAACCTTGCAAAAGCGGCCCGATCGCTTTTGCTTTACCAATACGTTCAGTGATTTTATAAGCAATATTTCCAGCATCTAGATTTGGAAAAACAAAAACATTTGCATCCCCTTTAATTGGGCTGTTTGGGGACTTTCGAGCATGAACTTCAGGAACAAATGCTGCATCAAACTGTAGCTCAGCATCAATAACTAGATTTGGTTCTCTTTTTTTAACAATTTCAAAAGCCTCTCTTACTAGATTTACTTTCTCATGATTTGCTGAGCCCTTCGTTGAAAAAGACAACATCGCAACACGTGGAATCTCTGAGGTAAGTTTTTGATGATTCATTGCCGCACTAATCGCAATATCAGCTAACTCCTCAGAGTTTGGATAAGGCAAAAGAGCACAATCTGCATAAGTAAGAGCACGACCATCTGGTAAAATCATTAAGAAAAAACTTGAGGCGGTCTTTATACCACTTGCAGTACCCAGACATTTTGCTCCAGCTCTAAAAACATCTGCAGTTGTATTAGCTGCTCCAGAAACTGATACATCTACTAAGCCATGCTTTAGGTACATAGCTCCGAAAAATAGAGGGTTGTTCATTAATTTTATAACCTGATCAAGAGTCTCTCCTTTTCCTTGTCGAGCAGCCAAGTAGTCTAAAGCAAATTTTTCTTTCAACTCATTTTTAAAAACTGAAATTGAGGTAATATCACTTAATCCAGTCTGGATTTTATCTTTGAATAGAAGAACTACTCTTCCAATACTGGCACTAGTTATCAATTGAGCAGCCTTAACCATTCGCGGATCGTCACCTTCAGTCAAGAGAATTACAGCAGGGCTCTGTTTATCTACATTAGAACAGTTCAATTTTGCTCTTTCAATTATGGTATTTTCAATCTGTGTATAAGTCATAATAATACAGTAATTTCTTTTTGTATCTAAACTGTAACCCAATATGATACTTCTGTGAACCGTATCCTTGGAACCATTTTTATTGCTGCTGTAGCATTTCTGTCTCTTATACACATCTGACGCTGCCGACGAATAGAGAGGTGTAGATTTCGGTGGTGGCTGTATCATTAAAAAAAAAA
>ENA-ORBV01008604-ORBV01008604.1-microbial-mat-metagenome-genome-assembly--contig:-NODE-8604-length-17075-cov-5.005765_pt1 | contig 17075 bp, 12 predicted proteins | sample MGYA00237777_ERZ505514 | MGnify/ENA primary metagenome ERZ505514 (study PRJEB26160, sample SAMN06269048) | microbial mat metagenome | isolation source: Oligotrophic lake microbial mat | place...
TCCTAATCCAATTAAATTCATCTCAAACACAAAACGTGCATGCTGTCAACACGGTTTGCAACAAACCAAATTCAACCTTTTTCAACTGTTTTGAACTATTTTAAATTCAATTCAACTTCAGTCACTAACATTCAATTCAACCTTTTCAACTTTAAAGCATTTTCAATAAATTCAACTGTTTTCAATAAATTCAACCATTTTGCGACCAAATAACAAATTCCCGCAACCTCCTGGCGAACACAATTGTAAAACTGTTACAAACATCTGCCACCACATCTGCACCAGCAGTCGCAGAAGCAACAATTTAAATCTGTCTCATCCTGACATTGATGGCAGGATGGTGCATGAAGTCATCCATGCATGCGGAGCCTTCTTGTTCGGTGAATTTTATCCTCAACACAAGATCCATGTACAGATTTCAAAGGGCTTTGAACGATTCCATGGCTTCTGTTGCGCGGATTGCATGCGACCAAACAACCAGCCAAAGCTTGCTGGAAGAAAATGCAAGAAACATTCCAACAGATGGTGTGTTCCCACAGCAAGGTTGACTTGTGCATACCGTTCAAATTAACACCAGCAGGATCAATTCCATGGATCACATCAATTGACGACAGTTTGCTCATGAGGCACCAAAATGTTGTGGTTGATGCTTGGAAACAAATGCAAAACATCTTCAACATTGATGAAGCTGGTGAACTCATGGATTATGTGGGTGTGTGAATGAATCAAAAGAGTCGGCGATTCAAGATGTCACAACTCATGCTCATGCACAATCATTTTGACGAATTTGACATTTGTGATGCCAGGCCATCCAGCCCCAGCAGGAGATGTGTTGAATAAGGCTGAACCAGATGAAGGACTGTTGTCTCCAGAGCAGCAGACCAAGTTTCGAAGCGGAGTTGGAAAACTCCTGCACATGATGAAATGGAACAGACCAAAAGCATTGAATTGGACCAGAGAATTTGGGTCGCTTTATGCAACAACTTGAAACAAGGGAAACACTAGATCAAGATGGAGAAATGCGCGACACAACAGTGGACACAAGCGTTGCTCGCAAACCAAACTGCACTTGGGATGGCTGCATTGAATTCCTTTTTTGCTGTTGCAGGTCATTCTGTTTCCAATCACGCGACTGACCCCGAGACTCCTCACAGGGTGAGTTGAATGTCTTCATAGTTGTGCAGAGCTCTTGTTGCAGCAAAGAGTTGCATGCAAAAGTGTGTCACTCTGTCAGTGACCAAACCCAACCTCATGGCAGCCGTTGAATGTGTTAAAGACATGTTGTTCATCTTGTTCATCATGAGGTTGCTGGAATCAATTGGACTCAAGGTGAAGAACCCCATGGTGCTCAAGATGGATAACAAAGGGACCATTGACCCCATCAACTCGTGGGGATTAAGTGGCAATGCACGTCATGTGGCCGTGGAGATCTCGTTCCTCATGGAGTTAAAGGAAAGTGACATGATTGCTGTTTGAAACCTCAAAACATAATTGGTTTTCCCGTGGGGGGTCTCACTCCACCCGGGCGATTAATGCATGGGAGAACGTCCAGCCGCTTCGAAACTGTTGAGGGCGAAGCTAAGTAGCTTTCAGTGCCAAGCCTGTGTGGGAGCCTAACGAACACAAGGAGAACCAACGTGGTGCCAATCGGACAGCTGCATGGGGCAAAAGCTAAGTAGCTTTCAGTACCAAGCCTGCGTGGGAGCCCCATGCACGAATGGCTTTCAACGAATCAACAATCTGAACAAGAAGGGAAGAATGCACAAAAATCCAAAAATTCCACGGGAACTGCCTGTAGACTGATGTACCAGAAAAACAAAATTGGTGACAAAAACACCTGCACGCAGGGGGAGCATGAAGCAAAAACATTTTAGTATCTATGAAACGTGTTTGTTAAATAATTGATATTGAAAACATTAAGTACCAAACCGTCACTGCTACGCTTTTTGTACTGAATGTTCTATGGTAAGCGCGCAGGGTTTACCAAACACATTCATCCCTCAAACTCCATTATCTTAGCGGGTCTGCTGTGAGACCGAACATGTTATCTGACCTGTTCGTGAAGAACTTATGTGGTGATGCCTTTAGAAGTTATTTTGACACCTGTGTCGGCACCTGAAGACCAACAATGCCTGCTAGCATGGAAGCAGACATCATTGCATCTTCGACATGCGATGTGATGTTGAATTTGACATTCAATGGTGTTGGCATTGAGCTCAAGCATGAGAAACATTGTGTGAGTGTTTGACAAATGTGTTTGAAAGTGTTCCGAAAATCTACTGTTCAGCAAGCACAGATTTCTACAAGGACGAGTGCCACAGACAAAGGGAACTGAAAGAGTGTTGGAGACCTAGTTTTCAGTCATGCTTTGTCCATGGTCCTCTATGTCCTTACATTTGGTAATGAATCATACTGGCTACAACTGCTGTTTAGCATGACAAGAGTAAAGTGGTAAATTTGGAGTCACAAAATAGATAGAAACCAGAGCATTTGGTGGCCCCACAGTGGACCAGTTCAGGACATTCAAAGTGTTGTCCAAGGGATTCAATCCTATTTAGATAGTGGTTTGATGTTTATTAAGCTCACAATCATAAGCATTTTATAGCCCTCCAACATCCTTGCCCGCGGTAGTCAATCAATCAATGATCCGCAATAATGTTGGTAACAATACCAGCTGATCTCGCAAGCGCTGTCACGATGGAGCCGATCAAGTTCCACGCCACTGCTGGTGGCCTCGCTCATCGCTTTCGCACTTGACGTCTTGGAAAGTGTCTAGCCACTGCAAATTGCATTGAGGTCACGTTGGATGATTTTTCCCGCGGGACGAGGAGGTCGCCTGGAAGCTTTTGCTTTTACAATGCTGTCTTGCTGCTTTAAAATAGCAAGTGACGATGTCCTCGGCCATGACGGCGGTGACGGCGGCGACTACGAACTTGACGAATCAACTCTTCTTCCGTATATCGAGGTTTGGGTAACGACATCTTGGTGTTTGAAGAACTGCTCTCCGCAGAGGGCAGCGGATGCGGCGCTTGGACCTCATCCCTCGAAGATTCGCTGGGTGCAGTGGAGGAGACGAAGGAACGAAACTTTGAAAGAAACGTCATTGTTGTTCAGTTTCCTTTGCCTATAATAGCTATTTGTTTGCTGGTAAATGCAGAAGATGATGTGGTAGATAATTATGAAGTGATTATAATCAGAGCTACTGTAGTAGTGTTTGTGGGGTTCTTTGGTGCAAGAGATCAAGAGGTCGGAAGACTTGACTGGCTCATTTGACATTCTGTTGCACAAACAGCAGTTTGTGAGCTCGGGGTCAGGTGGCTGAGCAATTTTCGATAACCATGCATGCATCCTTGACTCCTTGTTGCGTTCATTCATAAGACAGGGTTCGGGAATTCCAATGCACTTGCAAATAAAAGAGGGGCGTGATAAACCTTGGAGTAAGTGTGAGCCTTTTAAATTGATACCCGCGTGTGACTCGATGAAAAGAACAGTAGTGTTCGTTGCTACGAAACGCGCCTGGTGGCATCCAACATGCCTCCTCAACTCACAAAATCGTTCTGAAACAAAGCCGGAAATTTATTTGCAGGAAAATTTTATACCCCAATTGGAGTAGTATTGATAAACATACAGTAGGCATTATTATAAACACAAAAGAGCACACGAGTAAGTAGAACGTATACTTCAGAATGGCCAATCTGTTTCTGCGCATGTTTTGTGCGGCCGTTCTGGTCGGTGAACACGGATGTCCTACAAATCAGACGACAGCAGGGGCGCGATGGATGACAAGCAATTCTACTGGTACTGCGAATAATATGACGAATGAGACGCTTGCCAAAATCAGTACCTATACGCCATATGTTTCGGACCAGCGATATTGTATTCTCTGTGGCCAAAATCCACGAGAACCAGAGCAGCCTACTTTCAATGACTCTCAACAAGAGTTATATGAAGAAGAAGAAGAATATCAACAAGAAGATTTACAGCAACAACCAAAACGAAAACCCAACATTCTGTTCATCATGACTGATCAACAACGCTTTGATACCTTGCGTCGCGTCCAAGAAGAATTATCGCACTACGACAATATCACGGCCAAGATTGACACTCCCAATCTCGATCGATTATCCTACCAAGGCGCTTATTTTCGGCATGCTTATTGTCAATGCCCCGTGTGTGCTCCGGCTCGTGCCGCGCTTCGTACGGGATGCACCATGGAACGATCCGGCATTCAAACAAATGAGTTGATTGACGAAAGCGTTTATGGACAATCGCCATGGCTGAAAGAACGCGTCGAAGCCTTACAAGGCATGGACTCCATCTTGAGCACCCACGGCAATTATCATTCCGAGTATTATGGAAAATTCCATTTGCCCGATCATTTATGGGAATCCATTTACTACAATGACTATGATTATGATCTGGGTGGGCCGTATTTCGTAAAGGATAAATTGGAAAAAAAGATCAAACGATTCTTGAAATATCATGAACAACAGGGCAACATTTCCAAGGACCTTGAGGAGCCACAACAGTTGGATAGCTTTACCAAATTTCCCTACACACCCTTTCCCATTGACTCGAGGTATGGGTATCCTTCAGGAACCAAATTGTCTTCCGACCATTTTCAAAAATGGGAAAAATCACAACCCAATGTCTGTGGTGAAAACGCGCTGGATGCCAACTTTACCAATTCCTATTTTACCGCTGACATGGCCTTGAAAGCATTGGATCGTTTATTATCGGAACAAGAAGAGCAACAACGACAACAAACGGAGGGTATTGATTACGATGCCGATGAAAACACGACATCCACAGATCCACCACCCTTTCTGTTGACCCTGTCCTTTCACAATCCACATCCACCCATGATTCCAGCCACCCAACATTTGCAATCCTACAAGGAACAGCAGGATGAGTTGTTTGTGTCGCACAATCTCTACGATGATTTGCAAAATGCCGACTACGTCGGTGAAGAATCCCCAAAGTACAAGGATCGGGCCATGATACAGGGATGGACCGCCTTGTATTATGCCTTGATTACAGAAATTGATGAATTGGTAGGGGTACTGCTAGATCGATTGGATAACAGTCATGAAGACATACGAAACAATACACTCATTATTTTCACCTCGGATCATGGAGAAATGTTGGGAGCACATGGGAAGCGAGAAAAGAATAACTTTTACGAAGAATCGGTCCGAGTGCCTTTGATCATGTCCTTTCCCGGCCATGGCGGCATTGCAGCCAATACGACCGTCGATGAAATGGTCAGTCATTTGGATGTCTTTGCAACCATTCTGGATTATGTCGGCTTGTCCGATGCCGACAACAGCGACGGGACCAGTCTTCGGCGATTTCTCCAAAAAGAATCGTACAATACCGAATACGATGAGAATGTTGTCGTGGCCGAATGGGATTTCCGAAATCCCTTACCCAACAATCCTGCCTTGTTGGCCCGAACGGTGGATGAACGGCCAGCCTTTATGATCCGAAAGGCCAATGATAAACTCATGATCCATAAATCGGCTTCCTCCCAAAAGATCGACATGATGTTTGATTTGGAAAAGGATCCTTTTGAGCTAGACAATCTGTTAGGTTCCAATGCCGATACGGCAAGCGTCGCAACCCTGGAAAAGGCCGAACACTTGCGGTGCCTTCTTTTGGAATGGATGCAACGTATGGATGGAGGCGACGACAAGAAATTCTACAGTGACCCGCTTGCCAATCATGGAGAAGGAAATGGTGATATCGAGGAGGTCCGACAACGCCAATCGTGGCCAGCTCTGGATTTTTGGGTCAGTGATATCAAGTTGGTATTTGGATCAGTGGTTTGGGACGGAAGCCAATATATTCGCAATGAATATCTGTACGTCGGAAGTCGGACTTCTGCGGGGGCCTCCATTTCCAGCATGTATCTGCTTGGAAACGATGCATCTATGTTTCGCATAGAGGCCAGCTCAGATATGATGATGTTGAAGGAAAACCACTGCAATCGAATCAAGGTGACTTTTTCAAGTCCAACTCGGATGGATTCGCCAGACGATTTGGACGCCTTTATTGTGATTCAGAGAGCAAGTGCCCCCGACAGCTACGTACTTTTGTCCTTTGCTTCCGGGGCTATGGATACGTGAGGAGATGTCGCTCCCTGATCAGCTCTGCTTACCCCATTCTGGTCTATGTAACCAGACGGTACAACTACAATCACGCAGTGCAGTTAGTCAAGAGGCTCAGTGAGCGAACCGCACGCTCCACAATGCTATTTCCAACCGTGTGTGCTCGTGCAACCCTCGGTGTCGTCATTAGCTCCATTTGTGTGATATTCAAGTTTGCCATCCTACAGCCAAGGTACTGTAGTATGGAAGATTCGAAAGGAGCGACTGATTGAATGGTGGTAGGGTTTTAACGCATCCACATAATAGTACAATACCAGCCAGTGCCCAGTGAGAGATGAGTACTACGACCTGACCGACGTAGACGAATAAGACAAGAAAGTGGCAGTTTTTTATCTCTGCATCGTGATTTAAATTTAAAATCACTTTTTCTCATTGCTCTAGTCTTAGTTGATTTTTTTTTCGTAGCAGAATTTACTGGGAAAGCACAGACTCTTGTAGCCACTCTTGTACGGCAGTTGCAGCAGTCTTCCATTTCTTTCCTAGCATCACATCATGGGGCGAGTCCACAACAACAGGACTGTTCAATCCAAAATAAAGAGCAGTTTCCTGATTTCCTTCCTTGTCTACAATAAAGTCCTCGGTAGCACCCACGACGAGGAATGGTGGCGGTGGCGATGGCGACGTTGGTGATAAGAATAAGGCTCGTCCGTTGTCATCAATCTGCGCAGATGGGAGCTTTTTGGCAAGGTCCATCAAATCAATGGTGGCTTCCGAGTCCCGGTCAAAGTATCCCTGATACCGTACAACATCACTCTCTGAAACATCGTGATCGTCCTCGAGACCTCCAAAAAAGAGCTCTCGACAAAGATTTTGGTCGTTGATCACTTTTTTCATGGCCAATCCCTTGGTAATTTTCCAACTATCCCGCAGAGAACGCCGCAAAAAGCGCATTGTCATTCGGCCATTGCCACTGGGCGGTACCGAGCACATAATGGCGGCTCCTCCAATGCTGTCCAAACCCTGTTGGGGGTATTCTTCCAAATATTTCATAATGGATAAACCACCAAAGGAATGACTGATCAGAACGGGTTTCTTCCCCGAGAATTTTGGGGGCACAAATTCTTCCAAAAAGGCTTTCAAATCCTGCACATGCTCCTCCATTTTGACCTTTTTGACACCTTCCCCTGCAAAGGTCCCTCCGGTTCCTCTCCAATTCACGGCGGCCACTGGATATCCCAGGGAATGAAAATACGGAAAAAACTTTTCCGTCCAGCACCATGCCCCGTGAAAGGAACCATGCAAGAAAATCAAAGGTGGCAGTGTCGTTTCTTTGGGTGCTGGGGACCAAAGCACATTCATGGTCACGCCACTGGAAAGTTGGATGGGTTCCTCTTGGATATCAATGGATGTTGAGTCGGCCTTGCTGCTCATCTTGGTTGCAGATGATCTCATTGTATGGGTAGCTTTTATGGCAGCTTGTTGTCGGGTTGTTGGTGGTGGTGTCACCCCAAAGGCCAAAGAGTATTCGCAAAAAACGAGAAGCCATGCCAGCAAAGAAAAAATGAATACGATCCCCATCTTCCAATGTATTTAAAATGGTGAATGATTCCTACTGTATTTCGTGTTGTCGTTGCTTGAAGATGTCAGGAATGCTCAGGTGCAGTGCAGCATTTAATATCCGGATATCCTTTGGGAATAAAAGTGATATAGGTAGTTGTGGCGCAGTTTTTGCTGGTTGGTTCAAATTTTGTTGATTGACGTTGTGTTGCCTTGTACAGTCCTGTCACACCCAATGGAGATTTACCAGCCGACCAACAAGGAATCGAAAATGTAGGGATACTCTTACTTCTTGCGTCTTCGTTGGGGGGCGTAACAGGAGTCAAGGTGTGTTGTGCTGTAGGTAGCCGCAATATTCATGCAGCTATCGTCGATCGCGATCGCTCTGGTGAGTGAGGATTCTTGGGGTTCGCTTTGAAGGAGGATCTTGCTTGCTATCCCCCGATCTTGAGATTGGCAGATCTATTGATTGTCGAGAGTCGGGGACAATGTGAGACCTGGTTTATGGTCCCACGTGCAATGCTGCATGTGCTGTGGCACTGTTGGACAAGTCCTGCTCTGGAGTAGCTGATGCAGTATTGTGGATTAATTCAGTTAGGAGGGAAAAGTAGACTACTGTTCCTAATGAACATAATTAAACAGGCGAGAGACATGTTTTTTTAAACAAGCTTGCGATGCAGTGGCAAGAAACACCAAGCATGTCCTTTCTGTTTCTTCCTCCACGTGACAGTTCGGTCATTTTTTTCTCTCTTTTTGTCCTTGCCCACATCATCAATTCAAAAACAAACTGATTCTTTGCTTGTTTTCTCAATTTTTCTTTCTATGCCTTGTTCATTTTTTTGAAGCAGTTTTCTGGCGTGATTCTTTCTCAAACATGCGATGGAAATGTTCATCCCAACCCCAAAGACAACTGGAAGCATGCTGCATGCCATTCATCAGGCGCAAAAAGCATCTTGGAATGAGTGGCTTTAACTTGCTAGTTTGTCTTTCTTCAATGTTCCTAATCTTTGAGTTGATCATGCACAAGAAGTGAAAAGCTCCAGCTGTCTGCTGACACTGGTGATTTGCAGCAGTTCATAGCCACTCACTAGACAGTTTTTGGATCATTGCTACTGTGCTCTATTAGCATCTTCCCTGTGGGTCCTGTAGCCTTGGGACTCAGCAGTGCAGGGGGGAAAGTCCATCAATGTCAAGTGTATGAGTGACAAACTGTTTGGTGGCGGTGCTTGTCGGCCGCTGTGGCACATGCAAGCACAAGCAGTGCTTGGACGTGCTGTTGGATGCAGCATTCACCGGTACATGGAAGGCATCTCCAGTGACTCAATCGATGCATTTATTCGAAAACTTCATACGTTTTCCACACTTTTTTCTACGTCAGTCTTGCCCAAAACCTACTTGCTCATAATTCAGTGTTCGTCTTGTTCATGATGTCACTACAGAGATTTAACGGAAGAGGTCCAATTTTGATTCCCGAATTATCATCGTACTCTGGATTTAGTAGAGGTCACGCAAAACCATCTATTGTGTGTTTCTATCCTTATCGAAACCTTCGTTCTCTAGCAATTATTGATATTTTTATCCTAATAAATGCTTAGGAATGGTGTCTTTCTCTCTGGTTGCAGAAAATGATGGATGCAATCAGGTTTAAACCGCCACCATGATAGGGCACTTCTGTCCGCTAGTCATGCATACCTTCTTTTATAAGAATAGATGTTCGGGACTTATTCAATAGATATGAAAATTGACATTTTCAAAAATAACTATAGCCCATCAGATGCCGGTTCAGGGACTGGAATCAAAAGCAAATAGCGCTTACAAGGAAGCACAAACACCAGATTCGACTGTAGTCGCTAGTGTAGTTTTGTTTTTCTGCGGTTAACTTACCGCAGTATCCATGTAACACTCAAATCACACACACCATCCGAAAGCCCTTTGTCTCTATCTAGTAGCTAGCTAGCTACTAGTTTCGCTAGCTTCTAGCACTCCATGCACAGACTGATAATAGTTGCTTCCTTGTAGTGCTATTCAAAGCAAAAGTCATCTTCGAGTGTTGCCGCAGATAGCTACTACCACAGCAGCTTGCTTCCGCAATAGAGCGCATGGTTGATTCTGCGAACCCTCTAATATATACATTCCACGCTCTGACTGAACACGCTCTCACCTTGTGCCCTCTTTGGACAAGCAAGTAAGAAGCCATAGAATCACGGACGTTTTCCTTGTAGCTGCACAACGCACCATTGATCAACGAAACCAACGAACAAGCCTCCACAACAAGTCTACAACTACTGTAGAGCTCTAGCAACACAGACAACCATCTCATCCCGTCGCATCACATCACATCACACATTCCATCATGACGAATATGAAGGACACTTCCATTCGCATTCCCGCTCTCATGCGCAATAGCATTAGTTTGGATGACAGTACCCAAACCTTGATTGACACAACCACTCTCGAAATCATGTCCAAATTCAAACCGGTTCAAAACGAATTCTTGGATTATGTGCATCAACGTACCAGTCACAGCCGAAGAAGGTCCTCCACGCAGCAGCAACACAAGGCAGACGAGGATGACCATCATGACAGTTACAACTTTAAAGACTTTGTGGTGGGAGCTGCCAAAGAACAAGAAGAAGATGAAGCTACTTTTGACACCAGCAACAATGACTTGTCGCTGAGTCAATTGAGTTTGGCCGTCAATGATAGTGCGGTCGATAAAAAGTTTGCCGATGTCTACCACATGGGCAAAGTCTTGGGTGAAGGTGGATTTGCCTTTGTCTATCAATGCAAACACAAAGAGAATGGGCATAGCTATGCCGTCAAGGAAGTTGTCAAGAGTGATTATGGACAAAAGAATCCCAATAATGCACAAAAAGGCAACATTGCCAAATCAGACAATATGGAAATCAAACAAGAAATTGCGGCACTGCGGCTCGTCAAGGAATCACCCTTGTTTGTTCGCTTGTTGGATGTCTTTGATGATGAACCCGACAATCGAACGTGGCTCGTCATGGAAGAAATGAAGGGTGGGGATTTGTTGGACAAGTTGTCCGAAATTGAAGTCTACGAAGAATGGGAAGCCCGCAAAATGGCCCGGACCTTGCTCGAGGCCGTGGCCTATTGCCACAAGCGTCATATTTGTCATCGCGACTTGAAACCGGAAAACATTTTGTTGCCCAAAGCCCATGATATTACCTGTATCAAATTGGCCGATTTTGGATGTGCCAAACTATGGACCAAACCCATGGAAATGACCACGCTGTGTGGGAGTCCTCAATATGTGGCACCCGAAGTGGTGGGATTGTCCTCGTCTGACAATACCTATAGTGGATATTCCTGTCAATGTGATTTGTGGAGTGTCGGTGTCGTCTTGTACATTGTTCTCGGGGGATATGCACCCTTTGAAAGTGATGACGAGGGAGAATTGGTCGAAATGATTTGCAATGGCGAATACGAATTTCACGAAGAGTACTGGGACGATGTCGAAGAAGCACCCAAAGCGCTGATTGAACAGTTGTTGGAAGTGAATCCACGCAAACGATTGACCGCACGACAGGCCTTGAATTCACCATGGTTGCGACGACGGGACAAAGATTGGGTACGGGAAATGGATGAGTCCTCGTCGCATTCCTCGCAGTCTACCTTTTCCGCGTGGTTGGAACGACGGAACACTGTCCTCCAAATGAACAGTGCTCACAGTCATAACAGCAGCCTTCACAACACAAGCATCAGCAGTAGTGGGCATGGTGCTGGTGGTCGTGTGGGTTTCGTGATTCCACCAGTTACAACTAATGCGGCGGCTGCAACTGCTGTGTCTTCCAGTATGAACGGCATGGATTCCAATCACAGCGCTAAAACATGGGGAAGTGAACTAGAAGACCTTGAACCAACCGAAGAAGAAACCATTCCCGACTTGACCGGATATGGAGGACATGATTCATCGACGACCACAGGCTTTGCGGGCCTCAATTTAAGTTCCGAATAAAGAGGAACACCAAACACAAAAAGGTTATATGGCATATTACCTTCCTTCCTTCCTTTTGTTATTTCGCGCTGAAGGCAGGCGCGGTACTGGTATTGCGGTACAGCATGTGCGCACAGTGTCCAATCAATGGTTAAACAAGATTGAAGCAAGAGAAACGGAAAGGAAACGAATTCCATATTTTACATCTCTATATACTATAGTTATAGTATAATAACATAGCATACATAATTATAAACGATCAGGAAAGTTGCTTGGTGTATAGTACACAAAAGAGTAGGCCAGCATAGGTCACTTCGAATGGAAAACTTGCAACTGGTGGCAGTGCGGCGGGTCGGAAGTTTTATCGTCAGGCATCGAAGACATACTTGGTATCCCTTGCCTCCAATCATAGGTTATTCCCAGCTGCCTGAGTGAACTTACTGGATTCCCCCTGTAAAACAAAAGTGATCGAAACATGGACCCCCCAATGCCCCGGCGGGACGTAGCTTTCCACAAAGGAGATCCATCGTCCATACATGAAAGGCAGTCTCCCAACGTCTCCTTCGTGGGTGGATGGATGGACCACCAAAGTACGTAGATTTATGTGGCAGCCACCCTCGAAACTCACCTTTCTCTAGCTAGCTAGGCCACTCGAAACACGTTTCCGACCGTGAAGTGTAGTTTCGCCCTCATTCGACCACGCTTCGTCGGCTTGCCACTGACCACCATCGCCGATCGAGTTCCACAATCCACGGGGGCGCAGCCTACTCACAATGGCATTGCGGAACCAAAAGTCGATAGATCCTGATAGGATTAGGGCAGCGTCGCCCAAGCAGAATACACGTTCTGGACCGCAGCCGAAAACGGTAGATCGTTCACATAGTCTCTTTGCGTTGTATCCAGGAACCCGAGACATCCCTACCCGTTCCCTTGGTTCTTGCAGGATGTTCTCACTCCGTTAGGTACTCTGGCGCATGCTATTGACCGATAGAGAGAAAGAGAAAGCTTTGGCTTCATCATTAGTTATTACATAGCGTGTTTTAAGCCCTGAATCATTGCAAATTATTCGACTACTGACTGTATTTTTCGGGATAGGCTCATCGGGATACTGCCATAATAGGGTGGTACAGGATTGAAGTCACCGTCAGGACACATATTCACACATGTCATGATCGATTCCATGCCGTACTGCCTTCTCTCGCAGGGACCTAGTGACTATCTCTGGTGGTGATAGAAAAGAAGTTCCAATGGATTTCCTATTAGATCAGTACGAGCAAACCGGTAACATTACTTTTTATGAAAATAGGGCATCGTGCATTCGAATAATGGTGGTGATACAGAGAAAAGGTGGAATTCAATCTACTTTGCCGCAGGGTCGAGGCAACCATTCAAGTCAACCTGGGCCCACCAATCCCTGCTTAGACGCATTGAATCATCGTAGCTGTAGTTGTTGTAGTTTATTCCAGTCCTTCTTTCCGCAGAATACTATAGCTTGTTTGTAAGTGAATTGTTTAGGCTTGTTGTTTCCCGGTTGCTCGACCAAGAAGACCCTTCAAACTTTTACCCAATTGACTCTTCATGGAATCTATCTGGACTTTTGCCAACATTCGAAGAGGCCTCGGAATGATGGTTTTATAAAGCTGGACCAATGGATTTCCCCAAGGAAAACCGACACCTGCCTTGTCGACTGGAATTTTGTTGCGTGCATCGGTGGTAAACACATTGCCCATGTCATCCAACAAGACCAGACTGGGAATACCCTTGACTTTGTATTTGTTGGATAAATATTGTCCGCGTTCTCCCATGGCTTCTTCGGGTGGTAGAGCCAACCATTTCATATGCGTGAAATATTGACCATAGGATTGCATATCACGACAGCGACTGACCCACACAATTTCAAACTCATCCTTGTGTCCTCGACGTTGATTCATTTTGTCATAAAAGGCCACCAATTCGGGTGTAAATTTTCTATCGAAAAATTGGCAGCAAGAAAGTGTTTAGTTGAATCAAGATTTTAAAAATACAAAATACGGGATGGATGGGGTCTTTGTTTTCTTACCTGCAGGGACCGCTGTCGGTGGCAAAAATGGATAGAACAAACAGGTGGACATATTCGAATGAAGGTTAGTATGCATCATGGTTTCAATAAGAGAAAGGATTGGCAACAAAAGGGGAAAAAGGAGCTACGCACCACCAATCGGCTGAAAAATAAAGGCCCACGACTTTTTTGCCTTTGAGAGCCTCGTTTGTCAATTGTGGCGTTAGCTGAGCTTGCGTTTCGTCAATCATTTCCAGGGAATACAATTGTGCGCCCAATAAATCAATAAAGGGGCCACTCTGTTCTGGTAATTGGTCGGGGGTTGCTTCTGCTTCTGCTTGTTGTTGTTCTTCCGTAGTCGTTGCTTCTTCTTCAGTAGCAGCATCTTCCGAAGTTTCTTCTACAACAGAGTCATCGGCGGGAACATCGTTGGGAACCGTCTCGGTAGTAGCATCATTGGGCAATTCCTCGGCCAATAAAGCATCTAAATCGTCCACTTCTTCTACTTCTTCGCTGACTAGCAGAGCCTCTGTTGTTTCATCCTCAACGACTGCAGACTCTTGTGCCACAACGGCTCCCACAAGAAACAGAAATAAGAGAGTAGTGAATCGCATGGCTGTAGTATGTATTTCTGTTTGCTTGGCTTTTATGAATCCAAATTAGCTGTTGCTAACTCTTGTTAGAGTGCCGCTACGCTCGTACAATCATGTATGTTGATGGTTTTCCTTCAGTTTGTCTCGTTTTCTCGTTTTGCGTTTGACACCAAAAAGTGATGGACGCGTGGAACAAACGAAAGATTTTCGATTTGGCAAGTGTGCGGCCTTGTGCCTTCAATGAAAAATCGGCAGAGATGTTTGACTTGTCCTTAAGACATGGTCAGAGCAAATCAGTGGAGACCAACCTTTTCCCTCCTCACCCCAATTACCCAGTCTCACAGACAAGCTTCCAATTGCTGATCCATGCTGACATGCAGCACCAAATTCATCAGATGGAGTCGTTTGGGACGGGGTGGTTTGACAAACAAAGAACAATTCCACAGACATGTTGTGGCAAAGTCATTCTGTCCATGAAAAATTCCTTAAGAATTGAACTCTTTGACAACATTTGGTTGCAATCTACAGAGTCTCTTAAAAACATTTGCCAAAAAAAGTTGAAACAAAAACATTCATCTTGTTGAAGGACAAAAAGTTTGCTCGCAGAAAGGCTCAAACTCTTGACCATTGACAACAGGCTCTGACCAACTGAGCTGGCTCAAAACAAACCTTGGTGTTATCATCACCACGCTCAAACCAACTGAGCTGAAGCAAAAAGCATTGCTCAGTGAATAACAAAAAGGAAAGCAGCAGTCAACAACAACTGATCAACTGGGACAACAAAGAGAAATGGAAAAACAAATCAAGAAAGCAAAAAAGGTTACTCAAAGAGGGGCTCGAACCCCCGACCTTGGTGTTATTAGCACCACGCTCTGACCAACTGAGCTATTCAAGCTAGTATAGTGTTCAGAAGATGAGAGGACTCTTCTTCCTGACCCTCTGCGCCGATTTTATGATTAACTACTGTTAATTTTGTGGAATTTTGGATTAATGAGTGGCCGATCTGTTCACGCGCGTTGATCGCGCACTCGATTGCGCAAGCGATGACGTCAATCATGAGTAACACTAGTCGTGTGTGTGACGAAAAAGATATTGCAAATCCTCATTAAGGGTCTGGTTAATTGAACTCCCAATGCCGAACACTTCTTCCTTTTATTCGAATCAATCGTCGATCGATCACCTCGTTAGTAGTTCTGTACCTCTACTCAACTGTACCGCGGCATTGTTACTCGTACCGTACTGGTGCGTGCTCGTACGACGTACTGTATGATCATGCATGTGCGGTATGCGGTCGGTACAGCGCAGCACAGCGTGTCATTGCTTTGCACCGACTTCATCTTGATACGTCAACAGTAGCATCATTGTTGCTTTGTCGTCTTTCATCGTTCAATCCTTTACTCTACAGCATAATTTACGAAACCGGGAGTGGTAGCTTTGGAGGTTCCATCCCAATTTGAGAGAATGGTGCGTTTTGCCGCAACGATTTGTACGCGTGGCTTGTTTCGTTGTCTACGGAGGAAGCCTCTAAGTAATGAAGCACCGTCTCGTTCAACCGTGGTCGTATCGTATCGTCTTGTATCCTTTCGAACCAAATCGTTCGCCTACTCACTTTACTTCGTTGCTATATTTTATTGTACTACGTTTTCGATCTCTTGCTGCGTCGTTTCATATACAACGCGACGCGACATGACGCGACACCATGGAACTCGCAATGACACGACGACAATTATTGCGAACTCCACTATGACAGTCGTCGCGCACCACAAAGAAAACCAAAAAGAAGAAAGCAATGAAACCCAAAAAGAAGGAACCGCAAGCTATTAAAAAAGCTCGCTTTTGTACTTTGGACGAAACGTTGGAGAATCTCGAACAAAAGACGCACTTGGACGAGGCCTTGTTGCGTTGCGTTGACGATGACGAGAAAGACAAGCTCCACGAAGCATATGTCGTTGTGGAGGATTTATTGGTGGTAAAGCACAAGGAGGGGGACGTGCATTTTAATCCCAAAAAGTTGACTGGTAGAGGAGCAGTAACCTACGCGGTAACGCTTGACGACAGTGGCGAGCAAATCAAATTCGGCCAAACAAATCAACGCCAAATTCGAGTCTCTTTTAAGCGTCAACGATACAAGAAGAAATATGAAATGATGGGTCCCGAAGAAATGAAGCTTTTTGTGCCGCAATCTTACGTCGACCGAATCAAGAGCATCGAATTGTGGGGCCTCATGTACCACGAAGACCATCAAGGGGAAGACGGTCGCCTCGATGCCGAGATTCGAAGAATGTTTTGCGAGGCCTACTATGCGTGCTGCTATGTATGTTGTACTGGTACCGTTTTGGAGACATTCATGGAAGTACCAACACCGGAAATTCGCGCCGTTCTGGCTCCATGCACATTCAAAGCCGAAGAAGTGGATTTCGTCAAGGGTTTGGACGACGAGAGCACCGTTAGCATGACTACCTGGCAAACTCTTGGAAGTCATCTAGAAGAAGAGAAGGCCAGCTCTAGCGTTCTTCAGCGCATGTTACGTGATCCACCTAAGCAGGGCGGTTTCGTAACATGTCAACGGGACATGGAGCTATTAGGACCAAAATTTAGTCATTTCGAAGACGCCGTCAAGAAGTGCCCTCGCTTAAAGGATTTGGAGCAAGTCGTGCAAAAACTCAAAGTAGCAAAAAGCGACGAGGATTTCAAAAATGCGTTGAAGCCAATCCAAGGCGACAATTACAGCCACTACGTCCATCCATCGGAAGAAGAGTTGGCGGCTGGAGGCAAGCCACTTTTTGAGAAACTAATGCGCACGGTTGATCCGC